>Ga0209039_10003689_pt1 | contig 11776 bp, 7 predicted proteins | sample BogFormECP12_OM1_FD_188238 | JGI IMG/M metagenome (GOLD analysis project Ga0209039, IMG submission 188238) | Bog forest soil microbial communities from Calvert Island, British Columbia, Canada - ECP12_OM1 (SPAdes) (version 2) | ecosystem: Environmental > Aquatic > Freshwater > Wetlands > Bog ...
GGTGCCAATTTCGTCGAGCATGCGCAGCACTTCCTCGTTGGCGCCGCCATGCAGCGGGCCCGAAAGCGCCGCCGCGGCAGCCGCGGTGGCCAGTGCCGCAGTGGTTTCTGTGGGGCCTGCTCCGGAAGGAAAGCGCTAGCTTGCAGGTGCCCCAACGTTGCTGCCTGAAAAGCTGAGGAGCCTGTTGCGCGGTGTTGGGGGCACTCCGCCACCCTCGGGTCAGTCCCGGGGACATGCCGTGTCGCGCCCGAACGTTATGGCTCGATCATCCGCCGATCAACCGATTGTCACCGTCCGCCCCAGCCGCGGTCTGGAGGAGTTCTTCAGCTACATCCGCGGCCAGTCGGGACTCCGCATTCTCGATCTGGGGAGCGCCAACCAGCAGAACGTCACCTTCATCACCAACCTGGGCCACCGTCTGTACTCGGAGGATTTCCTGCGCATCCTGCACGAGGTTTTCGGCGCCGAGGACACCGTCGACCAGTCCAACCCCGGCCGCATCGAGTACTTCCTCAACCATGCGCTGGACTACGGCGAAGAGCAATTCGACGGCGTGCTCATCTGGGACGTCCTGGAATACCTGACTCCCACGCTGCTGACGGCCGTGGTCGACAAGCTGCACGCCATCGTGCGCCCCAAGAGCTACCTGCTTTCGGTCTTCCACTCCGACGACAAGCTCGAAATCGTCCCGCGCTACACCTTCCGCATTCAGGACCTGAGCCAACTGCAGGTGACGCAGCACGGGATGCGCCGCCCCGCCAGGCTATTCAACAACCGCGGTCTGGAAAAACTCTTCCACCGGTTCGATTCGGTGAAGTTCTTCCTCACCCGCGACCGCCTTAGGGAAGTGATCGCCAAGTCGTAATCACTCGTATCGCAAAGCCGCCATCGGATCGATGCGCGTGGCGCGGCGCGCAGGGATGTAGATGGCCAGCGCGGCGGTCGCAAGCAGCGTCAGCGGGATGCCCACGAACGTGGCAGGGTCTGTGGCGGCCACGCCGTAGATCAGCGAAGCGACCAGCCGGGTGGCCAGCCAGTAAGCCACCGGAATGCCCGCCGCCAGCCCGATAAGAGCGGTAGCCAGGCCGCGGCGGAAGACCATGGCGAGCACCCCCGCGCGCGGGGCTCCCAGCGCCATGCGGATGCCGATCTCGTGGGTCTGCTCGCTCACCAGGTAGGCCATCACGCCGTAAACGCCGATGGCCGCCAGAACCCAGGCCAGGGCCCCGAAGACGCTCATTATCGCGGCCACGTAGCTGAGCCCGATGGCGTTATCATGGATGGCTTTTTCGAGGGTTCCCACATCGGAGACGGGAACGGCGGGATCCACGGAGCGGATGGCCGAAAGAATGGCGGGCGCGAGGCGCAAGGGGTCTCCCGCGGTGCGGACGCCGAGGTCCATCCAGAGTTGCGGGGCCTGTTCCTGCGGCACGAAGACCATGCGGCTGGGTCCGCGCTCAAAGGGGCCGTGGGGAATGTTGCCCACCACGCCCACCACCGTCAGCCAGGGGCTCTTCGATCCGGGCATCCCCAGCTTGAAGCGGCGGCCGACGGGAGATAAGCCCTTCCATTGCGTGCGGGCGAACCGTTCGTTGACCACCGCCACGCGGAGCGCTTCGGCGGTATCGCCATCGTTCAGGAGACGGCCGGCGCGCAATGGCACGCGAAGCGTGGCAAAGAACTTTGCACTGACCGACTGGCACATGGCCCAAGTCTGGCCGCCACGCTCGGCGGGCACTCCCTCAATGGCGATGTCGCGATCGTCGGAGTAGTCGGAATATGGCATGGCCGTTGCGACCGCAGCCGATTGCACGCCCGGCAGGGTGCTGACGCGGTCCACCACCTCGCGGTAGAACACCGCCCGCTGGAAGCCTTCGGGATACTTGTTTTCGGTGACGGCCAGGCGCATCGTGAGCACGCGAGCGGGCTCGAACTGCTGGCCGGCCGCGACCTGGTTGCGAAAGCCGCGCACCATCAGCCCCGCACCCACCAGCAGCACCACGGCCAGCGACATCTCGCCCGCCACCAACGCGCTTCGCAGCCGATGCCGCGCGTGCCCGAATGAGCCTCCGCGTCCGCCTTCCTTGAGGGCGCTGGCGAGGTCCGGCCGGGAGCATTGCCACGCCGGGATCAAGCCGGCCAGGATGCCGCAGGCCATCGCCGTCGCGGCGGTGAACGCCAGCGTCCGGCCATCCAGCCGGATATCCTGCCAGCCGAGAATGAAGCGGGCGATCTCCGGCGGCAGGTTGTCGCGCATCAGCCCAAGGCCCCATTCGGCCACCAACAGGCCCGCGGTGGCGCCGGCCAGCGAAAGCAGCGCGCTTTCGGTAACCAGTTGCGCCATCACTCGCCCACGCGATGCGCCCAGCGCGGCGCGCACGGCCACCTCGCGCCAGCGGCCGGTGGCGCGCGCGAACTGCAAGTTGGCCACGTTGACGCACGCAATCAGAAGCACGAAAACCACCGAGCCCAAAATCAAGAGCACGTACTGATGGGTGTCGCTTTCCACCAGGAAGCGGCCGACGGACCAGAGCATGAACCGGCGGTTCTCGTTGGTTTCGGGATACATCCGCGCAAGGCGCCGCCCGATGGCGTCCAGTTCGGCCGAGGCCTCCTCTACACCGTGCCCGGGCTTCAGCCGCGCGATCACCCGCAGACTCTGCGAACCGCGCGAGCCGCGTTGCGCGGCGGTGAGTGCCAGCGGAGTCCAGATCTGCGTGGCCAGCGGGAAGTCGAAAGTGGCGGGCATGACGCCGATCACCACGTAGTCCTGGTCGTCCACCAGGATGGTGCGGCCGATCACGGACGGGTCGCCGCCGAAGGCGCCCTGCCAAAAGCCGTGGCTGAGGATGACTTCGCGCTCACGGCCGGGTTGGTCCTCGCCGGGGCGAAATCCGCGGCCGAGTGCCGGTTGCACACCCACGACATCGAAAAAGTTGGCGCCCACCGACGCGTTGAACGCGCGCTGCGGCTCTCCGCCCGAGCCGGCGATGTTGGCGATTCCTTCCCACCAACCGGCAACACCCGCCAGCGATTTCGATTGCCCGGCGATGTCCCCAGCATCGGGCGGGGAAATGAAACTTGCGTAGTTGGGCTGGCGGGGAACCCGTCCGAGGAGCATGACCAACGATTCCTGCTGCGGCAGGTGCACGGGTTTCCACAGGACGGCGTCGGTGAGGCTGAAGATGGCGGTTGTGACGCCGATACCGAACGCCAGGGTGAGGATGGAGGCGAGTACAAAACCGGGAGACGCACGCAGGGTGCGCAGGCCGTAGCGGAGGTCATTCCAGAGGTGCATAGGCGCTCCCTATCGGAGGCACGTGGCGAGCCGTGGCAAGTGCTTGATAACAGGCTCAGGGGATGGATGCCACTGTCCGAAACTGGGACTCGATGCGCCGATTTTTAGCGGCGGGATAACACCTCGTGTGTCCGTCCGGGGGTTTACACGGCGCGATGGCGAACCTCGTACCAACGTCTTGCCACCGCGCCGCTGGCCGCCTCCGGAATCCCCGTCAGCTTCCTTCGTGCTTCCGCAGCAGGAAGGTGATGGTGCCGATGGTGAATTGCATGCGGACGCGGATCTGCACGGGGAGCCGGCGGCGGTCGTCGGTCACCCAGATGTTGAGGTGCGCGGAGCGCCGGTACAAGACATCGTTGAACAGGTAGGCTTCGTAACGGATGGCGTGAAACGTGCCTTCGGGCGTCTTGATGTCCTCGCGCGCCTGGGCTTCCACCTTGGCCATGACGCTCTTTTTGCCATCGCTCATCGGAAGCATCGTACTCCGGCCGGGCTCCAGGTTGAGGGTGCGGAGCAGGAGAATGGCGCCCACCACGTCGTGGACGCAAGACGGAATCTCGATTTCATGCTGCTGCAAAACCGCGTTCTTGACGCGGTCGCGCTCCACGTAGTCGGCGCGGCGGGCGGCGGCGTTGAAGGCGATCTTGGTGTCGCGCAGGCGGCTGCCCTCGTGCGAAATCTGCTGCACGCTCTCGGCGCACAAAGACGGGCTGAGGTAAGCGAAGTAATCGTCCTCGACCTTGTACAGGGTGGAAACCATCCCCGCGGATTCCAGGCGCAGGTTGGCCTGCCAATCGGAGTTCGGCCGGCGGACATACTCCACCCGGGCACGGCCGGCGGTGATGAGCCGCCACTCCACGTCGTAATAGAACGTTTCCTTGGCCGGCAGACCGCCGATCGAGACGCTCCCGCCTGGCAGATTGACCGCTTGCGGCGACAGAACCACCGCGGTGGTCAGGAGCAGGAGCGTCAGCTTCATATAGAGACAGTTTCTCAGATGCCGGCCGCGCGGTGCAATGCGCGGGAACATTCCGCGTCACCTATTCGTCACCACTTGTTGGTCACACGGCAACGCGGAGAGTGAGACGGCGCAGGGCGCGCCGTACAAGGGATAATACGGGAGATATGTCATTCGGCGCATTCACGCGGCGGCCGGCGGTGCTGCTGGCGTTGGGACTCTGCCTGGTGGGAGTGCTGGTGAGCGTTTTGGGGCGGCTGGTGAGCGGACCGCCGCGGGAACCGAAGCGCGCGCCATTCACCAGCGAAGCCGGGGAGCACGCCTGGCCGGCGTTCTCGCCCGATGGCAAACAGGCGGCGTACAGCACGCGCGAGGCCGCGGCAAACGAGGCCTTCCACATATTCGTCCGGGCGTTGGCAGGCGGCGCCCCGCGGCAGTTGACCAGCGGCGAGGGGAGCGACATCGGACCGGCCTGGAGCCCCGACGGCAGCCGCTTGGCTTTCCTGCGTGTGGACGAGGACGCCCAGTGGATCATGACCATGCCGGCGGCCGGCGGCGAGCCACGCAGGGTGTTCGAATTCGCCGCCGCCGCAGACGAGACGCAGCCGTTGCCCTCCGCCTCCTGGACCCGCGACGGGAAATCGCTGGTGGTGGCGGGCGCGCAGAAAGGCCAGCCGTCGGCGCTCTGGCTGGTCGCCGTGGATAGCGGAGCGGCGCAGCAGCTCACCCACCCAGGCGCTGGCACTCCCGGAGATTTCAATCCGGCGGTGTCTCCCGACGGCACAAACGCGGCCTTCGTGCGCGGCGAGGGCTCCGAAAATCGCGAGGGCCGGGTGGTCTGCATTCGCAATCTCCCGGCTGGCGGAATGCGCCGCCTCACGTTCGACGATCACCCGATCCGCGGCCTCGCCTGGACGCCCGACGGCCGCGAACTGGTGTACGCCTCCAACCGTGGCACGGGCTGGCGCTTGTGGCGCCTGACGGTGTCCGGTGGGAATCCGCGCGACCTGCTGATTGCGGGCAACCAGGCCCAGTTTCCGGCCATTTCGCGGGACGGCCGCCTGCTCTTCACCGAGCGGAGCGAGACGTCTTCCATCTGGCGGGCGGAGTTGAGCGCCGCTGGCACCGCCTCCGCGGACGCAAAGGAAAGGCCGCTGATCCGCTCCCAGGCACGGGAGATCGCACCGGCCATTTCGCCCGACGGCCAGCGGATCGCCGATGTCTCGGACCGGAACTTCGCGCCGCAGATCTGGGTGGGCAATGCCGGCGGCTCCTGGGAACGGTACCAGCTGGCCACTCCGCCCGGCGCTCTTCGCCTTGGGCGCCTGCGCTGGTCGCCCAACGGGACGCAACTGATGTATGAGTGCTGGTCGCAGCACGGCTTGGATACGTACCGGATCGAGGTGAAACCCCATGCCCAACCGGTTCGGGTGCTGGAGGGGGCGGGCGGCGCTTCCTGGTCACACGACGGGAAGTCGATCTACTACGAGTCGCAGACCCGCATCTGGAAGGCCGCTCCCGACGGCAGTGGGGCGAGGACGCTGACTGAGACGCGCCGCGGCGGCGCGCCGGAGGAATCCGAGGACGGCGAGTACGTTTACTTTCGTAGCCGGCGTTCGATCTGGCGGGTGCCTTCCAGAGGCGGCCAGGCGGAGGAGGCCATCGTGCCGGAGAACGAACTGGCGCAGCCGGCCTTCCAGCTGGTGAAGGACGGCGTGTACTACCTGGAATGGGCCCGGGCGGAGCGAGGCGCGGTGCTGGAGTTCTACGATTTCGCGACCAAGAAGTCCACCGCCCGCCTTACGTTGAAGGATGCCGATCTGAGCGGCGACGCGTTCCGGGTGTCGCCGGATGGGAAATACGTGCTGTATTCTAAGACGGACCGGAACGAGACGAATCTGATACTGGTGGACAACTTCCGGTGAGGCCGCGGACCATGAAGCGGGACGCATCGTATTTCGAAAACAAAGATCCGGTTCTGATCTATATAGCCAAGAAGCTCCGGGACGCCCTGCGCCTGGAGAGCGTCCTGACCGGAGCCGGCGTCGACTACGGCGTGGAGACCGACGAGTACTCCGGCGGCGTGGTGTTCAAATCGGTGCGCGCCGGCGCATTCTTTTACGTGCTGCCGGAAACGGTGGAAGCGGCGCACGCGGCCATGCGGGAACACGGGTTCAAGCCGCAGGTGGAGTGAGCGGCTGGGGGCGATATCCCCTGCGGCCCTGGTGGAGCCGGCTAATCGGCGCGTTTGGAGGGTACGTCTTGCGCGCGGTCCGCCGCGGGCCAGGGCAGCCATTGATCGAGGACCTGCGCCATGGCCGCGCGCCGGACCGGCTTCGCCAGGTAGGCGTCCATCCCGCTATCCAGGCACTTGCGATCCTCGCCTTCGCCGGCATTGGCTGTCATCGCAATGATGGGTATATGACGCTCGCCCTGTTCGAGCCTTCGGATCTCGCGAGCTGTCTCATATCCATCCAGAATGGGCATCTGGCAGTCCATCAGGACCAGATCGAAGCCGCCGCGCTTGAAGCTTTCCACAGCCTCGGAGCCGTCGCCGGCCACCGTCCCGGTCAAGCCGAGGCTGAGCACGGTTCGCAGCGCCACGAGTTGGTTGACAGGGTTGTCGTCCGCGATCAGAACGTGCCCTCTGAACGGACGCTCGTTTGGCGCCAGCCTTCTTTCCGGCTCATCCAGGTCCGCCTTCAGGCTGCCCGGATCGACGGCCCCTGCCGGCAACTCGAACGAGAAGGTGGACCCCCGGCCCGGCTGGCTCTCCAGGCGGATCGAGCCCCCCATGATCTCCACCAGCCGCCGCGTGATCGCCAGGCCGAGGCCGGTGCCGCCATATTTGCGCGTCGTAGCGGAGTCCGCCTGGGTGAAAGGCACAAACAGTCTCCGCTGGGCCTCCGCTGCGATCCCGATTCCGGTATCGATGACGAGGCAGGTGAGCAGCCAGTCGCCAGCCGCCGTTGGCGTGGCATCCACCTGAATCCTGACACCGCCTTCGGAGGTGAACTTTATGGCGTTCCCCACCAGGTTGAGCAGAATCTGGCGAACGCGGAGAGGGTCGCCGAGAACCTGGTCCGGTACTGCGGCCGTTATGTGCGCGGCCAGATCCAAGCCCTTCTCCACCGCGCGCGGCCTGAGCAGCTTCGTCACATCGGCTACCGCGGCACGCGGACTGAACGCGACGTTCTCCGCGCGCATTTCGCCGGCTTCAATCTTCGAAAAATCCAGCACGTCGTTGACCAGCAGGAGCAGCGTCTGAGCGCTGGATTCCACGGTTTCAAGCATCTCCCGCTGATCGCCATTCAGGTCCGTGAGGGCCAGCAGTTCGGTCATGCCGATCACGCCATTGAGAGGTGTGCGAATCTCGTGGCTCATGCTGGCGAGAAACACCGATTTCGCGGAGTTGGCTCGTTCGGCGGCCTGGCGAGCCTGTTCCGATTCATGCCGCGCCTGTCGTACACGGCGAGTCTGCCAACCGGCCACCAGAAGGGCCATCGCCAGCCCAATGGATCCATACGCCAGGTAGGCCGTTCTCCGCCGTGCATCCATTAGCTGAAACGTCACCTCGGACTCCGCGCCGGAGAGGAGGTCGTATTTTGCGAAAAGCGCCGCGAGGACGCCGTTCGCCGCCATCCCGCTAATCTGATTGCGAATGCGGTCCGCAACCCGCGCGCACGAAGGCGTCGAGCCGATCCCCACCTGAGTCACGACGCCAGGTATGGGAGTGATATGCAGGGCCGTGGTTTCGCATCCGGAAGGTCTCCGCAGCAGAATCACCGAGATCGTCCGCAGGTTCGCGAAGGCGGCGACCGCCGCGCCCGTGCACACCGCCTGAATGGCCGTGGCCTGCGTCGGGGTCACCAGCGTCAGCGCCCGCGGGTACCGTGCCGCAATTTGCCGTTTGTTGAGCGGTATGTCTCCGCACGAGATCGCGCGGCCGGTCAAGTCGCTCGGGATCGCGCCCTTGGAAACCAGGCAGTGTCCGGTGTTGAACCACGGGTCTGTGATATGGGCATATGCCCTTCGCTCCGGCCGGTCGCTCAGTAAAGTCCACAGGTCAACCTTGCCGGACCGTAGTGCGGCATCCGGTCCCTCGGGCGCCAGAACCCACTGCAACCGCACCCCGGCGCTTCGCGCTGCTTGGGAGACAACCTCGATTCCCAGGCCCTCGAACCGCCCGTCCGGCTGGACAATTTGATACGGCGGGTCGTTCTGAACGCCGATGCGGTAGACCCTGTTGTCAGCGTCCGCGTCCTTCCGGAACAGCCAGGCTCCGCCGCCGATCGCAACGGCTGCCGCAATGGCACCAGCCGTTTGTAGCCACCGCCGATCGGATGAGTTCACCAAACGTGAATATGCTTCCCTGTCTCCATATCGTCCGCTCCGGGGCTTCCTTTAATCGGAGCTTGGGTTCGCACTAGATCCCGGTGTCTTAACCGCAAACGCGGCAACCCTTGGCTGCGAAGTGCCCGGTTGCGAACGTGGGGCCTCCCGTTCCGCGCCAGCGTTCGTTCGTGTTACCGGGCAGCCGGAAGTCTGCGATGTGGCGCTGCCAACACGGGGGTGAGTGCGCGCCGCTGGCGTGAGCTATGCTGATGTCTTGTTGACAGAGCTTCACGCCCTGATCGCGTGCATTGCCATTGCCGTGCCCCTGCTGGCTTCCACGGACCAGCCCTCCGGGAATTCGTGGAATGGGACGCTGCGCGATGCCCATGGCGCGCTCATCGCCGGCGCCCTCGTCCGCGTGCATTCCGGCGGCACGAAAGCGGCGGCCACAACCGGCAGCAATGGCCAGTTCTCGTTTGCGGCGCTGCCCGCGGGCGAGTACTCGGTATCGGTGGACTACCAGGGCTCCACGGCAACCTGCCCGCGGCCGGTGCGGCTGCCGGGGGGCGCGGCGGCGGCCGTGCTCGAACTGTCGGCAGACGGCACTCTCTCGCTTCCCGCCGGAACGGAATCCCGCGAGGGCACCGGCGGCGAGCAGTTGTCCGCCAAAGCCATCTCGGCGATGCCCCTCAACAAGCGCGACTTCAGTCAATTGCTGCTGCTGGCGGCAGGCACCATGACCGACACCAACGGCGCGTCCAATTTCACGCAGCAGTTCACGGTGAACGGGCAGCGCGGCACCGCGGCCGTATTCGCCATGGACGGCGCCGACAGCACCGATCCCGAAATGGGAGGGGCGACGTTCACGAACTTCAATGTGGATGCAGTGCAGGAGATTCGCTCCAGCTCGGGCTGGATGCCCGCCGAAATCGGGCGTGGAGCAGCCGGCTTCACCGACGTCATCACCAAGTCGGGTGCCAACTCCGTGCATGGCGCCGCGTTCGAATTCCTGCGCAATGCCGCTCTGGATGCGCGCAACTTCTTCGACTACCGCACCCTTGCCAGCCCCGGCCGCATTCCGCCCTTCATCCGCAACGAGTTTGGCTTCGCCATCGGCGGTCCCGTGCTAGTCCCGAGCTTCTACAACGGCCGGAACCGGACCTTCTACTTCGCCGAGTATCAGGGGTTCCGACAGGTGCTCAGCGCCACCGAGGTGCTGCCTGTCCCCACAGTTGCCGAACGCCAGGGCCGGGACACTACCGCATTCGCCGGCGATGTGCTGACGGTTCCGGTGGATGCCCGCATCTCGCAGGTGCTGGCGCGTTATCCTGTGCCGAACGACGCGCAGGGCCCCTACGGCGCCCGCACCTGGGCCGGATCGTCGAAGGTGACCACGGTGGCCGATCAGTTCTCCGCGCGCATCGATCACAACGTATCGAGTAAGTCGAAGTTATTCGGCCGGTTTACCATGGAGAACACCGCGGGTCCGGACACCAACCCCGACCAGACTGCGCTCGCTCCCGAATTCGCCGTAGGGTTTCTCAACCGCCAGCGCAACGCCGTCATCACCCTGGCGCGCACTCCGTCCCCCGCCACCACCCAGGAGTTCTCCCTCAGCGTCACCCGCGCCACCCCGTCGTTTCCGGCGCCCGATCGCACCGATCCCTCGCTGATATTCGGCGACGGGCTCTACGAAGCCTTCAACGCCGCGGGGGGCTCCGTCATGGCGGCGTACGGCAATCTGTTCCAGGCGCGAGCGAACTTCACGCGGATTCGCGGGAAGCATACTTTCAAAGCCGGCGGCGAGGTTCGCTCCAATCGCGACACCACGGTGTTCGGATTGGTTCCCAACGGCCAGTTTCAATTCGGCGGCGGTGTGGCATATTCGCCCGTCGAGATCCGCTCGCTCAACGGGGCGCACGACATTCACGTGGGCGATCCTCTGCCCGACACGCTGACCGGTTTGCTCACCGCCAGCGCATTCACCTATACCGCCGCCGTGGCGCCGCTGCTGTTCGCGCAGGGCGGCTCCATCGCCGATTCGGCCATCCACCGCGATTCGTACAACGCGTATTTTCAGGACAGTTGGAAGGCGGCCGGCCGGCTGACGCTGAACTACGGTCTGCGCTATGAAATCGCTTCTCCCATTCGCGAAGCGGAGATGCGCACCTCCGCGCCGGTGCTTTCCGGCGGATCGGGATCGCCCGGGTCGCGGTTGATCGTCAACCCCCAGCCCGGATACCAGATCGACAAGAACGGCTGGGGTCCCCGGGTGTCGGTGGAATGGCGCGCCGCCTCGAACACCTCCGCACACGTGGGCGGCGCCATCACCACGCTGCTGATCAATCTCTGGCAGGACAACGCGCTCACCGGAGGCACGCCGTTCGTGGTCTATCCGCGCCTCACCGCCGCTCCCGGACAGCCCATTCGCTACGGCATGACCATCACACCGCAGCAACTGCCGTCCGTATTTACGCCGGACGGGAAACCGGTGTTCGCGTCGGGCGACTCGAAGCAGGTGGCCCCGAACACCCTGATGGATGTTCTGCGCTTTGAGCAGGGCCTTGCGGCGCTCTCCGCCGATCAGCGGATCACGCCGCTCGCCGAGGCTGGCATCGCGCCCAACTTCAGCGGCGGGTACGTGGGCACGTGGACGGCGGGCGTCGAACACAAAGTCCGCGGCGTCACGCTGGATGGAGCCTACGTGGGAACCGCGGGGATCAAGTTGCCCACCGTGGATTTCCGGAACGGTTTCCCCGGAGCGGACCCCGCCTTCGCGCCTTACTCGCAGTTCGATTCATCCGGCCGCGTGACCGGCGGGTACGGGCCGCTCAGCGAGATGACCAACCGCTCGCACTCCACCTACCATGCCCTGCAGTTGTCCGCGCAGAACAGCCTGGCCGCGTTCGGCCTCGGGTTTCAGGCCAGCTATTCGTGCTCGAAATCGCTCGACGATGCCAGTGCGGTGATTGGCGGTTTCGTCTCCGGATCCTCGGGCGCCATCGCCCAGACCGCACCCATGGATCCGTTCCATCCGGGCGTGGACAAAGGGCCGTCCGGCTTCGATATCAGGCAGGCGCTCACCTTTAGATTCTTACGCCTTTAATCGTAAACAGAAATACTTCAACAATCCTCAAGCTGCCTCAATCAGTTGGATGACGTTGCGGATGGATGCGTCGGCTTTG
>Ga0209039_10003691_pt1 | contig 11768 bp, 8 predicted proteins | sample BogFormECP12_OM1_FD_188238 | JGI IMG/M metagenome (GOLD analysis project Ga0209039, IMG submission 188238) | Bog forest soil microbial communities from Calvert Island, British Columbia, Canada - ECP12_OM1 (SPAdes) (version 2) | ecosystem: Environmental > Aquatic > Freshwater > Wetlands > Bog ...
CGAATCCTCCGAGGCCTGCGCAAGCGCGCGGCTTCCCTCGGCTTCGAACTCGTCGACACCCAAACCGGACTCGTGATGTAGACAACGTTTTCTCAGGAGCCCTTGGATCCGTTCGGGAAGGGCTGGCTTGCAAGGCTCACCGCGACAGAACGGCTTACCTTCGCAGGGTCTCGCCGGCTTCGCCGGTTTTTGGCACGCGGGCCTATCCCTCGTGCTCGTCGTTATCGCGGGTCTTGGAGCTGCCACAGTCGAAGCCGCTTGGGGCGAAGCGCGCTCGCTGTCTGGTCGGTAGGTTCGAGACTTCCTTCCAGTCGTAAGCAGCATTTGCCTCTTCGAGCTGACGGGATTTGTGATCGCTCGAGCGAATCTCGCGCAATGGGATGCTTCCTTTGCCACGCTCGATCGCCTCCTTTTCGGGCTCTGTGACCGCCGGCACGGCTCCTTCAAGTCCACATCAACCAGTCATCGACCCGGCGAGGCAGCGCCGCCAGTGAAAGCGCCCTACGGCGCTATCACCAGGCCTCTGTGCGATGCCGCGCTAGGCCGCAGCCGATAGCTCGGCTCCGAGGCTTGAGAGCCTGCTCTTACATCGGACGAGGCTCGCGCGACCGCGCTCCAGATCCTGACGCTGATGGTCGGTGCGTGGATCACGCTCGGCCGGTCGCGGCCCAGGCTGATCGGCCGCAGCACGGGCGAACGTCCGCGAGGCCCTGCTCTCGGGCGTCGAGCTATTGATCGGAGTCGCGCTCCACAGTGCCCCATCGCCCGGCGACTAGCCGAGCAGGCGGATCGCGCCGTAGTTCACGCGGTCGACCAGCAAGGCCGCGACGATACTCACAGAGAAGTACCGTGGACCGAGCACGCGGAGGTTTGACCGCTTAGATGACCAGTTCTACTATCGCTGATGGCTATTTTCGGATTCACAATCATTGCACTGGTCGTCGCAGCACTTGGTCTCGCCGTTTGGCGGGCCTCCCAGCGACCTCTGATGCCCGAATCGCTCTTCACAGCTCTCGTGACAGAGAATGGCATCTCGTGCGAGACGCCTTGTCGCCATGACAAGTTCTCCCATTCGTCGCGCCGCTTCCTTTGAGCCGTCCGCAGCCGTCACAACACGCTCCGCCCACTGCGCGCTCAACTCCTCGTGCTGAGAGCTCCGGGGGTCATAGACCGCATCATGAAACCAGATGGCAAGCTCGACCTCGGCCGGGTAAGTACACCGAGGTCGCACCTCGGCGAGATGAGCAAAGCATTCGTCGAGATGCCGAAGGGTGTGGTAGGCACGATGCGCCTCTGAGTACCGTGCTACGAGCTCGTCGAAGACCTGATCGGGCGGTGAGGCTACGCCCAGCTCCCGCCAAGTTGCGTTCCAGCGCTCTCGATCGGGCATTGTCTCGCCTTGCTGACCGAGCCTACCAATGGGGCTGACTCTTTCCGGGCGTCTTTGGCATGCGCAATGCTCCGAAGTTCATTTCTTGGGCCACGCCCTGGAATCTCATCTTGAAAGAGGAGCTGAAAAGCTTGAGCCCAGTTCTGTCGGCACTGCAGGCCGTGCCCGAAAGACGGTGACCACGCGATTCTCCCAGCATGGGAAGCTTCCTTCCACAATCAATTGCGCGTGAAGCTGCTCGGCGGCGCGGCGCACCTCCAGCGGGATAGGATCGGTGCGCAGGCGGTGAAGCAGGGCGAGAGATCCGTCGTCTTGCAAAAGGCGCCGCACGAGAGCCGAAGCCTCGCTGACCTCCTCTGCCGTCTGGTGATGCCAGAAGCTCGCGGCTCCTCGAATTCCATCGCTCGGGTCGTAGAGAAGGACGGGACGGTTCCCCGCAACGACGAGGGCTGCTTCGACGGGTCCGCGAATCGTCCGCCGCGCGATCTCGTGCGCAGCGAGCGGACCCGTGAAAAAAAGAGTCCAGGCGAGGGCTGCGATGCAGGCGCCAATCGCAGTCGCGCCGCGCAAGGCACCTTCGCGCAGGATCCGGAGTGCGAAGAGCAGAATCCCACTCAGTAGGGCACTCGCGGCGACAACTCTCCACGAGAGCCCACCGAATAGGGCCGTGGCGATGATGGCCCCGGCGGCCGCGGCAGCCAAGGTCAGGATTGCGATTCCGACACCGAGTGGCGCCCACCGTCCGGCACGCTGCAATCCGCGTTCGCACCAAACCGCTACCAAGAGCGCGAGAGCTGGATACGCCGGCAGGGCATACACGGAATCCTTTTGCTTGGAGACTGAGAGGAGCACCAACGGGGCGACTGCGAACGAGAGAAAGAAGATCGGGGCCTCGCCTTCGGGCGCATGGCGATTGCGAAGAGCGGAGAACGCGGCGAAGGGAAGCAGCAGCGCGCCGGGCAAGAACGCGATCCAGATGTCGAGCGCGTAGAAAGAAACAGGGCGGACGTTGCTCGCGAAGTGGCCGAACGCGCGGCCCCAATGATTGTCGATGAAGAAAGTGTGCAGGCGTTCGGGAGAAGCACGCGCGACGAAAGGTACCATCCAGAGGAGCACCGGGAGCAGGAATGCTGCGATCGGGAGGGGGCGCAGCGCATGACGGAGCTCGGCGAAGCGCCGCGTCGCAACGAGATAGCTCACGACGCCTGCGGCGAAGAGCGCGGGTCCCACAAAGCCTTTGAAGAGGAAGGAGATTCCAAGCGAGAATCCGCAGGCGGCGTACGCCCACTGCTTGGCTCGAGCGTCTTCCATCTTGAGTCCCACCCACAGGAAGAGCATCGCAAACGCCACGGCGGTGGTGAGCGCGTTATCCAGCAGGACGCTGTGCGCGGTACGGGAGAAACGAGAGGAGAACGCGAGCAGAGCCACCGCGAGGCCGGCGGCCTCGGCATTTGCCGCACGCTTCCCGAGGAGGAACACTGCGACGAGCGTCAAGATCGCGAACGCGGCCGAAACGATTCTCGCCGTATTCTCGGTCGCACCACCGCTCGACGCATAGGCCAGCGCCTCGACGGCATAGAAGCCCGGTGGTTTGTCGACGAACGGCAGCCCGTCAAACTGGGCCGTGAGGTAGTCGCCGCCCAGCCACATCTCGCGTCCGATCTCGGCCTCCCGCAGATCGTCGGGAGGGAGGAGCTCACGGTCCCATTGACCGACCAGCACCGAGAGCGCTGCCGCCAAGCCCAAGACGAGGATGTAAAAGAAGTTCCTGGACCCCGCCCGCCCCCTCACGAGCGGCTTGACCCACTCACGACGAGGAATTTATCACCGAGGCGCATCACCAGAAGTGTACGCAAGGCAGGGACGTTGTCGCTCGCGAATTTTCGGTCTTATGCACTCAGCCCTCTCCGGATGAGTCCATCACGGGGACGCCTGTTAAGAGGGAGCGTCGTTTTGCCGGCCCCAGTCCCCAAAGGCGGTGGATGCCGACGGTCCTCCGTCCGACTCCACCCCGAGAGCTCGCCGGGCGCAAACCGACCTTTCGAGGTCAGCGGGTCATCTTCCGATGGATCCAGCGCACACGGAAGATGTCGAAGAAGGCGTCCAAGCCGCTTAGCAATCCCACCTTGGATCCATCCACGCTCGTCCAGTTCACGGGGACCTCAGAGATGCGGCAGTTGTATTGTCGCGCCAGGAACAGCACTTCTACGTCAAAACCAAACCGCTCGAGCACCTGTCGAGAAAAGATCCAATCTGCGGCCTCGCGACGAAACAGCTTGAATCCGCATTGTGTATCCGCGATCTTCGGCATGGCGAACCACCGGACGAGCGCAGCGAAGAGTCTCCCCACCAGTTGGCGTCCAAGGGGCTGCTCGACGCGGACGTCGGGGGCCTTGAGCGCGCGCGACCCGATCGCCACGTCGGCTCCACCGGCTCCTTCGCACAACAGGCGCTCTACCTCCTCGATGGGTGTCGCTCCATCCGCGTCCGCGAACAGGACCCATGTGCCCTTTGAGGACAGCACGCCCCTACGAACCGCAGCTCCCTTGCCGCCCCTTCGACCCTGACGGATGAGGCGGATCTCTGCGTAGTGCCGCGCCGTGGCCTCCACGACGTCCACGGTCCCGTCGTTACTTCCGTTGTCAACGACCAGCACTTCGGCGGGAATCCGTCGATTCTCAAGGTAACGACTGATCGAAAGGAGGGTGGGTATAATCCGACGCTCTTCATTGTATGCGGGGAGCACAATGCTAAGCCAGGGCTGGTCCGCCGAGACCTCTCGCTTCAACATCTCGTCCACGATGGTGCGTCGCCGTGCCTTCCACTCGATTGACTCTGCAGTCGCAGGCGGAGGCATCGTGTGCACGGAAGACATCGCCTAGGTGCCTATTTCTAGGACGTGCCTACGCGTGGCCACGCTGATTTCCATGCGAACCCCTCCCGAGCGGTGCGGGCGTGCCGTGTGTCTCCGTTCTTCCCTTCCGCTTCATTCCAGTGCGGCAGCGCGACCGGCCTCGGCGAAATCTTGCGGCCCGCTCGACCTGTATCGAGAACCGCACACCTCGGATCCCCACAGCCCGAGCGCAGGTGCAAGCGGCGCCTTACAGCAAAAAAAAAGGACGAGCGCTGAACGGACGCGGTTGACCTGGGCTCAACACGAGGAGGTTCCGGACCCCATCATACTGCCTGGCCACGGCGGTGCTCGCGAGACACGCTCGCATCCGCCCGCAGCGCAGGCCTTCGTCCCGGCTCGTTCTTCGAGGGCCGCGCGTTCTCGGTGTCCGCCGGCAGGTCCGCTTGGGGCGGGCGTTGCCGCTCGCGTCGGTAGTAACCCGCCCCCTCGAGATCGCTTCCGATTCGAGACTCCTTGTGGGTCGAGGTCCAGCGAGCCTGCGCTCAGACGCCGCCCCTGGAGCCCAAGCGCCCACGGAGGCTCCCCCTCGCCTTCCTCCTTTGGGTGCGGTGTTCGCTAACCGCAACGCTTCGGGGGGCGAGGCCCCTAGCAGAGCGCTTCTCGCGGACGCGTCGCATTCGCGCACATCAAGACCGGGAAGCATGCTCCAGGTCACTCGCCTCTCCTGCGCGCGCTCTTGCGGTCCTCTTTCGATCGCAGGCGCGGGTCTCGGTGCGGAAGCATAGGGACATTCTTGACATTTCAGGAGCGGAAGGAGTAGTCCGGGGGAATCCTTGCCTGTCGTAGGGCAGGGGCCCTGAGAGATCTTGGCGGGCTGCTGCGGCAAGAACGCGCCAGGGATCGGTTTCCTCCCAAAAAAGGTGAGGCACGACATGAAAATCGACGAAATCCGTGGACTCAAGGACCTCTTCGTCGCCGCGGTCCGCGGCGGGACGACAACGGTCGAGCAAATGCACGTCTCGATCGCCCGGCGCCCCTTCCAGGTACTTGAGCGGATGCCGGTGACCCGCCTGCCAGCAGGAGCGGCTCGGTTGCTTCACGACGGGATCTCGGGCGGGATCTATGCGGGGCTTCGCGGCCTCATGCAGCTGGCTGGGGGCGCCGCGGATCTCGCGCTCACCCCGCTCCGGGAAGAAGAGCCCGCAGCGGTCGGCCCCACGCCTGTCGCGGTGGATCTTGCCATCGGCGCGCTTAATGGGTTCGTAGGCGATCGCCTCGAGCAGAAGCAAAACGGTCTACGGATCCGAATGGCGTTTTGCGACGAGGGCCGGCCCCTTGCCCTGGAACCCCACGTTCTGCGCCGCGCGTATCCCGAGGCCGCACCGAAGCTCGCCGTGTTCATTCATGGTCTCGCCGGAACCGAGCAGGTTTGGCGCTTCTATGCGGAGGAATCCTACGGCGAAAGCGGGACAACTTACGGATCTCTCCTCGAGCGGGAGCTCGGCTATAGCCCCCTGTATCTGCGTTACAACTCGGGTCTCCACGTCTCGCACAACGGCGGGCTCTTGGCCGAGACCATGGAGGCGCTCGCTCGCGCCTGGCCCACCCCGGTGGAGGAAATCGTGCTCGTCGGCCACAGCATGGGAGGCCTTGTGGCGAGAAGCGCCTGCCACCAAGGCAAGCAGCGCGGGAACGGATGGGTCGATGCGGTGCGCCACATCTTCTGTCTCGGCACCCCGCACCTTGGAGCTCCTCTCGAGAAGCTCGGAAACGTGGCCGGGTGGCTCCTTAATACCTGCGAAGCGACGAGGCCGATCGCCAACGTGCTCAACGCCCGAAGTCATGGGATTAAAGATCTCCGCTTCGGCTACCTGGTCGAGGAAGATTGGCAGGGGAGGGACGCCGACGCGCTGCTCGAGGACAACCGCCATGACATTCCATTCCTCGACTCCGCGGCGCACTATTTCGTCGCCGCGACGCTGACAAAGAATCCGCGCCACCCGCTCGGTGTCCTGCTCGGAGACACGCTGGTGAGATTCCCGAGCGCCGCCGGTCGCGCGACGCCGCCCGCCCGGCACTTCCCCTTCACGGCCGAGAATGGACGCCATCTGGGTGGGATGACGCACCTGCGGCTGCTGAACCATCCTGCGGTCTTTGATCAGATGCGGTTCTGGCTCCTCGGGAAGCCCCGGACCGTTCTCGACCCGTCGAGGACGATCCCCGCCGCGCCTGAGAGCTAAGAGGATCGAAGGCAGGTGGTCGGGATCGGTCCGGGCGTGCTCGCCAGCGAAGCGCAGGCGCCCGCCAAAGGGAGCTCCGGCGGCGCAGCCCCGAAGCTCTCGTCGCAGCGACCCTTCCCACCTGGGCCGCTCGCGCACCTGCGAGTCGTCGACCTCACCGACCTCCGGGGCGCGCTCGCCGGTCGAATGCTCGCCGATCTCGGTGCCGACGTCGTAAAAGTCGAGCCCCCCGGCGGCGATCCGGACCGGCTCCGTCCGCCATTCGTGGGCGACATGGCCTCGCCCGAGCGCTCCCTTCCCTTCTTATTCCGAAATGCCAACAAGCGCGGCATCGCGCTGGACCTTCGTTCGAACACGGACCGGCGCCGCTTCCTCTCGCTCTGCGAGCGCGCCCACATTCTGATCGAGAACCTCGCGCCGGAGGATCCGCTTCGACACCGAATCATGTCGGACGAGGTGCGGGCCTGCCTGCCCGACCTGATTCACGTGGCAATTGCCGATTTCGGCCTCTCGGGCCCGCGTACGAACTGGCGGCTGGAGCCGCTCGCCGCTTTCGCCGCCTCGGGAGCCCTCTACGCATCGGGTTTCGCCGATCGCCCACCCTGCTGGCTGCCCGGCTATCTCGCGCACGACTGCGCGGCGGTGGCTGCGGTGATCGGAGCCCTCGCCTCGCTGCGCACCTGTTCGGGCGGTGGAGAGCGGGTCGAGGTTTCCGTGCAGGAAGCGGCGCGGAGCGCCCTCGACCCCTGGGCGATCGCGCTCCCAGACTACGCCCGCGTGTATCCGGTCCTTCCCACCTCGTTCCCGCGCGACGGGGAGGGCCCCGCGCTTGTGCTCCCCACGGCCGATGGATACGTCCGCTTGCTTCCCATTGCGCCGCGCCACTGGAGGGCGCTCATCGCACTATTCGCGGACCGCAAGGTCTCGCCTGTGGAAGGCTCGGACGGCCTTACGTCTCGTGTCCCGGGTCGGGGCACATGGGGTCTCCTTGGAGGCGGTCTCTCTGCGATCGCGGACGAAGCGGCGCACGCGGCCCGGCGAGCACTCGGGGCGGTCGCCCACCTGCCGCTCCGGGGGAGCTTTCTCCCGGTCTTCCACCGCGCCCTTGCGACACTGCGCCTGGTCGGCCGTGAGGCTCTCCTCCGGCGCTCGCGCGAAGAGGTGCTCACGCAAGCACGGTCCCTCGGTCTGCCCATCGCTCCCGTCAACACGCCCGAAGAGTTCGTCGCCGAAGCGCAGACCCGCCTGCGCGGGTACTTCCAGTGCACAGGCTTCCCGCAGCTCGGCGACGCCCCTTTCGCCCCGTTCCCTTGTCAGTTGAGTCGCACGCCGGCGACGCTCCGCCGCGCGGCCCCCGCGCCGGGTGAGAACGACGACTCGGGGTTCGCGCCGCGTGAGCTGATCGGGGCGACGGCGAGCAACGATGGGGCGCCCCTCGCGGGGCTGCGGGTCGTGAGCTTCGGGGTCGGCGCGGCGGTGCCCGGCTTGTGTCGGACGCTTGCCGAGCTCGGGTGCGAGGGGATCAAAATTGAATCGCGTGCGAGTCCCGATTTTCTCCGGCGGCTTACCTTCGAGCCTGAGGCGATGAATCGCTCCTGGCCGTTTAACGACGAGAATCGTGGCCAGAAGAGCGTATGCCTGAACCTGAAGCGAGCGCGCGGCCGCGAGCTCGCGCTCGATCTGTGCGCCCGGGCAGACATCGTGGTCGAGAATCACCAAGGGGGGGTGCTTGATCGCTTCGGTCTCGACTACGAGAGCGTAAAGCGGGTACGTCCCGACGTCGTCTACCTGAGCTCCCAGGGCTTCGGCAAGGGCGGCCCACTCGGGGAAGCGCCGTCGTTCGGGCCGCTCAATGCCGCTTTCTCCGGTGCTGCCTTTCTGTGGAATCACGCCGACGCTCCCTACCCCGCAGGATCCTCCCTCGAGCACCCGGATCACATTGCGGGACAGCTCGCGGCCGTCGCAGTGCTGGCCGCTCTCGAGCACCGACGCCGCACCGGTGAGGGGCAGAGGATCGAAATGTCGCAGAGCGAGGCCGCCGCGTTCCTATTCGGCGAGTTCTATCTCGAGGGGCCATTGACCGGTCGGCCGACTGCGCCGCGCGGAAACAGCGCCGAGTATGCCTGTCCGCATGGTGTGTATCCTGCGGCCGGTGAGGACCGCTGGGTGGCCATCGCCGTCGTGGGAGACGACGCTTGGAGGCGTTTCCAGAAGTTCCTTGGTTGGCGCAGCGATCCAGCGCTTGCAAAACTCCGTGGCCGAATCGCAGCCCGGGCTGCCCTCGACCGCCGCATCGCAGCCTGGAGCTCAAAGCGAAGCGCCCTCAAGATCGCCGAGGCCTTGCAGGCAGTCGGCGTCTCGGCGATGCCGGTAGAGACACCCGAGGATCAGCGAGAGGATCCCCACCTCGCCGAGCGCGGTGCCTTTGTGACGCTCGAGGATCCGGAGATCGGTCCGGTGCGCCACGTCGCCAATCCGATTCGTTTTGCGCGAACGCGGCTCGAGACCGTCGGCCCGGCCCCATGCCTAGGCGCCGACACCGAGGCGGTACTGACGCGCGTCCTTGGGCTAAAGCGCGCTGCGGTAAGACGGCTCATTGCCGCTGGCGTATGTGCGTGAGATTCGAGAGCGAGCCGTCGCGGATCTGCGCCGTGGGGGGCGGGAGTCCACTGTCTCGGTGGCAACGCTTCCGCGATCAGCCGGCTACGACGGCTGGCGGCGGTCCTTCCGCGGCCTTGGCATTCAGCTGCTCCAACCAGATCTGATGATAGCGATGCATTCGGTTCGGCATCAGCAATCCTCCGAGCCGTGCAAGGATCCCGTTCTGGGTCTCTTCTGTCACCACGTGGCAGCCCGCTGCCGTCTTCTCGATCAGCCATCCATGATACGCACGGACACCGAGGCCCCGTGCGCTCCACGCGATGCGCTCGCGGGGTGCGAACTCTTCAACGGTGGATTCGATCGTGACGCCGAATGTCCGCCAGCGAAAGCGTGTTCCAAGGGCGAGGTCCGGGCGCGGACCCTGCTCAATGCGGACGTTGCGCGCGTTTGGATACCAGGAGGGCCAGAGTTCGGCTCGCACGAGCCAGGCCCAGATCCGTTCGGCTGGAGCCGACATACTCAACTCATTGGAGACGAAGATTGCGGCGCGAGTGGGATGGAACTGCTCGGGCCATTGAAGCACGTGTCCGAACCCCCCATGAGAGCTCTTGAGCCTTTCGGCCGCAGGGCGAGTCCCTCGGGTATCCCCGGTCGGCACGAAATGGCCGGTCAGACCCTTCGCCTTGCTGCCGCGGAGTATACGCCGCCCGCTCGAAGAGCCGGTCTGCGCAGGAACGCCAAGGAGCAGGTCGTGGGGAGCGCGGGACGAGGTGCTTGCGGTGGGCCTTAGAGCTTTCGTGTCATGCGGAAGACGACGAGATCCTGGCGGGGGCGCAACCAGCGCCAGAGGTCGGCCTCGCCATGGTGCGTCGCCATCTCATTGATGAAACCGTCCGATCTCCAGCACAAGACCTCGGGAAAATCCTGGGCCTCCGAGACTTCGATCATGTACTGGCAGTCGTGGTCGGGGTCGACCTTCATCGCCCAGCGCGAGAAGCTAAGGATGCTGGCGCTGATGGTCGTGAGCAGCCGCAGGTCGCGGCCGAATGCCTCGAATCGCGCGCGGTCACCGCTCACCTTTCCTACTTCCGCCCGGTGGAGGTATTCGAGCTGCGAGTAAAGGCCCGCCTCCAAAAGACGTCGGGCGGTCTGCCGACCGCACTGTCGCAGGTACTCGTTGTTGCCGCCGCCCTCCACATCCCTGAGTAGCTCGCCCATGCGCGTATAGGCGTTGATGGGGTACCAGCTCGAGACGCCGATCTTCTCGTCGAGCAGGGCGATATCGTCGGGTCGCAGCCACCGGTCAAGCTGGTCGCGCCGCACGGCACCACTCGCGAGAGACTTGAGGACGTCCTCCACCACGCTTGCGAAGACCGAACCCTTGACCGAGGGCACCGCCGGCATGGGCTTGCCTCCGCAGGTGCTTTCGGCCGTTGACCTTTTCAGCTTGAGCCGAGCGCTAAGGGCGCGGAAGCAACCGCAGAACTCCCTAAAATCCAGGGCGCCTCGTTCCCCGACCCGACTCAAGACGGCCGCTAGCCCCCTTACTGTATGGTGGCGCCCTGCGAGGGTGGGAACACCTTGGCGGGGGGGCCTCTTCACAAGAGAGGACGTCCGGTCGTCATTGCGGAGCGGGGGCGCGTCGAGCGTTGGGATGAATCCTGCGCCATCCCCACACCGCGGATCGCACGAGCTGCACGAGAAGGTAGGGCGCGAGGACATATGCGACCGCGGTGAACCAGGTCGCAGCGTCGAAGAGCGCGCCCAGGAATTGGCGATACCCAATCGCGATGTCCTCGCGGTAGTACACGGTCCCGATCGAAGGGACAGAGACGAATCCGAAGAGGATGCCCCACAAGAGATAGAGCAACTCGCGCCTCAGAATCTTTCGGGCGGGCGACGACAGGGTCACAGCGGGGGATCTGCCCTGCCGGTCTGTGGAAGGGTTGGTGTCGGGTGGTCTCGCTCGTGGGTCTCCAGATGTTTCGCGTCGGCGACCTCGAGCTCCGCCGCTCGCAGAACCTGCGCGGGATGGTCGGTCTCGATCACATCGACGCCCCAATCCATCGCCTGCCGGAAGACGGGTACGGTTTCGGGTGAACCAAGCGAGTCGAAGAACACTCGAACCCCGCGGGCATGGCTCTGCTCGACCAGCTCCTTCGAGAGAAGCCGCCAAGGGGCTTCTACTCCGTAGGGCCCAAGCTCCTGCAGCGTGTCCAAGTCCCCCAGTTCGGAGAGGGGTGCCACAAGCCGAACCGAAGGCTCCACCGCTTTGAACCGCTTCAAGTAAGCGGGAGATTGGTACACCACCGAGCGCTCCACGAGCCCGTGCCTGCGCAAGGCCAAGGAAAGCTGCTCGGGTGAAATGTCCTTGGCGTCGAGGTAGGGCTGTGATCGCTCGCCCATCGCTCCGAGCGCTTCGTCTAGCGTGGGCACCTTCGCTCCTGCAAAAGGTCGGCCGAACCAAGTTCCCGCGTCCAGCTTTCGGACCTCCTCGGCGTTCGCTCCCGCGACCTCGCCCTTACCGCTCGTGGTGCGCTCGAACGTGCTGTCATCCAGCAATACCGTGGAGCCATCTTTCGTGGTGCGAACGTCGATCTGGATGTAGTCGGCCCCGAGCCCTGCGGCGATTTCGACGGCCGGGATCGTATTTTCCGGGGCGTATCGATCGGCTCCAGCGTGG
>Ga0209039_10003692_pt1 | contig 11766 bp, 9 predicted proteins | sample BogFormECP12_OM1_FD_188238 | JGI IMG/M metagenome (GOLD analysis project Ga0209039, IMG submission 188238) | Bog forest soil microbial communities from Calvert Island, British Columbia, Canada - ECP12_OM1 (SPAdes) (version 2) | ecosystem: Environmental > Aquatic > Freshwater > Wetlands > Bog ...
CACATTCACGCGACGCGCGCCGCTTACGGGCTGGAGCGGAACACCAAGGAAATCGACTACCCAGTGCAGCCCGAGGCCTACATTGACGTGGCGCACAACCGCCCGCTGCTGGACAACGTCCGGCTGTGGGACACGCAGGCCTTCAAGGACACCATCACGCAGCGCCAGGCCCTGCGCACCTACTATACCTTCCACGACGCCGATGTGGACCGTTACACCATCGGCGGCCAGTACCGCCAGGTGCTCATCTCGCCGCGTGAACTGGATATCCGCCAATTGCCCGAGGCGAGCGCCAACTGGAACAATCCCGCGTTCATTTACACCCACGGCTACGGCGTGGTGATGAGCGAGGTCAGCAAGATGACGCCCGACGGGCTGCCGGTGCTCGCCATCCAGGACGCTCCTCCCAAAATCGACGCGCCCGGCATCAAGCTCACGCGTCCGGAGATCTACTACGGGGAAGTTACCCACGAACCGGTGTTCGTGCACACGGCGCTCGAGGAGTTCAATTACCCGGCCGGCGAATCCAACGAGAAATCGCGCTACGAGGGCAAGGGAGGTTTTCCGATTTCCTCGTTCGCCATGCGCCTTGCCGCCGCGCTCAACGAGGGCGAATTCAAGATTCTGCTGGCCGACTACTTCACGCCCGCCAGCCGCATGATGATCCGCCGCAGGGTTCGCGACCGGCTGCAGAACCTGGCGGGATTCCTGGAATGGGACGCGGACCCGTACCTGGTCATCACCGATGCCGGCCGCCTGGTGTGGATCGTGGACGGGTACACCACCTCCGATGCGCATCCCTATTCGCGAGCGGTCGAACCCGTTGACATGCCGCGTTTGAATTACATTCGCAATGCCGTGAAGGCCACGATCGACGCCTACGACGGCGAAACACGGCTGTACGTGTTCGCGCCCGACGATCCGCTGATCGCGGCGTACCAGAACCTCTTTCCCGATCTGTTCCATCCGGCTTCCGCCATGCCGGCCGACATACGCGCCCACGCCCGCTATCCCGAGACGCTGTTCCGCATCCAGGCGGAGATCTACCGCACCTACCACATGCTGGACCCGCAGTCGTTCTACAACAAGGAAGACGCGTGGGACCTGGCGTTGCACGCCTCCAGCCAGGAGGGCGGAAGCGAGCCGGTTACTCCCACTTACATCAACACCACGCTGCCGGGCGAGCCGCAAGCCGAGTTCGTGCTGATGATCCCGTTCACGCCGCACAACAAGAACAACCTGATCGGCGTCATGGCGGCGCGCTGCGACGGCTCCCACCTGGGCGAAACGGTGGTGCTGCTGCTCTCCAAACAGGTGCTCATTCAGGGGCCCATGAACGTCTCGGCATCCATCAATCAGGACCAGACGATTTCCAAGGACCTGACCTTGTGGAACCAGCAGGGCTCCAAGGTGCTGCATGGCCAGATTCTGGTGCTGCCCCTGGGGAACAACTTCCTGTATGTGGATCCCATCTACATACGATCCAACCAGGCCAGCATGCCGCAGTTGAAGAAGATCGTGCTGGCGGTGGGCAGCCGCCTGATCTACACCGACACCTACGACGAGGCGCTGGCACAATTATCCAGCGCGGGCCAGCAACTGGTTCAGCAGGCCACCGCGCCCACGGCCACGGCGCCCTCGATTGCGCCCGGCGCCGACGCCCGGCTGAATCGCGTCCGCGACCACCTGCGCCGCTACCGCGAGTTGGCCGCGCAAGGCAAGTGGGCGGACGCCGGCAAGGAACTGGAGGCCATCGAAGCCGAGGTGAAGTAAAAAAGGGGTCAGACCCCTTTTTTTGTCACCCCCGGCGCAGGGTTGCGGCCATCGGTCCCGGTTCCGTGAATCCGCGGCAGACTGTGTCGATCGCCATCACGCTGTGAGCGCGTTCTTCGGGTCTTTACCCGCAACCCCCTGCTACAATTAACTTTCACACTCATGCTCGAAGATTCCCTGCTGGAACTGGAGTCCCGTTCCCTGGCCCGCATCGCCGCCGCCACGTCCGCCGAGGAGCTGGAGGCCGTCCGCGTCGAGGCCCTCGGCCGCAAAGGCGCGCTCGCCGCAGCCGGCAAGGACATGGGCAAGCTCGCGCCCGAGGATCGCAAACGCGCCGGCATGCTCCTCAACGGCGTCAAACAGAAACTCGAAACAGCCGTCGATGCCCGGAAGCGGGAGTTCGCCGAAACGGCTCTCCTCCAGCGCCTGGACGCCGAATGGCTGGACCTCACGCTGCCGCCGCCTCCTCCGCGCCGCGGCCATCTGCACCCCATCACGCGCATCCAGCGCGAGCTCGAAGACCTCTTCGCTTCCCTCGGGTTCGCCGTGCTCGACGGCCCCGAAGTGGAAACCGAGCACCACAATTTCGACGCCCTGAATATCCCGCGGGACCACCCCGCGCGCGACATGCAGGACACCTTCTGGCTGGACGGCGGCAACCTGCTCCGCACCCACACCTCGCCCGTCCAGGTGCGCGGCATGGAGCGCCTGGGGCCGCCCTTGCGCATGATCGCTCCCGGCCGCACCTTTCGCAACGAAAACGTCGACGCCTGCCACGAGCACACTTTCTATCAACTGGAAGGCATGATGGTGGACCGCAATGTCTCGGTGGCGCACCTGCTGTATTTCATGCAGACCATGCTCACCGCCATCTTCGGGCGCGAAGTCTCCGTGCGCCTGCGTCCCGGATTCTTTCCCTTCGTGGAGCCGGGCTTCGAGCTCGACATCCAGTGCCTGATTTGCGCCGGCTCCGGCTGCTCGGTGTGCAAGCAAAGCGGCTGGGTGGAACAGTTGGGCTGCGGCCTGGTGCACCCCAATGTGCTGCGCATGAGCGGCATCGACCCCGAGGAGTGGAGCGGCTTCGCCTTCGGGCTGGGCCTCACCCGCCTGGCCATGATGCGCTACGGCATCGACGATATCCGCCACCTGCAAGGCGGCGATTTGCGATTTTTGGAACAGTTTTGAAACCGATTTCGAGGCACGCTTGAAGTTCTCCTACAACTGGATTCGCGAACTGGTCGAGGGCCTGGATTGCGCCCCCGGCACACTGGAACGGCTCGTCACCATGAAGACCGCCGAGTGCGAGGGCATTGAGATCGCGGGCGATTTGCTGGACCGCGCCCGCGCCGCCCGCGTGGAAACCGTGGCGCCCATCGCCGGCACGCACCTGGTGGTGGCCGCGGTCGACACCGGCCCCGGCGGCCGCAAAACGGTGGTTTGCGGCGCTCCTAATTGCCGCGCGGGAATGGTGACGGCCTGGGCTCCCATAGGCAAAAAGGCGATCCACGGCGTGGAAAGCGACGGCATGCTGGCGTCGGCCGCCGAACTGGGCATCAACAAGGACCACTCCGGCATCGTCGAGATCGACGCCGCCATCGGCCAGCCCGTCTCCGGGTGCGCCGCCGACAGCATCATCGAGATCGACAACAAGTCCATCACCCACCGGCCCGACCTGTGGGGCCATTTCGGCATGGCCCGCGAAGTGGCCGCCATCACCGGCGGCAAGCTCAAGGACCCGGTCCGGCTCGACCTGTTGCCCACCGGCCCGCCCGCCATCCAGGTTCGGATCGCGGACCTGGACCTCTGCCCGCGCTACAGCGCCCTGGTTTTCGATGGTGTCACCGTGCAGCCGTCGCCCTTCTGGTTGCAGGCGCGGCTCACCGCCATCGGCCTGAACCCCATCAACAACGTCGTCGATATGACGAACCTGGTGATGGCCGAACTGGCCCAGCCGATGCACGCCTTCGATGCCGGCAAGCTGCGCGGCGACACCATCTTCATACGCCCCGCCCTGCCCGGCGAGCGCTTCCGCGCGCTCAACGGAGAGGAGTACTCGCTCGGCCCCTCCAACCTGGTGATCGCCGATGCCGGCGGCGCCATCGCCCTGGCGGGAGTGATCGGCGGCGCGGACAGCGCCATCGGCGACGCCACCACCCGCGTGGTGCTGGAGAGCGCCTGCTTCCAGGCTTCCTCCATCCGCAAGACCTCCCAGGCCATCAAGCTGCGCACCGACGCCTCCATTCGCTTCGAGAAGTCGCAGGACCCCGCCAACACGGTCCGCGGCATTGCCCGCGCCATCGAACTGTTGAAGCGCATCTCGCCCGGCATCCGCACCGTGGGCGGCGTGGCCGACCCGCGCCGCGAGCCGAAGCCCTCCGCGCCCATCGATCTGCCGCTCGAATGGCTGGCCCGCAAGCTCGGCCGCGCCATTTCGGCCGCCCAGGCGCGCCACATCCTGGAAAGCCTGCAATTCGGCGTGGACGAGCCGCGGCCGGGAGTGTTCGCAGTCTCGGTGCCGTCCTGGCGCGCCACCAAGGACATCTCCGTCAAGGACGACCTGGTGGAAGAGGTCGGCCGCATGGTGGGCTACGATTCCATCACCCCGCAGGCGCCGCTGATTCCGGCCACGGTGCCGCCCGGCAATCCCGAGCGCCGCTTCCAGCACGAAGTGCGCGGCGTGCTTGTGGACCAGGGCTTCACCGAGGTCTACAACTACTCCTTCCTCAGCGAGGAAGCCGTGGCGGCCTTCGGTTTCGACCCCGCCGCGCACCTGCGCGTCTCGAACCCCATCGCCAGCGACCAGGTCCTGATGCGTTCGTCGCTGCTGCCCGGAATCCGCAAGAACATCCTCGAAAACGCCAAGCACCGCGAGGCATTCCGCCTGTTCGAAATCGGCCTGGAGATTCACAAGTCCGAGGGCGGCCAGCTTCCCGGCGAAGTGCCGCACCTGGTGGCGGCGGTTTACGATCGCGCGGGCGATGGCGCCTCCGGCCTGTTCGAGGTCAAGCGCGTGGCCTTGTGCCTGATGCCCGATGCGGTGGCGCAACCGGTTGCCGCCCGCCCGTTCGAGCACCCCGCGCGCGCCGCGGAGTTGCGGTGGCGCGGCCAGCCGGTGGGCCGTATGTTCGAGCTGCACCCCACGCTGGTGGAGACCGGGCGCGCGGCCATCCTCGATCTGGACCTGCGCACGCTGCGCTCGCTCTCGGCCGCCGAAATCAAGTACGCGCCGGTGCGCCGCTACCCCGCCAGCGCCTTCGACCTCTCGGTGATCGCCGGCGCGCGCGAGCTGGCCGGCAGCCTCGAAGCCGCCATCCGCGGCTTCGCCGGCCCGCTGCTCGAATCCATTCAGTTTCTGCGGCAGTATTCCGGCCCGCCGCTCGAAGAGGGCCGCAAGAGCGTGTCGTTCCGCCTGACGGTGGGATCGGCGGACCGAACCTTGTCGTTGGACGAAGTGGGGGCCATCCGCGCGGCCGTCATCGAAGGGATGCGCGGCTTGGGTTACGAATTGCGGGTCTGATGCGTTATTTCCTGAATTGCCGGATGCCCGAGGTCCGCTCCATTCTGCTGGTGGAGAGCGGCGCGCGAAGCCTGCTGGAAGGCCTGCTCCCGAATCTGCGCGCCACCTGGGGCGGACGGGCCCGCATCGACCTGGTCTCCTGCTTCTCCGCTCTGCCGCGCGGGTTCGAGGCGGAAACCACGCGCGTCTACCGCGTGAGCGACTACCGCGGCCGCGCCGCCCGCCGCGCGCTCTACCGCGAACTGGCCTCGAACGGCTATTCCCATATGGGCGTGATCTGTTCGGGCGAGCCGCTGATGGCCCGGTGGAAGTGGGCGCTGGGCTGGCAGATTCCCGCCAAGATATTCGTCATTAACGAAAACGGAGACTACTTCTGGCTGGAGCGGACGCAGTTCCGGATCATCCGCAAATTCGTGTTGCAGCGCACCGGATTGGCCGGCTCGGGCGCCGTCCGCATGCTGGCGGGCGCCATCGCGTTTCCCTTCACGGTACTCTATCTATTGCTGTATGCCGCCGTGGAACACACGCGCCGGGCGCTGCGCGGCGGGTAGGGAACCAGATGGGTCAAGAGAGCATGGGGCGACAACACCGGACGGCAGCCGGCCTCGTTCCGGTGGAAGCGATCGAGCGCCGGATATATCTCATCCGTGGCATGAAGGTGATGATCGATGCCGATCTTGCCGGTCTCTATGAGGTGAGCACCGGGAACCTGAACCTGGCCGTGCGCCGGAATCCGGAGCGATTTCCCGAGGATTTCATGTTCCAACTCGCCAAGGAGGAGTTCGAAGACTTGAGATTGCAGACTGCAAGCTCAAGTTGGGGAGGCCGCAGGTATCCGCCGTACATATTCACCGGGCACGGTGTAGCGATGCTCTCCTCGATCCTGAAGAGCAAGCGAGCAGTGCAGATGAACATACTCATTGTGCGCGCCTTCATTCGTCTTCGCGAGGTGCTTGCCAGCCACAAAGACCTGGCCCGCAAAATGGCGGATCTGGAGCGTGAGCAGAAGCTACAGCACAGCCAAATTGCCGGGATCTACGACATGGTCAAGAAGCTCGTGGCGCCGCCGGTCTCCCCCAAACGCCGCATCGGTTTCTAGTCCGACGGGATTGTTGGCGCCGGCCCGCTCGGCATCCCCCAAGCGTTAGGATGATTGTTGTGCGGCCGAAGCCGAAACGGGCAAACAGCCCGAAGCTGCGGCAAGGCAGGTGAACAAATGAAAGCCATCCAAGTTCGTCAGCCGGGCGGACCGGAAGCCATGGAACTGGTCGATGTGCCGGTTCCTCAACCCGGTCCTAAACAGGCCCTGGTGCGCATCCATGCCAGCGGGGTCAACTTCATCGACGTCTACTTCCGCATCGGGCTCTACAAATCCGATCTGCCAATAGCCCTGGGCATGGAAGCCGCGGGCGCCGTGGAAGCCGTCGGAGCCGGCGTGACCGAGGTCGCTCCCGGCGACCGCGTGGCCTACGCCATGCCGCGCGGGTCGTATGCCGAATATGCCGTGGCGCCGGCGGCCAGCCTGGTCAAAATTCCCGACGCGCTGGATTTCGCTGCCGCGGCGGCGGCCATGCTCCAGGGCATGACCGCGCACTATCTCACCCACTCCACGTATCCACTCAAGCCGGGCGACACCTGCCTGGTGCACGCGGCCGCGGGCGGCGCCGGCGGGCTGATCGTACAGATGGCCAAGCGGCTGGGCGCGCGCGTCTTCGGAACCGTCTCGACCGAAGCCAAGGCGGAGATCGCCCGCGGGCACGGCGCGGACGAGACCATCCTTTACACCCGTGAGGATTTCGACGCCGCGGTGAAGCGCCTCACCGGCGGACGCGGCGTGGACGTGGTCTACGATTCCGTGGGCGCCACGACCTTCGAACGCAGCCTCAACAGCCTGCGGCCGCGCGGCACCCTGGCGCTGTTCGGCCAATCCAGCGGCCCGGTCCCGCCCTTCGACGCCGGCATTCTGAACGCCAAGGGGTCGCTGTATCTCACCCGTCCCAGCCTGGGCCATTATCTTTTGACGCGCGACGAGCTGCTGTGGCGGGCCGGCGACGTCCTCGGCTGGGTGGCCACCGGCGCGCTCAAGGTGCCCATCGGCGGCGTCTACCCGCTGGCGCAGGCGGCCGACGCCCACCGCGACCTGGAATCGCGCAAGACCACCGGCAAACTGCTGCTGACGGTCGAGTAGCTCCATGACTGGAAGACTCGGCGCCGCCGCGAAACCGGAATCCGGAATGCCCGGCCGGGAAACGAGCCGGCGAGATTTGTGCGATTCGCACAAAAAACAGGGCTTAAGTCCTTTGTTTCCGATCACATTTGTGCAAATCGCACAAAATCGCGAGGTTGCGCCGCCGTTCCGGCGCCGCGGGCGGCGGCTGCCATGACCATTCAGGCCAAGGTGACGCTCCGTTACGGGCTGCTGGTGGTCTTCATGGCCGGCGCCATCTCCGCCGTCAACGTGGCGCTCGAAACCGAGCAGCAGTTCTCCAGCATGTTGGAGCGCGCGCGGGAGTTCGACGACCTGGCCGTCAGCCAGCTCACCCAGGCCGTCAATACCGGCTCCCCAACGCCTGCGTTCGAGGATGCCCTGGCCGGTCCCGGGCTGGCCTACATGCTCCAGCAGATCATGCTGAAATCGAACAACGCCGTGCTCGAAATCGCCGTGGTGGATGAGAACAACGGCATCCTCCTGGACAGCATCTCTCAACCCGGCGGCACGCTGCCGATGTATGAGGACTTCGGCGCGCTGGTCAAGCGCACCAACTGGCTGCAGAAGCTTGACATTCTGTGGAAGGGCGCGCGCTACTACCAGGTGGAGTCCCTGCCGCAGCGCACGCCGGCCGGCAAGCTGCTCTACGTCCGGGCCGTCATCGATACCCAGTTCATCCGCATCGACATCCAGCCGAAGCTGGAAAAAAGCCTCACGGTGGCGTTTCTCGCCGTGATCGGAGCGGTCTGCCTGACCTTCCTGTTCTCCGCCGTCGCCTTCCGGCCGCTGGTCCGCCTGCGCCGCCAGCTCGACCTGGTCGCCAGCGGCGATTACGATCCCGAGCCGGGCGTTTCCCCGGACCCGTCGGCCCCCGCCACGGACGAGTTCGCCGCCATGTCCTCCAAGGTCAACCTGCTGGGCGAGCGGCTGCGCGGCGCGCAAGTCGAAGTCTCCGACCTGCGCGGCAATATCGAGCACCTCTTCCAGGATCTGGAGGACGCGGTGTTCCTGTTCAACCGCGAACGGCGCCTGGTGTTCGCTTCCGGATCGGTGGAAAAGCTCCTGGGGCGCGCGCGGAACGATCTCGCCGGCCAATCCGTGGACGCGATCTTCCCGCCGTCGAGCTCGCTCGGCCTGCTCGTCGCCGAAGCCGCGGAAAGCGGCAAGCCCATTCGCAACCGCCGCGTGCCGGTGACGTCGGAATCCGAGATCCCCGCCGGCGTTCCCATCCTGCTGCTCTCGGTCGACCCCATCCATGCCGCTCCCGGCGGCGGATCGGGCCTGCTGGTGCGGTTGCGCGATCCCGAGGCGCAGCGCAAAATCGGCCGCCAGTTGCAGATCGCCGACCGGCTGGCGGCCATCGGCAAGGTCTCGGGCGGGGTGGCGCACGAGGTCAAGAACCCGCTCAACGCCATCCTGCTGCACGTGGAAGTGGCGCGCGCCAAGCTGGCCTCCGGCGATACCGATGTCGCCCCGCAGATGGAAATCATCGCGCGCGAGATCCTGCGCCTCGACCGCGTGGTGAAGACCTTCCTGGATTTCACGCGGCCGGTGGAGTTGAACCTGGCCACCGTGCCGCTGGACGCCCTGGTCGGCGAAATCGTGGAGCTGGCGCGCCCGCAGGCCGCCTCCGCGCGCATCCGCATCGAGGTGCGGCAGCAGGGCGAGGGCGCGGAAGTGCGCGTCGACCGCGACCTGCTCAAGCAGGCGGTGCTCAACGTGGTGATGAACGCCATGCAGGCGATGCCCGATGGCGGCGAGTTGCGTTTCGAATCCTCCGCCACCGCCGAGACGGCCGGGATCCGCATTTCCGACACCGGCCCCGGCATCCCGCCCGAGCTCCGCGACAAGATCTTCCGCCTGTACTTCACCACGCGGAAAGAAGGCTCCGGAATCGGCTTGGCCATGACCTTCCGGATCGTGCAATTACACGATGGTACAATCGACTTCACCAGTGAACCTGGCACGGGCACGACGTTTGCGATTCGTCTGCCGTTAGCTACCTGAGCGGGTCGGAAATGAAACTCTGCGCACCCATCGCGGCCGCACTTCTGGCGATAGCCGTGGCTGGTTGCGCTCCGAAGCCGAAACCGAATGCCGCGGCTCCAGCCGTGCCCGCTCCCGCCGCCGCCGCCGTCACGGCCCCTCCCGAGCCGCTTTCCGTGCCGCAGACGCGCGTGCAGTTGCCGCCGCCCCAGCCCCTGAATCCCGAGGCCCTGGCGCTGGAGCCGCCGCCCCAGACGCCGCCGGCGGCCGCCGTGCCCGCCCAACCGGCCGCGCCGCCGGCCAGGCGCGCGCCCGCCGTCAACAACCCGCAGCCCAAGCCCGACCCCGCGCCGGCCGCCGCCGAACCGGCGCGCCCGTCCATCCAGGAAGTCCTCCCCGAGAGCACGCGCAATCAGCTCCAGGTGGATGCCGCCAACAGCCGGCAGCGCATCCGCGCCTGGCTGGAATCCACCAAGGCGCAGCGGCTCGCCGGTCAGGCCAAACTCACGCGCGACCGCATTCAATCGTTCCTTAAGGCTTCCAGCGACGCCGAACGCCGCGGCGATATTCGCGAAGCCGTCCAGTTGGCCGAGCGCGCCGAAATCCTCATCCGGGAGATGCCAGGTGGCCAGTAGCCGGGCCTTGGCCGCCGCGGCCCACGCCGAATTCGACGCCCGCCGCCGCGCGGTCGCCGCGGGCCTGGCCGCGCGCAAGCTCGACGCCCTGCTGGTGGCCTTCAGCCCCAACCTGCGGTACCTGACCGGTTTCACCGGCAGCAATGGCTGCCTGCTGGCGATGCCGGGCGTCTCGATCCTGTTCACCGATCCCCGCTACCGGCTGCAGGCGGCCCAGGAAACCGCCGCGCCGGTGAAGATCTCGAAGGGGGCGCTGGTGGTGGACATTCTGGCCGCCGTCGCCCGCCTCGGACTGAAGCGCGTGGGCTACGAGCCGGCGCGCATGACCTGCGACTTCTTCGAAGCGCTGAAGGCGCGCCTTCCCATGAGAGCGTCGCTCGCGCCGGCGCAGGGCTGGATCGAGGAGTTGCGGATGGTGAAAAGCGCGGAGGAAATCGCGCGCATCCGGCGGTCGGTGGAAACCAACTCGCGCGCCTTCGAGCAGGTGGCGGCGCGCGTCCGCCCGGGCGTGACGGAGCGGGACCTGGCGGCGGAGCTGGAGTACCGCATGCGCCGCCTGGGCGCGGAGAAGCCGTCCTTCGAGACCATCGTCGCCTCCGGCGCCCGCTCCGCGCTGCCGCACGCCCAGCCCACCGCTGCGCGGCTGTGCACGGGGGACCTGGTGGTGGTGGACATGGGCGCGTTCCAGGACGGTTACGCCAGCGACATGACCCGTATGTTGTTTCTCGGCCGGCCCGGGGCGCGCGTCAAGCGAACCTACCGCGCGGTGCTGGAAGCGCAGTTGGCGGCCATCGACCGCGTCCGCGCCGGCGTCGCAGCGGCCCAGGTGGACCGCGCCGCGCGCCGCGTGCTGAAGAGTTACGGTCTGGAGGGCGCCTTCGTGCATTCCACGGGCCATGGTTTGGGGCTCGAGATCCACGAGCCGCCGCGCATCGGCATGCGCGAAAAGTCGGTCCTGCGGGAAGGCATGGCCATCACCATCGAGCCCGGCGTCTACCTGGAGGGCTTCGGCGGAATCCGCATCGAGGACACGGTCGTCGTGACCGCCAACGGATGCGAGATCCTGACGCCCACCAGCAAGGCACTGCGCGCGATCTGAAGCGCGCCGGCCCGCTAGCGTAGTGTCCACGAAATAACTGGACAAAATTTGTTTGCATCCAGGGTGCAGGCGCTACCGGTCCAGAAGGACGCGCTTCCACTCCACTTTGGGTCTTTGGAAATCGATGAGCAGGGCTACTCGGAGACCGGAGGCCTTCAGGCGAGTCGATGCACTGCGCCAGATGCTCGTTGGCAAACCGCTCCGTACACTTCAATTCCACGATGAGCTTTTCCTCAACCACCAGATCGGCCACGTATTCGCCCACGTACTGCCCTTGGTAGCAAACCGGAAATGAGATCCGAGCCTTGGCGCTTACGCCACGCAACGCAAGTTCCCGGAGCAAGGCTCGTTCCTAGACCTTCTCCAGGAATCCGGCGCCCAGCACATTTGCAACCTCGAAGGCGGAACCAATTACGGCCTCTGTCAGATCCGATTCCGATCCGTGTGTATCCGTGTCCATCCGTGGCCCTTCCAAGCAGTTCCACAAGCGGGGTAAAGGTCTCCCAAATCAGGATGCGGAACTTGGCCACAGATGGACACGGATGCA
>Ga0209039_10003693_pt1 | contig 11764 bp, 9 predicted proteins | sample BogFormECP12_OM1_FD_188238 | JGI IMG/M metagenome (GOLD analysis project Ga0209039, IMG submission 188238) | Bog forest soil microbial communities from Calvert Island, British Columbia, Canada - ECP12_OM1 (SPAdes) (version 2) | ecosystem: Environmental > Aquatic > Freshwater > Wetlands > Bog ...
GTCGAAATCGTTGTCCGCGCGGTGCGGCACGTGCCGCCGCCGGCGCATGGCTTCGATCACTTGGTCCCGGACCGCCACCAGGTCCGAGTCTTCGCGAACGGTGACAATCAGAAAAATATCGCGGATGTCGGGAAAGTTCTTGTGAAAGTTGGAGAGCGGGATGCACGCAAACTGATCGACGCCGTAGCCGCCGAACATCCCCGGGTCCTTTTCGAAGACACCGATCACCTCGTAGAGGCGCCCGTTCAGACGCACCTCCTTGCCGATGGGATCGCTGTTCGGAAACAACGAATTGGCGATGGCGTCTCCGATCACCACGACGTTGCGCGCGTGCTCCTCGTCGAACTCGGAAATGTAACGGCCGCTGGCGGTGGTGAACAGCGGGAGCGCGGCGGCGTACTCCGGCTGCGTGCCGCGGATGATGAGGCGCTCCACGTGCTCGTTGGCGTAGCGGATAGAATCGGGCGACGTTCCGAAGTTGATGCGCTGCGCGAAGGCCGCCGAGATGTCCAGCCCGGGCACGTTCTCCTTGAGATACCGCGCGTCGGAAATCTCCAGATACTTCCTCATGCGGATGTTCTGCGGGAGACGCCCGATTCCGGTATATCCGGCGGGGATGCGCGTAATGAACAGCGACCGCGACCCGAACGAGCGAATGCGATTCAGGATGTAGCCGTTCAATCCGTCGATGATGGCCGCCACCGAAATCACGCTGGTCACGCCGATGACGATACCCAGAATGGTGAGGCCGGAGCGGACCTTGCGGGTACGCAGGGTGTCGAGCGCCACCAGCAGGTTCTCTTTGATTTCGGCGCGCGTCATGGCTTGAGTCACTCCGTCCGAAGCGCCACCACGGGGTCCAGCTTGGAGGCTTTCACCGCCGGATAGATCCCGAAAAACAATCCAATCATGGAGCTCAAAACCACGCCCAGCGCCGCCACCCAACCCTGGACCGCCGCGGGAAACTCGGTGAGCTCGCGGAGCGCCAGCGCGCAGCAGAATCCGGCCCCTACGCCGATGCCGCCGCCCGCCAGGCATTGCAGCACGCTCTCGGCCAGGAACTGGCGCAGAATGTCCGGCTGGGTGGCGCCGACGGCGCGACGGACACCGATCTCCTTGGTCCGTTCGGTGACGCTGACCAGCATCACGTTCATGATGACGATGCCACCCACCACGGCCGAAATCGAGCTGATCATGATGAACACGGTGAAGAACGCCGAACTGATGCTCTGCCACAGAGAGATGTAAGTGTCGGCGGTGCCGATGTAGAAATCGTCGTCCTTTCCGGGTGGCACGTGGCGGCGGGCGCGCAGAATGCGGCGGGCCTCGTCCTGCGCGCGGCCGAAGACCTGTTCGCCGCCTTCCGCCTTGACTTGCAGCGTGAGGCTGTTGCGCTGGCCGTGCACTTTCAGGTAGGTTCGCAGCGGCACCACCATGAAATTGTCCTGGTCCTGGCCGAGCACCGAACCGATGCGCTCGAAAGTCCCCACCACGGTGAACTCGTCGGGGCCGGCGCGGATCACACGGCCGATGGGATCGGAGCCGGGAAAGAACTCCTGCGCCAGGCGGTCGCCAATCAGGCAGACTGCCGCGTCATGGCGGTCCTCCACCTCGGTGAAGTAGCGTCCCAGTTGGACCGTGCGCGTGTCGATATCCGCCATGGTGGGCGTGTAGCCGTACATGGTGGTGTCGTCGAGTTCGTGGTTCCCGTAGCGGAGCGTGGCGCTGCTGCTGATGGAGGCGCCCACCAGTTGGCAACTGCGGCAGCCCTCGGCCAGCGCCTGCAAGTCGTCGGGGTAAAGATAGCGATTGCGCTGGGCTTTGGTGAGCAGCGTGAAATCGGTCACCACAAAGGGCGTGCGCGCAATGCGGAAGACGTTGGTGCCCAGGTTGGCGATCTTCTGTTCGACGTAGACATTGGCGCCTTGCACCAGGGTCATGACGGTGATCAGGGTGGCGACCCCCATGGTCAAGCCGAGCACCGTGAGCGAGGCGCGTAGTTTGTGGGCGCGGATGGAATCTACCGCCAGCACCAGATTGTCGGCCAGGCCAATCATGTCATGGGGTAACTTTTTTCCAGTTCTTGCCGGCCTGGATCACCAGTTCGGCGGCGGGGTTGGGCAGCGCCAGGTCCTTCACCTTCTCGCCGTTGATCTCGACGGCGCCGGCTTTGATTTTGCGCGCGGCGTCGCTCACCGATTCCGCCAGCCCGATCTTGGCCAGCAGCTTGTCGACGCGGATGCCGTTGGCCACGCGCACGCCCTCGGGCAGAGGCACGGTGGGAATGTCCGCGGGCACTTCCTTGCGGCGCACCACGGCGTTGAACACCTCGGCCGCGCGCGCGGCGTCGGCCGCCGAGTGGAAGTCGGTGACAATCATCCGGGCCAGCGCCAACTTGGCCTCCATGGGATGCATCTCGGCGCGGATGGCCGCGATTTCGGCCAGGCTCTTGTCGGTGAGCAGCTCGTAGTAGCGGAACATCAGCTCGTCGCCGATCTGCATCACCTTGCGGAACATGACCTCGGGCGGCTCGGTGATCCCGATGTAGTTGCCCAGCGACTTCGACATTTTATTGACGCCGTCGAGACCTTCGAGAATGGGCAAAGTGGCGACGATCTGCGGCGGCTGGCCGAACTCCTTCTGGATCTCGCGGCCTACCAGCAGATTGAATTTCTGGTCGGTGCCGCCCATCTCGATGTCGCACTCCAGGGCCACGGAATCGTAGGCCTGCGCCAGCGGGTACATCAACTCGTGCATGGAGATGGGGATGCCTTCCTTGAGACGCACGGCGAAAACGTCGCGCTCCAGGATGCGCGCCACGGTGTACTTCGAGAACAGGCGGATCAGGTCCATGTACTTCAGCGGCTCGAGCCAATCGCTGTTGAAGCGGACTTCCGTCTTGTGGGGATCGAGGATCTTGAAGACCTGCGCCTTATACGTTTCGGCGTTCTTATTGATGGCCTCGCGCGTCATGGGCGGGCGCGTCACATTGCGCCCCGAGGGATCGCCGATCATGGCGGTCATATCGCCGATGAGGAAGATGACGGTGTGGCCCAGGTCCTGGAAGTGTTTCATCTTGCGCAGGATGACGGTGTGGCCCAAATGGAGGTCGGGAGCGGTGGGGTCGAAGCCCACTTTGACGCGCAACGGCCGCCCTTTTTTGGCGGCCTCGACGAGCCGCTCGCGCAGATCCTCTTCGCGGATGATCTCCGCCATCCCTTTCAGCAGGTAGCTCAGTTGTTGGTCGAGTGTCATGTTGGGAGGTTGACAGACGACACAAAACGATCGTCTGTCCCACTTAGGACCTTACATCTTATAGCGGCCCAAATCCTCGTCGTTGAGGCCCTCGAGCCAGCGGCGCATCTCTTCGGTATTGACTTTGTCGGAAACCGTCGACGCCAGCTTGGTGGATTTCAGGACGCCCTCTTCCACGTAGATGGGGCAATCCAGCCGGAGCGCCAGGGCCAGGGCGTCGCTGGGGCGCGAATCCACGCTGATCAATTCGCCGTCGCGGTCGAGCCAGATCACGGCGTAGAAGGTGTCGTCCTTCAACTCGCTCACCACCACTTTGCGCAGGCCGGTGTTCAGGCCGAGCAGCAGGCTCTTGATGAGGTCGTGGGTCATGGGCCGGGGCGTCGAGACCTTTTCTATTTCGAGGGCGATGGCGTTGGCCTCGTACACGCCCACCCAGATCGGGAGCACCGCGTTGCCATTCAGGTCCTTCAAAATGACGATGGGTGTGTTGGTGACGGGATCCATCATGAGCCCGCGAATTTTCATTTCGACTTCCATGGCGCTCTCTCCCCGTTTACATTACAACACAGATACGCTTTCGCCCACCAAGGAGTTCGGGCCCGAGCGGGTGACGCGCACCGGGAGATAGGTTCCCACGAGATTGTGGCCGTTGGAATCGGCGGCGGTGAAGTTGAGGGTGCGGTTATCGGAGGTCCGGCCGATCCACTGGCCGAGCGCCTGGTTACGGCCTTCCACCAGCACCTCCCGCAAGGCGCCGATGAGCATGGCATTGCGCCGGATCTGAATGGCGCGCTGCTTCTCCTGGACGATTATCAGCCGCCGCTGCTTCTCCTCATCGGCCACCTGGCCGCCCAACGCGAGAGCGGCGGTGTTGGGGCGCGGCGAGTATTTGAAGCTGAACAGGGAGTCGTACTGCACCTCATCGAGCAGGTCGAGCGTCTGCTCGAAATCTTCTTCGGTCTCGCCAGGGAAGCCCACGATGATGTCGGTGGTGATGGAGTAGGGGCGCCGGGCGCTTTTGAGCCACTCGATGCGGCGCATGTAGTCGTCGCGGGTATATAGGCGGTCCATCCCGGCCAGCACCTTGGTGGAACCGGATTGCACGGGCAGATGCACGTGATCGCAGATGGCCGGGTTGGAATCCATGGCGTCCACGATGCTCCTGGTGAAATCGCGCGGGTGGGAGGTGGTGTAGCGGACGCGGCGGATGCCGGGGACCTCGGCCACGCGGGCCAGCAGCGCGGCGAAATCCCAACCGGCGGGCGAGGGATCGCGATAGCTGTTCACGTTCTGGCCCAGCAGTCGGATCTCGGTATAGCCCCGCTCGGCCAGGCCGCGCGCCTCCTCCATCACGCTGCCGCTTGTGCGGCTGCGCTCCGGGCCGCGGGTGAACGGCACCACGCAGTAAGCGCACTGCTTGTCGCAGCCCTCGATGATGGTGATGTAAGCGCGGTGCGGATTGTCGCGGCGCGTAAAAGGCGTATCGAAGGTCTCGTCCGTATCGAGGCTGAGGCCGGTGACGCGGCGGTTGCCGGATTCGAGCTGGACCAGCATCTCGTCCAGCCGGGGATAGCTGGCGGAGCCGGCCACCAAGCTGACGTGCGGGGCGCGGTCGAAGATTTTCTCGCCTTCCTGCTGCGCCACGCAGCCCAGCACGCCGAAGATCTTGCCCTTGCCGGCGCGCTTGAACTGCTGCAAACGGTTGAACACCTTCTGCTCGGCCTTGTCGCGAATGCTGCACGTGTTGTAGAGCACCAGGTCGGCGTCTTCGGGAGTCTCAACCTGGGTGTAGCCCCGGGCCATGAGCGTGCCGACGACTTTTTCGGAATCGTGCACGTTCATCTGGCAGCCGAAAGTTTCGAGGTAGAAGGTTTTCCCAGACACTGTGGTTCTATTCTACCGCCGCTGGTAGCGCCGGGCCGAAAGGGCACACCCTGTGCCCGGCGCTACACGGTGAAGAGCCGTCAAATGATGCGCTAAACTGAAAGTGATCCGGAGAGCAGCGAGCGTGAAGGTGATTCTCGATACCATATACCTGGGCGAAGGCGGGTAGCCGTTCCTCAGATGCCGCGTGTTCTAGGTTTGTCATGGGCGGTCGCGAACGCAGTCTTGCTTACGCTGGCCGTGGTGCTCGCCGTCGTGGGCGCACTCGCTGGATACCGGGCGTGGAAGCGTTCCCGCATCACGCCGGAGGAGCGGGAGCGGCGCCGCCGGGCGGACCTGGTGGGTCACGGCAAAATGAGCGATGCCGTGCTGGTGGAGATTCGCGACGATCTTCTGTTCTATTCGTACGGCGTTCGCGGGGTGGAGTACACCGCGTCGCAGGATGTCTCAATGCTGCAGCAATATATGCCGCCCGATTTTTCGACGATCGACGCGGTTTCCGTGAAATACGACCCCAAGAACCCGGCTAATTCCATCGTCCTGGCGGAACAATGGAGCGGGTTGCGGGCTAGTAAGGTAGGATGAGCGGGGATAGAAACTGGAGATCATACAAGTGAAACACCGCGGCTTCAACCTGACTGTTTTCGTTTTGGCGATGGGCGCCGTATTCATTTTCGCGCCGGCTATCGGCCAGGCGCAGGCGCCGGCATACACCATTACGACGTTCGCCGGCAACAACACCGGCGGTTATGCGGGAGATGCGGGCGCGGCGACCGGCGCCCAGCTCAACAACCCGTTGGGCCTGGCGCTGGACTCCTCGGGCAACCTCTACATCGCCGACGCCAATAACCACCGGGTCCGCGAGGTGAAGGGTGGCACCATCTCGACAGTGGCCGGCGACGGTACAGGCGGTTACCTGGGAGACGCGGCAGCGGCCACCAGCGCCGAACTGGACCTTCCTTCCGGCGTGGTGGTGGACTCTTCGGGCAACTTCTACATCGCGGACACCGGCAACTACGTGATCCGCAAGGTTTCCGGCGCCAATATCACGACCTACGCGGGCAACAATTCTCTTGGTAGGGGTGGCACCGGAGACTTTGGCCCGGCCACCAGCGCGGAGCTCGACACACCCATAGGCCTCGCCCTGGATGCCGCGGGCAACCTATACATTGCGGACAGCGGGAACAACGCCATCCGCATAGTGAACAAGGCGACCGGCAACATCACGACGCTTTCCACCGGCAGCTTCAACCTGAAGTCGCCTAAGGGTGTCGCGGTGGATGCCGCCGGCAACGTCTACATCGCGGACACCAACAACAGCCGCATTCTGAAAGTGGCGCCCGCCGGCTCGATCACCAAGACCACGACCGTGGCCGGCAACAGTGTGATTGGTTCCAGCGGCGACGGAGGCCCGGCCACCAGCGCGCAACTGAATTACCCCTACGGCGTGGCGGTGGATGCCGCCGGGAACATCTACATCGCGGATACCAATAACCAGCGCATTCGCATGGTGTCGGCGGCGACTGGCATCATCACCACAGTGGCCGGCACCGGCCGTTCCGGTTATATGGGGGACGGAGGCGCCGCCACCAGCGCCCAACTATCGTTTCCGCGGGGCATATTGGTGGATGCCTCCGGCGACGTCTATATCTCGGATGCCCAGAACAACGTGGTTCGCCTGCTGTCGCCGGCCGCGCCCTCGATCGGCGGAGTGGTTACCGCGAGTGCCTTCGGAGGTTTCAAGTCGATTGCGCCGGGGACCTTTATCGAGATCTACGGATCGAACCTGGCGGGCACCGCGATGGATTGGAGCAACGCCTTCAACGGCGTGAATGCCCCCACTTCGCTCGCTGGAACCAAAGTAACCGTCGGCGGCCAGCCCGCCTTTATCAGCTACATCAGCCCAGGCCAGGTGAATGCGCTGGTGCCGTCGAATGTCGCAACCGGCGTGCAGCAGATCACGGTAACCGCGGCGACCGGAACCAGCGCCGCATATCCGGTCGTCGTGAACCCGACCGCGGCCGGGATGTTGGCTCCTGGCTATCTGAATCTCGGGGGAGTGCAATATTTGGGGGCGCTGTTCCCCGACTGGCAGACCTTTGTGGCCCCGCCCGGCGCCATTTCGGGATACGCTTCGCGGCGGGCCAAGCCCGGGGACGTCATCATCATCTTCGGCGTCGGATTTGGCCCGGTGACTGACAACACTCCGGCGGGCCAGATCGATCAAAATGTCAATAGTACTCTGGCCACGCCGTTTCGGCTGTTCTTCGGATCGACTCCGGTCGAGCTCCAATTTGCGGGATTAGCGCCGAGCCTGGTGGGCGTATACCAGTTCAACGTGGTGGTGCCGAACGTCCCCGCCAGCGACGCGGTGCAGGTGTCGTTCAGTTTGGGCGGCGTGATCGGGCCGCAAATCGTGTTGTACACCTCCGTGGGGAACTGAGGCCCAGGGCAGGTCGGGGACCTGCCCCACATGCTGTACCATGATCCTTGATCGGAGGTTTCATGCGTCTCTCAGCGCTCACAATCGTCCTGTTGATGGCCGCCGTTCCTGGCTGGCCGCAAGCGCAGAACCGGGGGTATTACCGCTTCCCCGCCATCTACGGCCAAACCGTTGTCTTCACCGCGGAAGGAGACCTGTGGGAAGTTGGCATCGAAGGCGGGACGGCGCACCGCTTGACGACGCACCCCGGCGAAGAGATGCACGCCGCCTTCTCGCCCGATGGGAAGACCATCGCGTTTTCGGCGAACTACGAAGGCCCCACGGAAGTCTACACCATGCCGGCAACGGGCGGCCTGCCACTCCGCCGCACCTTTGACGGCAATGCCAACGTGGCGGGCTGGACCCCCGACGGAAAGATTCTCTACTCCACGCGGCGGTACTCGACGCTGCCCGGCACCGAACTGGCGACCATCGATTCCGAGAATCGCGTGGAACTGGTCCCGCTGAGCCAGGCGGCGCAGGGCAGCTACGATAAGACCGGAGCCACCCTCTTCTTTACGCGCGTTCCATTCCAGGGCAGCTACGCCAAACGGTACCAGGGCGGGACGGCGCAGCATATCTGGAAATACGCCGCGGGCCGCGAAGCGGCGCCGCTCACCGCAGACTTTGCCGGGACCAGCAAGGACGCCATGTGGTGGAACGGCCGGGTCTACTTCCTTTCGGACCGCGACGGGACCATGAACCTGTGGTCGATTGATGAGAACGGAAAGAGCCTGAGACAGCACACCAAACACCAGGGTTGGGACCTGAAGAACCCCTCGCTCGGTCAGGGACGCATCGTTTACCAACTGGGCGCCGATTTACGCCTGTACGACATTGCTTCGGGCGCCGACAAGGCCATGGCGATCGATCTGGCTTCCGATTTCGACCACTTGCGGGAACACTGGATCGCGAATCCGATGAGCTACCTGACTTCCGCGCACATCTCGCCGGACGGCGGCAGCGTGGTGCTGACGTCGCGCGGGCGGGCTTTCGTGGCGCCGCTGAAGGGCCGGTTTGTGGACGTGGCGGCGCACAAGCCGGGGCGCTACCGGACGGCGCGGTTCATGCCGGACGGAAAGTCTTTGCTGATTCTTTCCACGGAGAGCGGGGAGGTGGAGTTGTGGAAGGTCCCGGCCAACGGGACGGGCATGGGCGAGCGGCTCACCGCCGACGGCAAAGTGCTGCGGTGGGACGGCGTGCCCTCCCCGGACGGCAAGTGGATTGCCCACCAGGACAAGGATAATCAGCTCTGGTTGCTGGATACGGCCACCAAGACACAGAAGCGGATCGCCACGCTTGATGCGTCCTCCAGTTCCAATCCGCAGTTCGGGAACTTGAGTTGGTCGCCCGACAGCCGGTGGCTGACATACGCGCAGACGCTGCCCAACCTGCTTTCGCAAATCGTGCTCTACAACGTGGAGACGGGCGTCTTCACGCCGCTCACCACCGACCGGTACGACAGCGATTCGGCGGCCTGGAGTCCCGATGGGAAGTGGATCTATTTCGTATCCGACCGCGCGTTGAAATCGACCGTGCAGGCGCCATGGGGATCGCGCCAGCCGGAGCCGTACTTCGATCGTGCCGACAAGATCTACATGGTGGCGCTCAAGAAGGGGCTGCGGTCTCCGTTTGAGCCGGCCGACGAACTGCATCCCGATCAGAAGGACGAGCCCGCCAAGCCCGCCGAGCCCGCCAAGCCCGCTGCGGATGCCGCGAAACCCGCTGCTGACGCCGCCAAACCCGCCGATCCTGCTAAGCCCACCGCGAAAGTGGAAAACGTGGAGATCGATCTCGACGGAATCGCGGCGCGGCTCCAGGAGGTCCCCGTTCCTCCCGGCAATTACCGGGATCTGGCGGTGGCCGGGAAACGGCTGTGCTTTGTCGACGCCAACGCCGAGGACTCTCAGAAGAGCGTGCTGCAATGCCTGGACATCGCCAACAAGGGCGACAAACCCGACACGCTGCTCGAAGGCGCGAGCGGTTTCGAATTGTCGGGGGACGGCAAGAAGATGCTGATTTCATACAAAGGCGACCTGCTGATTGTGGACGCCGCCGCGAAAGGTACGGCGTTGAGGGACTCGAAAACGCTCGCCGACAGCCATGTGGATCTGAAGGGGTGGACGTTCTCGGTGATCCCCAGCGACGAATTCCGCGAGGAGTTTCTGGACGCCTGGCGTCTGCACCGCGACTATTTCTACGACCGCAACATGCATGGGGTGAACTGGGCGGCCATGCGCGATAAGTACGGGGAACTGGTGGGCCGCGTACGCGACCGTGAGGAGCTCAGCGACCTGATCGCGGAGATGGTGAGCGAGCTTTCCGCGCTGCACGCGACGGTCTCCGGAGGCGATATCCGCAGAGGGCCGGACCAGGTAGCGCTGGCGGCGCTGGGCGCGCGCCTGGTGCGCGACGCCAAGGCCGGAGGCTACGTGGTGGAGCACATTTATCAATCCGACCCGGACCGCCCCGACCGCAAGTCGCCGCTGGCGCAGCCCGGCGTGGACATTGCCGAGGGCGACGTTCTGATGTCGGCGAACGGCCGCGATCTGCTCTCGGCCACCGATCCGGCGGAACTGTTGCGCAACCAGGCGGGCAAGCAGGTGCTGATGCGCGTGCGCCCAAAAGACAAGACCGAGCCGCGCGATGTCATCGTGAAGCCGGTTACCCTGTCGCAGGAAGCCGACCTGCGCTACGCCGAATGGGAGTACACGCGGCGGCTGGCGGTGGACCAGGCGTCCGCCGGGAAGATCGGCTATGTGCATCTGCGCGCCATGGGATCCAGCGATATCAGCCAGTGGGTGGAGCAATACACCCCGGTCTTCACGCGCGACGGCCTGATTATCGACGTCCGTCACAACGGGGGCGGCAACATCGATAGCTGGATTCTCGACAAACTGATGCGCAAGGCGTGGATGTATTGGCAGACGCGAACGGGCAAACCATTCTGGAACATGCAGCAGGCGTTCCGCGGGCACATGGTGGTGCTGTGCGACGAGTTCACCGGGTCGGATGGCGAGGCATTCACCGAGGGTTTCCGCCGGCTCGGGCTGGGCAAGGTGATCGGGACGCGCACCTGGGGCGGAGAGATCTGGCTCACCTCCAGCAATCAACTGGTGGACCGCGGAATTGCCACGGCCGCCGAATGGGGCGTCTTCGGGCCGGACCATCAGTGGCTGATCGAGGGCCACGGGGTGGACCCGGATGTGGTGGTGGACAATCTTCCGCATGCGACCTTCGAGGGCAAGGACGCGCAGTTGGAGGCGGCCATCGAATATCTGAAAACCGAGATCCGGGAAAAGCCCATCGAGCAGCCGGCGCCGCCGAAGTATCCGGACAAGTCGTTCAAGTACCCGGCGGAAGTGGTGCGGTAGGGGTGGCGGCGCCACCAACGCGGTGGGGTTGTGTTGACAGCCCCACTCCCACCCGCTATGCTTCCCTCAGATGACGGCACTTGTAAAGATTCGACGCAGCGGCCAGGTTACGCTTCCCAGCCGCCTTCGCTCCGCCGCAGGCGTGGTTGAAGGCGACCTCATCGAAGCATCCGTTAAGCGGGGCAGAATCATTCTCACCCCAAAACCGGTGATGGATCGCTCCAAATTCCCCACCGCCGACGACGAGTATACGCCGGAGCAACGCCGCATCATCGACGCCCGTTTGGCCGAATCCACGGAAGACATCAGAGCGGGTCGCCTCCACGGCCCCTTTGAGACCCATGAAGAGATGGTGCAGTTTCTCCACCACCACACCAAAAAGGCACGAGGGAAAGTGAGCGCCCAACCCAGAGCTCGATGAAGCGCCAACTCACCCCAACCGCGCTGAGGAGCTACCAGGCCGCGCCGCCCGCCGTACGGAATGCATTCGAGAAGCAAGCAAGACTGCTCGTGGAAAAGCTCCAACACCCATCTTTGCAAGCCAAGAAGTTCGACGAACCCAGACACATTTGGCAGGCCCGAGTAAACCGCCAGTGGCGTTTTTACTTCAGCATCGCCGGCGACACGTACATCATCCGCGACATCATTCCCCATCCGAAGTGAGCGGGCCGGAGGTCCGCGCCACTGTACGTTATCATGGGAGGAATCACCATGATTCAAGACGTACTCTCCGAGGGCCTCACCTTCGACGATGTTTTGCTGGAGCCGG
>Ga0209039_10003694_pt1 | contig 11763 bp, 5 predicted proteins | sample BogFormECP12_OM1_FD_188238 | JGI IMG/M metagenome (GOLD analysis project Ga0209039, IMG submission 188238) | Bog forest soil microbial communities from Calvert Island, British Columbia, Canada - ECP12_OM1 (SPAdes) (version 2) | ecosystem: Environmental > Aquatic > Freshwater > Wetlands > Bog ...
CCTGATAAGCCGCAGAACCCGTAACAACAGCGCTCTCACCACTAGAAGTACTTGTTCCAGACCAACCAGTGAAATTCCCAGACTCAAAATCACCACTAAATAGCGTAGTAGGAACTAAGCTAAATACTGCTGTCAAATTGTAGTTCTGAGTCATCGTCAAAACGTAAGGGTTAGCTGAACCGACATTAGTGCCGTTGAGCAACCAATTATTCAGAGTCCAACCAACCGCCGGAGTAGCACTCACAGCAACCACAGTACCCGCGTTGTAAGTGGCAGTACCAGTGGCATTAGTCGTACCAGAACCACTAACTCCAACAACCAGTCCAACAGGAGGAGTCAATATCCAGTTCCAAGTTATGGTCGAGTTTTGAGTTATCGTGAAAGTTACAGAAGCGATAAGACCGCTCGGCGGAACAGAACCGGTGCCAGTCCAGCCCGTACAAGTATAAACATTACTGCCCTCAGTCACGGGACTCGTCACACTGCAAGTAACAGAAGAACCATTATTGAAGAAGTTGTCTCCAGTGCTTGGGTTGGGACTATCATGAGCTGAGTTGATGTTCAAATCCAGTTGCTGAGTTGGAGACCCAACTATCACGACGTTAGACAACTTTGACTGTCCGTCACCGAAGCTGTCATTAGGCGTTATCTGGCATGTCCAGTTTTCTCCGACGTTTGTTTCTTCTGAGACTACTGTGGATTTGCTGCTTTGTCCGTTCCTTGTCTGAAGGAAGCATTGGAGAACCTGCGCAGGCGAGAGGGTTCTGTTGTAGATGTGCAATTCATCGAGCATTCCGTTGAACCATGTTGATGTTAAGCTGTTTCCACCGTCGAATCCGATGAATAGTGGTGCACCGAACAGGTAACGATAATTGCTCGACGATATGTTGCCTGTTACAGGAATGTTGACCACCTGCGTTCCGTTAATGTAAATGGTCAAGCCGGGGCCTGAGCTATACGTGCAGATGACATGATACCAATTTCCAACGGCTAAGACTGAGGCATTGCTAGACGCTTCCTGCCATGTCGCGAGCGCGCTACTCCCATTGTTTACGCCCCAATAGAGAGTGTTCGGGGTGCCGCTACTCTCGAAGCCTATCATGTAGCTTGAGTTGGCATCACTCATTGTTGGATCTCTTTTCGCCAATATCTTTGTCCCAGTCTGATTCACTGCAGGACTGATCCAGAATTCTATTGAGATTTGGGACCATGTGCCGTCTCCGCCTAGGCTTGGGTTGTCGTTGACTCTGATGTAGTCGTCGGTACCGTCGAAGATATATGCTCCTCCAACTGCACCGTTTGGTGTCCAGGTTGCGCCATGCACGGTTCCATGGTTGTTGTTTCCTGAATAGTCTTTGGTTCTTGCCGGGCATGTTACTGCGAAATCGTCTAGCCAGAAGTTTCCAGTTCCGATTCCTGATGCGCCGAATCTTACTCGGAAATTGTGAATCACGTATTGTGGACTGAAGGTTTGAACGGAGTACCATTGCCAGCTGTTTGTTGGGTTGCTGCTCGTAAAGGCAAAGATGTTGTTGTAGGCTGTTCCATTCCAGAACTGCAATGAGACGCTGTTGCTGCTTCCGAAACCCTGATCCATGTACCAGAATGACACTGTGACGCTTTGCGCACTGGAAGTGTCCATGTCGCTAGAGGTGAGGTACTGATCTCCTGCCCCCGCATGCGCCGAGTACGTGCCAGAATGTTTCTGGGCAGTATTAAGATCCCAGTTTCCTGTTCCGTTCCAACCGCCAAAACCATTCTCAAACCCGTCTGCCGCAATGTTATCGTAAATCAGCAAATTGCTCGTCGTGCGCGTATTGAAAGGCAGGTTGAGCGTATCCATTGATGTCCCATTAACTTGCCAATTGTATATGTTCGTAACAGGATCATTGTTTGGATCACTCGTCGTCTGATTGTAGCAGGTGAGGTTTCCACTGGCATCGCTGACCAGATTCGGTGTTCCTTGGGTTGGAGGATTCGAATAGGTTGTGAAACCGTACTGGTTTGTGGTAACTGTGACACCATCGGAGGATGAGACACTCCAGAAGTAATTAGTTCCTGGAACATTCATGCTAGTTGTCGAAACGCTGTAGACACCATTTGGCTTATTCATCAAAGTGGATCCGATCTGGCTCCAAGAGCCGGTGGCATTGGTTCCGAAAGTGATGTTCATTGGTCTGTTCTGGAAGCTGGTTGCAGTAATCGAAAGCTGCGGATTAAAAGCTTGATTCACCGTTCCATTTTGAGGCTGCTCGGCCCTTAGAACGGGAGCGATGGGTGTGGGAGGCGGCACATAAACTGCGACTCCGTTTCTGAGCTCGCTGTAGAATTGCACTCCACTGCGAGGCTGCGGAGATTGTGCCTTGGCTGGCGTGTTGAAACAATATACGTATCCTGCCCTACTGGTAGCGACCAGTTCATTATACCCGTCGCTGTCAAGATCTTCTACCAAGGTGAAATCGTTCGCACCAGGCATCTGGACGGTCGACTTGTATACTTGCCCGTACTTGCCTGGCTGGCTCGGGTCATACTGGAAAACATACATGTAGCTGTCATTGACGTTCATAGCGATTATGTCCATCTTGCCATCCGCAGTTACCTGCCCAACCTTCGGAGGCTCATGACAAGTAATGTTCACCTGACTGTTCAGTGGAAGGTAGCCGTCTGGCTGCCAGGTGACCAAATCCCACACTTTGACCTGTGAATCATAGCAATCCATGAGTTCGAGGTGTCCATCTCCATCAAAATCGTAAACTGTAGGCTGCGAGTGGCAATTCATGTTCGTCCACCCCTTTCGGTATATTCCACCAGTGGTGTCGACGCTTCCGTCGGCACTGTTAAGAACGGCAATGCCACCCTGAGAATTGCTGCTATTACGAATTGGCGGAGCCAAGTTTTGCATAGCAACTATCACTTCCAGTGCCCCATTGTTGTCTACGTTGGCGAGTATTGGTATTTGGCTGCTGCACAGGATGGTTGGATCGCTCCATATCTCCTTCAGAGTAAAAGCATCATATGCATGAACCCCCATGCCTCCACCAGTATAAGCATCAGGCGGGGGTCCGAAAGTGTCCGCGTAGAAGTAGCTTCTGTCTCCTTGGAATATCATGAAGTTGCCACTTCCTGTAGGATCAGCCACTGTAATTCCGCCCCAACAGTCGTGCCAGCTCCAACCCTGATACAGCACCGACCCGTTGTAACTCAGAACTGTCGTGTAATCGTAGCCGTTGGCAGGGCCCAATCCACGGCTGACAAAAATCTCTGGATGCCCGTCACCATTAATATCAGCCAACGAAAGGTAAACGTTTCCGCCGCTTATGTCGGTCCTTCGCCAATACAGGGTTCCATTAGGGAATAGAACCAGGGGGCCATTCCATGTGGGCACGATTATTTCCTGTTGGCCGTTTCCGAGTAAATCTGCGGTTTCGGGAGCGCAGTGTTGATCTATGCCTATGCTTGAAATGTTGGCGGACGTGTCCTGCCACAATATGCTTCCATCAATCGGATTCAACGCAGTAACAGACCCTGAGGTTCCAGTTGCAGGACCCCCAGTGACAATAATCTCCATCTTCCCATTGCCATAAAGATCAGCAGCAACAGGGGCACAAGTCATAAGCGCATTCGGCCCAAGATTCTTCTGCCACCTAAGACTAATACTAGTGGGAGCAGCCAACGCAGACTCCACACTGGCCAAAGAGGATAGCAAACTGAGCATGAACATGACCAACACAATTGAACCTAAACCCTTTCTTTGAAACCCGCTACCCGTTATTTTCAAATATGATCCCTCTGAATGTTATCTCCAATCTCAATGCTCTATTTCTGATCATTGCAGACGGAATAGCCTGCTTGAAGATAACTACTCGAACAATTGTGACTGCACCGTGACAGCCCCAATATTCAAGCAGTTTTCTTTTTGCAACTTCTCCGTTCGCCTTTGTAATAGGTTCAAAAGCTTCTTAATAAAATGTTGTGGAATATTCCTCTAGTGCTGCGGTATATCTTGCACTTGCGTTGTCCAACTGTATTTTTGTTCTTCAAAAGAGCAGCAGTGCTATTATCTGGCATTGTATGACACCCTATTAGCGCGCACTGCCTTTCATTTGAGGTCAAATGTTAGGAGAATTGCAAAGATACTAATAACAGAGGCCTGAACACTACTTTGCATCTGCCTGTTAGCAACGATCACATGTGGGGAAAACATTCTGGATCCTTTAAAACCCTTAGCCACAAATGGGATGGTCTTCTTTTCGCATTTTGGCGCGCGTTTCCAATGCAGATGAATCTGATGAAAATTGACAATTCAATCCCATTGCAGAACCCAGCAATCCAAACGACAGTCTTGGATTTGGCATAACTTCCAGTAGCAAGCGGCTACACCGTGCTCAGATTAGAGAGCCCCCAGCTGGAGGATCTAGCATTTTCTTTTAGCGCGCAGTCATGGGAAAGATGATTGAGGCTCAAGTGCGATTGGTCTTGTCTTGCTTTGAAAGTATTTACGTTCCTTCTTTTGCAAAAAGTTGGTAGTTGCCGTTTGAGTATATCTGATCGAATGTGGGCATCAGCATCACCTGATCTATGTTTTCCAGTACTGTCTGATTATAGGATGGGGGGCTGATTATGGTATATGTATCTCTCATGCCTCTCAGCACAAATTGCGATTCATTGATATCTTGGGCATATTCGTTAAGAAGCGCAGTTGAGTTGCCCGCAAATTTCACGAGGTCGGCGACCCAAACCATTGAAACGTTATATTGATAATTATAATTGAAATAGATGGAGTATATGTAGGTTCTCCAAGAAACAATAGTCAGGTTTGAATTCTCCCTGCTACTGTTTGTGCTGGAAAAGAAGAAAGAAAGAGAAGTCATCTCTGATGGGTGATATAATTCTCCGTAATAATGATTGCTCTCAAACCGCAGCACCATGGAACCAACAGAGAAGGAGAGAATGAAAATGAGTAATAATGCTATAATGGCACGTTTTCCCACAAAGTCAAGAAACCTCTTGATGGTTCTATTCCTGCGTAGCTCTGCAAGCAGAACCAGACTCGAGAAAGCCGCCGGAAAGGCTGCAAACGCAGTGAATCTAGCAATATTCCAATCCGGAAGTAACAATAGGCTGACCAGCATTATGGCAGCCGACACTAGGATAGCCATCAGCCCAGCACAGACCTTGGTTCTGATCTTCAACTTGAAGAAAACAAATGCGCAGGCCAAGAAAGCCGCACCAAGGAGAGTACCCAAGACATACTTGAAGTAATTCCTCAGCAGTAATCCCCACCACGGAACAGGTTGCAGAACGCTCAGGGACTGCACTAAGGGCGTCGTAAACTCCGTGGAAAGGAAAGTGTTGAATCTTGAGATAGTTGCGGCAAAAAGCGATGATGTTCCAGTTTGGAAAAGCATCCAAGCCAGAAACATCGTCACTAGAAGGAAAGCAAAGGAAATTGTCTTTGATCTGTCCTTCCCCATAAGCAGAGCATAGGCAAGCACAAAAACAATCAAAGCCAAAGAATTAAACGGATGCGAGATGATAGTTGCGACTGCCAGTATCGAAGACAAAAGCAATCCTGATCTCGTCTCGAACCGCATGAAGACTAATATGAATAGGAAATATAGCGTGAATGCAAAAGCCGTGCGCGAGTAAAGATGAAAATTATCGAAAATGTAGTTGAAGAATAGTGGCAAGAATATAAGAGCGCTAGCCCACCCCAGCGAGTAATTGTTTCTGCTCAGGAGCACCGAAAAAGAGTAAATCACTAGCAACACGGTGATCATTATGCAAAGATACAATACGTAATTGCTGGCTATTACGCCTAGTCCTGTAACCTCCATGAAGATACCTTGAGCAAAATACGTGCCTGGCCAAGCTGCATCTAGAAAAGGCTCTGATAATGCCGTGCTTTGGTAGGGTGCCGAGACCAAATGACCGTTCGCCACTATCCTTTCGGAAGCCCCGGCACCTAGAAACACGTCGCGAATAGTAAAATAGGGATAATTCACAAGTTGAACAAATGGAAAATACAGACCCAGCAACAAAAGAGGCCATAAAGAAAATCCGTTTAGATAGATAGACGCAAAAATCAAAACAAAGAATATGACGATGTGAATAGGGGCTAACGTCGCCATCGAAAAGGAATCATAATAATCTGAATTGGCTACTGAAAGACTGAATTTCCAGAAGAAAGGCATGAGGAGGAGCCAGACTACAATGACCCAGTTGACAATTTTACCGAATTTTTTGTTTTTTGCCATGACTCAGCCCTTATCAACTTGCACAACATCTGAAACGCCGTTGTCCGTTTTATGCCTGAAGAGATCTACCAATTCTGCGAAACCCTTCTCGAACCTTTCGGGTCTGAACCTTGAGGCCACAGTCGCCATTTCTCTACCGACGGAAGGAGACCAGCACTCAAGCCCTGATTCTATTTTTGAGGCCACTTCATCATCGTTGTTATATCTCCACTCGTCTGGCACAAATTCCTTTGGACCGCCAGAATTGAAAACCACCGGAATGCATCCTGCCCCCATTCCTTCGACTATTGAGATTCCAAAGTGTTCAAGAGGTGCAGGGTGAAAATAGACCTTAGCCTTTCTTAAAAGACTAGTCTTAACTTCTGCGGTCGCGTCGGGAATCAGAGTTACCCTGTCGGAAAGGTTGTTTTTCTTTACCATCCCGAGGACCTTCCGGTAAGATTCAGTGTCGTACAACGAACCCAATACGACAAACTTTGCGTGTACATTTTTGGCAATTTCAGGTATCTTCTCTAATCCCTTCTCCGAGGAAAACCTGGAGATAGTCAGTATTATGTTTTTCTTCGTTTCTCTCTTTTCTTCGAAAGGAGACAAATCCACAGGCGGATAAAGAACTCGGGGGTCTACCTTGAATTCTCGTTTTGTCGCCTCGGCTGTGAAGTGGCTATTGGCCAGAATCAGTTTTTCACGCCTTCTGAAACTCGACGAGTGTTCGATAACATTGTACGGCGCGTAATAGAGCCTCCAGAATGGAGTGCGGGTTTTTTTGTCGATCAGTAGAGTTTTTGGGTAGTGCACGTAGGTAACATCCGCGAAAGGCAAAATATCAGAAGTGTAAGGATTTACGACAATTCCAGAAAAGAACTTAGATAGAACAGAGAGACAAAATTCGTAGTAAGTTCGAAACTTGTAAGACCACACAGGAATAATTACCTGTTTATCTATCTGCATTTTTGCGCCAAAATTCTTCTGAATCAAATCGTCATTTAGCTTTTTGAATGTAAGAAGAGTAGTCTCAAAACCGCTCTGTCTAAGAGATTTCGCCATAGAAATTGCAACTCTTGCTTGGCCTCCGCAGGAATTGATATCTGAGAAAAGAAGACAAGCCTTCCGTCTCTTACTAGAAGTCCTTGCCAATTTTATCTCACCTTCAATTCTTTTCCCCTCATTCAAAAGTCAGACGTTATTGGGAAAACTAGTTGTTCTTTATTTCAGTAGAGACTTGAAATGGGTCTATTTTTGATACAAACACGGACCTTTTCCCACTAGGCAACGGGGGGATAGACTCAACGAACTCAACCTCGATTCTTATGGAAGATCCTAACTCTCTTTGCATGTGCTCTATCAAATATTCAGTGTCCCTGTCGGAATACCCCGCGTCTTTGACCACCTTCACCGTCAAGTTATCGATTTGTTCTTGAACCACTTGGCAGTTTTTTATAGGTAAGTGCATCACTATGCTGATTATTACTGGGTATATCGGACCAATGGGAACCACCTTGTGATGAATTTGGTCGGTGCAAGCCATGAAGTCCGATATTCGGCCTTCTATTGATGACAGCAAAGGAAGGCCCCTGCCACAATTGCAGGAATCAGCTGAAGGAATGCCTATATCTCCAATTTTGTATCTGACAAAGGGCATGCCCATGTTCCTAAGGTTCGTGATCAACGCGATACCGCTCTCACCTGCTGCAACATGTTCATTTTCATCGACGAATTCAATTGCAACATTTTCAGACGAAATATGGTAGCCATGGTGCTCTTCACATTCTGATGCTATTGCACCGGTTTCGCGGCTCCCATAATAATCGAAAACCGGACATCCAAAGGCATCTTCGATCGTTTTCCTCATAGAGATCTCCAGAGTTTCTGCAGATGTTATGATAGATGTCGGACGTATGTCGCATATCCCTTGGTGTTTTAAGTACTTTGCCAATGTGAATACAGAAGAAGCATAGCCGCGGATTATTTTGGGTCGAAATTTCCTCAAAACTTGAACGGATCTTTCGAAAAACCCATCTGACAGAACGAAGCTATCCGCAATGAGAATTCTCTCGAGCGACTGATTGATTTTTCGAAACACAGCACTAGATCGCGTCAAGTCCAATGGTGAGCCCCATAGCATAAAACAGCGGTCTCCCAATCCGTAACCAGCCCATGCGTAGGCTCTGAATTCGGCTGCAACTTCCCAACTATAGCTGTCTTTCGTGATGAAGAATCTGATTGGGTTACCACTCCCACCGCTTTGATAAGGCAGGAGTCTACTCCTATCATATTTGACGGAAACAAAATCCTGAGGTCTTTTCTGGATGTCCTCCTTCGTCAATTGCGGAAGCTTGATCAGTCCATGAGAATCTTTTATGTCTTCTGGAGTCAGATGCCTTTCTCTGAAGACACGTCTGTAATAGGGCACGGTTTCATAGGCGTGTTTAAGCAACGCCCGCAGATTACGGTTTTGCAAGCGTTCAATTTCTTCACGGCGAAACCATTGTGTTTTTTGCAGAATCTGCCCTTGGCGAAATCGGGACGTTCCCCTAATCAAATCGTTAAAAGGCAGGACAAGGTTTTGTACCATGAATGAATAAGAATCGTTTAAGGCAATTTCCTCCTATCTTGCGATAATGGAGAGAGAGCTATGCATTGTTCTGTATTGCCTCAATTCTCTTGCACATTTCTTCCAGAGTCCTTACTACTGCTAGGCCTTCCTCGGCTGTCACTGGTGGTGGCTTTTTGGCCATCAAGTTGGCTGCAAAAAGCTTTATGCACATATCGTGACCGCTGTACCAGCTTCTAGTGGCAATCTTTCCCGTATTGAGGGCAGTCCATTTTATTAGTTGGGAAGCTTGTCTCACGGAATCTGATCCTTTGCTTAGTCGATTGGTCTTTCTGGCAGGAAGCAGGTTCAACGTCGAGTTTATCACATCGAGTTTCAAGATGCCTCGCGCGCAGTAAAGGTTGATGTAGATTGCGTCTCTTGAAGAGTTGAAAGAAGCGTAAGCTCTGCCCAACTTCTTGCCTGCTCTGAATGTTGCACAAAGCTCGTCTGACTTCATCCAAGGATAGTCGCCAATCTTTGAGAGTTCGATGTCCACGCATTTGACATCGCTACGAAAGAAATCTCTGAGAAGGTAAATTGGATGCGCGAGCATTTCGCTAAATCTGCCACCAGGGAGTTGATGACTCCAATGTTTCGCGTTGGCTGCCATTGAATCTTCCTTGGTGTTCAGTGCTTCGATTTCTGCGTTCAGGACTTCACCCAATTTGCCCTTTCCCAAGATTTCTCGCGCGGCCAGAACAGGTGCATCATATAGCCAATTGTGAATCACGCCTGCACTTACCCCGGCGGATTTTTGACTCTCAACGATTTTCTGTGCGTCGTTGACTGTCATAGTCATGGGCTTTTCAATGAGAACGTTGATACCTGCACTCATCGCCTCAACGGCCAATATTGCATGAACTTGAGGAGGAGTGCAGATATCAACAACATCCACGTCCTCCACAGCAACGATCTGAGTAAGACTCTTATAATGATGAGGGACTCCCCACTCTTTTGCAGTTGCCTTTGCAAGATCCTGATTAAGGTCGGAAACTGCGACGATTCTGGCTTGTGGTATCCGACGCCAAGCTCGGAAATGGCCTATGGTAACGTATCCGCAGCCAACAAGGGCAACTTTCAAGTTCTTCATTTCCCCACCTTTTTTCATTCTATTCAGGTCAGTTGATCGCAAATCTTAATGAACTTTCTGATACTCGAATCATTATTGAACCTACGAAGAAAAGTCTCCTTATTTTGTGAGCCTAATTCACTTACCTGTTCGGCGCTTAGTCCATTCACAATGTCTATTGTTTGCGTGAGTTGGTCAAGGTCTCCTGCATTGAAAAGAAACGCCCCTTTGCATCCTTCAACTTGCTCAGGAATCCCACCTACGCTGGAGGCTATCAGAAGTCTCCTTTGTGTAAGAGCTTCGACGATAACGTAAGGCCACGGTTCATTCCACAGGGAAGGAACCAATACGGTCTGTATTTGCTGATACACTCTTCTGAACTCCGCCTCATCCAACTTTGGATAGTCTAAGAATCCCAGTTTCCTAAACAGTTCTCTGAGATTTGGGTCAATGTTCAACTTTGTGGCATGAATTCTCAATTTCTCGAAACCCAAGCGCTTTCGACGGGCAAGCGCTTTGCACAATGCGTAGAATCCCTTCAGATAATTAGCTCCACCAAAATATCCGAAATCTCTCCCGCTTTCTTCGATGAAAGTTGATGTGGAAATAGGATTGTATAAAACGTGGGTCTTTCCGATGAGCAGGCGTTCTCTCTCTAGAAGCAGTTTTCTCTGGACGCTCGACACGCACAACACCGCATCACTGAGATCTACCAATCTTGGTAAAGCTCGGCCCAGAGTCAGATTCAAAGAAGCTGATGCAAAAGTCTCAACAGCATCTCGCCCCTGAGTCTTTTCGAAGCAATAGATGCACTTGGCACTGCACCGTTCCTCAGTACAGGCGCGAGTTTTCGTCTCTGATTGATTGTGCAAAGTAGATAGAGGACATATCGGAATGTAATCATGCAGATGCACAACGGTGGGCTTCTTCAACGCTTTGGCGAGGACGATGGCTGAGAACCAGAAACGGGGGATATAAACGATGTCTGACCATTTCACCATTCTCCTAAGAAATCCCGAAAGTAGCAGATCAGTTCGTTTGAGGATTGTATACTTTGTATTAGACGCTTTGCCGATCAGCGGGAGACGGTATATTCTCAAAGAACCAAATGTTGAGAAAGAGGGTTCCTCGCCGAGCTTGTTTGTTAGGACAACAACATTGCAGCCAATCTTGGCTAGCCCGCCTGCGTACAAGTAGGTGGCAAGTTCAGCCCCACTTCCATGAGGGTAAAAAAGCTCGCTCAAGATCAGGATATTCATTCTCATTCGCCTCTGATTTCAAAGGTGCTGATACATTTAAGATTGTTTCCGCCACCTCATCCCAGTCCAGAAGGTTTGAGGCTTCAATCTTTTTGTCAATCACGTTGCTAGTCTGATCGCTTCAGTTGCTTGATATCAGCGCGCGCTGATGTAATTCAAGGTGTCCCTGAATTACTCGAACCTTACGGGAACATGTGACTCAACTTTCTTCAGCTTCCCCGATGGATCTCTTTCCAACTCGTCCAGAAACTCGAACTTAACTTGCATGTCTCTCCCGAAAACTCTCTTAATCTCCTTCTCTGCCTTGCCCAAAGTCTCCGGTGGCAGAGAATTGCCTTCTGTGACCAATTGGATGTCTATTTTCTCTTTTGTTTCCTGAATAACTCTGAACTGCTTGATTTTTGCAATATTCTCGAAGGGATATGGGAAGAAGACTGTGGGTGAGATGACCCTTCCATCCATTGCGGTTAGGAAGTCATCCGCTCTTCCTTCGATGATTTTCATCAGAGGCAGGGTCTTTCCACATGGACATTTTTGTCCCAGGGGAACACCGATATCCCCTTGACGGTATCTAATCAAAGG
>Ga0209039_10003695_pt1 | contig 11762 bp, 7 predicted proteins | sample BogFormECP12_OM1_FD_188238 | JGI IMG/M metagenome (GOLD analysis project Ga0209039, IMG submission 188238) | Bog forest soil microbial communities from Calvert Island, British Columbia, Canada - ECP12_OM1 (SPAdes) (version 2) | ecosystem: Environmental > Aquatic > Freshwater > Wetlands > Bog ...
CGCGACGGGCGGCTCCGGCGGGAACATGAGATGCCGGCGCGCAAAACACCAAAAGCCAAAACCGGCTCCCTGATAGCTTGACAAGGTCGCTCCATATCAGTTCTCCGTGGGAGTCTTCTCGATGTGGTCGATCACGATAAAGTCCACCATGGTCTTTTGCGGGACCAGCTTGAGTCCGTACCCCTGGATCAAGGTGGCGAGCGACGGCCCGGAAGGATCGGCTACGTCACTGGCGGGACCCTGGCCGGGCGCCGGAACGGGGCCCCGGCCACCGCCCATGCCCGTCATCGCGCCGTTCGCCCGGGCGATGGCCATCATTTCCTCCATGGAGAAATCGAAGCTGAGCTGGTAGCTGCCTTTGAGCCCGGTCTTGTCGACCACCGCATTGCCGGTGAGCCGCGAGAGCACCGTCTCCGCAAAGGCCTTCATGGTGACTCTGGTGGCCTCCATGTGCATCATGCCGTTCCCCATTGAGACGGTCACGTCGATGCCCGGCCCGCCGTAGCGCATGCTGCCGTCTTTGCCCATGCTCATGCGGATGCGGCCTTCGGGGGTGTCGCTGGTCATCTCCCCGGGCTTGGCGGGCTCGTCCGCGGCGGCCGGCTCGTTGTCCGGCTCGGCCTCTTTCAGTTTCGCGCCGCCCTTGGCCACCACCAGGTCGAATTCCGCGTGTTCCTTGTTCTCGCGGTGCATGGTCATCTTGAAGCGGTCGGCCAGCAGCGTCTGCAGCATCTCGGGGATCTGGTCCGTGCTGGCGCCGTCGGGCAGCTTGGCCACGATGTCGAAAAAGGTGTTGTTCAGCCAGGACGGGCCGGTGACCTGGTACGATTTGACCTTGTACGCCGCCACGATCAGGCTCATCAGCGGAGTGAAGCCGCAATCCACCCGCGCGGCGTTAATGTGCATGCCCACATGGGCCTGGCCCGAGATGATCTGCATCGGGTTGGGGGGCGCCGATGGCTTGATGGAGACCACCTCGAAGGCGATCGGCGGCGGAGCGGTCTGGCCGGGCGCCGCGGTCGCCGCGATCGGCGCGGCCAGCGCCAGGCAGGCTGCGGTCCGGAACCATGAATGGGTGCGCATACTGCTACGGAGTCCTTTGGGCGGTGAATTTCTGCCCGTGTTTGGCGCCGTCTCTCGTGCGCGATCCGGCGAGTTGCTCGCCCTGGAGCGTAACCTCCCAGGAGAAGCTCACGGGCTTCTTCCCCTTCTGCGAGGTGGTGAAAGTCAGGCGGTCGCCCTCCAGCTTGCCATTTTCGATCTTCTGAATCTGGGGCTTCTTCCTGCCCGTGAGAGCCACCGTGCCGGTGACTGCGCCGGCGGCGGTCTTCAGGTCGAACGAGAACGGCGTGGGCGCCGCCGCCGCGGCCTTCTTGCCGGGGGTGAACTGGGCGGTCCAATGGCCGTCGAGCCCCGCCGCGGAGGCGGCCAGGGCACATGCGAAAACTGCCAACGCGAGTCTCATCACCTTGATTCTGACACACCCGCGCTCCCCAGGAACGGCATCGGGCAGGCCCATCGCCTGCCCGATAGACGCGAGTCGAAGTTGGAACCGGTTCCCTACTTCTTGGCCGGAGGTGGAGCGGCAGCCGGGGCCGCGGCTTTGGCGGCGGCGGCAACCGGGTGCGCCTGGTCGTAGAGCTTGATGATATCGGTGGTGATGTCGGTGGCCGGGTGGTGCCACAGGACGGGGGTTTGCGGGTTGCTGACGTCCAGCACCATGGTGATCCCGTTGGCGTTGGCGTACTGGACGAGGATCTCCATCATCTTGTTGCCCAGCTCGTTGGTGAGCTTGCCCTGGTCCTGATCGATGTCGGCATTGAGATCCTCCTCGTCGCGCTGCAGGGCCTTGTTTTCGGCGTCGTTTTCGCGCATCAGCTTGGCGCGGGCTTCATCGCTCATGGTGGCGCCGCCTTTTCTCAACTGCTCCACCTTGGTCTGAAGACCGGCGCTGCGTTTCTGCAAAGCGATGTTGCGCGCATCGAACTTGGCGCTCAGCTCCGCGGCGGCCTTCTTGCCCTCGGCGGTTTGCAGGATGGCGGCGTGAACGTTGATGACGGCCACCTTGGGCTGCGCCGGAGCAACCGCCGGAGCCGCCGGAGCCGGGGCCACGCCTTGGGCCTGGGCCAGAAACGACACTCCCCAGACCAAGATTGGAACCACAATACTTTTTCTCAAGTTACTGAAACTCCTAAAAGTTAAATACCATTCGGCGGGGTGCTGCCCACTGCCTCCTGGCGCACACGGTTCGGTTCTACGGCTGCTTCTTGGCGGCCGGCGGGGCCGGCGCCGCGGCCGGGTTGGAAGCCGCCGGCGTGGCGGCCGCGGCCGGTTTGGAAGCCGCTGGCGTGGCGGCCGTGGCCGGCGGATGGCCCTGGTTGTACAGGCTCACGATTTCGGCGGTGATGAACATGGTATTGGAGGCCCACAGCACCGGCGTCTGATCGTTTCCCACATCCAGGATGGCGGCGAAGCCGTTCTGCACGGCGTACTGCTGGACGATCGGCTGCAACTTGGCCCAGATAACCTGGAAAAGCTTGCCCTGCTCCTCCTCGCCATCGGCATTGAGATCCTCCACGTCGCGTTTGAAACTCTTTTCCTCGGTGTCGATTTCCCTGGACAGAGAGGTTTTGGCGGCGTCGCTCATGGTTGCCCCGCCGCGGGTCAACTGGTCCTTCTTGGCCTGAAGATCGATCTGCCGCTTCTGCAGCGCGGTCCTGCGCGAGGCGAACTTCTCTTCCAGGTCCAGGGCGGCCTTCTTGCCGTCCGCCGTCTCCATAATGGCATCGCGCACATTGATGAGTCCGATCCTGCTGGGGATGGCGCCTGTGGCGGCGGCCCCGGCGGGAGCGGCGGCCGCGGCCGCCGGCTTGGCCGGCGGATTAGCCGGCGGGTTGGTCTGGGCCTGGGCTTGCGCCGACACGGCCGCCAGCACCAACGCGGGAATTACAGCGACATTCATCTTCATTCGAAAACTCCTGGATACAATAGCACTGGCACAAAGCGTCCGCAAGCGGACTGCGCCGCCCCGCGCCCCCGGACTTCCCGTGAAGCGGTGTGACGCATGTTCAGAAAGTCCTGCCAATGGTGAAGCGGAACATGGTGCGCTTCTCATCGAAAGGAAACGCCGTTCCGTAGCTCGCCAGCGCGTTCAGGAAGGTGGCGTTATTGGGGAACATGGAACGATCGGCCACGATGGGCGGCTGCAGGTTCTGGCGCACCACCGACGGGTTGTAGGCGAAGTAGACGCGGAATGGCGCGTTCACCACCGGCAACAGCACCTGCAACTCCAGGCCCGTGGAAACGCGGGGTCTCTCCGTTCCCGGGGCGATGTACACCCTGCCGTCATATCCGGCCTGCGGGTAGCTCAGGTTCAGGCTGTCCACGCGCGAACCCACCATTTTGAGCTGGTCGGCGCGCAGAATCCGGTTCACGCCGGCGTCCACGAAAGGCGCCAGAGTAACCGGGCCGACGATGGGAATGCGGTACTCGAAGTTGCCCAGGCCCTGCAGATCGCCGCCCGGCGTGATGAGCTGATATATGGGAATCTGCATGGTGACCGGCTGCGCCGTAACGGCTCCGCCGCTGACCACCTTCTGCGTGCGCAGGCTCCCATCGGTGTTGTACACGTTGACGCTGGCGCTGGAGGCGATGAAGGCGATGGGCGTGACGCCCCAGTTCTCGAACCCGCGGATATCCTGCTCGCCGCCCATGAAGGAGCGCGAGAAGGGCGGGATTTCCTTGCCGCCATAACCGGTGATCACCCAGCCCGAAGCGTGAAACGCCAGGATGTGGGTGCGGTTCAGGGGAGATGGGCGGAAATATTTGAAGTCGACCGCCGGACGGACGGTATTGACGTTGCCGCCCAGCGCGCTGCCCGCGAAACTCGTCGAGAAGAAGATGCTCCTCCCGGCCGTGGGACTGATAGGGTGGTTGACGGTGTTGTAGGAGAGCGAAGGCGTAATCGTGCTGGAATGGATTCCGTCCAGTGCGTTGGGGCCGCTCACGCCGCTGAAATTGATGTACTCGAAGTAATTGGTGGAGGCGTTCGTCTGGGTCACGATATTGGAAATATCGTAGCCGTATGTCACCCCGGTGCGCCAGAAACTGCGGCGCAACTGGTAGCTCATCGAGACGTTGAATCCGTGGCTGTTCTGCACGTAGTTCAGCAGGTTCTGCGTCCCCAACTGGTTATACAGCGGAATCAGGTTATACCCCGCCAGAATCGACGCTTCCCGCCCCTGGTTATAGTCGAACCGGTTCAGATAGACCAGAAATCCGGTCTGAATGGGGCGGTCGAACAGGTACGGTTCGGTGAACCCCAGCGACACGTTGCGCTGGCGGGTGCCGATTTGCGAGGTGAGGGAGAGCGTTTCGCCCAGTCCCAGAAAGTTGTTGGTGGAGTAATTGAAGCCCACGAAACTGCCGGCGATCCCCGACACGCCGCCGTTGAGCCCGATGGAGTTCTTGCCGCGCTCCTTCACCTTGAGCGTGATATCCACGGTGTCGGAACCCGGGTTGCGCTTGATATCCGCGGCGTCCTCCTTCTTCAGCATTTCGAAGTAGCCGAGCTGATTGAGGCGCAGGATGCTGAGGTCCCAGAGATGGGTATTGAAAATATTCCCTTCGTCCAGCATGATTTCGCGGCGGATGACTTTGTCGCGGGTGGTGGTGTTACCCGAAAAGTCGATGCGGCGCACGAAGAACTGCTTGCCCTCTTCCGTGTTGATGGTCAGGTCCACCTGGTCGGCGCCGCTGTCGAAGCCGAAGTCCGGCTCCGGCACGAAGTCGTAGTAGCCGAACTGGCCGTACAGATTGCGCAGGTTCTCCAGGCCCTTGCGCAGCTTTTCGGTGGAGAAGGTGTCGCCCAGCCGCATTCCGAACAGCGGCAGCAATACGTCATTGGGCGACTTGAACGCCTTCACGCCCACGAAGTTGACGGCGTGCAGGTGGTACAGGCGGCCTTCTTCCACCGGGATGGTGATGTCCGCGTAAATGCCCGGCCGGTTCATCTTGATCAGCGGAAGGCGCCACCCCTTGCCGCCGCGGGGGAGGATGCTGACAGCCGGCTCCAGCACCTTGGCGCGGAAGTATCCGTTGTCGGAATACTTCATGCGGATCTTCTCCTCGTCGTATTCCAGCTTGTTCTGATCGTACGTCCTGGCGAAGAGGTTCTCGAAGATAATGGAGTGCGGAATGCCGTACGGCTTCAACTCCTTCATGCCGGAGATCACCCATCGCGACTTCTCGTTGCGGTTGCCCGTGATGGTGATGGCGCCGACCTTCACCTTGGGGCCTTCGTTCACCATGAACGTCAGCTTGAGCGAGGAAGGCGGAACCTGTTCGAGCTGCGGTTCCACGGTGGCGTACTGGTGGCCGCGCTCCGAGATGTACTCCTTGATAACCACGGCGGCGTGCTGGATCTTGTTCGGGTCGAAGGGCGAATCCACGGTGAGCGAAACCTTGCGCTCCTTGAACCTGTCCAGAATCTCGGACACCGTCACGCTGTGGATGCCCTCGTAGTTGATGGTGCTCACCACGCGCCGTTCCTGCACGGTGAACCGGATCAGCAGGCCTCCCTTGCCGTCGTCCTCGGTTTCCAGGCGCAGGTCGTCGAAACGTCCGCCGTTCCACAGCTTCATGAAGTCGCGGCGCAGCGTCTCCTGGTTGTAGAAGTCGCCCACCTTGGTCAGGATGGTGGCCCTCAGGCTGTCGGCGGGCACGCGGCGCGTCCCCCGGAATTCGATGGCCGTGATCGTCTGCCCGGTGGCTTGCGGCAGCACCGGCGGGTTCTTGGGACCCTCCAGCGGCGTGGGAGCCGCGGGCTGTTGGCCGGTCTCGGGCGCGGTGGGCGCGCTCTCGAACGGGTTGCGCTGCGGCTGTGGGACCGGCGGGTTTTGCTTGGGAGGCTGGGGCGCGGGCGTCTGCTGCTGCGGGGGAGTCTGGTCCGGCGTCTGGGCGGATAGCGGGAAGCCGCCAAGCGCGCAGAACACGGCGACGGCAACGGCCGGCCACACGGCCCTGGGGAACCTCATTGAAGCATACCTTTCCATTCTGCGCTGTTTCGAAAACCTGATTCGGGAGACAGTTTCCCTCGGTACAGCCGGTTTTAGAGACGGGTAAAGCATCATTCTAGCGGATCTTGGGCAGCGCGAACAACGAGGGGCGGTCACCACAGGTGTGACGGGGCGGCACAGAGCCGGGCCTTTACCCAGCCGCCAATCCCTTGACTTCCAAGCCCTTCTTCGTTACGTCCCGACTCCTCGGCGGGTGGAGAAGCACTTTCGCGGCCAGGGGGGCCTCACCGCTCCGGCGGATTCACCAGCGGAATGATCTCGCGCCTGCCCCGCCGGTACACCCGGAAATCGGCCAAGTCCGTGGTGATCACCGGATGCCGTGGGTGCAACTCGCTCAGGCGAATCAGGCAGAGGTCCGCCAGGTCTGGCTTACGGTCCGCGTACCGCGCCGCCAGTTCGGCCAGCCGCCCAGCATGTTCGCTCAGGGTGAACGCGCTCCGGACCATGCCGTCGTGCAAAAATGCCAGCACCAGGGCGCTGCTGCCCAGGTGAAAGGCGGTCTCGGCCAACACGGCTTCGCACGTAAGCAGCGGTTCGGTGATTCTCCCGGCGATCTCCACGGCCCACCGATGGTGGAAATCGTTGCGGTTGCCAAACGCCACCAGGAAGCCGGTGTCGGCGATGGCCTTCACTTGCGGGAAAATCCCTTGCGTGTGGAAAGGTCCGCAGGTCCAGCGACCGCCCCTGCCAGCCGGAGGAACGGAGACTTGGCCGAGTCCCGCGCCTTCTCGAGTTCCTGCCGTATGATGCGGCCCTTGGGGACACCCGTCCGGCGAGCCGTGTGGTTCAACCACTCGGCGAGGTCGTCGGGAAGCCGGACCGAAATTGTATTACCCATCTGCACAAAGTGTAGCACAGACGCCGGCAGCCGGTTGGCGGCGGGAGCGTCAGCCCCTTCGTATGAAACGTTTCCGTGTCGCTCCACCTGGTCCCGCCAATAGCCCGGACACCGGCGCGCGTGGGCCACGGCCAGAATCTCCACGCCATCCGCCGTCTCCCGCTGCCCGTGGGCTGCGCTGCCGGGACCACTCCATGGCGGCTTGGGCTTCCTCGCAGGCGGAAGTTCGCATCCTCTCGGGAACTTTTCCGCCTCGCGCGGTTTCCAATCCCCCGGCACCTCCCATAAGCGTATTATGGGAAGCAGGGAGCCTGCATGCTCGAAATCTGCAACCTGACCAAGCGGTACAACGGCATACCCGCCGTCGAGGACGTCAGCTTCACCATCCGTCCCGGCGAAATCCTGGGCTACGTCGGGCCCAACGGCGCCGGCAAGAGCACCACCGTCAAAATGATCATCGGCCTGCTGGAGCCCAGCGAGGGCCGCGTTCTCTACCGCGGACGCAGCGTCATCGACGACCTGCCCAGCTTCCAGGCGCGTCTCGGCTACGTCCCCGAGGAGCCGCACCTCTATCCGCACCTCTCCGGCCGCGAGTACCTGCAACTCGCCGGACGGCTCCGCGGCCTGCCGCGCGAAGCGCTCGAACCCAAGATCGACGGGTTTCTGCGCCTCTTCTCGCTCTGGGACGATCGCCACATCCCCGTCTCCGCCTACTCGAAAGGCATGCGGCAGAAGATCCTGCTCTCCGCCGCCCTGCTCCATAATCCCGAAATCCTTGTCCTCGACGAACCCCTCTCGGGCCTGGACGTCGCCACCGCGCTGGTCCTCCGCGACCTGCTCGGCGAACTGGCCGCCATGGGCCGCATGATCCTCTACAGCTCCCACGTTCTCGACGTGCTCGAAAAGGTCTGCTCGCGCGTGCTCATCCTCAACCGGGGCCGTGTGGTGGCCCACGATTCCATCGAGCGTCTGCGCGCCACCCTGCACGAATCCTCGCTCGAGGGCATCTTCAGCCAACTCACCCGCGAACGGGATCGCCACGCCGTGGCCGGTCACATCCTGGAGGCGATGCAGGCGTGAAATGGCTGGAGCAAACCCACGGGGCCACGTTCGAACTGGTGCGGCACTTTCTGGCCCGCATGCTGGATGGCGAATGGTCCGGCGCGCCCGGTCAGTGGCGGCAGGCGGCCATCGGCATCGTCTCGCTGTTCCTGCCCGCCGGCCTGCTGCTGGTGCGCGAGGGGACGGCCAGCGCAAGCTACAGCTCCAAGTACCGCTTGCTGGCGGAGGCGGGCGCGCACGATGCCATTCGCGCCGCCAACATCGCCGATGAGCTGGGCCTGGTGACGCTGCTGTGCTCGATCACCGGCCTGGTCGCCCTGATGGAATGGCAGGCGCTGTTTCCCAGCGGGCGCGACTACCTGGCGCTGGCGTCGCTGCCGGTCCGCTCGCGGCAGATCTTCGCCGCGCGTTTCTCGACCGTGATCCTGTTCTCCATGGGCCTGGTGGCCGCGCTCAACCTGCTCCCCAGCCTGATCGCGCCCGCCGAATTCGGCGGCGGATGGCAGGTGGATGCGGCCTGGCTGGCGCAAGCGGCGGCGCAGGCCGTGGCCTCGGGAGTGGCCTGCTTCTTCACGTTCTTCGCCATTGTGGCGCTGGAGGGCGTGCTGCTCAACCTGCTTTCCGGCCGCTGGTTCGCGCGCGTCTCGGTCTACGTGCAGGGGCTGCTGGTCGCGGTGTTCCTGCTGAGCGGCCTCTACAGTTGGAGCATCAAGGATTGGAAGCCCGCGCTGGTCGCCCAGCTGCCGGAGTTCGGCCGGTGGCTGCCGCCGGTGTGGTTCACCGGTTTGCACCAGTCGCTCACCTCCGTGCGCGATCCCTTCTTTGCCGCTATGAGCGGCCGCGGCCTGCGCGCGGCCGGGTTCGCCTTGGCGATCACCGTGGCCGCCTACCTGGTCAGCTTCCGGCGCTATCGCCAACTGCTTGTCGAAACGCCCGTCCGCCTGGCGTCCGCGCGCGCCTGGCCATGGAGCCTGTCGCGCCTCTTGGCCCGCTCGCCGTGCCGCGTGGCGGTGATCGAGTTCATGGCCAAGACCCTGGCGCGCAGCCGCACCCACCGCGCCATCTGGCTGGCCTACGTGGGCGGCGCCGTCGCCATCATGCTCAACAGCTCGTTGGTCGATGGCGCACTGTTCGTGCGCGCCCACCGCATGCAGAAGGCCCTCGAGTTTCTGGTGCTGTTCTGGCCGCTGGCCTGCTCGGTGGTGCTGATCAGCGGATTTCGCCACGTCATCTCCATCCCCGCCGACCTGTCCGCCAACTGGATCTTTCGCATCACCGAGAGCCAGGGCCGCAAGGAATGGATGTCGGCCGTGGAGCGCTTCATCGCGGCCTACGCCATCGCGCCCATCTACCTGGTGCTGTTTCCGGTCGCGGAGCACGTGCTGGGCTGGCCCATGGCCGTCCGCATGACCGTGCTTCAAGTGCTGGTGTCACTTTCGATTTTCGAAATACTCTTCGAAAGCTGGCAGTCTCTTCCCTTCACCTGTAGTTACCTGCCCGGAAAGCGGCCGCTGGTGGCGATCCTGGCGTCCTACGTGGGCGCGCTGTGCGTGGCGGTGCCCATGGTTTCGGTGATGATCGGCACCGCCGCCCACGCCGGCGGCATGCTGCCCGGCCTGTATCTCGGATACCTGGCCAATTTCGGCGTGATCTGGTTTTTCGCGCGCCGCCGCCGCCGCGACGGATGGGGCGAGGCCCGGATTCTATACGAAGACCTGCCGCGGGTCGTGTACGATCTCGGCATCAAGGAGATGACTTATGCGGGAACCCAAGCCCAACTCCGGCGAGATACTGCCGGGGACGCTGGACATGCTGATCCTCAAGACCCTGCGCCGGGGCCCGATGCACGGCTACGCGGTGGCGGAGTTCATTCAGCAGACCTCGGAGGATGTGCTGCGAGTGGAGGAGGGAGCGCTCTATCCGGCGCTGCATCGCCTGGAACTGCGGGGCCTGCTGTCGGCCGAATGGGGGATCTCGGAGAACAACCGCCGCGCCAAATTCTACAAGCTGACAGCGGCGGGACACCGCAGCCTGGAGGGCGAAGCGGCCCGCTGGAAACGCATGTCCACGGCCATCGCGCGGATCATGGAGCCGGCGTGAGCGTGCCCGAATTCCTCTCCGCCGCCCTCCTGCGCCTGCGCGCGCTTTTCCACCGCCGCCAACTGGACCGCGACCTCGAGGACGAGCTGCAATTCCACCTGGCCATGCGCGCGGAGCAAACCGGCGACCCCGCCGCCACCCGCCGTCAGTTCGGCAACTTCACCGCCTTCAAGGAGACCTGTCGCGATATGTGGACCTTCACCTGGCTCGAAACCTTCCTCCAGGACCTGCGCTACGGCCTGCGCCAACTGCGCCTCAACCCCGGCTTCACAGCCGTGGCCGCGCTGACGCTCTCGTTGGGAATTGGCGCCACCACCGCCATCTACAGCATGGTCGACGTCGTGCTCCTGGGACCGATGTCCTGGGTGCAGCCGGCCGGACTGGCCGTAGTGCAGCAGGATGTCCCCGGAGAACACTTCGCCAATCCACTGACCCCCGCCGACATGGAAGACATCCGCCGCGGCGCTCCCTCGCTCGAAAATTTGGCTGCCTGGGACCATGCCCCCGTCAACGTCGTCGATTCCGGCGGCGAACCCATCCGCGTGGAATCGGCGCGCGTGACCACCAATTTCTTCGACGTGATGGGCGTGCAACCGGAGCTGGGCCGCGCCTTCCAGCCCGGTGAGGACCAGCCCGGCCGCGACCAGGAAGCCATCCTCAGCGACGACCTGTGGCGCAGCCACTTCGCCGCCGATCCGAGCATCGCCGGTAAGTCCATTCGCGTCGATGGCCGCGACTACACCGTGGTGGGCGTGATGCCTCCCAAGTTCCGCTTTCCGGCCACCTGGAGGGATCTGTGGATTCCGCTCTCCCTCGCGCCGGAACTGCGCGATTCGCGCACCCGTATGGTGGCCGAAGCAGCCGGCCGTCTTAAGCCCGGCCACACCATGCAACAACTGGCCGCCGAACTGAGAGCCATCGGCGAGCGTCTCGAAAAGCAATATCCCGAGACCAACAAGGGCCGCCGTTTCTCGCCCCGGACCCTCCGGCACATGATGGGCGACTACCTGCCCGTGTACATCTCCATGCTCCTCGGGGCTGCGTTCTTCGTGCTGCTCATCGCCTGCCTCAACGTGGCCAATCTCCAGTTTGCGCGCGCCACCGGGCGCTGGCGGGAGGTGGCCGTCCGCGCCGCGCTAGGCGCCGGGCGGCGGCGCATCGTGCGCCAACTGGTCACCGAGAGCCTGGTGCTCGCCATGGTGGCGGGCGCCGCCGGACTGCTGTTCGCCAAGGGAGCGCTGGCCGCCATCAAGGCCGGCATTCCCGCCGAAATGCGCCACTACATGCCCACCTGGAAAGACATCGGCCTCAATCCCCACGCGCTGTACGTCGCGCTGGGCGCGGCCCTCCTCTGCGCCATCGTCGCCGGACTGCTGCCCGCGTGGCGCTGCTCGCGGCCCAACCTCATCGAGGCTTTGAAAGAAGGCGTCCGCTCCTCCGGCGGACCCGGCGGCCATCGTCTGCGCATGGCCCTGGTGGCGGGGCAAATTGCGCTGGCCACCATGCTGCTGTTGGGCGCCGGCCTCATGGTGCGCGGTTTCCGCGGCATGGTGACGGGGCAGCCCAACCTCGATCCCGCTTCGCTGCTCACCATGCGCATCACGCTGGACGAGAGCCGCTATCGCGGCGATGCCGCCGTGTCCGGCTTCTACCGCGACGTTCTGGCGCGCCTGGCTGCGCTGCCC
>Ga0209039_10003696_pt1 | contig 11761 bp, 10 predicted proteins | sample BogFormECP12_OM1_FD_188238 | JGI IMG/M metagenome (GOLD analysis project Ga0209039, IMG submission 188238) | Bog forest soil microbial communities from Calvert Island, British Columbia, Canada - ECP12_OM1 (SPAdes) (version 2) | ecosystem: Environmental > Aquatic > Freshwater > Wetlands > Bog ...
TGGCCGGATCAACCAGCAGGACCGCTCCTGGTTCCGCATGAACTCTCTTAGTTCCTGCATCCAGAATCCTGAACTGCCACTCACCGCCTCTCTTCCGGCGGGCAGCTAGCTTCGGATGAGCGCTAAGGAGACTATACACGCGGCGTACGTTGATATTCATGGCATAGTGATCCAGAAGAACTGAAGATATTGAACTCGTGGTCAGCCACGGGTCGGATTTCGTGAAGACGGGTATGTTCAATACCGCGAGGATTTGCGTCAGCTCATCCGGAAACGTCCGTGGGTCCGGTGAACTTTCCCTAGCGCTGGACTTTGCCGCGACCAAGGTCTGATTCGGAACGTCCCCGTCGCGTAGGGCGGAAACCGATCCGATCTCAATTCGAAACTGCGCAAGCCTATTTCAGGAGTGCCCAACGTCCTCAGTTGAAACGAGTCTGGCCAGGCCCGTTCTTCCCAACCTCCGAGAGAGCACGTACGTTACCTCGCATGCGGTGTAGACTGACTCAACAGCGATCCAGAACCCCTAGGAGAGCTATGTGCAATCGACATTGCACGTTGGTGCAGGCGCACTCTTCGTCGGGGGAGAACCCCCGCCCATAGCTATCTCGGAGTGGCTTCGCGCAGGAGAGGGAGGATTGTATTGAAGATCCCTGACCTATCGTCGGCGGAGGATCATCCAGAATGCGGTCGATGCGGCTGGTGGCCGACGGGCAGGATCTCAAGCCGATGGAGGTCGAGATCCCTCGCCTCGGACCCCGTTCCGTTTTGGTGAAGGTCACCGCGACGGGGGTCTGCCACACGGACCTCCACCTGATTTCGGGGGCCTATGACATGGGCGAGGGCCGAAAAGTTTCGACCACCGATGGGGGAAAGCGCCTGCCGCTGACTCCGGGGCACGAGATCGCGGGAACGGTTGAGTCTCTCGGAACCGACGCAGCGCCGGTCGAGGTTAGAGAAGGAAATCAGGTCGTCGTCTATCCATGGATCGGTTGCGGAACTTGCCGGAAATGTCTCGCCGGGAAGGAGAATGTGTGCGAGGGTGTCCCTGCCTTCCTGGGGTTCTGGAGGGACGGCGGGTACGCCGAGTATGTCCTCGTTCCGGAGGTCCGCTATCTCGTGAAGGTCGAGGGCATGGACCCCTCCCAATCCGCGACCCTCGCATGCTCCGGCCTGACCGCCTTTAGCACAATCCGGAAGTGCGATTTGCGGTCGAACGAGCTGCTCCTAGTGATCGGGGCCGGGGGTCTCGGAACGGCTGCAATCCAGATCGCGAAGAAGACTACCGAGGCGAAGGTCGCGGTCGCCGACCTAGACGATTCCAAGCTCGAGTTAGCCGCAAAGCTCGGCGCGGACTACACCTTCAACACTTCCAAGCTGGACGCCGCCGGCTTGGCCTCGAGCGTGAAGAGCATCAACCATGGCCGGGGAGCGGATGCAGTCGCGGACTTCGTTGGGAACCCGGGAACGGTTTCTTCGGCCTTTCGTCTTCTCGGACGCGAAGGAAGACTGATTCTCGTAGGGCAGGTAGGAGGCGCGGTGTCGTTGTCGCTACCGCTGTTCCCGCTGCGCAGCGCTCAGATCGTTGGGAACTTCACCGGCACGCTCGCTGAGATGAACGAGATTGTCGAATTGGCCCGGAATGGCACGGTCGCGCCGGTGGTGACAGCCACCTACCGACTCGAGGAAGCGAATGAGGTCCTCGCGAAACTCAGGCGAGGCGAGATTACGGGGCGCGCTGTGCTCAAGCCGTAACGCGCTCCGGAGGCCAACTCCCGCTCGTGTTTGTAACGCGCCTCTCACCTTCCAAGAATAGTGCAAGGGCAGTTGTAGCAGTACCTGCACCCAACCTTGCGTGGAGTTCCGTTTCTTCTGACGCCGTCTATCATCCTCTCTTGCCGGTCGGGCCAGATCTGGGAGTAGCTGCCCTTGGACGTCCGATCGAGTCACCGCGAGGAATCCCGGTGCTCTTCGGTCATGCAAACCATAATCCAACGGCAATCCACTTCGAATCGTAGGAAGACGATGTCTCCAGTTTTCAAGGATGGAGCCACAACTCTGGACCAGGGCTTGGACCTTGCAAGGCGTCGTGACTTCGATCATGCGAGAGCAAAGTTTCTAGACGCCGCCAAGAAGCTCTCTAAGGAGGGCAGCGTGCTGAACGTGAACATCGCCAATGCCTACGCGGATTTGTTCTCGATAGGAGTAAGAAGCGAGCATCCGGACGCATTGCTGACCCTGAGTTCGTTTCTTCGCGCGACCTTGGGCACGACCGAGCTACGACCTGGCCCGAGAGGAATCGCCGCGAGCGACCTTGCGACCCAACTCGAGCTAACAGCACGAGAGAAGAACCTCCTCGCGGCCGCCCAGGCACCCACCGGCAATCCCGCGGGCCTAGCCCAAGCTCTGCAAGCGCTGGCCAACGACTACGGTCAGCTCGGCGGCCAAGTGCTGTTCCTATCCGAGCTATTCAACCAGCAGGCCATCCCTGCGAACTCCCGGGTGGCCACGCTCATGGCACTATCCTTCGAGACCCTGGGAGCCTCCACTCAGGCCAGCAACCCACTCGGTGCGGCCGAACATTACCAGACAGCGCAACAGTACTGGTCCCAGGCGGGAGACGAGGCCCGGGCCCAGGCGATGGGGGCACGGGTGGGCCAACTCGCGTTGCAGGCAAAGTGTTGGTTCTGCGGGCGCGAAGGAACCGGACACGGCGTCCAGTTCGTCTCTTTGGCGGTGGATCAGGACGTCTCTGGCCTGAAGGGCATGGAGGGATCCCCCCTCCCCTCATTGGATCCCTCGGGTCGGTACGTGTACGTTTGCAAGGGATGCTATTCCGCTGCGAGTGGACTCGCGGATAGGATTGCGTTCCAGAGGGCGAGCGAAGTTGAGGCACGCCTTCAGGCGGAGATCCAAGCGCTAGAACAACAGTTGCAGTCACACCTGTCGGCGAGCCATCGATGATCACTCACCGAACAGGCGAATTGAGAGGTGCTCACTGGGAATGAACCCCAATCCCCTTAGCAACACCATCTCGGAGTACCGTCTCCGGTGCGGATCCTGTGGCGCGCCGTACACGGGCCGCACCGAGGGAGAGTTGCTGACCTGTGGCTATTGCGGCACGACGCAGCGCACCGTGGATGCTCGCCAATTCCTCGACCACTTCATGGCTCAGGTTACCGCCTTTGTCCGGCAGGCCGTTCCCGCGGGTCTGGACGTCTCGCACTCCGACTCTATCGACCCTGTCGCGCGTATCGCGGCCTTCAACATGAGCGTTCGACCGCGTCTCACCACCCAGAGCGAACAGTATCGATTCAGCTGCTTCAATCTCCTTTCGTCACCTCTCGCCATTTTTCCCTTCTCATCCGGGACGAACCCCCAGGCGGCCATGGACCCCGCGACGGTTTCGGTGTTCGCCGCGCAAGTCCAGTCCGTCTCGGGCCTAGCCGTGGACGATGCCAGTCGGGAGCTCATCGGACGGGCCGGAGGATTGGCCTCGTGCTACCAATCCCTCCTCGTAGCGGCCCGGTTGGCCGGCGGCACCCAGCCCGAACGGTTTCACCTCATCTCGCAGAATTACTCGACCGCCTCACAAGCGCTCGAAAGCACGGGCCGGTGGTCGCCGTTGGTCGTCCGGCTCAAGGCACTGGCAGCCGAGAGCGACGCTGTCGATCAATACCTGACAGGAAAAGGATTGGCGGAGGCACGACGACTTCTCGGGACTGCGGGAGAATCGTTGAGCCAGAGCCGTTCTCTACTTTCGGCGGCGCCTGAACTCGGCTACATGTCCCCGGCGGTCGACCAAGAGCTGGCGGCGGTGCGAACCGTAGGTTCGATGGTCACCATACTAGAGACTTCGGTGGGCGTTTCACCCCACCCCCTCGTCTTTACGCAGCGCCTTGCTGGGCTCTTGGACTGGCTATCCCAGTATACCCCTCCCGACTGGGCCCCCGCCTTCCGAACCTTGAGACTTCGGGAGGAGGTGTTCCGACGGGCCGCCGAGTTGCGGGCCGCACAAGCAGGAGCTGGCACCGTTCGTCTAATGGCCGGGGGCTCCGGGACTCTCGTTCCTTTCTGGGTTGTGGAGCTGCCGTACACCTTCGAGACCGGGGTTGCTTGGACAAAGCACGGCAAGCTCGTCGCCGAGAACCTCCTAGTGGCTGCTACTTTCCCGACGGACGTTTTGAGTCTCGGCGGGACGGGGTCTGCGAGAGTTCTGACCGATGTCTTTCTGGGGACCCGCGGGGGCCGTTCCGTGAGCGGATACGCGGACCGACTCCGAGGGAAAGAACAGAAGATCAGCGAGAGCGGTGGGTTGGCCACGTTTTTGCAGACGGTGGCCACGACCTCGATTGCTGGAGAACAGGCGGTCCCTCCGCTCACCACAGAAGCAGAAGCGCTTAGGCTGGTTCAGTCGTATTTTGACGCAATCAGGTCGACCAACCCCAAGGTCGCAGCTCAGCTTCGGACGAGCTCACCTCGGGTTCTCGATCTGGTCTATCTTCCCTGCGTTCTCCATGCCTCTCCCCCGGTGGCATGGCTTGGGCCTTTGTCTCCGGTTTCGTTGGGCGATGCCCAGTCGCTGATGGGGTTCGTGTCCTAAGACCCCGTTGGCGGTAGGTGCAACGGGTCTTGCACCTACGCAGAATCTGTCCACTACTGGTCCAAGGAGGGTTGCCTGTCTAGATACGCGTCCGCAATCGAACAACCCCTCATCACTTCCCGTAACGGAGAGGGTGCCCGCGTTCGAGGCGCAGGTCACCTCAGTCACGGGGGGTGGCACTCGATAGAGAGGCGAGCGTCACACCTTGAGCTCGATGGCATCCCGGCCTTGGCCCCCTCCCTGATGCCGACCGAATCACCGAAACTGAGTCATTATGTTGCAGGCCCGATTGGAGTCGGAAGAGGTCTGCTCGTGATCGCCCGGGTCCGTGTCTTGGAGTCCGACCGCGTGACTCCAACGGTGCACTGCGTAAAGTTCGAGAAACCACCCGGATTCCAGTTCGCGCCAGTCCAGTTCTGCGGGTTGGAATTGTCGACGGAGAACGGTGGCATCGAGTACCCGATGTCGCTTGCCTGCTCACCGACCAAGCCCTACCTGGAGTTCGGAGCGCGCCTTTCGAATTCACCTTGGAAAAAGGCGTTCGCGGCGCTCAGGCCGGGCGACGAAGCGGAAGTCGATGGCGCGTACGGCCATTTCGTGCTCGACGAGGCGTCCCCCACCGTCCTGGTCGCAGGCGGCATTGGCATCACGCCTCTCAAGGGCATGGCGGAATATGCTGCCGACCGCCAGCTTCCGATCGAGGTCCGCCTCGTGTACTCGAGTCGGAACGAAGAGGAAATCGCTTATCGCTCGGAACTCGAAGGGTTGGCGCGACAGAACCCCCGTTTCGAAGTCCTTCACACGCTCACGCGAGTCCCGAATGATTCGTCCTGGACTGGGCGGCGCGGGCGCATCGACGGCGCTCTCCTTGCGCATGCGTCGCGCGGGCTATCCAGCCCAACATACTACGTGTGCGGCAAGCCCGGGATGGTGCAGGAGACGTTTCGCATTCTCCAGGGGCGTGGGGTACCCGCTGATCGGGTCAAATACGAAGTCTTTCGCGGCTACGGGCGGGAGTAATTCGGGTCTCGCACATACGCTGAGTACTTGGCTGAGACATCAGTGGCATTCTGGTGGTAGGGAACATGGTGGATCGAGTCTACAAACAGAACCTGCCCGCTCTACGGCAGGCTCTTGAGAAACTGAACCGAGACTTTCCCAAGACCGGATCCAAGACGAATTGGACGAAGCTAAGGGTGGAACCACTGCTCCAGCACGTGAGGTCTCTCGAGAAGTTGATGGAATCGGACGAGTTCTCGCGAGAATTCTCGCGACTGAGAAAGGGAGTGGCGCAATTCCACTCGGACCTGGTGTACCTCAGAACAAATGTCAAAGCGCTGGAGGATGCCTTTCAATCTGAGACAGAAGCCCTGAGAAGGATAGGTAAGCCGAAGAGACGCTGAAGGCAACCTCAAGCTCGAATCTAGGATTCGGATCGCACGTCCTCAGCCACTTGGTGACACAGGGTGCGCGACACCCTTTCACCACCTACGCCTGTAATCGGCATTGCACCTTCCGACCGCTACGTTCGACGACGGCGCGCGTGTGCGGCTTTGGGGGGCCTTCGTGGATAGGCCTTCGGACGAAGGAGGATTCGTGTGAAGACTACGGTCATCCCTTCGACCCGATAGAAGACCCGGTACCCTCCCAGGTGGAACCTCCATTCTCCCGGGTGTCGAGTTCCCTGACGCACCCGCAGCCAAGGGTAGGAACGGAACGGGTTCCGGAGCAGGTAGAGCAGTTTCTCATTGAATAACCGTTGGAATCGGTGCGGGAGCACCAGGAATTCCCTCTCCGCAGACTCGAGGAATTCGAAGTCGTACGGGGTCAAGCCAACCCCGCACGCTTCAGAACCTGTCGCCCGGCGACACGCTTCTCCGTTCGCCAGCGCCGTTCGATCTCCCGGAAGAACTCATCGTCATAGAGCGTCTCCTCAAGGAGGTCCTGAATCATTTCGTCGAAGCTCTCTCCCTCGCCCTTGACGGATTCCAGCAGGCGTCGGGTCCTCTCGGTCACCGTGATCGTCGTGGGACGGATGAGAGACGAAGACACACATGTCAATTGAATCCAATTGGCTTAAGCTCTTCCCTTCACATCTCATCTTTCACTTTAGGTCGGTGTTCGAGTTGGGAGGGGGTGGGTGTAACGCGTCTTGCGCCCACGGGGAGTCTCTCCTTCGGAGCGACGCTCGGGACAGGTTTATAGTCGGGAGCCGGGTGCCGCGAATCTGCTCGGAGCTCTGACAGATGGTAGCTGCTCGCGTCGAAGATCGGTCGATCGGCTTCTCCCTCGACTACCTGGACCGGTCGGTCGACCCGGGGAAGGACTTCTACGGATTCGCCACGGGCAACTGGCGGAAGGAGAACCCGATCCCCGCCGACCAATCCGTTTGGGCGTCGTTCACCCAGCTCCGTCGCCAGAACCGCGAGCGACTTCGCTCCATCGCGGAGGGGACGCTGGAAGCGGACGGGAGTGCGCCGAGCCCCGTCCGTGAAGTGGGGACCTTCTACGCCTCCGCTCTCGACCGGGCCCACCGGAATGAGCTCGCCCTCCACCCCATCGTGGACCACTTGGCCTCGGTCGATCGGATTACGACCCCGCGCGACTTGTTGAAGGTCCTCGCCAAACTTCACGACACCGGCTTCTCGGGGGCGTTTCTGCCGGACGTCGACGCCGACTGCAAGCAGAGCTCGGTCTATGCATTCTACCTGAGCCAGGGCGGCCTTTCGCTCCCGGACCGGGAGTACTACCTGGCCGACTCCTTTGCCAATCTGCGGACCGCGTATCGGGAACATGTGGCTCGACTGTTCGAGCTCGCAGGTTCGGGGGCGCCGGACGCCCGAAAGGCGGCCGATACTGTGGTCGGTCTCGAAACCGAGCTTGCTCAAGCGAGTCGGGCGCGGGCCGACACCCGCGACGTCGAGAAGAACTACACTCGAATGTCACTGGAAGAGCTTCTGGCCTTCTACCCCTCCGTCCCTTGGGCCGAGTATCTCGAGTCACGTCGAGCGGTTCAGGCGGGCTACGTGGTCGTTCGCCAACCGGAGTTCTTCTCGGCCTTCGAAAAACTCCTCACCGACCGTCCCATGGAGGAATGGAGGACCTACCTACGTTGGCATGTTCTCCACGGAGCGGCGCCGACGCTCCACGCGGCGGCCGAGCAGGAAGACTTCGCGTTCTTTCACCGTCTCGTGCAGGGACAGGCCGAACCGGAACCGGATTGGGAGCTCGCAATCCAGGCGACCGATGACCTGATCGGAGAGGCGCTCGGCCAGCTCTACGTGGAGCGTTTCTTCCCCGACGAAGCGCGGAGCCGCATGGAGGTGATGGTCTCGGACCTCATGGAGGTGTTTGAGGACCGACTCGCCCACCTCGACTGGATGACCGAAACGACACGGAAGCAGGCGCTCCTGAAGTTCGACCGGTTTACTCCGATGATCGGGAGTCCCGTGCGATACCGGGACTACTCATCTGTCCTCCTGCTGCGGGACGAGTTCGCGTCGAACTGCCTACGCGCGCGAGCCTTCGAGGTGCGTCGGCGAATGGCCCGGATCGGCGGCCCCGTGGACCGGGAGGAGTGGTTGATGACCCCGCCCACGCCGGACGCCTACCATGAGCCGACCCAGATCCAGATTGTATTTCCCGCCGGAATTCTCCAGCCTCCGTTCTTTGACGTGACGATGGACGACGCCGTCAACTACGGGGCGATCGGGGCCGTCATCGGTCACGAGATCACGCATGGGTTCGACGACCAGGGACGAAGATTCGACGTTCGCGGGAATATCGCCAATTGGTGGACCGAGGCGGACGCTCGCGAGTTCGGAGCCCGCGCCGCGGTGGTCGAGGAGGAGTACAACCGCCTCGAGATTCTGCCCGGGGTCCACGTGAACGGGAAGCTCACCCTCGGGGAGAACATCGCGGACATCGGCGGCGTGAGCATTGCCTTCGAAGCCCTGCAACGAAGACTCGCGGCCGACCCTTCCCGGGATAAGACGATCGATGGGTTCACCCCGACCCAGCGATTCTGTCTCTCCTGGGCGCAGACGTGGAGAGCGAACATGCGAGAGGAGGAAGCCCGCCGTCGGATCACGATCGACCCGCACTCTCCTCCGCGTTTTCGCGGGGTGGTTCCCTTGACCCATCTCCCGGCCTTCTTCGAAGCGTTCCCGCAATCCGACGCATCGGGACGTACCGAGGCGGCCGTACCTTCGGTTCGGATCTGGTGAGCGAGTTCGCCCCTTGGGAAGAGCCCTGAGCTGACGTCGGGGGTCGGCGGCGCCTCCGAGTACTCAATCTAAGTCCCTGGGATGCTCGGGTGGTGGGACGAATTCGGATTCACGACCTGGATACCCTGCCTACTCCTCTCCGCCCGCAGCTCGCCGCTTTCGGGGCCAGCGACGGGGACCCCCCACAGGACTTCGGTCTCATCGGTCGCATCAAGCGACTGGGCCACCCCGCATCCGACTACTATGCGGTGTACGCCGTGGAGAACGACCAGGTGCTCTCCCGGGTCGAGACACTACAACTTCGCTTCCACGGATTCGAAGGCGCTCAGACGGTGGTGGGCATTTCCGACGTCCTCACACGACCGGACGGGCTGGGCCGCGGTTTCGCGAAAGCCCTCCTCCGGGAGGTTCACCGGCGAGAGTCGGCCCGTGGGCGGGATTGGTCGTTTCTCTGGACCCACCGAAGTTGGGGCGCGCATCGCCTCTACGAGTCGCTCGGGTACGAGGACGTGTATTCTCCCCCAATCGCCCTCCGAGAGTCCCCACGGAGGGCGCCACGGTCTCTTCCGGCCGGCTACCGCTGGACGACCGCGGGCGTCCGCGATGAAGGACGCCTGGAACGCTTGTTCGACGCGGCCACGCGTGGGCGGCTGGGATTCGTGCCGCGGAGCCGAGGTTTTCCCCGGGTCCGCTTCCGTCTCGGGTGGAGGAAGCCGGAGAACCACCGGATCCTCACCTTCGGGCGGCAGGCGGTAGGGTACGCCAACCTCTCGGACTTGAGCAGCTGGAACGTCTCCACGAACGAGGTGGTGGTCACCTTACCGGAGCATCTCGAACCGATGGTGCTCGGGCTCGAGGCTCTGGCTCGAGGACGTTGGCTTACTTTTCAGGTAACGTCGTTCGTTCGCGACGCAGAGAAGGTGCTCGCAACGCGGGGGTACGCCGTTTACCCAACGTCCCACTTTGTGCTGATGGCAAAGCGGCTCCGATCCAAGCCCTCCCGAGGAGAGGACCTTCGAGGGGTCTTTCGATCCCCCCGATTCTCGAGCCATCGGGGCGACATGTTCTAGCTTTGGGTCTCTTTCTGAGGGTACCCGTCACCTCCCTGTTCCGGGCGCAGGACCACGAGGAAGCTCACGGCGTAGAGCGAGAGAAACGGGAGCAGGAGAATGAAGTCCATCGAGTTCCGTATGAGGTAAGTCGAAATGGCGATCATCGCGACCAGGACGACCGCCCGTCCCACCCCGAGGTGGAACTCCCGGTCCGCCCACGCCCGGGTTCGGTCCAGGTCACCCTTCCGATCGATGAGGTCCATGAAGTCGACCATCACCATGTTGGTAAGTGGCGTCGAGAGCAGGGTGTAGACCCCCGCAAAGGCGAACGCGTCGAGCGGCGGGTCCCACCGCACGAGAAGGAGAGCGGAGGAGGCGATGATCGCGAGAGCCGCCCCGAGGGTGAAGCGACCCTCGCGGCGGAATCCGTTCCGCCACCAGAGGTTGGCCACGACCGAAATCAGGATCATGTAGCTCGCGAAGAACCCGGTGACGACGTAGCTCCCGGTCACTTGGAAGACGTAGATCGGAAGGATGATCCCGACCGGGATTACAAACAGCTGCGAAGCCACAAAGAAGACCCGGAATCTCGAGAACTCCTTCCCGGGGCGTCGGCGGGATCGGTCGCTCGGGTCGCGCAGCAGGCGGTCCGTCTGGCCCCGGATCCGAAGGATGACGATCGCGGACAGGAGGAGGAACACGGCGGTGATCGCAAAGTCCCAGAGGTAACGAAGCACCCCCGTGAAATTGGAGAACTGGATCAGGAATCCGGCCGAAGCCGGTGCGACGAGGGATACGACCCCCGAAAGGAAGCCGTTCGTCGCTACGAAGGGGGTCCGGTTCGCGTCCTGCGTGATGTCCTGCATCATCGGGTTGTTCCCGGCCCAGAACACTCCCGCCGCGGTTCCCCACAGGACCCCGAAGACGAAGGCGTTCGAGACGATGCGGCTCGCGGCCAGCATGTCGATCAGGACGAAGGCGGACAGAGCAAGCCCGAGAACGTAGAGGTGTTTCGGCTTCCATCGGGGGAGGAGGAAGCTCGAAAGCAGGTATGCCGCGAGCAGCGTTGCGTAGGTGGCGAACTGAAAGTAGAGAACCGCGAGGAAGCTGTAGTTCGATAGAAAGAACAGGTTAAGGAAGACACCCACGAGGCCGGTCGCGAAAGCGTAGAGGTTGTAGGAGAGGAAGTAAGACCCGACGGTCCCGATTCGACGCGCCGCCATGCTACGCATCACGTCGCTCCGTTCCGGCCGAAAAAGGTGGTGGTCAGCTCCGTAGTGCCGCGGAGACGGCCGGCGGGTGGGCGGGTCGCTCACTGATCACTTCGTACAAACCGGCAGGGGTGGGTGTAAGGCTTCTTGCACCCACGTCCTCGAGGAAGCGATCCCTCACTTTCGGTCGCAGATACCGAACCTCTCAGTTACGTTCGGTTTCCCCGGAGCGCCGTGAGACATTCCTCCGCCGCGCGTGTCCCGGTGGCGATGGCCCCAGGGACGGTTCCGGACTGGCCTGAAACGTCCGTCGCCTCGCCCGCGAAGAACATGCGACCCCCGACGGGGGCAGCGAGCGTTCGGCGCTCGGCCAGGCCGACTCCCGGGGGAAGGAAGGAGTACCCTCCGCGAACCCAGGGGTCCGTGGGCCAACGGTGCACGCAGAACCCTTCGACCTCCCCGAGGGTAACGTCGGTGGGCAGCACCTCGTTCCACTCGGCCAACGTGATCGCGACTAGCTCGTCGTCGGACAACGCGGAACGTCGACGTGCCTCCCGCCCGGTCGTGAACGCCGTCACGAATTCCGCCTCCTCTCCGAGGGCGACGCGGGGGCGGTAGAATGCCGAGGCCGTGCCGCCCCAGACAATCCCGTAATCCCCGAGGCGTCGCCGC
>Ga0209039_10003698_pt1 | contig 11760 bp, 13 predicted proteins | sample BogFormECP12_OM1_FD_188238 | JGI IMG/M metagenome (GOLD analysis project Ga0209039, IMG submission 188238) | Bog forest soil microbial communities from Calvert Island, British Columbia, Canada - ECP12_OM1 (SPAdes) (version 2) | ecosystem: Environmental > Aquatic > Freshwater > Wetlands > Bog ...
ACCCGGAAGTTAAGCCCGCCCACGTCACATCCAGTACTGAGGTACGCGAGTCCTCGGGAAAAATATAAAGCTGCCAACCACCCAACAATCCCCAAGACAACCAAACAAAATATATTTTAACAAAATTTATTATTCAATATTGAACTCATTTTTAGAAGCCTATGGATACTCACTATTTATTTCATATGACGAAGCTTAGTTATCCCATGAAGATGACATGATGATGAATACTGACTATAGACAACACCGCTCCATTCTGCAGGGTATTGCCCATCGGGTGATGCTGGAGAGGGGACTGGCCCCGGACTTCCCTAACCAGGCGCTTGCCGAATTGGATAAGATACATGCGCCGGCTACACAAGCCGGAGCATCGACACGCGATCTCAGGGATCTCCTCTGGTGTTCCATCGACAACGATGATTCGCTCGATCTGGATCAGCTCACCGTTGCCGAAGCCATGCCTGGTGGTTCCGTTAAGGTCCTTGTCGCCATCGCCGACGTAGACGCTATCGTCAAGAACGGTTCGGCACTGGACGGCCATGCGCGACAGAACACCACCTCGGTCTATACTGTTGCCGAGACCTTTCCGATGCTGCCCGAGAAACTCTCCAACGATCTCACTTCGCTCAACAATGGATCGGATCGTTTGGCAGTCGTCGTCGAAATGATTTTCGCTGCAGACGGATCAATTCAGGGTTCGGACATCTATCGGGCGATGGTACGCAATCGTGCCAAACTGACTTATAACGGCGTAGCCGGCTGGCTGGATGGGAAAGGGCCGAAGCCACAGGGTATTGACGCCGTTGGCGGCCTTGACGATAATATCCGGCTCCAGGATCGCGTGGCCCAAACTTTGAAGACCAACCGGTACGCACAGGGCGCGCTTGAGCTAGAAACGATCGAAGTACGCCCGGTATTTGTAGGCGATCAGCTCAAGGACCTGGAACACGACCAGCAGAACCGTGCCCAGGACTTGATCGCGGACTTAATGATCGCTGCCAACGGAGTAGTAGCACGATATCTCATGTCCAAAAAGTTCCCGGCACTGCAGCGCGTGGTCCGTAAGCCCAAACGCTGGGACCGGATCATCGAGCTTGCAGCCGAGATGGGCTCAACGTTGCCCCGGGAGCCCGACTCAAAGGCCCTGGAGCAATTCCTGGTATCGGCTAAAGCCGCTGATCCGCTTCGCTTCCCCGATCTTTCTCTCAGCGTCATCAAGTTGTTGGGGGCCGGTGAATATATCGTTCAACTTCCGGGAGACAGCGCGATCGGCCACTTCGGCCTTGCGGTCAAGGACTATAACCACTCAACCGCCCCGAATCGCCGATACCCGGATCTGATCACGCAGCGGTTGCTAAAAGCAGCCATGGCGGGAAGTTCTACGCCCTACGATAACGATGAGCTGGAGTCGCTTGCGGAGCATTGTACCGAAGAGGAGAGCGCCGCAAAGAAAGTCGAGCGACAGGTGGTAAAATCCGCCGCCGCGATGTTACTTGAATCGAGGATCGGGGATCGATTCGATGCCATCGTCACCGGTGCCACGGATCATGGGACGTGGGTCCGCATATTCAACCCCCCCATTGAAGGAAAACTGGAGAGCGGTTTTGAAGGCATGGACGTCGGCCACAAGCTCCGCGTGCAGCTGATCCATACGGATGTGGAGCACGGGTTTATCGACTTTAAGCGTGTCGGGTAAGGAAAACTTTTACAATAGCCTAGAACAGTCAGCCGTTTTTGATGAGAAAGTAGGTGACGATGCGCCTACTTTCTTGACATTGCTTCTTTGCCTCTTTTGATGAGCTCGCGGACTTTTTGGCCACCCTTCTTTCCGATGTTCTCGTAGTAGCCTTCACCATAGCGTTGCTTCGTGGTGTTTCCGCCTTTTCGTCCTGCTTCTTTTACTGTCATCTCTCCTTTGGTTTCTTTTCGTGCCATAGGATCACACCTTAATAGTATCTAAGCGCATATTCAATTGTACGTATCTAACGGAAATAACGAAAATCGGCTAATTTAGCAATCAATGACACAGATGCTACCAAAATAATATTTATACGACTGTTTAGCGTTTAATTTTTAATATATTACTTAATTGGCGTTTTTATGAAGTTTATTGCGATATTTATATATATCTAAGGTGTCCACGAGGCCTGAAAGATTGCAAAAAGTTATTTAGTAGTCGGGATGATGTATGCCTGAAAAGGAGAGACATTTTGACGCGTTTCTTTGAGGTCATCTATCGGGATGGTGCTGCCCGGTTGGGAAAGCTATTGGTCCGTGGCGGCATCGAGACCCCATTTATCGAGCGCCCCCTGAGCGATAGCAGTATTATCGTTAATGGCGGCAGCGCATTCATACACGAGAGGTCCTCGTGTTCCGTCGACTCGTTCTATGTTCCCCCTCATGTAGGCTTACCAGGTCGTGTTAGAGACGGTTTCGTCAATCTATTCTCGCCGCCCGTGATGGAGAAAATAGAAGGCCCGCTGGGTGTTGTCGTCCATCCGGAATGGATCGCCGAAGGCGCGGACATGTATATCATGGCCGGTGCACGTGCAATGGAGGGCGATCCTCGTTCATTGCTCGATGCGTTCATAAAGATCAGGGCCTCCTCGAAGCCCGATACCGCCCTGTACGTACCCGCCCTGGCCACGCCGGAGAACGTCTCTTTATTGATATATCTGGGCGCTGATATCATTGATAACGTGCTGACGACTGCCAAGGCCTATAAAGGGCTCTATTTAACGCAGGACGGGGAGTACACGCTCGATGAGCTGCCCGATCTTCCCTGTAATTGCGAGGTCTGCAGTAAATATTCTGTCAATGACCTCAAAGCAATGCCTCCTGCCGAGCGTTTCGCCTTGCTTGGACGACATAACGACCTGAGGCTCGAGGAAGAAGTAAAGCGCGTAAAGCTCCACATCAGGAGAGGAATGACACGGGAGTACATTGAAAAGCAGTGCCGTTCCCGGCCCTGGCTGACCGGTCTGCTCCGGCTTGCGGATATGCAGTACGATTATCTGGAGCAGCGCATGCCAGTTTACCGTTCTTCGGAGATGCTCGCCTGCTCGGCGGAATCTCAGAATCGGGTTGAAGTCAGGCGTTTTGCTGAAAGAGTTAATGCCCGCTTCCAGGCGGAGGGCGATATTTTATTGATCATACCCTGTTCCGCCAGGAAGCCTTACTCGACGTCGAAATCCCATATGACTATTGCAAGGGCGCTTGGAAGATATCGCAACCTGGTCCATGAACTCATATTAACGTCGCCGCTGGGCGTCGTGCCCCGGGAGCTCGAGATCGTCTATCCCGCCGCACACTATGACGTCACCGTGACGGGCGTCTGGGACCTGGAGGAGCGGAAGTGGGTATCGGATTGCTTAAAGAAGTTCATCGAGACGCATCACTTTAAAAAGATCATAGCCCACGTAGAAGGGCCGTACGTAGAAGTTTGCAAGCAAACGGGCATAGACATGGTCTACACATCCAAAGGCCGCATTACCAGCGACGAGTCCCTTGCAAGCCTCGTGGAGCAGATAAAGCTGGCTGCGAGTGAATTATCGACAAGGCCACGGGGCACTCGCGAGCTCATGCTGGACATGTTCCGGGGCATGGCCGATTATGGGTTCGGCGCTGGAAAGGGGAAGCTATTGGTCCCCGATAATGGCAACGTCAAGGGCAAATTCCCGAGGTTCATACTCTTTGACGGGAACGAGCAGCTCTGTTCCATTTCTCCCGATTTTGGCTCGCTATCGTTAACCCTGGAGGGTGCAAAGCGAATGGGGCTCGGCCCAGACTATGTCGTCGAGATCGGGGAATTCGTGCCAAAGGGAAGCATCCTGGCGCCGGGCGTCATTGGCGCTAACCTGCAGATCAGGCCGGGCGACGATGTGCTTGTAAAAGGGCCTAAGGCGATCGCCGTGGGCAAGGCGAAGATGAGCGGCGCGGAGATGGCCGAATCGACACGGGGCATGGCCGTAGAGCTAAGGCATGTGGAGAAGATATCATGACCGGACTAAGCAATGTAATGAAAGATATACGAGGCCGCCAGCGTGTGAAGCCGCACCTGCCGACCGAGATCGTAGGTTTCTGGACCGGGGAGGACTTGCTTGACGGTAAGGCGGTCAAGACAAATACGATCATCTTCCGGACAAAGGGCTGCTACTGGGGCCGGGGCGGCGGCTGCACCATGTGTGGTTACGTATACGATGCGGCGACGACGAATCCCACGTACGAGGACATTATGGCGCAATACCACTCGGTCGAAGGCCGAATAGACGGCAGCGTCGTTAAGCTCTTTACTTCAGGCAGCTTTTTCGACATCGGGGAAGTCCCGGAAAAGGCGAGGGACGAGATACTAACGAGCCTGTCTAAAAAAGTGGCTAAGGTCATAGTAGAGACCAGGCCGGAGTTCGTAACGGACAAATCTATGCAGGCGGCCAAAAACATCGTAGATCGCCTGGAGATCGCCGTAGGGCTGGAGACGTCCAACGACAAGATCCGTATTGAATGTATCAATAAAAATTTTCTTTTTAAGGATTTCGTGCGGGCGAGCGAGACGGCGAAGAAATATGGGGTGACCACTAAGGCGTATTTATTGCTCAAGCCTCCTTTTATCAGCGAAAAGGATGCCCTGGAGGATATGGCCAGATCCGTACTGGATGCGGCTCCTTATGCGGGAACGATCTCCATTAACCTGTGTAACGTCCAGCGCGGCACCATCGTCGACGAGCTATTCCAGAAGAAGGCGTATCGGCCTCCATGGCTGTGGACCATCGTGGAAGTCATCAAAAGGGTACATGGCAAGACCGGCTCCGTGATCATGTCGGACCCGCTGGCGGCGGGCTCGGCCAGAGGCCCGCACAATTGTGGCCAATGCGATTACGATTTCGCGGACGCCATCCGGAAGTACTCCATCACCCAGGATATTTCGGCCTTCGACGGCCTGGAATGCGATTGTAAGCTGCTGTGGGAGAAAGTGCTCGACCTCGAGGACTGGACTTTCGGTTCGCCACTTATATATTGACCATTAAGAATATTCGTATGGTGCTATAAATGGACTTCTATGAGGCTGTCAAGAAACGTATAAGTATCCGTAAATATACTTCCCGAAAGGTGCCGGAAGACGTATTAAACAGGGTCCTGGAGGCGGCCAGATGGGCGCCTTCATGGGCAAATAAGCAGTGCTGCCGGTACATTATCGTAGATGACCCGTTGATCATGCCCAATATCGTTACGGGCTTGGCGAAGTCCTTTGATGCCCCCATGTTCATCGTGGCATGTGCGGATCCTGCAGATTCCGGGCATAAGAATGGCATGGACTATTATCTTGTGGACGTGGCCATTTCGCTGGAGCACCTGGTCCTTGCGGCTGCGTCGGAGGGCCTGGGCACCTGCTGGCTCGGCGGCATGATCGATGAGGCGTCGGTCAAACAGCGGCTTAACATACCGGATAACATGAAGGTGGTGGCCATTACGCCGCTGGGCTATCCGGAAGAAGGCTTCCTGAAAGGGCTTATGGGCGACGTGATACGTAATAGAGTACATGGCGATTCACGCAAGCCTTTGGAAGAGATCGCCTTTAAAAATAAATACGGCGAACGGCTCAAATAAAGCTTAAAAACAATCTTTATATTGTAGTGCTTGCAAATAGGTTGAGCAAGGACTGGAGATATGTGGAGCGAGATCATCGGTAAATTCAAGGGAATGCCTTCCCAGGAAAAGGTCGTCCGGCTTTTACTGGAAAGGGGCTTCCAGGTCGACAAGCGCGGCCATGTGGTATCCGGCAAGATCGAGATACCCCATACGCAGATCGCCAAGGAAGTCGGCGTCGACCGCCGCGTGGTGGACGCTACCACCGAGATGATATTGAACGATGATATCCTGAAGCGGGTCTTCATGAATATCCATTCCATCGCGTCATTCAGGGATGTTGCGCCCCTGCTGGGCCTGGGCGTCATCATCATAGCCGTAGATAATGCCCAGAACGTGGGCATCATCAGCGACGTGACCATGGTCATCTCCCGCTTTAACCTGAGCATCCGGCAGGCGGTAACGGATGACCCATTCTTTACGGATGAGCCCGTGATGACGGTCATCACCAACGACGTGATACCCGGCGAGTTGGTCAGCGAGCTGAGAAAGCTGAATAGCGTCAAGAGCGTCACCATACAATAACCATTCTTTTTATTTGCCGTCCATTACACAAACCATAAATATAATTAAGTGTATATTTTAAATGGGTAAGCCTGTAGAAGATGAGAATATGGATTTTAAATCCCTGGTCATGGAGCGGTATAACGCGAAAAAGTTCGATGGTAGAAAGGTCCCCGAAGAAAAGCTGAATGAGCTGTGTGATATCATCCGCTATGCGATATCCGCGAACAACCTTCAGCCCTGGAAGATCAAGATCATTGCGGAGCAGAAGCTAAAGGACCTGCTCGTGCCGGCGACGATGCTTTTTAACCAGGAAAGGGTGGCCACCTGCTCTCACCTGCTCGTTTTCTGTGCAGATACAGACCTGGAATCCCACTGGACAAAGCTGGAGGCCCAGGCCAAAAAGATCGGTCTCCCGAAGCCTGAAATGTATCAAATGGCACAAGTGGCGAAGGTGATTCTGGGCAGGACGCCCGAAGAGAGAAAGATCCGGGCCCAGTGGGATGTATTCCTCGCGGTCGGGAACGCGGTGAACGGTGCCAAAGCCCTGGGCATGGACTCATCCCCAATGGGCGGTTTCAACGCGAAAGAGTATGCCCGGATATTAGAGCTTCCTTCTAATCTTGTGCCGACAATGCTGGTCGCCGTCGGCTATGCCGCGGATAAGCCCCTGCCCAAGTTAAGATTCCCCATAGGGGACGTATTCTTCTAAACCATCTCTTTTTAATAAAAAACGCTTACGTCACGCCTATTAACTCATAGGCCATCGTGGCGATAAAATTATAATCTTCCCGATGTTTCTATTCATTGGTAGGTTGCTATGCAGGGTAAATTAGAAGAAATCGAGGGTATCGTCGTTATTGAAAAGATCCATCCGCCTATGGACGACCAGGGCAGGGAAAAGGGGACGCTGCATATCCGGGACTATATACTCGATAAAATACGTTCCGTTGCGGGCAGGGATTGTATAAAGCGTTTTACCCCGATCCAGAACCAGGGCGACCATAAGACGCAGGATATATTGTTCGTCATGGACGATAAGGAGTACACGGCTACCTTGAGATATAATAACGCCATGACAGAGGGGCGCGTCGAAGACCTGAGAAAGCTAATAAAAAAATGTTAGGTACCAAAATTCTCCAGAAACTCTTTCGCCTGAGCGGAGTCCTGGCCATAAAGTAGTATAACATACCCGTTGCCCTCGTCTTTCACTCTATATAGCAAGTCGAACTTTTCCAGCGCATTATCGAGTCTGGCCAGGTCGACATCAGGATAATTCAGGATATCGGGCTTGAATACCTCAAAATGCATTTGTATCAACCGGTCGACGGAAGCCGGGAACCATTTCTGTCGGGCTATCTTGATCGTATCCTGGATGGATACTCGCTCCGTGCCCCCGATCAGGTTATCCGCATGGCAGACGATCTTTTCCTCGATGGTCCTGGGGATATAGTCTTTAGGCGGCAGGCCCAATTTCATGGCCTCTTCGGTCGTCAGGCCGGCTCCCACATGTCGTTCCACGATATTGACGATGATCTCGTCCACTCCCTCTTTACGTAATATATCCACCCCAATGATAGCGTGGTCTTTACCATGTGACCGGGTGCGGCCGATATCATGTAGAAGAGAGCCGACTTCCACGAGGTTCCGGTCGCATTCGATCTTGCCGGCTATCTCCATGGCGTAGTCGTGGACGGCCATCAGATGGTCCATGATTCGCCCGTCGGCGTTATATTTTTTTAAAAGCTTCAGCGCGTCGTCTTTTTTAAAAGAGGTCATGTCCCAATGGTCTGCTTGAGCTTCTCGATCCTGTCCTGAAGGGCCTGCTTCTCGATGTTATTGTCATAATAGGCCATGGGGCTGCCGTCGACCGGGCAGGTAAAGTTCGAGTCCATGGCGTAGTCGAAGAGGATCCGGTGCGGAGGCTCGTCCTCGCAGGCGAAAAACTCGTTGTTCTCGAATTCAAGGCGCCTTTCCAGCTTTTTAATGAGCTTCCTGGTCTCGTTCTTGAGCATGTTCTCGGAGTTCTCCAGGTCGAGCTTCCACAAATAAGTAAGCCACCCGCTATCCTTGTCCCGTTCACGCCGGTAGAGCGCCAGGTGGTTTTCATACATGATATACAGCGTTTTGCGCACCAGGTTGAGGTTGATTCCGCTGAGCTCGGCGACCTTTTCGTCGGTTATTTCCTTATCGGGGACCTTCTCGAGCATTTGCATGACGATCTCCATTCCCTCGTCCCCGACGAGCCTGTGTATATAGCCCCTTATCGCCTTATTTTGTAAAACGGACACGATTTCACCTCAATAAACGTAATAAATTATAAACGTATGTTTTTTCGAGAATTTTTGACATTGGTCTATAATATTTCAATGAAGGCATATAAACGTTACCTGTATTTCCTTCGCGGGATGTCCAGGTTATTCTTCACGAAGCGTATTCTCTCCTTCAGCTTACTCACCGCTTCGCCTCGCGTATTCCCGGCGCCCAATACAGTACAGATGGCCTCGCCGTTATCATATACGCTACCTTTCGGCGGCACGTCCACGATCATGGGCTTCAGCAGGTCGCCGTTTACGATCGTATGCCTGCGGGCGAACATAATGGCTTTCATACCATACCGCTTAATGCTGTAGTCACCAAGCTTGCCATTGATCGCGTCCACATGGGCCTTAAAGAGGTTATCCTTGATTGCCAGCTCCACGGAATCGACGGCTCCCGTGAACCTGGGGTTGACCTCCAGCACGATGGGCCCGTCCTGGTTAACCATAAAGTCGATGCCGTTATGGCCGACGAGCCCGAGTGCGGGGATCAGCTCCCGGGCAATATCATACATCTGATCCTGGAATTTTGTTTTATAGGGCGTGACATTGCCGCAATAGCCGAACTCCCGGTCCTGGCCCAGCCATTTTTTGCCCACCAGTATCTCGTTTAATGCGATAGGCTTCGCCTCCGAGCCCGTCGATAGCACCGATACGCTCAGTGGCTTTCCAACGACGTATTCCTGGAAAAAGTAATCGTCGCCTTCGGGTAGTGCGGACTCGTCCTTCATGAGATAATTCTTGACGCCTCCGCCACCTTTTATCGGCTTGGCGACACAGGGAAAAACAAGGTCTTTTTTATCATAGAAAATACGCGGATGCGGTATGCCTAACTTTTTCAGCTTGCCCGCCAGCCATACCTTATTGACCACATTCTTCGCAATTTTAGGATCGTTGCCCAGCACCATCGATGCCGGGACATCGAGGTCCTCGAATCCCGAGCCAAGGACAACGTGATCGACGTCTAACTGGTCGAGCCATGGCGCGATGTTGGTCGGAAGGCTGCCGCTGAAGGTGAAATTTTTTTCCACGCATCGGAGTAGATCCAGGTCATTATAATGGCTAAGCGAATAGACCTTATAGCCCGCCTTGTGCGCCGGACAGGCCATTACCCTTGCATTGTAGCCGACGATAAGAACTGATCCGGGCATCTCCTTCCACCTACTTTTTTTGGACGCTTTTTCCATGTTCGCTGGGCACGATCTTGAGCTCGCCATCGTTGAATTCCTTTTTAAATTCCCGGCCCTCCTGTAGCCAGTCAAGAAATAATGCCAGCGCGGCGATCTCGGAATGGGGCTGGTTACCGACGGCGACGTTATAGTCCGCCATCTGGTACACGTCCCCCGGCACTTTTTCGGCGCCCACCACGACCATGACCTTTTTCTCGGCCAACTCTTTTCGTAAAGCGTCAATACAATCGGGCATGTTAATGCCATACATGGTAAGATGGACCACGATGCCGCCCGATTCCTTCCATTTTCTCATTTCCGACCGGTAGCTTACTTCCGTCTTAACCCAGAATCCGCTTCCCCAGGACTTATCGACGCGCTCGATGCTGTCGGCGACCGACTTATCGTCCGATGCAAGCAGCATACCGCTCGCTCCCAGGGCCCGGGCGGTGAGCCCTACGTGGGTCGTCACACGGGCATCCCTTTCGGGCCTGTGGCCCAGCCTCAATACGACTATTTCTACCATAAAAATATAAAAACAAATGTAAAATAAAGGGAAGGCCGTAATTTTATGCTTTCGCCTTTGCTTTTACCTTTTTAGTGAATAGCTCTATGAAATTGGCGCTCTCGCCCTCGAGTTCCTTTGCCGCCTTCTTGATCGCGTCAATGGGATCCTCGGACTTGGACGTCCTTACATAAAGGATGGGGTTACTCAGGATCGGATATTCGATATCATAGGTGGCGACCTTGACCGCCTTATCCTTCAGTAGCGAGGATTTCAAGGCGTTCATCAGTGTGTGGTCTTCGGCCTTGATCTCCACCTCGATCTCGGTATCGGTCTTATTTAAAACTTTGATCTCCATGAAATTCACCTTATATTACGCCCTTGCCATAGTCGGAGGACAGCTTTCGGGTCTCTTTCTTCTCACACTTCGGGCACTTAAGCTTACCGTTCTCGAACACCATGTTTACCCGGCACCTGGGGCATTGTGACGTTAAGACGCCCAGGTTCTTGTCGACCGTCGATAAGCGCATGTTCTTCGTGTCGATGACCTTGGCCTTCACAATGTCCTGGTAGCCGAACTCCCTCGCCAGGTCCTGGACATAGGAGTCCTTGACGTTCGATATGTGGATGGCTGCCTGAGTGTTCCCGGCGATCTCACGGTCGAGGTGGCCCTTGATGCGGGAAAGCTCTACTAAAGCGACGGAGCCCTTTATGTCGGTGACGCGCCCGATGACGATATCGCCCTCTTTCGGCGTGGGCGGGATGTTGGTCACCGGCGTGATCGATACGCTCCTGTCCTTTTTGTTGTAGGCGACCCTGCCGGTCGTGATGGCATAAATGTTACCTTTATCCTCGTAAGTGCCGTTGCCCGGCAGGAACTCCTCTGAGGTCCCTATCATATCGCCGGGAATGACAAAATCTCCAATTTCTGGCATATTTCTTCTGTTTCTCCTGCTATTTATTAGATTGAAAGTTCACACTTTACTTTGTATTCTATATAGCTCGACATCTATTAATGTTATTTCCTTTTTATGAAATTTAAAGGTATGCCGTATGGGGAACTTCAGGTTCACGATGTCGGTTATATCCCCCCGCCCCTCGATGTAGCCTCGTATGAAATCGGACGAGCCGGCATTGTGTATGGAATAAATGACGCTCCCGATCTCCAGGGCCTTATCCAGAAAGGGCCTGTCATTACCCTTATTTTGCGCTCCAAAAGGGGGGTTCATGACCACCGTGTTGAAATGCCCGCAAAAATCCCTGACATCGCAGCAAACCCATTCTACGTCCATGTCGAGATGATCCGCGTTTTGCTTTGCTATGCGTAGCGCACCTATATCGCTGTCAATGGCTATAATCTTTTTTGTTCCGAGTAGGGCGGCCCCTATGGCGAGTATGCCCGTGCCGCACCCCAGGTCGGCCACGCTCCCCTCCAGATCGCCGTTCATGTAAGCGAAATATAGTAGCTCGGAAGCGACCACTGCCGGGGTGGCGTATTGCTCGCGCCGCACGTCGGGCGAATCGAAGCCCTTGACCTGTTCGAGTATCATTTCTAGCTTTTTCTTTTTCATGTGCGCCCGTGTCTTAAGATATATTGCCCCTATTTTTATTTTTCTGAGAT
>Ga0209039_10003701_pt1 | contig 11752 bp, 10 predicted proteins | sample BogFormECP12_OM1_FD_188238 | JGI IMG/M metagenome (GOLD analysis project Ga0209039, IMG submission 188238) | Bog forest soil microbial communities from Calvert Island, British Columbia, Canada - ECP12_OM1 (SPAdes) (version 2) | ecosystem: Environmental > Aquatic > Freshwater > Wetlands > Bog ...
GCTTTCGCCCCGCTGGCGGGCGTGGGCATCTCGCCTGCCGAATTGCTTCCGGTAGTGGGCGCGGTGTTTCTGATTTCGTTCACGCTTACGGGGCTGGGATTCGCCATCGCCTGGAAGATGACATCCACCTCGGGCTTTCACGCCATCATGAACCTGCTGCTGGTGCCCATGTGGATGGTCTCCGGGTCGCTGTTCCCCATGGCCACGGCCCACGGGTGGGTGAAAGCCATCATGTGGGTGAACCCGCTGACCTATTCCATCGCGCTGTTGAACCACACGCTGCGGCTGCCCGGTTCGTCGCCGGGCGCGGTGGAGAGCCTGGCCGTGACCGCGGCCTTCGGGCTGGTGCTGCTGCTGCTTTCGGGAATGTTCGCCGCGCAGAAGGCCGCCAGCAGCGCGGCATGAGGGGTCTTATGTGGGGCAGGATTTCATCCTGCGGCCGATTTTTAATCGGCCCGGCGAGCGAAGCTCGCCCCGCCCTGTGGCAGGTGCAAAGCCTCGCGGGAGGCGGGTTGAAAACCCGCCGCAGGATGAAATCCTGCCCCACAATGCTGCTCCTCGCCTTCAAGCTGAACGGCGTGGACGGCAGCCTGATCCACAGCACGCGCTTCGTGCTGGTGGACCGCCGCATGCGCGTTCGGGGCTACTATATTACTTCCGATGAGGGAGCGATGCCGCAACTGCTGCGCGACATCCAACAACTGGAACGGGAACCATGGTGACGCCGATTCTGCCCACCGTCAACGCAGTCCTCAACGCCACCGCCGCCGTGTTGCTGGTGTGGGGCTACTGGCTGATCCGCCAGGGGCGGGTCGAGACTCACCGCCGGGTGATGACCGCGGCCTTCGTGGTCTCCTGCCTGTTCCTGGGGTGCTACCTGGTGTACCACGCGCAAGTTGGCTCGAAGCATTTCGAGCGCGCCGGCGCCATCCGCGCGGTGTATCTGAGCATCCTGGCGACGCACACCCTGCTGGCGGCGGCGGTTCCGGTGCTGGCGATCATTACGCTGCGGCGCGGCCTGGCGCGGCGCATTGACCCGCACCGGCGCATTGCCCGCTGGACGTTGCCCATCTGGCTGTACGTCAGCGTGACGGGCGTGGTGGTGTACGCCATGCTGTACCACCTGTAGACTCAGCTCTCCGCTCCCCCCTACGGTCGCGGCACTCTCCCTGCCCCTTCCCGTACCGTCAGGGCCTCGATGGCCCTCCCACCTTCGGGCCGCTGGCAAACTCCATCCACTGCTTGACGACCTTCCCTTCGCGGCCGATCGGCACGGTCGTGGGCAAAGAATCCACATGGTAGGTCTTGAAACCCGTCTCCGGGGCGATCAGGACGGCCGGCAGCGTACGATTTTTCCCTGCACTCTTTCGGGGCTTGCGGCGTCATCCCCTAAGACACCATGAATCGATGGCTGGCACTCCTTCTCGCCGCCGTTTCGCTCCATGCGGCGGTGATTCGCGGTACGGTCGTAAACCAGGAAGGCGGCGAGGCGCTTTCGCAGGCGTGGGTGATGCTGCAGGCCGTCTCCGGCTCCGGCGGCGCCACCAGGACCGCCCAGACCGATTCCTTTGGCATGTTCGCGTTCTCCCCCGTCCCCGCCGGCGCCTACCTGGTGAGCGCCACGCGGCAGTATTCCGTGCCCGCCTACTACGGGCAGAAGCGCTGGAATTCGGCCGGCATGCCGGTAGTCGTCGAGGCCAACGACTCCCTGACGCTGAGCATTCGCATGCACCGCTTCGGCGCCATCACCGGTCGCGTTCTGGACGAAAACGATGTCGGCATCCTGGGCCACGAGGTGCTGGCCTACCGCGACGCCAAGCCGGTGCAGATCATCGCCCGCGCCACTACCGACGACTATGGCCGCTATCGGCTTTTCGGGTTGGCACCCGGGACCTACCTGGTCCGCTCGGCCGCCAAGACCGTGGATGGCGTCGGCTACCTGCCGGCGTTCGCCCCCGGTTCGCAGGAGATGGACCAGGCCCGGCGCGTGGACGCGGTGCTCGATCAGGATTCCACGGGGATTGACGTACATCCCGCGCAGGGCAGGCTGTTCGAGGTGGCGGGCGTGGTCAGTGGCGGCGCGCCGGTCGAGCTGACGCTGGCCGGCGAGACGGGCAGGCAGACCATTTCCGCCTCGGGAGCCTTCCGCTTCAACCCGGTGGCGCCGGGGCAATACGAACTCTACGCAACGGCCCCGTCCCCGGCCAACTGCCGCGCCTCCGGGATTTCCGGCGCCTACACGAGCTTTCCCGTCGATCGCGACATGACCGGCCTGACGGTCGCTTTGTCCTGCGTCGTGCCCACGTCAATTACCTACTCGGTGGAGAGGAGTGCGACGGGCCGCAATTCCCTCAACCCGGCGCTGCGGGCCAGGCGGGTCGACCTGGCGGGCGTCGGCGACACGGTCAGTCTCGGGAACGGGCCCGCCTATGCGGTCTTCGCGCCCGGCCAGTGGGAGATACAGTTGCAGCCTCCCGCCGGCTACTCCGTGACCGGCTATTATCAGTCGAATTCCGGCCTCGGCCTGGGGAGCCGCCCCGACGGTTGGAACGCTTTCACAGCCCGCGGCTATGGCTCTGTGTGGTTCTCGTTATCCAGCGGCACGGGCTCGATGCGCGGCGCAGTAACCGGAACCGATCGCGAAGCCGCCATGGGAGCGCCGGTCTACCTGGAGGCTTACGACCCGAAATCGAAGACCCGCATCGGCGAACTGCGTACCGTCCAGACCGGCGCACATGGCGCGTACCAGTTCTCCGGATTGGCGCCCGGCGTGTATCGTGTGCTGGCGACGTTCGAGTACGTGGGGCCGGATACCGCGACCATGGAGCTTTCCGGCGCCAGGACGGTCAGCCTCGTGGGAAGCGATCCCCAGACGCTGGACCTGGATTTGTTCGTGCTCCCTTAGAGTGGCCCGCCTATGTTCAAATACCTGCTCTTTGCGTTGACGTGCGGCGCGCTCCAGGCCGCGGCGATTCGCGGCCGGGTGGTGGAGAAACAGACCGGCCATCCGCTGGCCCGCGCCCTGGTGGTGGTGCATCCCCTGGACGGGTCGAACGGCGCCACCGCCTCGGCGCGCAGCAATCCCAATGGCAGCTTCGAGTTCCCCGGCCTGCCCGCGGGGTGGTACCTGGTGAGCGCCGCGAAGACCGGGTTCGCCGGCGTGGAATACGGGCAGAAGCGCTGGTCCTCGGCGGGAACGCCGGTGGCGCTGGAGGAATCCGGCGAGATCGAAATGAACCTCGCACTGCCGCATTCCGGCGCCGTCAGCGGCCGCGTGATCGACGAAAACGACGTGGGCATTCCCAACTGCACGGTATTCGTCTACCGCAACACGCGGCCGCCGGAAGTGGCGGGCCAGGCCACCACCGACGACCGCGGCGTTTACCGCGTTTCCGGCCTCTCGCCCGGCGCTTACCTGGCGCGGACGGCCATACTGAATTCCGCCATCGGCGTCTACCTGCCGACCTTCGCGCGCGATTCGGTGACCGTGGGCGGCGCGATAGCCTCCGAAGCCGCGCTCGACCGGGATACCCTGTACGCGGACGTGCGCCCCATGGCCGGCCGCCTGACGACGGTGGCCGGGCGCGTTTCGAGTCCAGGCCCCGCCCGGGCGTCAGTCACCGTGACGCTGGTCTCCGATATGGGGTCGCAGTCTCAGACCACCGGCCTCGATGGCCGGTTTGCCTTCGACCGCGTGGCGCCCGGCGCGTACGACATCTACGCCCAGGCCGCCGCCGCCAATTCCGCCGGAACACTCGCGGCGTGGCGGCCCATCGAAATCGGGGCGAACGGCGCGGACATCTCACTCGACCTGGCGCCGCTCCCCAGCGTGCAGTTCTCCTTCGTGGACACGTCCGGCAAGCGCGTGGATTCCAGCGGACTGCCGTTTCTGACGCGGCGCAAGGATCTGTCCGGACCGGGCAAAACGGAATACCTGCGGCTCGATGCGGGCGGCCAGACGCGCCTGGATCCGGGACGCTGGGAGGTGGCGCTCGGCCCCACCGCCTCCTGGTACGTGGTGCGCGTCTCGGGCGCGGGGGCGCATGCCTCCAGCGGAACGGCGGCCGGATGGAACGAGATCGCCGTGGCGCCGGGCAACGCAGCCATCGCGGTTGAGGTGGTTCTGTCGCCGCACCCCGCCACGCTGCGCGGCTTGGTCGGCGATGGCGGCCAGCCGGCATCCGGCGCGCCGGTGTACCTGGAAGCCATCGATCCCGGTTCCGGCATTCGTTGGGGCGGCCTGCGCGCCACGCGAACCGGGGTGGACGGGCGGTATTCATTCGCCGGCCTGGCGCCGGGCATGTACCGCGTGGCCTCGACGTTCGAATACCAGGCGCCGGATGCGGCCGCGATGAGCCGGGCCGGTGCGCGGGACGTCAGGATCGAGGAGGGCGGTAAGGTGGATCTGGATCTGGATCTGTGGGTGATGCCGTAAGGGCGAAGGCCACGATGGTCTGCCCGCGCAGGCCGGCGCTCCGCTCCAACTCATCCAGGAGCTGCGCTTCCAGGCCATCGGGATCGATCTCCACGCGGCACTGCGCGATCTGCTCGTCGCTGGCGCCGGCATAGCACAATTCGCAGACGCCCACGGCTTCGGAGCCCCAGCGCACGGCGGGGCCGAAGGTGCGGCAGGTGATGGGGCGGGCGTCGTAAAGATCGCAAAGACCGGTGGCCGGGTCGAGCGCCGGGCAGGGTTCGTCATCGGCGCCGCCGTCCTCTTCCATCTCTTCCAGCATGCGGCCCAGCGCGCCGCCGGGAAGCGCCCGCTCCAGGCGCGCCCTCGACTGGCGGGCCCGCGCGGCTACCGCGGCGGCCCGGCCGGCGTCCTGGAGATGCAACATCCGCAGACCTTCCCGCAGCCGCAGCGCATCGAGCTGGGTGATGGGGAACGGGCCGATACAACACGGCGTGCAGCCGGGCTTGCAGGCCACCCAGGCGCCGGACCGGCGCACCGCGTCGGCCATGGCGGCATCCACTATCTGCACGAGGTCGGCGTCGCGCGGCATCATTCCGAGCATAGCGCGAGTGTTGGAAGGCAAACCTGGGGGACAGAGTGCGCGAACACGGATTTCCGGCGCGGCCGGAAATCCGTGTCTGTCCCTGGCGCGGCATGTTACGATCACTACTTAAGAAGGCTGAAACGTTTGCGTAAGGTACCGCTGATCGACTCGCTGCAGATCATCGGGCGAGGGTCTCTGAACTGGCTCGCCCAACGCCCCATCGTAGTGTCGTTTGAAGTCACCGACGCCTGCACATGCTGGTGCAGGCACTGCGACCACGGCGGGCCGCGCGACGAATCGCGCAACCTCAAGCCCGCCGATTACCGGCGCTACATGGAAGCCCTTCGGCCGTGCGTGGTGCAGGTCTCGGGCGGCGAGCCGCTGATGCGCGGCGACGTGACGGAAATCGTCCGCAGCATCAAGGGCGATTCCAAGGCGCCCTACACCATCCTGGTTTCCAACTGGTCTCTCATGACCGAGGAACGGTACCTGGAACTGCGCGCGGCGGGCATCGACCAGTTCTCCGTCAGCCTGGATTTCCCCGACGAACGCCACGACGAGTTCCGCAGGTATTCCGGCCTGTACGCCCGGCTTAAGGACCTGGTTCCGCGCCTGGCCAAACTGGGGCACGACGATATCGTTCTCAACACCTGCATCACCAGCGAGAACCTGGGCGAGATCAATGCCGTGGCCGACCGCGCGCGCGAGTGGGGCGTGAACCTGTGCTACAGCGCGTATTCCGCGCGCCGCACCGGATGCCGCGACTATTTCCCGGGCTCCGTTGGGCAGCTTGCGGAACTCAACCGGCAGTTGGACCGCGTGGAGACGCGGCGCGACGATACCAACTGGATTGTCAACGCGCCCACCACGCTGGAAGCCACGCGCCGCTATTTCGCCAACGGCGGCACGCCCGGCTGCAAGGCCGGCTTGCGCTTCCTGGTGGTCACCGCCGATGGCGCGCTGCAGCCCTGCTCCATGCAGTTCAAGCGCTACACGCTTGAGGACCGCGCGCGCATGATCTCCGAGTTCACCGGCGGCAACCAGTGCGACGAGTGCTACGTGTCGATCCGCAGCTATCTCGACAAAAGTTTTCCGCGCTTGCTGTGGGAGAACGTCAGCGGGTTTCTGGCGGTGAAGGAAGCCAAGTAGAGGGGTGCCGGGCATGACGATGAAAGCTCTCGCAATTGGCGTGACGGCCGCGCTGGTGGTTGGACTGGCGGCGGAGGTGGCCTTGGTGCAGCCGAAGGACCTGGCCGCACGACTGGCGGCGAAAGGTCCGCTCCCCGTCCTGATTTACGTGGGGCCGAACTACGTTTACCGCGGCAAACACATTCCGGGGTCGATCTATGCCGGGCCCGGCTCGCAGGCGGTGGGTCTCGAGGCGCTAAAGTCGGCGGTGGACAAACTGCCCCGCACCCGCGAGATCGTAATCTACTGCGGCTGCTGTCCCTGGACCGTCTGCCCCAACGTGAAACCGGCGGTCGAGTTCCTGCGGCAAATGGGCTTCACGCACGTGGGTGCGATGTACGTGGAGACGGGCTTCGGGACAGACTGGATCGATAAAGGATATCCGGTGGAAGCGGGAACGCCCAAGCCGTAGCGCCGCGCCAGGGCTGACATGGCCCAAGGAGGGCGGATGCCGGATTGGGAGCGATACCGGGAGACATTCCTGAGGGGCGGCCTGCAGGCGCAGAATCTGGAACGCCTGCGGACCATGGAGCGCTGGCTGAGCCTCCCCTTCGAGCAGTGCGCGGCGGCGGCCCAGGCGGTTTTCCGGGGCCAGAGCGAAGACGCGCTGCGGCCGTGGTATCGCCTGTCGCGGGTGCTGTTCCTGAAGCTGATGAGGGAAGCCGGGCTGGAGGGACCCGAAGCGGCGCAGCGGCTGCAAGCGCTGTTCACGGCCTGCCGGAACGGGACGGCCACGCCGGAGGAACTCCATTGGGCGGCGGGGCTGTACAACACCAACCAGATCGGCGCGGCGCTCACGGGATTGTATCCGGACATCGCGCAGCTCTCCGCCGGAACGCTGGCGGGAAACGCGCTGGCAGAGAAGATCGAGCCGCTTAGCGCGCGCTTGATGAGCTTGCACACCACTCCAGGGCTGGTGAACGCGGCGACCGTCGAGGACCTGAAGGCGATCCTGCGCGAGTTCGAGCAACTCTGCCAGGACGCCGCTGCGGACAACACGGCGCGCCCGAATGCGCTGTATTTCTGCGGCGCGGCGGCCGAGGCGCTGGGGGACGCGTCGGCGAACCTGGGCGACAACACGGGAGCGCTGGAGTGGTACGCCAGGAGCGCCGGGTTTCTGGACGAGGCGGGCGACGGCGGGAACGCCGGCAAATCGCGGCAGAAAGCGGCGGCGCTGGAACTGCGTGTCACGGGGGATATCGACCGGGCGACGCAAAGAATTCTGGGATCGCTCTTCGATGCGAAGCATCCGCCCGAGCCGCTGGCGATGGCCCTGGCTTACGCCGATCTGTCGCAGGTGATGAGCGATGCGGGAGATGGATTCGGCGCGGGAGAGGCGGCGGCGCGCGCGGCAGCGGCTTTCGAGAAGCTGGGTTTCCTGGACCCGGAGGGCGTGGGCGCCGAGGCGGCCCTGGATTCCTGGGTGGCGCGAAGCTGCGATCTGGCCTCCGGGAAACGCGTGCACCACCTGCTGATGCGATTGTGCCGCGCATATATGCTGGTGTTCACCGGGCGCGTGCAGCAATACGCGGCGAGCGATCCAGCGCGGGCGGAGCGCAACGAGGAGCTGATCAACGGGATGGTTGCGGTCATTTCGCGCATCAAGGCCGAAACGGAGGCGGCGGACCGCGGTTTGATGCAGGCAATTCACCCGTACTTTCCGCAAATGCCGGTTCCGAAGGAAGCGCCGGCGGACGATGGCGTCTTTGAGCGGATGCAGCGGGATCGGAGCCAGGTGAACGAAGCGCTGCTGCAACTGCGGCGGTTGACGAACCGGTTGCGGAGCGCGGGGCAGCCGGTTCAGCCGGTGTTCGGAATGCTGGATGACCTGGAGCCGCGGGTGAAAGCGCTTCGCATTCCGTTCTATGAAGCCCGGTGGAAGCTGGAGTATGCCTGCGCGCATCTGGCGGCGGGGGACGCGCCGGACGCGATGAAAGCCGCCGGGGAGGCGCGCACGATTCTGTTGGGCGGAAAGCCGGCGAAGTTGAGTTCTCTTCCGCAGAGTTATGAGCGCACGGTGTACCTGGACGCCCTGCTATGGAAGGTGCGCGCAGCGATGGCGCTGGGCCAGTTCAAAGGCGGGCTGGAGATGTGCCTGGAGACGATTTCCGATTTTGAAGAGAGCCGGTACCGCGTCAACAGTCCGCTGCGGCAAAGCGCGCATCTGCAATCGATGGTCGAGTTCTATACCGGCGCGGCTTTTGCGGCTTTCAAACTGCAGGAATGGGATACGCTGCTGCAAGTGACCGAACTGGTGAAGGCGCGGTCGGCGATTCGAAGCCGCCTGAGCGCGGATCCTCCGGAACTGGAGACGGAGGCGCTGATGGCGCAATTCCAGCGGATCACGGCGGCGCTTCAGGACGCCGCAAGCCGGCAGGACGCGGCGAAGTTGGATGACCTGAAGGCGCGGCGGCGGGACGTTTGGGATTTGCTGGCGATTGCGCGGGCGCGCGCGGCCGGGGCCGCACAGCCACCCCTGCTGAGCCTGGAGGCGGTGCAGCGCGTGCTTGCGCCGGACGAAGCGGTGCTGGGATATTTCTTCCTCGGGCCCACGGTTTTGTTGATCGCGAAGATGGACCGGGAGCGGTTCGACGTGGAGCGCATCGTCTTCAATTCGGAAACCGGAATGGCTCCCGTGAACGAATTGCTGCGTGCCATCGAAGGGCTGGACGCCGGCGGGCCGCTGGATCTGGATGCGGCGATTCAAGCGGCGGGAGAGCTTCTGCTGCCGGCGGGTGTGCGCGAGTTCCTGGAAGGCAAGGCGCGCGTGATCGTTTCGCCGCATCAGGGACTGCACCTGTTTCCTTTTCATGCGGCGAGTTGGGAGGGGAAGTTTCTCATTGAGCGCTGCGCGGTGCGCTATATCCCGAATTTCAGCAGCCTGCTGCTGGAGTGGCACGGGCAAAAAGGGACGGGCGTGTTTGCGCTGGCGGTGAGCCGCTTCAACGTGGCGGGCGAGCGGTGGCCGGAGCTGGCGAACGCGGAAGAGGAAGCGCGCGAGGTGGCGGGGGTTTACGCGGCGCTGAAACTGAAGGCGGAGGCGGTGACCGGGCCGGGCGCAACCATCGAAGCGTTTCGGCGGCTGGCGTCGGGGAGCGGGCTGAGCGGCTATTCGGTGCTGCATCTGGCGACACACGGAACCAGCGTATTTGCGAGCGAGGCGCAGGACGAGCCCATGGAATCGAAGCTGGTGCTGGAGAACGGCTGGATCGACGGGCTGGAACTGGCGACGTTTCACCTGGCGGCGGATGTGGCCGTGCTGAGCGCCTGCAATTCGGGGCAGCGGGCGGTTGCCGGGCGCGGGATGAGTTCCCTTCCGGGCGACGACATCTTCGGGCTGCAATCGGCTCTGTTTCAGGCGGGAGTTCACACCGTGTTGGGCGGTTTATGGGCCGTGGAGACGCAGGCGGCGCGCGCGCTGACCGGGGAATTTCACAGGAATTATGCGCAGGGAGATGCGGCCGAAATTGCCTTGCAGAAAGCGGTGCTGCGGTGGTTGACCGAACATGGTGGAGCGGGAACCTGGCGGTGGGCGCCGTTCTTTCTGAGCTCGCTGGGCACGGCAGGCGTTCCGCAGGCCGTAAACTAGGACATATGCCAAAACTGACCGTGTATTTCGAAGCCGTTCCCGATGCCGACCTGCAACAGGCCGCGGCCGAGGTTCAGGAAAAGGCCGCGGCATTGCCCGAGGTGGCATCGGCGTCGGCGCAGGCCATGGTGACGCGCAGCCTGGGACCGCAAGAGATCATGATGGGGTTGCAGCTTGCGACCGGGGTGATGACGTCGGCGACTGGGGCGGTAGTGGCGCTGACGGCATTGGTGCATGAGCTCAACAAACTGGCCGACGAGATGCCGGCCTTGAGCAAGGTATTGGTGCAGGTGGGTTTGCGGAAAGTGCCCGTGGACCAGTTGACCGAGCACGACAAGCTGATACTGGTGGCAGGGTAAGGGTGGCGAAGCGCAGTCCGGCGCGCACCGGGCCAATGCCCCGGTTTCTAAGGCGCAGCGGAGGTCTGGTCACTTTTAACTGAACCGCTTCTGACCTGCACCCCTACCGGACGCGTTTCTGGGCCAGGGGAACAGCACGGGCGGCCCGGAGTTCCTTCCGGCGCCCCAGCCGCCGGGCATGGTTTGGTTGGGAGCCGTCCTTAATGTGCGATCCGCGGCGCGTCTGCGTTCGTATTCGAAAGTGCGACAGGCGAATACGGCTGGCGTGAAGCTCGGGCGTTAGAGTCCGGCTGGCATCGGGAATGCTGCGAGATGCTGCATTTTACCCCTTGTCGGGGGCCTTGCAGGCATCCTAGTATCGGAAGGGACGGTTGAGAACGAATGTCTGGCGAACGCATCCCCGGCGATGGCTCTTTGCCATGGTTTGCAATCCGCGTCCGCAGCCGGGCGGAACAGCTTGTGGGTACGGCTCTCAGTGGGAAGGGATATGAAATATTCCTGCCAACTTATCTGGAGTGCCGCCGGTACTCAAGTTGTGTCAAGAAAGTGGACGCTGCTCTGTTCCCGGGTTATCTATTCTGCCGCCTGGATGTCAACCGCCGCCTCCCGGTGCTCTCCACCACGGGCGTCGAGCATATCGTTTCCACGGCGGGCGCGCCTCACCCCATAGAAGAATCCGAAATCGCCGCCATCCGCACGGTGATTGAGTCGCGGCTTGCAACCGTTCCCTGGCCCTACTTGAAAGTCGGAACGCCTGTGCGGATCGAGTTTGGCCCTCTGGCTGGCCTCGAAGGGCTGGTAGTTACGGAGAAGAGCCGCCAGCGTCTGGTGCTCTCCGTTCACTTGCTCCAGCGCTCTGTCGCCGTCGAGATCGAACGGTCCTGGGTGCGTCCCCTCGCCCCAGCCGCGGCCCGTCGCGCCGCGGTGCCCGGTGCGCCGCCCATCATCCGGGTGTGATCGCGGTCAGCGCATCCCGGCGCGGGCGCGGCTGTCCCCGAACGCCCCCGCGCAGATCCGTGGGCCGGAGATGCCGGGAGTTGTTCCGCACGCCGCAGTAAAGGGTTGCTATCTCAAAAGTGAAACCGCCGGAAGACGATTTCCGATTCGTGAGTTGTCGGCTCCCGGCGGCGCCACCATTGCGTTGATGGCGAGAATGCGGGGCGCACTGGCGGCCGCCGCGCAGGCCTACAGGCTGAAGAATCCAAAGAAAATCGGCCGCTCCGGCACTTTTCGGGCCGGAGCCGGCACGATCTCGGATTTGCCGGCACAAAGTCCGGGAGGGTCCGTTGCCGCAGGCTAAAGTTGTTTGGCAGGGCCGCCGATTGTTCCTGTAGCAATCAAGTTGTTGGATCTCCTCGCAAAGAGAAAACAATGGCGGTAGCCTGTCCGCCGCCCTTCACTTTCGAGGAACAACAGGAGTTATGTACATGACCGTCGATTCACGACGCAGTAAGATGGTGACCTTCCGCGTCTCGATGGAGGAATACCATTCGCTTGAAGCGGCCTGCATGGCCCGCCGCGTCCGGAGTATCTCCGAGTCGGCGCGCGCGGCAGTGCGGCAGTGGATCGGCGAGACCTCCATGTCGAACCCGCTCGATGGCGAACTGCAACAGGTC
>Ga0209039_10003703_pt1 | contig 11743 bp, 9 predicted proteins | sample BogFormECP12_OM1_FD_188238 | JGI IMG/M metagenome (GOLD analysis project Ga0209039, IMG submission 188238) | Bog forest soil microbial communities from Calvert Island, British Columbia, Canada - ECP12_OM1 (SPAdes) (version 2) | ecosystem: Environmental > Aquatic > Freshwater > Wetlands > Bog ...
GAGCTGATGGAAGGCGATGCGATCGTCGCGATCCAGGATATGGGTGCGGCCGGCCTGACATCTTCCTCGGTCGAGATGGCCGGCAAGGGCGGGCTCGGCATCGAGCTCGATCTTGACCGCGTGCCGCTGCGCGAGACCGGCATGAGCGCCTACGAGATCATGCTAAGCGAAAGTCAGGAGCGGATGCTGATGATCTTGCGGCCGGGCAGCGAGATCGACGCCCGCCACATCTTCCAGAAATGGGAGCTCGACTTCGCCGTGATCGGCCGGGTCACCGAAACCGGTCGGCTCGTGTTGCGGATGAATGGGGAGATCGCCGCGGACATCCCGGTCGAGCCGCTGGTGACCGCTGCACCGGTCTATCAGCGCCCATGGCGGGGCCGCAATCCCGAACCCGCAATCGACCCGGCCTCAATCCTGGATCGCGACCCGCTCGACTGCCTGCGACGCCTTCTCGCCTCGCCGACGCTCGCCTCGAAGCGCTGGATCTGGGAGCAGTACGACCACCTCGTCATGGGTAACACGGTCAAGCGGCCGGGCGGCGACGCCGCGGTGATCCGGATCGCGCCTAATGGCAAAGCCCTGGCGCTCGCGACCGATTGCACACCGCGTTACTGCCGGGCCGATCCGGTACGCGGCGGGGCGCAGGCCGTTGCCGAGAGCTGGCGCAACCTGACCGCGGTGGGCGCCGAGCCGCTCGCGCTGACCGACAACATGAATTTCGGCAATCCTGAGCGGCCCGAGATCATGGGCGAATTCGTCGGTGTGATCGAGGGTATGCGAGAGGCGTGCCTGGCGCTCGACTATCCGGTCGTGTCGGGCAATGTGTCGCTCTACAACGAGACGAATGGCAACCCGATCCTGCCGACGCCGGTGATCGGCGGGGTCGGGTTGCTCGCCGATGTGCGGGATGTGATCGACCTCGCGCTGAAGCGCGACGGTGACGCGTTGATCTTGATCGGCGAGACCAGCGGCCATCTCGGCTGCACGCTCTATCTGCGCGAGATCGAGGACAGCGAGGCCGGCCCGCCGCCGCGGGTCGATCTCGCGGCGGAGCGGCGCAACGGCGACTTTGTGCGCGGCGAGATCCGCGCCGGGCACGCTGTCGCCTGCCACGACCTGTCGGACGGCGGACTTCTCGCCGCGCTCGCCGAGATGGCAATGACAGGCGGCCGCGGCGCCGTCCTCGATCCCATTCCTGCGGATCTCCCGCGCAACGCCTACCTCTTCGGCGAGGACCAGGCGCGATACATTATTGAAACAGCCGATCCCGACACGGTACTCGAGGCGGCCCGAGCCGCGGGTGTCCCGGCTCACGTGATCGGTGCGGTTGGCGGGATCGCGTTGACACTTCCAGGTGCTGGGGCCATATCCGTTGACGTACTTCGGGCCACGAACGAGGCTTGGCTGCCGGACTATATGGCGCAGGCGTGAGCGAGGGATCCCGGCAATGGCGATGGATGCAGCGATGATCGAGCGGCTGATCAAGGAGAGCCTGCCCGACGCGCAGGTTTCGATCGAGGACCTGCGCGGCGACGGCGATCATTACGCGGCGCATGTCGTCTCCAATGCTTTCCGCGGCAAGACCCGGGTGCAGCAGCATCAGATGGTATATCAGGCTTTGCGGGGTCGGATGGGCAACGAGTTGCACGCCCTCGCCTTGCAGACCGGCGCGCCAGAGGACTGAGGCCAGGCCAAAGGGCTGAGCCAGGATCGAGACCAGCTACCACCGAGGATCAACAGAATGGACACTACGGTTCACGAGCGGATCAACCAGGAAGTGGCCGACAATCCAGTCGTGCTCTTCATGAAGGGCTCGCCGGTCTTTCCGCAATGCGGCTTCTCCGCGGCGGTGGTCCAGATCCTGAGCCATCTCGGAGTCAAGTTCAAAGGCGTCGACGTCCTCGCCGACCCGGGGATCCGCCAGGGGATCAAGGAGTTCTCAAATTGGCCGACGATCCCGCAGCTCTATGTCAAGGGCGAGTTCGTAGGCGGCTGCGACATCATCCGCGAGATGTATGAGACCGGTGAGTTGCAGCAGGTCCTCGAACAGAAGGGCGTTCCCGTCCGCGCCTGACTGTCGACGGGGCGCCGCTGGCGTCCCGATCTTCGCCCGCGCCCAAACCCCGCCGCCCTAGAAGTTGACCAGTAGAGGCGATCCGGTTAGGTACACGCCACGGGCGCAGGGAGGAAGCAAAGAGGCAACGGCGCTCCGGGAGCATTGATGACGCAGGGCGCGCCCGACACCTTTCCCAAGCTGTTGCTTGAGCATGCGCGGCTGCGGCCGGACCGGCCGGCCAATCGCGAGAAGGATTACGGCATCTGGCAGAGCTGGACCTGGGCAGAGGTCGCCGCCGAGGTCGAGGCGCTGGCCTGCGGTCTTTCAGCAATGGGGTTTCGCCGCGGCGACAAGCTCGCGATCATCGGTGATAATCGGCCGCGGCTCTATTGGGCGATCGCCGCAGCCCAAGCGCTGGGCGGCGTGCCGGTGCCGATCTACCAGGACTCGATCGCCGACGAGATGGCTTTCGTCCTCGATCACGCCGAGATCCGCTTTGCCGTCGCCGAAGACCAGGAGCAGGTCGACAAGCTTCTGGCGATCAAGGAGAGCTGCCCGCTCCTCGAGACGGTGATCTTTTCCGACCGGCGGGGAATGCGGCACTACGACCAGCCTTTTTTGCACGACTACGCGAAGGTGCAAGAGCGCGGCCGCGAGTTGGCCCGCGCCGACCCCGGCTTCTTCCGCGGCGAGATCGCCAAAGGAAGCGGCGAGGCCACCGCGATCATCCTCTACACCTCGGGGACGACCGGTAGGCCGAAGGGCGTCGTGCTCACTTTCGACAACATCATGTCAGCCGCTCAGAACGCCATCTCGTTCGAGGGTCTGACCGATCACGAAGAAGTCCTGGCCTATCTGCCGATGGCGTGGATCGGCGAGCATATTTTCTCCTACGCGCAAGCCTATTGCGCCGGCTTTTGCGCTTCGTGCCCGGAATCGGGAGCGACGGCCATGCTCGATCTGCGCGAACTCGGGCCGACTTACTTCTTCGCCCCGCCGCGGATTTTCGAAAATATCCTGACCCAGGTCATGATCCGGATGGAGGACGCCGGCTGGGCGAAGCGCAAGCTCTTCCACTATTTTTTGGGTGTGGCGAAACGGGTCCGGTTGCCGATCCTGGACCGGCAGCGCGTGCCGTTCGTCGACCGGGTGCTTTATTGGCTCGGTGACGTATTGATCTACGGCCCGCTCAAAAACTCGCTGGGCTTGAGCCGCCTCCGCGTCGCCTACACCGCCGGCGAGGCCATCGGGCCGGACCTCTTCACCTTTTACCGCTCGCTCGGCATCAATCTGAAGCAGCTCTATGGAATGACCGAAAGCTCGGTCTTCCTGTGTATCCAAAAGGACGGCGAGGTGAAGCCCGACACGGTCGGGCGGCCGATCGAGGATGTGGAAATTCGTATCGCCGAGGACGGCGAGGTGCTGTTCAAGAGCCCGGGCGCGTTTCAGGGTTATTACCGGAACGCGGAAGCGACCGTCGAGACAAAACGGCCGGACGGCTGGGTCCACACCGGTGATTCCGGGTTCTTCGACGCCGACGGGCAGTTGAAGATCATCGACCGTGCCAAGGATGTCGGGCGGCTCGAAGACGGCTCGCTGTTCGCCCCGAAATACCTAGAGAACAAGCTCAAATTCTTCTCCTGGGTCAAGGAGGCGGTCGTCTTCGGCGACGGCCGGCCGTTTGTCGCCGCCTTTCTCAACATCGACCTCGAAGCGGTCGGCGACTGGGCCGAGCGACGCAACCTCGCGTACGCGTCTTATCAGGACCTCGCCGCTCAGACCGCGGTCTACGATCTGTTGCAGGGCTGCGTCGAGCGAGTGAACCGGGACCTCGCCGCCGAGCCGGCCGTCGCCGCCTCGCAGATCCGCCGTTTACTGGTCCTCCACAAGGAGCTCGACGCCGATGACGGCGAGCTGACCCGCACCCGCAAAGTGCGGCGCCGAATCATCGCCGCCCGCTATCAGCCGCTCGTCGAGGCACTCTACTCGGGGCGCCCGACCGGCCGCATCGAGACCGAGATCACCTTTGAGGACGGCCGCAAGGGCCGCATGCGCGCCGAGCTCGCCATCCGCGACGTCGCGACGAGCTTGCCGATGGTCGAACCGGTGGCATTCAAAAAAGCGAGCTGAGGGGTGAAGCGGATCGGCGAGCCGATCCTGACGGCCGACGCAATCAGCCTCGCCTTTGGTGGGATCACCGCGCTCAACGGCATCAGCCTCGAGATCCGCCGCCATGAGATCCTGGCGATGATCGGGCCGAACGGTGCCGGCAAGACCTCGATGCTGAACGTGATCAACGGCTTTTACCACCCGCAGGCCGGTACGATCACCTGGAAGGGCGAGACCCGCCGGCACATGCGTCCCTATCAAGCGGCGGCGCAAGGTATTGCCCGTACTTTTCAGAACGTCGCGCTGTTCAAGGGAATGACGACGCTCGACAACGTGATGACCGGGCGGCTCTTACGGATGCGCCGCAACTTTCTGTGGCAGGCGATCCATTTCGGTCCGGCGCAACAAGAGGAACTGGCGCACCGGGCCTATGCCGAGCGGATTATCGATTTTCTCGAAATCCAGGCAATCCGCAAAACCCCGGTCGGGCGCTTGCCCTACGGGCTGCAAAAGCGCGTCGAGCTCGGCCGCGCGCTGGCCATGGAGCCGGAGCTGCTGCTGCTCGATGAGCCGATGGCGGGCATGAACGTCGAGGAAAAGGAGGACATGTGCCGGTTCATCCTCGACGTCAACGACGAGTTCGGCACGACGATCGCGCTGATCGAGCACGATATGGGTGTGGTGATGGACATCTCGGACCGCGTCGTGGTGCTCGACTATGGTCGCAAGATCGCCGACGGACCACCCGACGAGGTCCGCATCAGCCCCGAGGTCATCGCCGCCTACCTCGGCGAGCAGCGTTGATCTGGTCTCGCCGGCGACGCGGCGACCAACACGAGGATCAGCGAGCCTGACCGCTGATCGCCGGAGCTGCTGACACCCGATGGGCAAGGTTCGAGGCTGGACGAGAGTTGATCCCGGGCGGGCCGGACCCGTCACTTCATCCCCTAGCCGCTACGATGACGAACCCGTCGCAATTCCCCTGTCGACAGCGGAAAAATCCGTTTTTGCACTCGAAATTTGCCCCATGACCATCAAAAATGTATGTGAAATCAGTTCCTTGAATGTGATTCGGGCAACCCGGGCGACAGCGGAAATCGGGTGCGCCGAAACGGGGTTGGCAACGGATCGGCAGCGGAACTCGGCCGCACATTTTGACCTTGCTGAATTCGGCATCTATAATTAGCATTATATTTATAAATCGCATTGTTACGGTATATAAATGGCAAACTCGGCCTCCAAAGGCGATGACCGCACGCATCAGCACTCCATGAGATGGAAAGGGCAACATGTCCGAGACGAAGCGAGATTACGAGATCGGCTATGGCAAGCCACCGCGGGAGAGGCCCTTCCAGAAAGGCCAATCCGGCAAACGCGCGCGGCCCGCGCGGGAAGAGCCTGCCGGCGCGTCCTGGCCGGCGCATTGAACGAGCCGATCTACGCCACGATTAACGGGCGTCGGCGCAAGATCACCAAGTGAGCTGGTCCCTGTTCGACACGATTTCGGCCGGACGGTCGGGGCCCGGCGATCGGAGGCGGCAGCGCCTCGACACCCTCCACATGCTCACCCGACCCGATAACCACATAGAGGTTACGCACGGATCTTGATGACAAGATGGCGATGGTGATGTGCCCTCATCGGGCGGACCGGTGGTGTTGCCCCCTGTACCCTTCAGCGTGTCCATAAGCCGGTCTGGATTCTAGACTGGCGGGACCGGGCGTGAGCGTCAGCTTCTCGCCCTCAACGACTTCTCTTGGCGCGCTGGTATAGGATTGCTGAGCCGCTCGATATCCACGAAACTTGGAGCCCGCAAGGCCAAGCGACCGGTGCGACGCATCTGACTTTCTGCGGTCGTGCCACGGGCTTCGGTGAGGAAGCTCAAATCCGGGAAACAAGCGTGAGGGGGGAGCGCCATGGCCGAACAACGCAAGGCGCCGACGAGCCGCCGGCGTCTCCTCGCCATGATCGGCACCGCCGCCGGAAGCTCGGCGATGTATCAGGCCATGACCACCCTAGGGCTCGCGGCCGAATCGACCTACAAGGGGCCGATCCGGCTCGAGGGCGACCCGAAAGGCGCCTCCGTGCTGGTCCTCGGAGCGGGCGTTGCTGGCCTGGTCGCGGCGCTTGAGCTGCACCAGGCCGGCTACAAGGTGCAGGTGCTCGAATACAACGACCGCGCGGGCGGGCGCTGCTGGTCCTTGCGCGGCGGCGACCGCTTTACCGAGCTCGGCGGCTTCGAGCAGACCTGCGGTTTCGACAAGGACCTGTACTTCAATCCCGGACCCTGGCGGATTCCCTATCACCATGGCGGCATCCTCAACTACTGCAAGCGCCTAGGTGTCAGCCTCGAACCGTTCATCCAAGTTAACTACAACGCCTATCTGCACGCTCGGGATGCCTTCGGCGGCAAGCCGCAGCGCCTGCGCCACATACTGGCGGACTTCCACGGCAGTGTGGCCGAGCTCCTCGCCAAGGCTGTGAGCCAGGACAAGCTCGATCAGCCGGTCACCGCGGGGGACAAAGAGCTGCTGCTGGAGGCGCTGCGTCAATGGGGCGCGCTCGACGACAACTACGCCTACAAGGTCGGGGTGCTGAGCAGCGAGCGTCGCGGCTATCAGCGCGATCCGGGCGGCGGCCTGATGGACGAGGCGGTGCCGTCCGAGCCGCTCCCATTTGCCGAGATCCTGCGCTCGCGGGTGTGGCTTCGCCTCGTCCTCGGCCAAATCTACGAGTACCAGTCCACGATCTTCCAGCCGGTCGGCGGCATGGACATGATCGCCAGGGCGTTCGTGCGCGAGATCGGCAGCCTGATCCGCTACAACGCCAAGGTCACGGCGATCAAACAAGACGACAAGCACGTGACCGTGACCTTTGTGGATGCCAGGACGGGCGGCGCGCCGATGACGGCGACCGCCGACTGGTGCCTGTGCACGATCCCGCTTTCGGTGCTCGACCAGATCGATCTCAATGTCGGCGCGCCGATGATGAACGCGATCAATGCGGTGCCCTACGGGGCAGCCGCCAAGATCGGCCTGCAGTTCAAGCGCCGCTTTTGGGAGGAGGACGAGCAGATCTATGGCGGCATCACCTATACGGATCTGCCGATCTGGCAGATCGGCTATCCGAACACGAATTATGGCGGCTCGGGCAAGGGCGTGCTGCTCGGCGCCTACGTGTTCGACAGCCCGTATGCTTACGAGTTCACCGCGCTGCCACCGGAGGACCGCCTGAAGAAGGCGGTCGAGTATGGTGCGCAAATCCATCCGCAATACGAGACCGACTACGAGAACGGCATAGCGGTCGGCTGGCACCGGGTCCCCTGGGTGCTCGGCTGCTTTGGCAGGTGGACCGAGGAAGCGCGCAAGCAGCATTACAAGGACCTGTGCGAAATCGACGGGCGAATTGCCCTCGCCGGTGAGCACGCCTCCAACATTCCGGCCTGGCAGGAGGGTGCGGTTCTGTCCTCGCTCGACGCGATCTCGCGACTGCACCAGCGCGTGGTGGCGGGCTGACCATGTCACCGGAATATCAGGGCAAGACTTTGGTCGTGTGGCGGGGCATGGCGCTCGCTATGGTCCTCACAGGGGCGACTGCATCGGCCGCGGGCGCCCGGTCGTCCGACGGCTCGTTCATGAGCTCACGACGCTTCATGCAGCGCGACGGAGAGGTGATCTACCGCACCGTGTGCCAGGGCTGCCACATGGCAGCCGCACAGGATGCCGTCGGGGCCGGCGGCTATCCGGCGCTGGTCAATAATCCAAAGCTTGCCACGGCCGGATACCCGGTGCTCGTCGTGGTGAACGGCTCGAAGGGCATGCCGCCGTTCGGCGCATTGCTCGATGACGAGCAGGTGGCGGCGGTGGTCAACTACGTCCGCTCTCATTTCGGCAACTCTTACCCAGACAGCATATCGCCGACCGACGTGAGATTGGCGCGCCCTTGAAATGACGACCCATCCGCGAGGTCCGCATCAGCCCCGAGGTTATCGCCACCTATCTTGCGGAGGAACGGTAGGGCCCATCTCGCGGTCATTGCGAGGAGCGCAGCGACGAAGCAATCTCGACCGGAGCGCGCTCTGCCCCGTCGAGATTGCTTCGCTCCGCTCGCAATGACAGCTCTTGTGAATTCGGCATAGAATTTTGCTTTAGAACGACGCGCTTCGCCCAATGGAAATGCTCGAGGCAGTGTTTGTCACCCCGTTCGCGAACATGTGGAGCAATCCGGAATTCGTGCTCGAGGTCGTCATCGGCGGCCTGTTGAGCGGGGTTATGTACTCGCTCGTGGCACTCGGCTTCGTATTGATCTACAAGGCCTCGGGCGTATTCAACTTCGCCCAGGGTACGATGGTGCTGTTCGCCGCCCTGACCTTCGTCGGGCTGATCGAACGCGGCGTGCCAATCTGGGGCGCCTTTGTCCTCGCCGCTGCGGTCATGGTCCTGCTCGCCGTTGCGATCGAACGGTTGATGCTGCGCCCGCTCGTCAATCAGGAGCAGATCATCCTGTTCATGGGGACGATCGGCCTTGCCTTCTTCCTCGACGGCTTCGGCCAGCTCCTCTGGGGCAGCGATGTGCATCCGCTCGACATCGGCATCCCCAAGGCGCCGCTGATCATCGGCGGAGTGCTCGTCAACGAGTTCGACCTGGTCGCCGCCGCGGTCGCGGGCTCGCTCGTCGCGGCACTCGCCCTCTTTTTCCAGCGCACCGCGATCGGCCGCGCGCTCCGCGCGGTTGCCGACGACCACCAAGCGGCGCAATCAGTCGGCATTCCGCTCCGCTCCATCTGGGTCATCGTCTGGTCGGTCGCCGGCGTCGTCGGGCTCGTTGCCGGCATCATGTGGGGCAGCAATCTGGGCGTGCAGTTTTCGATCTCGCTGGTCGCGCTGAAGGCGCTGCCGGTGCTGATCCTCGGTGGCTTCACCTCGGTGCCGGGCGCCATCGTCGGTGGCCTGATCGTTGGGGTCGGCGAGAAGGTCGCAGAAGTTTTTTGGGGACCCGCCGTCGGCGGCGCGATCGAGGACTGGTTCGCCTACGCGCTGGCGCTCGTCGTGCTGCTGTTCCGGCCGCAAGGCCTGTTCGGCGAGCGCATCATCGAACGCGTATGACTAAAAAGACAACACTTCAACGCAGAGGCCGCAGTGGGTCCGCAGAGGACGCGAAGGCGAATAAGCCGCTCCATTTCCTCTGCGTCCTCCGCACTTCCTTTGCGTCCTCTGCGTTAAAGCGTTCTTTTTTACTGGCGGATAGATGATTTACCGCGAGGTCGGCCAATTCAAGGCGAGCTACACCGCCGACCAAGCGATCTTTCCAATCCGCCAGGACCGCTGGTTCATCTTTGCGGCGCTTGCCGCAGCGTATCTCGTGATCCCGGCGGTGGGCTCCGAGTACTGGCTGCTGACGATCATGATCCCGTTCCTCGTCTACGCGTTGGCCGCACTCGGCCTCAACCTGTTGACCGGCTACGCCGGCCAGGTGTCGCTCGGCACCGGCGGCTTCATGGCGGTCGGCGCTTTTGCGACTTACAAGCTCACCACCGCGTTCCCTGGGCTTAATATCGTTCTCGCCCTGATCCTCGCCGGCATCATTACCGCGCTCGTCGGCGTGCTGTTCGGCTTCCCGAGCCTCAGGATCAAGGGTTTCTACCTCGCCGTGGCGACGCTGGCGTCGCAGTTCTTCCTTATCTGGATGTTCAACAAGTTCCCGTGGTTCTACAACTACAGCGCCTCGGGCGTGATCAGTGCGCCGCCGCGCGCGGTTTTCGGCGAAGTTTACGTCACCGGTGCCGAGGCCGATCCGCGGGCGAAATACCTGTTCGTCCTGACCGTCGTCGTGCTCTTGGCACTCGCCGCCAAGGGTCTGGTGCGGGGCCGCGTCGGGCGCGCTTGGATGGCGATCCGCGACATGGATATCGCGGCCGAGATCATCGGCATCCGCCCGCTGCGGACAAAGCTGCTCGCCTTCGCGTTGAGCTCGTTCTATTGCGGCATCGCCGGGGCGATGTGGGCCTTCATCTATACGAGCGCCGTCGAGGCCAGCGCCTTCGAAATCGACCGCTCGTTCCAGATCTTGTTCATGATCATCATCGGCGGTCTCGGCAGCATCCTCGGCTCTTTCCTCGGCGCCGCCTTCATCGTGCTGCTGCCGATCTTTCTCGACAACGCGCCGCGCCTCGTCGGGCTCGAGGTCCCGGTCAATCTGGTGACCAATCTGCAATCGATGATCTTTGGAGCGCTTATTGTCTTCTTCCTGATCCTCGAGCCCAATGGTCTGGCGCGACTGTGGGCGATCGGCAAGGAGAAGCTGCGGCTCTGGCCATTCCCGCACTGACGCCGAGGGACGGTGATGTCTCACTCTGAGTGTCTTCAAAGGGATCGGTTGTGCTCGCTGGTCGCGGTCGGTCTGATCTTTTGCGGGGTGCCGGGGCCAATGCGTGCCGCAACGATCGATTGCGCGCCGTTACGGCCGGGAGCCCAAGTCGACTCGACCGTCGAGGACACGATCAAGGGTCAGGCGAACATCTTGCTGCGGTCGCTCGGGTCGGGTTCGGTCGAAAACGGCTACCGGCAAGTCGAGTCAGACACTCTGGCGCGCTACCCCGGCGCCGACAAGCTCCTGCTCTGGCGCGAATACATCTATGTCAGCTGCACCCTTCTCGCCGGGTCCTCGCATTGGAGCGACGACGAAAAATGGGACAAATGGATGCAGTTGATGAACCGCTGGAGCGCTGCGCCCCCGACCGACTCCGCTCCCGCGCCAACGCCCCCATCGCCGCCCCAACCCCAACCCTCGGCGAACCCGTCTTCGGCTCCGACCGCAGCTCCCGCGACACAGCTGGTGATCGGCGGAGTCGGGCTAGGAACCAGTCTCGCCGAGATCCAGGCGCGCAAGGATATTAATCTTTCACTAGACAGTGACGGCACCCCCTATGGCGAGGAGACGTTCACGTTCGCTTATGGGCTCCGAAAGTTAGAAGGTGACGTCGTGTTCCGCCTGCGTGGTGACGCCGTTTCCAGCATCACCGTCACCCATACGCTTGGTTCCACAAGCTGCGCCGATAGCGCGACCGCCGCGACGATCCTGAACGAGCAGATCCACGACTGGGGCACTCCGCTGCGCCGCATGGTGTCTGCGGCAACCGCAGGGATGGGTGGTGAGACCGCCAGCTACACTTTCCGCCGCAATGACATTGAAATGGTGTTGGTCCTCCAAACCTCGTCGAGGGCGGACGGCGGGTCGCTCTGCCGGGTGTCGATGAACTATCAACGAAGTGCCGCGCACGGGTAGCTGCGTTCGCGCGCGTCGCTTCACCGGCCCGGCGACGTGACGATTGAAGGCTGAAACTCCTTCTGCTCTATGATGAACAGCTGATAACCCTTGCCACCGCCCCCGGCCTGAATATCGACGTATACTGGCGCTTGATTCAGATAAAACCGTGCGAGGACGTGCTCACTGTTATCGTTCATGTTAGCAGGAGAATGGAGAGCCTCTTGCAGAAATGCGGAAATGGCTTGGTTTCTTCACGCTGGCGCTAGTTCAAGCGGGGAGCGGGAAGGGCTGACGGTTGAAGAGGCGGACGA
>Ga0209039_10003704_pt1 | contig 11742 bp, 14 predicted proteins | sample BogFormECP12_OM1_FD_188238 | JGI IMG/M metagenome (GOLD analysis project Ga0209039, IMG submission 188238) | Bog forest soil microbial communities from Calvert Island, British Columbia, Canada - ECP12_OM1 (SPAdes) (version 2) | ecosystem: Environmental > Aquatic > Freshwater > Wetlands > Bog ...
CGCAGTGATCCAGATCGGGTTATACAGCGCTGCGAGCAAAATACCCACCACTGCCGCATTGATGCAGGTCAACGATGCCTGCAGCACGGAGTTCCGCCGAAGCATGTCCCAGAAGGGAAGTGCGCCTGCGATGAGCAGGTAGCCCGGAAGGAAGATCGATACTGTCGCCAGCGCCGCGCCGCGCATCCCATTCATCATTGCTCCAAGATATGTGGCAAAGGTGAACAATGGCCCCGGTACGGCTTGCGCGGCGGCATAACCGGCCAGGAAATGCTCATTGCTTATCCAACCCGTAGGTATGACCTCTTTCGCAAGCAATGGAAGAACTACATGCCCACCGCCGAATACAAGCGAACCTGACCTGTAGAAACTGTCTGCGATCGCCACCCAATGATTGGACGTAAAATGCCGCAGCGCAGGCAATAGCGCCAGAAGAAGGAAAAACGATATAAGACAAACTGCCCCGAACGTTCTGCTTACCGGCGGATGGGAGTGAAGATCGCCCGCGTCCCCGGCTTTCCTATAAAGAATGGGGCCGAGAAGACCGGCTGCCACTATGACGACAACCTGGCCTACGGCGGCCTTCCACAGCAATACGACCGTCATGGCCGCAACGGCAATTGACATGCGGGTACGGTCGGGCGTAAGCTTTTTCCCCATGCCGAGAATTGCCTGACTCACGATGGCCACCGCCACAATCTTAAGCCCGTGAATCCATCCTGCCGAGCCGATATCATGCCCTTGAAGAAGAAACGCGAAGAAGAAAAGCGCAAGGGCAGAGGGCAGGGTAAAACCGAGCCAAGAGATTAAACCTCCCCATACGCCCGCGCGAAGCATGCCGATGCTGATGCCAAGCTTACTGCTCGCTGGCCCGGGAAGGAATTGACACAAAGCGAGGAGGTCAGCGAAAGTGCTTTCGTCAACCCATTTCCTTTTGCGGGCATACTCTTCATGAAAATAACCGATATGCGCGATGGGGCCGCCGAAAGAAGTGATCCCAAGTTTTAAAGAGGCTGTTAGTACTTCGAAATAGTTCTTGATGGGTATTGCAAATGGGTTGTTTGGTTTGGAAAGATTTGGCATAAAGAAATCCGGGCCGACGTTGCCTTAAAGTAATAAAATTATTTTGGAAACGGTCCAAAGGTATACTGATAGGCGGCGTACAGAAGAAGATCGCTCATACCCACGACGTCTCTCCCCGCAGAAAAAAGCAAATGATGGTTTTCGTTGAAATTAACGACAGCGCCGATAGTAAAGCCGAGTTCGTTTTCCGAGCTTTTCAATGGAAAAAGAGTGGTAAAGAACTCCGCACCTATGCTAAGGATTTCCGAAATGTCGCGCTGACCTTCCCATCCGATGAACCATGAATTTGCCGCAGGTGAGGCGATTCCGGCCAGGTATCCGGCTCCGCCGTACGTCGTCCATGGTCCCCAACTCTTCTGCAGCCACAAAGGGAAAAAGAACTGCACACTGCCGACGCCTAATCCTCGTGCGGCGCTTCCAGTCGGGATTTCAATCAAAGGGAAAGTGCCGACTTGGGGAAGGATCGATGTCTCCTTGACAAAGCGGTACTTCAACCCAAGTTCGACATCTCCCGGCCCATACGTGGAAATGCCGGTGCGAGGATGGTTGAAGGATAGCGGAATGATCAGATGAATCTGCGTGTTCTTGAGAATTCCAAAGTTTATTTCAACATGAGGAGCTGTGCCGGAAATGCCATCCTGATTGCTCGTCACCTGCGAAGCACCATAAAACTCCCAATGGTGATAATCCACCGGCTCGGGATCATCGGTGCGAAAGGGCGGTCCCGCCATGACGGAAACAGGGGAGGAAAAGAAAATTAAAAGAGCAAGAGCGAAATATCGTATGTGAGACTGATTTGAAGGATTATTTGTTACCATTATTTATCAAGCTTTATTTCAGGAATTGGGTTGAATCTTCGGCCTATATATAAGCGAGGTGATGATCCCAGCGATCGTATACTGAACAAGTCCCTCAGCGAACCACAAAACAGCTAGGATAAATGGTATCGGGTAGGTTGCATATTGTCCGAACGCATGTACTCCGCTTACTAGAAGACCGACGAGTATCCCGTAGAAAATACCGCCTGATACACGCCTGATTTCATGTACATGCGTTAATAAAAACACAAACAATAATGACGAGGCCAGATAGGTAACCGGCTCTAACCAATGTATCATATTCGGGCGCCAGATGTTTCTTAAAGAATTGTTTATCGGCCCAAGGAAAAAGAAATCAAATGAAAAATCAATAAGTCCGAGGGCAATGAATACCGAGAAGCTTGCAGCAATATACCTTTTAATGTTCACAAGTCACCTCCTTTAAGAATATGCTAAATGATTAAAGCAAAAAACATACCGTTGATTCGTTACAATCATTTAGGCTGGCACGCTCCATTGCTTACCGGATTTTAGCTAATTTGGAAGATGATTTGTCAAAATTGAAAAAATACTACTATAAAGGGTAATGCCGGGTTTACATTTTGTAATAATGTGGTTAAAGAATTGTTTTTATCTTCCCGTGCCGCATTTCTTGGTTATTTGTATTTGCCCCCGCCCGTTGTAAATTCAAATTAACGCTATTTTGAATTTCCGCGCAGCGTTCTTGGGGTGCACAAATTTACCACAACGTTCCACGCATGCCGAAGTTGCCGCATTGCCGACATGACACCGCCCGAGCGAAGCGAGAGGACGGTGACGGAGGCATCAAAGCGGCAATTTGGGGCCGCGCTTTGGCCGCCCGGCATGCGTCGTGTTAGCGGCTGTAAATTTGAACGCTACACTAGTGTTCTTTTCCGCCGCCGATCTTTCTTTTGACTTTTTCATGGCGCACATTTTCTTGAGCGCATGGATGCGCTTAATGTTTAATTCAGGTTTTGAGGTCCTTAATTATTGTTTTGAGTTATTGCCTGAAATGCAAATGTATTTAAAGCTTGTGCTAATTCATTGGGCTTACCCAGCATCGGTAAATGACCGGAATCAATTTCGACAATTTGTTTTGTATGGAGATTTGCGATCATACATTTCTGCATAACTTCACTAAGCGTTTTGTCCTTTTTTAGATGAACATACATGGAATTGACGGGAACATTTTTGGCCGTTAGTTTGTCCGTATACAATTCTTTAGATTCCGGTACAAAACGATTAATTACCTCTAATGATTGCTTTTCATTCAGATCGTTACAAAGGCCGCTACGAATTGCAGATACAGGCGGTCTTGTCCCTGCGAGTGTAAGCATTAGACGTAAAAACACACCCGTAAAAAAGGGGAGAGACGAAATGAATGAACTATTTGCAGCAGGAATAGAAGCGCTTATAGCGATAAAACCACAAACACGTTTTTGAAGTACATCTGCAATCTCAAGGCCGATAATGCCACTAATTGAGTGCGCAACAACAATCAATTTATCGGGGCTAAATTGGGCGATATCGGAAAGCGCGGATTCTACATAGTTGTCAAGCGAAAGACCTTTGGTTGCAACATTGGTATGTTTGCCTCTGCCGGGAAGATCTATAGCAAGAAATGGATATTCTAACTTTTGTGTCAGATCATCCCATATCCATGCGCCAAGACCAGCCCCGTGTAGAAATACAAAACCAATATCTTTGTTTGTTACAATTTCCATTTTGTTACTCCATTTCTCAATTGTTGTCTTCTGGTCAATATGTTAATTCAGCAATTCTTAAGCCTTTGCGGGAAACAAATGTTCTTGCAGAAAAGGATAAAACAGCAAGGCTGAAAGCAGAACAACCCAAGAGATAGAATAGGAAATTAGCCTGGTGATTTAATGGCATTCCATACGTAATTTTATCTGGAATTGATATAAGACCTACGCCACCTAAAAATGTGAACACCGCATTTAGAAGTAATAATATCGAAAGTGGTTTTGAGCTTAAATTCGATTGTCCATTAGGTTCTGTTGCTTGGGTGTTCATTTACTAATTTCCTTTTGTCACTAATCGCTGATTTTGAAGGTTATTTTAGAACAATGATTCTTGCCTATTTTAATACTATGGTTAAGATCGTTTGCTGGGTTACTTTAAATTTACAATCGTCATACTTGGGAGCTGTCCATTTTGGTCTAAAATTGTTACTAAGTCCGTACGGTTCGCTAGGGATATTGAACAATCCTTTATCCAATATTCCATTATCATTTAGATCTTGGTAACCTGCAACCGCATATTCGCCTTCCGGAATAACAAAAGATAATTCGACCGTTGTACTGCATGGCTTCACCGTTTCTGAAACAACCGGCTTTTTGAAGAATATTTCTTTGCTGTTGTATATGTCAACAACAATACTGCCTTTGTTAACTTGAACGTTTGTTACAATAACCTTCAGGCCTGCGGATGTTGAAAAAAGTGCTCCCAGAAAGAGCAAGAGCAAAATGATATTTTTCATGGTTTGTCAGGATAAAGATTGAATGGTGATAAACAGCATCATGAATCCATATCCGTTTATTAATGCTGTTCTAATCCAGTGTGTTTTCAATATTTTGCTTAGATAGGGGCTTGCCCCGCCTCGGTCATCAGTGGAGAGCTTTGCTTGCCACTGGCCCCAAAAAACAGCTGTAAGCAAATGAGAGATAAACTGCAATAGAAATGCGCCCCATATTTGCCAAACGGGAATATTGGCGGGATGATACCAGAATAAAACAATTGAGCCAACCAGTGCAAGGCCGACTGGAACAAAAACCCAATAAGGAAGTTTATGCCAATGAACACCTTGCACAATCTTGAACGTCTTTGGATCCAGATATTTCCAAGTCCTGAAAATGTCTATTTCATGTGCCCAAATTGTTCCTACGTTATAAAACGCAAGAGATAGATTAAAAAGGAGAAATATTTCTTTGGTCATGTCATGGTTCCTTGGTTTTTGTTGTTATTCTATTCGCTAACAATATCATTAAGTCTTATATTTTCTTCTGGGAGGCGCAGAACGCGCCGGATTTAGTCTTAGTGCGGCATTAGTTTTATTTCCTTCTGTTAAGATTGTCTTGCGCGCGCTCTTCGGTTTTAGGGCCAAAACATTGCAAACAACGTCTCGCAAATGGCCGAAGCGCCGCCCTAAAATCTTTTTATCCTATCAAGCTTTGCCCTCTTAGTCCATTAGTTCGGAGAAACCAATTCGGCGTTTTGGCCTTTGCGAGTTGTGCGTCTGTAAACTTGCATGCTACCATAGTGTTCTTTTCCGGCATGCTTATCGGGACTCCTTCTGTCTTGGCGAGCGAGATTTCGCGCGCGTTTACGCGCGATTGATTCTATCTTGATGATGAAATGTCCTTTGTGTTCACTTTGTACTTTTTAATGCATTTACTGAATTCGATTGCTTGTACTCGTTGATAAATATTGCCAGTTTTCTTGTAAACCAATTTTAAAAAGGTATGCTCATCTAATTTCTTCTGCGTAATAGAATCGTTAATTACACAACCATTATGAGCAAGTGAATAGAATGCAGAATCTGTCAGTACGACATTAACGGAATCTAAGGCAGGCCAACAAATTGCATCTTCAATTCTTGCCTTATTACTAATCAGTGCAATATATAGTTACCATTTATTATATTCTATGAGTGAGAACAAAAGACTTCCGCTCCCTGCCACCTTCCGGGCAAGAAGATATACGGCGCAAAGCTGTACAGGCAGTTTTGAGTGGAAAAACGCGAAGCGAAGCTGCCAAGATATTTTGTATCACTCGGAAAGCTGTCGAAAAATGGGTTATCGCCTATCAAGCGAAAGGGGCGAAAGCCCTGCGTGCCAACCCTCGCGGTCGTCCGCGGGGTGGAAGTCTGGAACCTTGGCAATCCTCGCAAATTGTACGTTCTATTACAGACCGTTGTCCGGATCAAGTAAAGCTGCCTTTTATGCTTTGGACGCGGGAAGCAGTCGCGCTGCTCATCAAGAGTCGATTTGGAATATCCCTTTCTATATGGACGACCGGGCGTTATCTTGCGAGGTGGGGATTTACGCCTCAAAAACCAGTTCGAAGAGCATACGAGCGGAACCCTCAAGAAGTCGAACGCTGGATGAAAGAGCGGTACCCTCGAATAAAACATCGTGCCAAAACCGAGAGAGCGACGATATTCTGGGGAGACGAAACTGGGATGCGTTCGGACCATGCTTTTGGAAGAACTTATGCGAAACGGGGACAAACGCCGGTTGTGCCTGGGACAGGGCAACGATTTGGATGCAATATGATCTCGGCGATCACCAACAGAGGCCATTTGGCGTTTATGGTGTATAAGACCAAGTTTAACGGCGGGGTACTCATTAGTTTTATGCGTAGGTTGGTGAAACAGAACGACCGTAAAGTGTTCTTGATTATCGACAGTCACCCGACACATCGATCCGGGCGGGTTCGCACATGGGTTGCCAAGAATCGGCGATCGCTCTCGATTTTTTATCTGCCTGGCTATAGTCCAGAATTGAATCCGGATGAGTTGCTGAATCAGGACGTGAAAGCAAATGCTTTGGGCAGAAAGCGGGCGAGAGATCAAAAAGAACTGATAAAAAACATACGGGGCTTTCTCCGCAGAAAGCAGAAACGGCCCGAAATGGTACGGAATTATTTCCTTGAAAAACATGTCAGATATGCCGCATAAAATGGTAACTACTTTATGCACTCCTTAATAATTATGTAATTTTCAGTTAAAAGATTGGTTGCTTTCGGATTTGCACTTTTGTAAAGGGTTATAATAACTTCTCGACTGTTAGAGTCAGGAAAAAAGCCGGGAGGATTGGAAACATAAACTTCTAAAAGGTTCTGGAAAGGATCTCCTGGGCCCCATTCTTTTATGTCAGGAAATGTAGCAATATGAAAATCATATGCTCCAGCAGAATGAAATGAACAATTTAAACAAAGCAAAACAATTAGAGGGGCAAGAATGTTAGTCATTTAGAAATCCTATGGATATGTGTTTCTGCCGCCCTGCTGGACGGCATGTTTTGAATTTCTCTTCGCTCGCCATTCTTAAGCTTCCATCCCAATTTGTAAGGATTGACATGCCGACTATCAATTCATTCATGCAAGTTTATTGCGCACAACGTTCGCCGCATGATGCCCGTGGATGCGGGTGATTTAGTTGACACATGGTTCCTGCCATTCCCGCATCATGGCATCATGTGAGCTGTTGTCCGATGTCCGGCTCGGCGGACAGCGGATAGCAGCGAAATAACGGCGAACGTTGTCCCGAAATGAAGGCACTCTTGAGTGCCGACCGGCCCGGCTACTTATTGATAGGGCCATCGCGCTTCCTCTGTTTTGAAGTGCGCTCCCGTATATCGAATTACTAATTGTCCGTCTTTGTCCTCGCTTACGCTTAACCTTACGAGTTTGTTGTCTACCTGTTTGCTTGCTCTCACAAAGAGACCCTCTAGCTGTTTGCCGATCTTCATTGCTTCTCGATATTTCATAGCGCACTTCCTCATTGTGAATCGCGGCTTAGCCGGGCCGGATTTCGGGACAACGTGCGCGCAATTGGGTGCTGTGGCTGGATTGCCGACGACACGGTGCGAGCGAAGCGTAGACACTGAGGGAGGCATCGAACCAGCCATTGCATCCCTTGCGCTGTTGTTTGCTTTTTGGGCACCCCTGTCTTTGCGACACGCGATTCTAGGATTAATTTTCCGGCGGTGGCATTTTATGTCTTTATTTTCTTTGCTTTTGATTGTGGGGATTCCTTTATTGGTTTGGACAATTCATTTTCAATCTCTTCAATTGACGGTAAGCTTGGTTTAAATTCATTAGGTATGGCGGTCGTGAGCTTGAATTCCGAAATGCCAATAGGTGCATTCATTTTGCGAAGAGACCATTCCGCTATGACCTTGCTCCGTGTTTTGCATAATATCAGACCGATAGAGGGATTATCTGATTTGGCTTTTACAGTTTCATCAAGTGCTGTCAAATAAAAATTGATCTGCCCCGCGAAATCCGGCTTGAATTCCCCGGCTTTGAGTTCAATCGCAATATAACACCGTAGTTTTATGTGATAAAAAAGCAGGTCGATAAAAAAAGCTTTTCCGTCAGCTTGAAGATTATATTGTCGGCCAACAAAAGCGAAACCTGCGCCTAATTCCAGTAGAAACCGGGTAATATGGGTTGTAAGCGCATCCTCAATTTCCCGTTCAAGCGCATCATCGTTTAAACACAGAAAATCAAAATTATACGGGTCTTTGAGTGTTTCACGCGCAAGGTCTGATTGTGGTTTTGGAAGGGTAAGGTGAAAATTACTGGCAAGCTTGCCTTGACGCCGGAAATCATTCGATTCTATGTGTATAGCCAAAACACTTCGCGACCAGTTATGGGTAATTGTTTCCTTAAGATAAAATTCGGCCTCTTCAAGGGATTTTGCCTTAGATACTACTAGAACATTATGACCCCAGGGAATTTGTCCAACAAGCTGTTGGACTTTTTTAATTTGTGCCGCAGATTGTGGCACTTTTGAGCCAAGCCCTGAATAAAATCTAACCCATTGCCTGATATAAAACAGATTACTTCGTGAAAAGCCTTTCATGTCGGGGAACTCTCCGCGGAGGTCGATAGCGAGTTTCTCGATGAGAAAATCACCCCATTTTGCTTCGGCCTGTTTTTTAATTATCATTTCGCCAATATCCCAATAAAGCGCAAGCATTGCTTTGTTGACGCTTATTGAGGCTTTGATTTGTGCGGAGCGGATTTTGGACTTTATAGAGGCAAGGAGTTTGCCGTATTCGGCGAAATCGATGTTTTTTAATGTCATTTGACCTTTTAGCCCTTTCTTTAATTTCTTTACCAACTAAAAATAGGTTGTTCCGGTCAATCTGTCATTCTTTAAAAGGGCTACCATTTTATCGTTTGTTTCAGAATTATATCGGTAATTCAGGCGCTTTGAGAGAAATCGACTTCAAGCTTATATTGAACCAATTCAATTGCTGGTTTAGAATTTGCCGCTTCAATTATTTCTTTTCTTACCTTCCTCGCACCGCCATGAACTAGAATGCCCCTAGCTTCCTGTCCTGTTTCAACTTGAAGACGGCGTAGATAATGACGCAGTTGCTTTATATCATCGATTGACGGTTGATTTTGTTTGCATTCAACAATTACCGGTGTTTCGTTTCGGTCAAGCAATATAACATCCAGTCGAGATTTATCCTTAAAAACACGCTCTCGAACTTTCTCGTTTGGATGTACTGTTAGGCCATCTTCAAGCCTATGAGGAAATGAGGCAATATAACCGGACAGTGATCGCTCATAATCAAAATGAGATGAAAGGCTCACCCAATTATAAGGGTCTCTCATCACTACCTTCAATTTCTCTAAAGATATTGACCGGATTTCTGATAGGGTAGGCCGCAGTTCACCTTGGGTAAACCGGTAACCCTCTGGAAGGGCGATAATTATATCTCTGTTGTCAGATCCAACGGTTAAATCCCATCGAACCATAATTCTGCGACCCATGCCGCCATCAGGCTCATCACGAGTGGGTGGTACAAGAGGTTCCCAATCAGTATCTTCTATTGCCTTGCCGGTAACCTGCCCAAGGCGGCCGATACAATGGCCGGGCAGTGCAACAACTATGAAGTCACCAATCTTGATTTCTTGTAACACCGTCCGAACACGATTCCATCCGTAGTTCTTGCTCTTTTTTCCTGTAAGATAAAAACCCCACTTGCTATACCACCCGACAGATACGCACTGACTTTTGAACCACCGCAGCCACATTCCAGGGTGAACGTCTTCTTTACAGGTTATTTTCCACAATGTCATGAAGCCTCCAAAGGATATATTTGCCATATTTTTTCTTTTTTGCCACCGCCCTCTTCATTGCATTTTTCTTCGCGTGTCGCTCTTGGGGTGACCAAATTGCAAACAACTAGACGCAGGATAAACTCTAAACCCCCACAAGATTCAAAAGAGTTTATCCTGCGCGCCCAAATGGCACGTATGATAAACTGTTTGCCTTTTTCAGTATATCATGCGTTTTCACCTTTTTTAAGGTTTAAATGGGCAATCGGGCTTCTTATCCTGCTTATCGCCGAGGAGCTTACATGGGTATAGATTTCAGTTGTTTTGCTGGAAGCGTGGCCCAGCAATTCCTGGATATAGCGCAGGTCGGTGCCGTGTTCAAGCAGGTGGGTGGCAAATGAATGTCGCAGGGTATGGATCCCGCCCAGAGGTTCGATCCCTGCTTTTTTGCATGCATGCCTGTAGATTTTGGATATTGTCATTGCGGTGAGTGCCTTGCCGGGCTCGTAACCTTCAAAAAGAAAAGTTTTCCCTTTCCCGGACCGGAGAAAGGCCGTGAGTTCCGGTTTTATGGCCGCATCAAGCATCACCCTGCGGTCTTTTGATCCTTTTCCACGCCTTATCCATACAATGTTTCGCTCAAGGTCTATGTCCCCGGGTTTTATGAACCGCAGTTCTGACAACCGCAGGCCGCATGCGTACGCGAGCATTAGCATGAGCCGGTGCTTGTAATTGCCCTCGCTTAGAATGATTTTCTCAATATCAACTTGTGAATACACCTTTGGCAGCGGCCGTCCGGTCTTCATGCGGGGCAGGGAGGACGGGACAATCGGGATACCAAGCACTTCGTTGTACAAAAATACGATCGCCGCCGTGGCCAGGTTCACGGTCTTGGCCGCGTAGTTCTTTTCTTCCTTCAAATGAAGCTGATATCGTTTGATCGCGTCGGAATCACTTGTCGAAGGTTCTTTTTCAAGCCAGTCCAGATAGTTGTACGATATGGCTCCGTAGTTTTTAAGGGTACGGTGTGAGTAGTTGCGGGCCTTGAGTTCAAGTTCAAGCTTCTTCAGGATTGCTGATGTTGGTGTATCATGGAGCGGCTGGTCTGAGAGCGTTGCCGGCGGGATTGAGAGAGGTCAAGTATTGCCTTTCGCTTTCAGCGCCGCCAGATGTTTTTCCGATCGCGCCACGTTCTCGTAAAACATCACCAGAGGCTGCCGAACATCGTTCTGTTGACTCCCGACGAACGAAAGCATCTTTTCTACGTCGATTGTTCTCGGATTGCCGTGATTTTCAGAAAGAAACTTGTTGACAATGGCGTAATGGAACCGTGAAAGGTTTTTCCCGATTTCGCGCGCAGTTAATTCGCGGGACAGCTTCTTAAGCCAAAGCTCACGCCATTCGTCGTTTGTAGTCGGGCTGGTTGTTTCCATCCGGTGCCGTCGTTCCCGTGGTTTGGAGCGGAGCGTGGTGGTAGGGGACCGATTAAAAAACAATTCATGCGATGTATGGAAGCAAGGATAATTGCAAGAGTGGAAACGTGCATATCAAACCAACAGGAGATTGCTTCGCGGAGTTTATCCCCAGCAAGGTCGAGGGGCTCGCAATGACACTTTGTTTTCTCATTTTGCTGTCAACTGTCAACCGTCAACTTTCAACGTTATTTCTTGGTGCCCCCCGCAGGAAGAAAAGTGACAAAGTAACAAAGTTGCAGAGAGACAAAGCAATTCTTAGTTCTTAACTTTTCAACTTCTCAACTATTCAACTTTTTCCGGGGTGCACCCAGGAGGGGGTAGCGCAGGACCGGGCGCGCATGAAGGATATTGGTTTGTAATGGAGCGCGGCCGGGCCGGAGCGAGGGGGACGACCCTTGGAAGTACCCGACGGGGTAGACCTCCCCCCCATGGATAGTCTTCTTTGTGTAAACCTGGAGATTATCTTACCAGAAGAATTGACCTGCAAACATTTGACCCATCGGAGAACAAACACCTTGCATAGA
>Ga0209039_10003705_pt1 | contig 11738 bp, 19 predicted proteins | sample BogFormECP12_OM1_FD_188238 | JGI IMG/M metagenome (GOLD analysis project Ga0209039, IMG submission 188238) | Bog forest soil microbial communities from Calvert Island, British Columbia, Canada - ECP12_OM1 (SPAdes) (version 2) | ecosystem: Environmental > Aquatic > Freshwater > Wetlands > Bog ...
CCTGTTAAAGAAGATTTCCCTAATATGGGATTAGGAAGTAAATACTTAGTCATTAAGCTAGCCCTGCAAAACCAAACACCGTTAAACTAACAGGAGAATCTTTTACTACATTTAAACCAACACCTGAAGGAAGAATTAACATATGTTGATATTCTTCAGAAGCTAATTCTAAAGATAATAATTGACCTGCTGTAATACTAATCGGACCAATAATAACATTGCCAACATCATCAGTAATGGAAATATTAGCAGTTGTTGAGGCATCTCTATTCTGAACATTTAATTGACGTACACGCCAACTATAACCAGGATCCCCGGTTAAAATAGGTAAAGATGCTGTCGAACCTGTACCTGTTACATTAAAAATATTTGCTACGGGCATTATTAATCCCTCAAGACACGTTGTACCGATTTAGCTAAATCTTGTCTATCAATCTGTTTTTGAACATCTTGGCGGGCAAGTTCATTTTTCATTTTGTATTCTTTTACCTGTTCTGGAGTAGCTAAACGACCTTGTTTGTCATATACTACTTGAGCCGCATGCTCACAAGATAAACATTTTACAGCTTCAGGACCACTTATAGGGGTCATTACAATAAACTGATCTTCACCTTTAAATTCTTCTGTTGCCAATTTCCACATAGATAAAAATCTTAATTGAGCAGGAGAAGGTTGTTGATTCGGCATTAAGTAAGCCATTCCAGTAGGATCGAAGGATTGTGACACGTTATAACTCCTATTTCTTCATCTCTTTAATTATATAATAGGGAGGATAGAAATACTATCCTCCCATTATTAATTATGAACGAACTTCAAGACCGAACTGATTCCGTCCAATACCAACACCGTAAAGGGTGTCGATAGTGATTTGAGAACCAAGAATATCAGCATTGTAGTTCATAGTTACACGAATTGCCATACCGTCTTCTTCAAGGAAGGTTTGAATAACACCTAATCCAGGAGGTGCTACAGGAAGCCTACGTTGGACGAATAGAATAGCATCAGGTGTAAACGCAATGTTGTGAGTTTCAGTGGTATTAGTAACTGGAACCATTTGGTTTTCCCAGAGGGTGAAACCGTGAATAGTACCTACACCACCAAGAGCGATAGCAGATCCATTACCACCACCGACATCTTGACCCCATGCGTTAGATCCACCAGGAGATTCTAACAAACCACGGGTTTGCAGTTCGGTAAAGCGGGAAATACCTAGCATATCGGTGTAGAACCCAGGACTTACGACCATATGTTTTTGTGAAGTTTTAGGTGCTTTGGCATTAACTAGAGCTTTACGAGTGGCTAAAATAGTGGATTCAGTACCAGCACTATTATAAGCACCAGTAGGGTCGTTAGTTGTAAAACCAGTGTAAGCAGTTGAGATAATAGATTGATCGATGGATTCAGCTAAGTTTGCAACTGCTTGGCCTAAGTCAGTGGTTTTAACATCGATAGGAGTAAACAGTTGAGCTACGTCCGTAATCTGGAAAGAAACATATTTGTGTTGGTTTAACACAACTTGAGTTTTTTCCATCGTAGGACTTTGTTTTTGAACAGCATTACCATCAGCTAAGTTGTAGACTGAGAATAAAGAAGGGATACCTACCGTAACAGTATCTCCAGCAGATGCTAGAGTAGATTCATAATCACGGTTGACCAAACGAGTCATACATGTATTAGCTTTCAAACGCATAAGAGCTTGAGAAGCTACATGTCTGAGAATTACATTTGCAACCTCAACTGAAGTAATAGCGCTCATATCATGTTTACCTTTCTAATTACTGATTAGTATTAAAGAAAGTGGCTAAAGTTTCATTACCAAAAACTTCTTTTAAATTAACTTTAGCTAACTCAGAAGGCTTCATTTTTGCAAGATCTTGAGGATTAATAATCCGTTGACCAGTTCCACTTTTGGTATTTGATGCCCCTGATCCACCTATATTACGAGGGGGTAGGAAGTGAATACCATCAGAGTTTAACCAATCGGTGAGTCCTGATTTTAAATCTTTTTCTTCTTCAAATCCAAAAGAAGGATCAACAGCTTTCATTTTTACTGATCCGTCATCACCAATCACGATATTGTCACGGATCAATTTAAAAACTTGATCACCTTTTTCTACTTTTAAACCTGTCAAAGTACTAAGAACTTGCGATTTTACTTTTTCTTCAATTGCTTGCTTTACAGCAGTTTCACGTTCTTGCTCAGAAGCTTTAACTCGTTGGTTCATCTCATCTAAAGATCTTTGTAATTTTAAGATTTCTTTATTAGGTTGAGATGGTTGAGGTGTCTGAACAGGAGTATTTGAAGGAACAGTATCATCAACATTTACTGGATTCTGCAAATTACCTAGAAGCTGTTGAAGAGGATTTAAAGCATTTGTTAAGGTTTCTTGGAACTTTTTTTCTAAACGATTATTATAACCTGATAATGCCCGGTTCATCTGTTCAACAGAAACAAATTGAGGTTGATTTGCAGAAGTTTGCCCTTCATCGGCTAGGCTACCGTTCAACGGGTTCTCAGCACCCGTAGTAGAGCTGTCATTATTCATATTAGGTTCCATTTAGTATCCTCCTTTATTTTAACACAAATCGATGTCACCTTTAGATTTATTTTTTTATTTCTTTTGATTTATTATTAGTTGGTTTATTGGGAGTAGGTTTATTAGTCCCATTTGGCTTTTGCCCTTGTTGGGATGATGAAGATGATCCAATAACTTCACTAACTTGTCCTCTTGTTGCAAAAGAACCAGCTAAAGGATCTTCTATAATCGTACTAAAATCAAATTTTTCTATTTCTGATTTAATTATTTCTTTTGTTTCATGATTTAGATCTTCTAAATAGCCGTCAATAGCGCGTTTTTCCATTTCTTTATTAAACGTTTCAGAGTGAATATTAATTGCTCTAAGCTGGAGAACTTGAGCTAATTTTTCTGTCATTGAATCGGTATCAAAAGTACTAAAACCTGACACATCCCATTCATATATCTCATGACGGGCTTCTGTAATATAACCTAGTACTGACTGCATAGTTTCTCTTATGATGTCACCAAAGGCTCGTAAGACGACTTCTGTAGAGTATCTGTCTTCTTGTTTAGAATTACCACTTTGTCTGGTTTGAGATTTAGTTTGTTCTATCGAGAGACTTAATTGATGAACAACTCGAAATATCTCATCTTTCAACATTTCACGCCGTCTTAAGCCAACTTCCATCATTTTACCTTCTGGCTCAGACCATTCAAAACTTTCTTCAACATCCAATTGAATAAAATAAGCTTCACCCATCCGTTGTTTAAAACTTTTCCCATCTTTCAATTTAATAACCGGCATCGCATAATGTGCTTGATATTCTTGCCACGCCATAGCATTATCTAGATTGAAAAGTTCAATCTGAACTGAAGCTAACTTATTCATGATCCAGAGACCTTTAGGAACTTCTAGGCAATGGATAGGAACAGTACCAGGAGAGGAATGCTTACCTTGTCCTATTAACTTTGCATCTTGTATTTCTGGATCTAAAGCCCGATCTGGATCTTCATCATATTGAAAAATAGTATAATTATTTTTATCATAAATATACCATCTATGTCTTTTTAATTCAGGTGCATTAAACGAAGGTTTATATCTTTCTAGACAATAAAACTTGACCCAATCAAAATTACCAAGATCATCATATTGCCAATCGATAAGATCTTTTTTCTCAAAATGAACAAGATAAGCTCTAGTTAATCCCATCGCCTCTTCTTCTAGCGCGTTAATGGGAGGTGGAATATCAGAAGAAATAGATGGAAAGTCCACTAAGATATAAGATTTCTGATGAATTAACGAATTTGTAAATACCTGTTCAAAGAAGTCATCAAATCCAGTACCTTTTAAATCGCAATTATCAAAAAACTCATCATAAAATTTACTTTGTCCACCATCTCCTTTATGGTTAATGTTGGAATTAAAAGTAAATAAATTAGATACAAAATAATCAATGATTGGACCTGTATAGGAAATATAGAAAGCTCTTGCTAACCTTTCTGTATAAAGTTTTTGAGCTTCAGAATTTCTTTTCGGTAAGAAAAGAGGAACTTGTTTTAAAAAAACATCTCCACCTTCATAAAGAAGATCATACTTCAAAACAAGTTCAGCATCATATTCAGGATGCTTTATATTTAGCTCTTTAACTTTCATAAGTTATTAAGCAGCTTTCAAATAAATAATTTTAATAGGGAAACTTGTTCTATTTGACAATCTCGTAGCAGTAGAATATAAACTTGCTAAAGCATCTGCCGCTGTAGCTGCAAAAATAGTATTATAAACAGCGGTATCGGCGGTAACATCTGATTTTCCCATACGGTAATCAAGTACATATTCATAGTAATAATTTGCGCCTGAAATATCTTGACCAGAAAGAGCAACATTAGACGTAGTTATAACTTCCATCATACCCGCCATAGAAGAACCAAAAAGAGTATTAATAAGAGTACGAGCAGTATTATCAGCATCCGTCTGTGTCGCTGCATAAAAAGTAATATCAAAGCGCATAAGAAGCTCAGAATCAGTATTATAATTAGGCATTTAATGACTCCTCATTTAAAAAATTAATTCCTCATCAGATTCACCAGAATCTACACCACTTTTATATTGTAGCACACTTGTTGCTCTGATAGCCATACTCAATGACCACACAAAATCATCCGATCCTTTATCATTATGCTTAAGTTTCTCTGGATGGAGTTCATATAATTCTCTTCTAAGAACGTCATAATAAAGATGAGACTTATCAAATTCGATCATTCGTTCCTGAAAAGCAACCCTTGTAGCATTTATCATTTCTAATTTTAACGGCTTTGTAAACGTTATCCCTTCCGCTCTTGATCCAAAATACTCTTGCAAGAACTCGAAGACAGCTCTATGACTTGTTACATCGACCATTAATTTAGTAATATACATTTTCTTATCCATTTTAATGAGCATTCGGGCTTGCTCTAGGTACGTTACATTCTTCAATCCCTCACCAGAGATGGATAAGTCTCTCATTAATCTACATTTAAGTTTAGGCTCTGGTATTTCTATAGTAGGAACATCTTTCCCTAAAACAACAAGAGCTGAGCGATCTTGTAACTCAGCAGGATCAAAACCCACATAAACACCTGGAATTAAAGTTCTCTGTTTTTCATATCGACCAATATCTGTCGTTAAGCTTCTAGAAAGCGCATCAGACATGTCTTAATTTCTTTTCCATACCAGCTAAAGCACAAGCTACAATCGAACCACCACTAGTCCCACTCCATTTAACAGGGATATAATTCCATTCTAATAAAGCTTTGACTACACCTATATGGGAAAATGATCGCGCTCCCCCTCCTGATAAGGCTAAACAGATTTGAACTGGTTTATCTTGCTTCTTAATTTGTAAAAATTCTAACTGAGCAACCGTTATCTTATATGCCATTTCTATCATTTCTATTTTTTGATTCTTTGATAAACCAAAATCAAGAGATGAAATTTCTCCAGTATCTGGATATACAACTTTTATATTAGGAAAGTTTAATTTTTGATATTGAAACTTTTGAAAAGCAGTTACATCCCACATATAAAGTAATTTTTCTATTCTACTTTTAGGAGTTGTTCTGTAAGGGTGCATGAGTTGACTTAGAAAAATTGGTAACTTCTCTTCACTCCATTGATTTAATGGACCATTTTGTCCTAACCCACCATCCATATAGTAACCTTTGTCAATAAAAGCAGGAATGGCAATCGAACGACTAATTAATTCACCATAACCATATTTCTTAAAGTCACTATAAGAATAAATTTCTTCTTTGTCCGTACAAGAATTATATGAATTAATCCATAAATTATCAACTAATGGCAAACCTAAGCGGTCAAACCACCTGACAAAATAATCAGTTTTCAACTCAAACAAACCCGCTTTGAGCTTAAAAAAACCGGGGAAAGCAAAGAGATTTGCAAAATTCGTATCTAAAAAAATCTTCTCTACCGCTAGAACAGATTCTAATGACATATAAGTCTCCAAAGGGATGGAGTCAGGTTATTAGCCTGACTCCTATATCTACAAGAATTAACCGCCTAGAGCAACTGTTTCTGGTACAACATATGCCCATGTAAATGACAATGAGGTAGCATCAGCAATATTTGCAATTGTCTGAGACCCACCAGTAACAGTTAGCAGAGTTTTTAGAGTAGTAGAACTTGCTAGATGAGGTACAAAAGAAGGAGATTCATCTGTTTCACCCGTAGAACGAATCGAAGCAGCGCCTAACGTTGCTGCAAAAGTAGTACTTTCAGTACCTAACGTTGCGGTCGTTGTCGAAGCAGATCCATTATCAGCAGTATTAACAACTAATATACCATTTAACATAACAGCATTAGCAGGGATAGTACCAATAGTAACCGCTTTAGTAGTTCCTGTATTAACCCCTGTTGCTGCTTTCAATTGAGCGCCTGTTACAGTAACCGTTTTCCAAATAGGTTGAGCCGCATCAGATAATGTAAGAGCAGCAGCGGCTGTTTTCACATCATCTAAAGTTTGTGGGATTGTTTCTGTAACTTTAATCTCAGTTGAAAGAACTGTCAACATCGTACTGATTACATCAGGAGTTCCAGTACTTACGATTGCTTTTGCGCGCACTTGGTATAGACCGGGGCTAGCAAATAAAGTAGCAGGGAAAGTTACTGCAAAAGTACCTGTAGGAGAAGATGTAATCTGTTTAGTTGCACTAATAACTTGTTTCAAAGAGTTTAAACCGAGACCATTAGATAATGAACAAAATAGAAGATCGAACTCAACACGGGTAGCATCAGTAGCGACCCCTGCAAGAGATGTTAAGGCGGTAGCAGTAAGAGCGGCTACAGCATTATCACCTACTGGAGAAGACATACCAGATAAACTTAATGTAACGAGATCAATTGCCATTTATTTAACTCCTTTAAATAGTATCACCTTGAATCTGTAAAGTAAGTGAGTCTGTTTGTGCCGTCGAACCTGCTGAAACGGTTCTCATAAGCGCGATATGGACATCATCTCCAGGAGACATCGTAGTAGGAAGACTTAAGCCACCACCTGGAATAGCAGCAAATGAGATAGCACCACCGTCAGTAGGAGCGGTATTTTCATCCGCACCGGCTGTAATTGTATGATTTACTGTAGCCGCAACATACGCTTGAAATGAAGTATCCCCTAAACTAGATGCAGAAATTTTCAAGACGGCATTGCTTAAAGTCGAACTAGATGCATCAGATAGCGGTGAGGCTAAATGCACTGCAAAAACACGATAATCAGCCGCCTTGCTAGTATCTACGTTACCAGCGGCGTGGTTCGTACCTGTAATATTGTCATAAAGATTATTTAAACCTGCTGGCATTGCAGTAGTTGATCTGGCTCCTCCCAAAGAAGCGTTAGGGTTCGAGTTACCACTTCCACCAGTTAAAAAGTATTGAATATCTGCTGATTGAACTGCCATAAAAATATTCCCTCCTTGCTTTAATTATAATACCATATTAAATCCATTCTGCAAAGTTTCCATTTGAACAAGCTTCTATTAATGAATAAGGAAATAATGAGTGCGCCTCATCCATTGGAATACACTCAAACTCCTCCATATAGACATCTAAAGGAAAATCATGCTTTAACTGGTCTAAATCAGGAGGCGGGTTTACCGAGACCGGGTATTTAAGTACACACCATCCTTTAGGATTCTCAGGTGACATTTTATCTTGTGTGATATCATACCAATGATTCTTACCTTTATAAGAGGAGAATAAAGCTATCTTTCCACCTGTTCTTGCAACAAATGGAAAAGTAGCAGCCTGAATCTCATTCCAATTAGGCATCTTAGCAACTTCATCACCTATTAAAAGATCTGCTGTAAACCCAGCAACGGTATCAGGGTTAGAAGGAACCACGATAATTCGCGATCCGTTAGGAAACTCTATCTCTTCTGCATTATCTCGAATAACTTTAAATTCTACTTTTAAACCAGCCTCATTAGCTACATTTTTTATAAGCGACTTTTGGCAAACATTCGGAAGTAGAAGTGAATCACGACCCGCTCTTTTAAATACTTTCTTAATGGAATAATTACGTTTTGTTAAAAGTTCTTTAACTTGCCTTTCACCTGTTGAGACAATCAAAACAGTTTGATCAGGTTTACATAAAGAAAATGTTAAAGCAAGAATAGTGATACTAACCGATTTTCCGATTTGCCTAGAAGCAACACACGCTACTCTAGGATAATGCTGGATGCATCTTAAGACCTCTATTTGAAAGTCAAACATTTCAATACCAAGAACAGACGTTGCGGTAACGGCTAAAGCATCATAAGGTTCATTGGTTAATTGTATGACCATTTATTTCATTTAATTTGTAAAGTAACAGAACCATAAAGTGAACAGCTAGCACAAGTTCTCTGTAAAGTTATATAAACAATATCATTTTTTTCTACAGGAGGGAAGGGTAAACCTTCCATTGGAACAGATTGAAATTTAATTTCAGATCCAAGTATCTTTGGGGACTGAAATTTATCCTCACCAGGTGTTAGTTCATAATTAAGAAAAGGAGAAACATGAGCTTTTATATAAGTATCTCTTAGATCATATTTAGAAAATCTTAATCTTACGTTTTTTGCTGAACTATGAAATTTAACAGCGATAACACGATAGTCTGTTATAGGATTGTACCAGTTTTTAGTGCTAGTAGAATCCCAAAAAGTATCTACTACATCAGTTAATAAAGTATTAGAAATAGCTCCACCAATAGACTTCTTTGGATCTGCATTATCCAGTCCACCTGTTAAATAAACATCATAATATGCTTCCGTACTATTGTTAGGAGAGATCTTTGCTTTATCAATTGACTTCCCTTTTGCTATAATATATTCAAAAAATAGGTTTACAATTTCATGATCTTTTAAATTAAACTCAGTTTCCATATTTAACCTCTTATTTACTCTTATCCGTTTTTCTAGTATTAGTTTTGGTTCGTAATGCGTCTTTACTATAGCGACTAGGGATCTCTTGTAAAATAAAATATAACTCTTTATCAAGATGATCAGCAATTTTAAAAACATCTTCAGATCGGATATCCTGCGTTATAAGAAGAAGCCTACGAATAATATTCATAATCTTAGCTTCACCCGTCATTCGACCGACAGATAATAAACTATCTATCATTTCCTGAACCATCTGCATAGCAAGCATATCCATATTATTTATGAAACAAAGCAGTAAGTAAACCAAGGATTAAAGCGATTATAGCGATTATCATCTGAATAGTAATCCTAATCAAACTCATACAAACTAAAATCGTTAAAACAAACATTAAGACTTGACCCCAAGCCGGTAACAATAGAAACCAATGGATCATATTTTTATCTCCTTATATTAATCTTAATCTTGCATAGGATCTCCATGATCATAGTTATGATCATTTTTTTATTTCAGGCTTGTGATCAGGCTTCTTACTTTTACGATTCAATCTGTAAATACTTAAAAGTAAACCACATATTAATATTACATAAAATATAGTTAATTGCAATTTGAAATGATTTAAATATTTATTAAGTATTAACATTATTGAAGCAGAAATAGTACTAATAATTAAGTAAAAAAGACCTAAAATTACAGGTATAATAAAGGGCAAAGAAACAATCCCTAAAAAAAATTTAATCCCAGTAGGTATTGTAATAATACTATGTAGCATTTCGTGAATCATTGTATCGTCTCCTTATTCTTTTTAGAATATAACCAACAAACTGAAGGAGCTAAAAAGATCATAGCAAGAATGCATATAAGTATTCTTTCCCAATCAGGTAATGCATGATGCACTTCTAGTTATCTCCTATTTTTCTGAACCCTTTAGTTTAATAGCTAATAAAAATACTAGAAATACTAAGAATATTATTATAACCTCATGAATTAAATTAGAAAGAACATAACTATTGAAAAAAGGCGTAGTCATTATACTTTTAACAATACACGGAATATAATCATGTAACATTTTTAGACTCTAAACGTAATCCAATGGTTATGAAAGTAACCAAGAGACCAAGGCTAATACCTATTTCAGGATCTAAAGTTTTCTGATTTTGGTAGTATAGATTTACTCCTAGAATTAAATTAGTCAACGGCTTATTCTGCTTGAATACGATGATTAAACCCATATTCAATCTCCAATATTTAGTTGTCTAATGTTTTGATCGAACCCTTCTGTTACTAACATTCACGCCGCAGGTATTCAATCGGTTTCTTTTATTCAAGGTATGGGACAGTTTAGAGCAATATCCAGGCTAAATTTTAAAGCGTTTAGCTTCTTTCATCTACATTTTCACTATAACACAGAGAAAATAACATGTCAACCTTTTTTTTTTAAGAAAGTAAAAAAGCCCTAAAAAGGGCTTTTAAAAAGATATTTAAACCGAAGTAGGCAAACTTTAGCCTAATTTCATTGTACTCCAGAGCGGCATAATAGTCAATCCTAAAAAAAAGAACCTGTTATATACAGGTTCACACAAAACAAAATAAGAGGTTTCAATTTCTATAATAGCATCTATTAAAATACTGTCAATAGGTTTATTCTCTTGAAATCTCAATTGGTGGAACAGTAGGCGACTTCTGGTTATCGGTCAATCTTTTGAACATGGCCTCTGCCAAATTCTCTACGGTCACACTTTGATGAGATTCACCGGTTAAAAGAGGAGATGAGTTTAATGACCCACCTAAGGCCCCTGGCATGCCCGTAGACCCTTGTAAAACTAAAGTCTGATGGTTATGGTTAGTTAAAGGTTTTGATGAGGCTACTTGCCCTAGAGACTCAAGTAACCATTTCGCAGCTTCCAAATTGTTTTCTACAGAAATATGGAATAGAAGGGTTGCTTGAGCGGCAAGTATGAGATCGGACCAGATAGCAGGCATCATTTGGTTCAGTAAAGTAGTGAATCCGTCAACCTGAGACTGCTTTCTAATGGTTTTAACAGGAAGATTTAGCTCTTCTGCAATCTCTTTGTCAGACAAAAGTTTAGCTTTCATCATGGCAATTGTAAACGGTAAACCCTCTAATTCGGTATTTTTTATACGTGAAGCGAGACTCTGAATAGCGGCAATTTGATGTGGAGTATGGATTTTAAGGGTACTCAATTGCGCTTCTATGTCAGTTGACTTAAGTTTCCTGTTTAAGGAGTTTACTTTAGCGTTAAGGGGGATCATTCTTCAGATCCTAAAGCTTGCGCTTCTTCATCTTCACACATATGCTCTTCTAATTTGTATTTTTGATATCCCGTATAGGTTACAGCTTTAAGAGTAATATCTAGTACTCTGTCACCTTGTATCCAGGAGGATAAAGCAAAAAAGTAGATAGAGACTAGTTCAAGATGAATAAGGATCAAGTTTGAAACTACCCACCAAAGACGTTGAAGAAAATAATTTAAGTAAGACAACATTCTTTCTCCTTTTCTTGATAATTTATATAATACCACGATCAAGTTTATTCGTCTAGTAACCAGGGAGTACCCACCGGTAAATTTTTAGGTTTGAATGTTATTCGTCAATTCGTAAATAGCACTCAAAAAGTATATTTTATATCTTTTTATATAAAAATATCATTTTAATTCATTCGTCAATACGTATAAAAAATTTGCAAATAGTTGCTATCGACCAAATATTAGACCCCCACTAAAGTGATTTTTTTTACTGCTTTTTAATAATCAAACGTCAATACGTAAAAGTAAAAAGTAAAA
>Ga0209039_10003706_pt1 | contig 11737 bp, 13 predicted proteins | sample BogFormECP12_OM1_FD_188238 | JGI IMG/M metagenome (GOLD analysis project Ga0209039, IMG submission 188238) | Bog forest soil microbial communities from Calvert Island, British Columbia, Canada - ECP12_OM1 (SPAdes) (version 2) | ecosystem: Environmental > Aquatic > Freshwater > Wetlands > Bog ...
CAAAGCCAGAGCCGCTTGGCTCAGCAAATCTTGGGATTCGCTTAAGCCAATTTATTCTTCTTTACCCTTGGTCAATTAACATACTTTGAGTGCTCCCTGTACGATTTGAAAAATTGCCTCTATGATATACTTTACGTTCGTTGTTTATGAACAAGAAATACTTGCAGATTTTGCTACCAACTATCATCATCGGGTTTGGATTATTGTTGGCTTTGACCGCTTCTTCGTTCACACCCTTTCCCGATCACGGATTAAGTAGCATAGCAATAGCGAACCTAACCCCCACACCAACAGCTTCTGCTCAGTCTACTTCTCAGGCCGGCTCGACAGACGGGATCACGCTAATGGGAGTCATCATTGTATTGATCGTAGTACTGCCTGTATTATTCAGGCGGTCAACCTGGACAAAATAAATCGCCTCGTTCTCCCTCGTCCAACTGAAGAGGGAATTCATTTCCAATTTTTAGCCATTTCAATTCGTTCGGACAGCGGGGGATGCGAATAGAACAGGAACACCACCCACTGCTCCGGGTCAACCTCACCCAGATTTTGATTCGCCAAGTGCACCATAGCTGAGGCAAATGAATCATTCTTGCCTGTTGCTTGTAAGGCATATTCATCTGCCATGCGCTCGCGCCAACGCGAAATAGCATTCTCAAGCGGCATCATGATCAGACCGTATAAGCCGAGCGTTATTACAAGTGCCGGAAACGCCGCCACATCACTGATACTTGCAAATCCAAAATATCCGATTGCCCAGTTCAATACGAGGGAAGCAAGATAGAGACCCAGCAAAGTGGTGAGCGTTCCCATCGCGATCAAGATCGGAATATCTTTGTGGACTTGATGTCCCAGTTCATGTGCCAGCACCGTTTCGATTTCATCCGATGTAAACTCATTGATCAGCGTATCGCCCAGCACGATGCGGCGCGTGTTGCCGATACCGGTCAAGGCGGCATTCGCGGACTTGGTCCGGCGCGACATATCAAACTTGAACACCCCCTTGACTTTTGTGTTCGCGCGCTCAGCCAGCTTCATCAAACGATCTACCAATTCTTTATGCTCATCACCGAGCGGGACGAATTTATTGAAGATCGGCATGATGAGAATCGGCGCAAGGTTGGAAAGCAGAACGTTGAAGATCAGCAATCCGCCCGCAGCCCACAGCCACCAAAGATTTCCTGTTGCGCGCAAAGCGAAGTAAAGCAACTCGAGCAGGATCAATCCAAGCGGCCCACCGACAGCTATCCCCTTGATCTGATCCACGATCCAATCTTTGAGTGATTGAGTCGATTGCTCAAAACGATGCGGCAAGACAAAGCCTTCGTAGTAACTTAACGGTAAATTCAAAACAAAATAGATTCCGCCAAAGACGAGGACAAACACCGGAACAAGTAACCAATCGTTCAGTGACCAGCGCACCGTGAGCCAGTTGCCCAGGGAAATGCTCCAGCCGAACAAGAGCCAGGCCAAAGCATAGACGGCGCTGAAGGTTGTGTCCACCAGCCAAAGCTGGCGTGAGATGCGTGCGTATTCTTTTGCTTGCTTTTGTCGTTCGGGATCAAGAGTGGTCATAGAATCTCCATTTAATTTAAACACAACGGACCCAAAGGACTCAAAGGATTCAGGAATCTTTTATTTCTTTGTGTACTTCGTGTCCTTTGTGTTTAGATTCCTTTTGTCTTTTCTTGCTCCCCCGCGAGATGCACGATGACTTGTTCCGCCGTCATCACCTGACCATAAGATTTCAGCGCGGCGAGAAACGCCTTGTGAACATGATCAGCGGGAATGACCGTATCGCCATACTTCAAATCGCGCGTGGCACAGGCATCTTCGGCAACGATGACTTGAAAGCCAAAATCCGCCGCGGCACGCGCAGTGGCATCGACGCACATATGAGTCATCATGCCGGTGACGATGACGCGTTCCACATCCCAGCTCTTCAACAGCTCAAGCAGATTCGTTTCGCGGAATGAATTGGGATGATGTTTGATCACGAGCGGCTCACCTTCGAAGTGCGCCACGGAATCGTGAATGTCAGTGCCATCGGTGCCGCGAAGGAAGAAAGTCGCATCCGGCTTGAGCGCCACATGTTGAATATGAACATGATGCTGAAGATGCTCACGGAAGCATTGAAGCAGTTCATAGGTTTTCTTGGCGGCATCCAACGGCTTGACCAGTTCCATTCTGCCGCCGGGGAAATAATCTTTCTGAATGTCAATGAGAAGCAAAGCAGTGTTCATAGTTTGATCCTTATTCAAAGTTATCAACAAGTCTGACAAGTCGTGCAAATAGTTTTTTACTTTCTTCCAAAATCCGCCGGGTTCTCGCCCCAAGCCTTCGTATCCCATTTCAAAACAGAGTCATCCTCCAATTCATTTTCAGCCAGCCAGTTTTCGGCGCTGTGGATCAAAATAAAAAGCGGCGTGTTCGAATTCATGCGTTTCAATTTTGTTTTGCATTGGCCGGTCATCACCCACGCAATGGCATTCTCTGAATCTGAATAGATCGGAATTTGTTTTTCCTGTTTGTCCAGCCATGTCAGCGCGTGGACGATGGCAAGAAATTCACCGACGTTATTCGTCCCGTCCGCAAAGGGACCAGCATGAAAGATTTGTTTTTTGGATTCCAAATCCACGCCGCGATATTCGACCTTGCCCGGTGAGCCATTGCAAGCCGCGTCCACGCACAGGCTGGGGATGATCGGTGGATTCGGAGCGAAGAGCAAGCGTTGAGTCGAAGCCGGTTTGCCTTTGTAATCGTTATATGACGCGGCAAAGGCGCGTTCTGCTTCTCCACGCGAATCAAACGCTTTATATTGTGCGTCCACGAATCCTTTCACCTGCGCTCCGCATTCTGACCACGAAGTGAAGATGCCGCGCTTGCGTCCTTTCCAAACCACGTAGAACTTTTGCTTTGTCACTTATTTGACATTCGCCGTCACCGAGCCAAGCGACAGAATCGAACCATCGCCGGGACTCGCATCTTCAATTTGAATCCGCAGCCCGCCGCTGAAATTTTTTCCGCTTAAATCAAGCGGCAACGTAAACGTGCCGGGACCTCCGGGCTGATCTGCCTTAACCAAAAGCGATCCTTTCGTGATTTCATTATTATTTGCATCAAAGACAACATACAATAAATTATTTTCGAACGGCGCAATCGTCACGTGACCTGTGATCGTTAATGGCAACGAAACAGTTGATCCATTCGTCGGCGAATCAACGGTGATGACACGTTCGCCGCCATCGGGAGTTTTTGATATGAAGCTTGTGAACACCAATTTTCCGGCGACGAGTTGATAGATGCTTTGAGTGGATTGGGCCGCGCAACAACCCGGATCGTTCGGACCGTGAACAGTCGCATCGAGAAAGATCTGTCCATTTTGAATACTGAGGCTGTTGATGATTGGCCGGTCATCAATCAGATCCGACGCGGCCTGCACCGGTTGACCATTTTGATTCAGCATCGCGATCAAAGAAACGAACACACCGGTACCGCCATAATTTTCCGCCAGCAAAACTGCCGCGTCGCCCGCGCCATCACCATTCAAATCTCCAAATGCCATTTGCGGAGCAAGGCTAATGGACATGAAGTTCGGCGACGAAACATCGGTGGTGCTTTGGTACGCGCCATTCATCAATTGCACCATTGGTTGCGCGTCTCGAGACACTAATTGATATCTCGCATTCTTCACCTGATCCGGAGTCAGCGCCGAGATTGCAGTCGTAGGCGGAACCGTCGGAATAACTTGTGTAACCGGAATCCGTACCACTTCCGGCGGCGAAAATAATCCGCACGCCAGCGTAGCGAAACCAAGAATCAAAGACACAAGCCAAGGTTTTTTCATGTCCCTGCGACCGTCCAGGTTGCGCCACCATCCACCGTCTTATAAAGTACGCGTGTGCCAGTGACATCATTCGTCAACACAAAACCAGTGGTGGTATTTACAAAGTCCATACCAGAAAAATTATCCCCAAACGAAACGCTAGGCGAAACGGTTGTCCAAGATTTCGCGCCATCGTGTGTGATATAAAACTCCGATCCGTTCCAGACAAAGCCGTCCATGGCGGAAACAAAATTCATCGAGCCGCCATTCGGGATCAGCGTTGGCGCGAGCGCCCAATTCGAGCCGCCGTCGTGTGAATAATAAACAGCCATCATGACACCGTTCTGCGATGAAACGTGAACCGGCATGAAAGCGTCCTGCGCCGCGACAAATTGCGGACCGATGGTTTCAAATTGAGCTTGATCGTATCCGGCGGGAATTTGAACCGGCTGTTCCTTCCAGGTCTGACCACCATCCTGAGTTTGATACAAATAAACCTCGCCGGGCGTGTATGTGATGCCACCCACCCAGGCATTCTTCATATCGATTGGTGTAATTCCATCCTTGAGTCCGCCGAGCGGCAAAGTGGAGGCGGCATTTGGTTGTGTTGGATCGTTGATATAGGTTTGCTTCCATGTTTGTCCGCCATCGGTCGTTTGAAAGATCGCGACCGCGTTCGAGCCAACCGCCACATCCAGGCTTGCCATCATCCAGCCATTCGATGCACTGACAAACGCCATGTTTCCCATAAAGAAACTAACTGTGCTCGATTGCCACGTTGCGCCGCCATCCTGCGTACGATACAGAGTGTTGCTGTTGCTGGATGGATCGCCTGATACCACCCACCCATGATTTGAATCCAAAAAATAAGACGTGGTACCAAAACCAAGTTTCGTGACACCTGACGGCGTGACGTCGTGCCACGTTGCGCCGCCGTCATTTGTCCGAACCACACCCGTATCTGTGACGGCCCATCCATTCGTTACATCGATCATACGAAGCATGGTGAACGCGGGCGCGGAAGAAACTGGCGCGCCAAGCGTGGGCGGTGCGACTGTCACCGGTGCAGGCAAGGTTGGAGTCAACGTAACCGGCTGGGAACAAGCGGAAAGAATTAAAGCCAAAACAACCAAAGCAATTATTCGTTTCATTCGTTTCTCCTTATCAAACAGTATCCATGCTGTTGGTTTATGCAAGCCACTCAATCAACGTCGCTTCGCCCTGCCCCACACCGACGCATAATGTGGCAAGACCATATTTCACGTTACCGCGTCGCTTCATCTCGTAAAGAAGTGTTGTAAGGATGCGCGCGCCCGAACAACCAAGCGGATGTCCTAATGCAATCGCACCGCCATTGACATTGACGATTCCAGGATTGAGTCCCAGTTCTTCAATCACTGCAAGTGATTGGATCGCAAAGGCTTCGTTCAATTCCACCAAACCAATATCTTTCATTTGCAATCCGGCACGTTGCAATGCCTTCTTGGTCGCGGGGATTGGGCCATATCCCATCACGCGCGGCGGCACGCCAGCCACCGCGGATGCTACAACGCGCGCAAGCGGCTTTAAATTCAACGCTTTGGCTTTTTCTGCGCTCATCATCAACAACGCGGCTGCACCATCGTTCAACCCGGATGAATTACCGGCGGTCACTGTTCCGCCCTCCCGAAACGCAGGCTTGAGCTTTGCCAGTGATTCCATCGTTGTATCGCGGCGCGGACGTTCATCTGTCCTCACGAGAATAGGATCGCCTTTCTTTTGTGAAATAGAAACCGGCAAAATTTCTTCCGCGAACTTTCCGGAGTCAATTGCGGCAATTGCGCGTTGATGTGAGCGCAGTGCAAAAGCATCCTGCATCTCGCGCGTAATATGCGGATGGTCCATCGCAATGTTCTCGGCGGTCTCTCCCATCGCATCGGTGCCGTATTTTTCTTTCATCTTCGGATTCGGATAACGCCAGCCAAGTGCGGTATCCCATGCAGTGAGATTACCAAACGAGAATCCTGCTTCAGCCTTCGGAACCGAATACGGCGCGCGGCTCATCGACTCAACTCCGCCCGCGATAAAGACATCGCCTTCCCCGACTTTTATCGCGCGCGCGGCCTGATTGACCGCACTCAAGCCCGAAGCACATAAACGATTCAAAGTCACGCCTGCAACTTCGACCGGCAACCCGGCCAACAACGCGGCCATGCGCGCCACATTGCGATTATCCTCACCCGCTTGATTTGCACATCCGAAATAAACTTCTTCGACCAGATTCGAATCTAGGTTATTACGCTGGATAATCTCTCTTATAACGATCGCTGCCAAATCGTCGGGGCGAACGGGAGCGAGGGCGCCGCCCAACGATCCAATCGGTGTGCGAATCGCATCGACAATCACTGCATCTTCATTATTCGACATTAGGCATTCTCCAAATCAATGCGTTGAAAAATATTGATCATACAAAGGCATGCTGATGTACGCCATCCCAAAATCATCCTGATAAATCAAGGTGTATCCCTGAATCTGTTCATCTAATGCGTCTTTGTAAAAGTGATAAGCGTCAGAAAAGTTGGGATCAACCGCTGTTTGCAATTGACCGGCCTGGGTGTAATCGCGCAAATGCTGTTCACTCAGCAACAACACATCCGCATGGATCTTGTTGATATAGCCATATCCTGAAACTCCCCATTGATAATAGACCTTGTCATTCACCGCATTCGGCACATACACAGCCACATCGCGATAGATAATAAATCGAGTATCCATTGGCAAACGGGATAAATACTTTTGATTGAAGGTTTCATAAAACTGGAGGCTGGGACTCGTATTTTCACGGTTCAATGTATCAACATAATTATTCAAATCTGATTGAAGGTTGTAATACAGTTGAGCGCCAATAACGGTGAAACCGATCAAAAGAAGAATCAAATGAACCGTATTTTTTCTCAACCACGTACCCAACGGGCGAACAAAGGCTGGGACTGCAAATTTTTCGAAATATGCAGGCAAAGCGGAAAAGATTGGTAACGCAATTGGCAGAAAAAAATGTTTGGGCCGAATGACAATTTCAAGAAGCAAATAAAGCGTGAAAGGCACAGCCCATGTTGCAATGAGGAGATTCAGTAGACACTTCGGTTTTGCCATTACGGCCAGCAACAGGGCAATCAAAGACAGCAAAACAAAAGCGAGCGATCCATATTGCTGGGTAATAACAGGTATCCAACTGAGCGGTTGGTTATGATATGCAACGACGAATCCCGCAGACATGGCTTTGGATTGGTGGATCTGAATGTTCAGCGCTTGTTGTCGCTCCGCGGCCCAATAGAGGAATGGGTTGCTTAACAAGAAGGTCGCAGCCATGATAACAACAAATAGCAAGGCAGCAAGGATTGCCTTGCGCGTGTTGATTCGCTTTTGATGCCAACTGAGAAAGAGATAGGCTGGAATGGACAGGAAGAAGAAGAGACCAACTAGCTTGGTACCAACTGCCAGACCACAGAAAAAAGCCGCGATATAAAAGTTTTTTTGAACGGACAGGTCGTCGCGGACTAGAAAAAAGACTGTCAAGACAATAAAAAGAAAAACAAGGCTTTCAGGATGCCACCACATGTCATTGGCGACGACTTCTGGAACAGAAAGCAAAAGCAGAAATAGCAAAATGGATTTCAAGTAAGAGTCGAAATTCGTCTGCAGATAAACCAAAAGGATGAGCGCGGCAATCATCGGCAAGACACTGACCATCTGCCGCAAGAGAAGCATGCTCAAGGAAACGGAGGCAATTCCTTGAATGATTTTTACTGGAAGCAGCGCAATGCCCGCGGAATAAAAATAAAATGGGAAGCCATAATAATAATGTTGGTAGGCGAAAAAATTATGGACGGACTCCGACAACGTGTCTCCCACCTTCAACATATGAACCACATTGGGATATTGGGCAAACTCGTCAGCATCGAAAATCGAAATCATATTTTGATCCTTCGCGCCGGTAGCATTCGGAAACCAGAAAGCAAAGAAATATAATGCTCCGGTGACGAGCAAAATCAAAATGACGAATTTCTTTTTTTGAACCATCTATTCATCCACATAAAAATTTCAGCTCGATTCTACCACCTTGAAAGGACAGGACTTTTGTAAACGATGAAGGATGACGCATGGCACTATCCGCCCTTTGCCGATAAGGACATAATCAGATTGGCAAGATATTTGCTAAATACTCTCCAACTTCTCGACTAAGGAGTCCGAATGCCCGGAGCAAAAGGTTGGATCGAAGTCAACGAGAAATACTGCAAGGGATGTGAATTGTGTCTCAGCGTCTGCCCGCCTGAGGTGATGGAATTGGATATGTCACGTCTGACGCCAACAGGCTACCACCCCGCGCATACGTTCAAGGACGGTTGCACGGGGTGTGCTATTTGTGCGCTGGTCTGCCCCGACGCGGCGATTACCGTCTATCGCGAAATCAAAAAGGCTGTACCTGCAACAGCATAATTATTGTAGAGGCACGACAGTCGTGCCTCTACACATTTTGGAGAAACCATATGACACGAGAATTATGGGAAGGCAACCAGGCCATTGCAGAAGCGGCAGTGCGCGCGGGACTTGAGGCTTATTTCGGTTATCCAATCACTCCTCAAACCGAAGTTCTGGAATATCTTTCACGCCGCATGCCTGAACTCGGACGCGCCTTCGTCCAAGCGGAAAGTGAACTTGGCGCGATCAACATGGTTTACGGCGCGGCTTGCGCCGGTGTGCGCGTGATGTCCACATCATCCAGTCCGGGCGTGAGTCTGATGATGGAAGGTTTGTCGTACATCGCCGGAACAGAAATCCCTGCGGTGTTGGTCAACGTAATGCGCGGCGGCCCAGGACTCGGCAACATCGCTCCCTCGCAAGGAGATTACAACCAGGCTGTGCATGGCGGCGGACACGGCGATTATCCGCGCATAGTATTGGCACCGGCCTCCGTTCAAGAAGCAATTGACTTGACCATGCTTTCGTTTGACCTTGCTGAAAAATATCGTATGATCACGATGGTCCTTGCCGATGGTTCCATCGGACAAATGATGGAACCGATCCAGTTTCCAGAGATGAAACCTGTTCAGCGCAAGGATTGGGATTGGGCAACCAATGGCCGCATGGGCAAACGCGAACGCCGGCTTCTGACGTCCATTTATCTTGATCCATACCAGGAAGAAAAGGCCAACATGCGTCTGTTGGAACGCTGGAAACAAGTCCAAGCGAATGAAGTACGTTATAAAGAATATTTCATGGATGATGCCGAATACGTGGTAGTCGGTTTCGGAACGGCTGGCCGCGTATCGCTTTCCGCGGTGCGCACCGCGCGTCAGGAGGGAATCAAGGTCGGGTTGTTGCGGCCGGTGACGGTGAGTCCGTTCCCGCTGGATGTGATCGACGAATTGGTTAAGCGCGTGAGCGGCATCCTTGTCGTCGAAATGAATTCAGGTCAAATGTTAGAAGATGTCCGGCTTGCTGTTCAAGGCCGCGTGCCGGTTGAGTTCTATGGCCGCATGGGCGGCGTGGTTCCGTTCCCCGATGAAGTGCTCAGTGAAATCCATCGTATGATCTCGGACAAAGTTCCAAGCAAACTGAGTCCGCGTGATGCATGGTTTGAACGAATGACAGCAGTGAAATAGCAGGAGAGGCTTTCATGGTAGCAACTGCAAATAACCTGGTTTACGAACGTCCCGAAGGTTTCACCGATACTCCCACCCATTATTGCCCGGGTTGTACCCATGGTGTGGCGCATCGACTCGTGGCTGAAGTGTTGGAAGAAATGGGCGTGCTTGATAAGACGATTGGCGTGGCGCCGGTGGGATGCGCGGTATTCGCGTATAACTATTTTGATACCGACTTTGTCGAAGCGCCTCATGGACGCGCCCCAGCTATGGCCACCGGTATCAAGCGCGTTTTACCCGACCGAATCGTTTTCACCTATCAAGGCGACGGCGATCTCGCTTCGATTGGCATGGGTGAGATCGTCCATGCTGCGGCGCGCGGAGAAAACATCACGGTCATCTTCATCAACAACGCCAACTTCGGCATGACGGGCGGACAAATGGCTCCGACTACATTGCCTGGCATGAAGACGACTTCATCGCCCAATGGCCGCGACGTGGAAACGCAAGGTTATCCAATCCGCACCTCTGAATTGTTGGCAACATTGGACGGCGCGGGTTATGTGGTGCGGCGCAGCTTGCATGATCCGAAGAATATTCGTCTTGCAAAGAAAGCCATTCGGCTCGCGTTCGAAACACAAGTGCGCGGACTCGGCTTCTCAATGGTTGAATTGCTTTCGACGTGCCCAACCAATTGGAACCTGACGCCGCTGGAATCGCTTAAGTTCGTGGAAGACAAAATGGTGGCGTATTTCCCGCTGGGCGATTACAAAGTGAGTCCGTTGGTGGCACAGGTAAAAGTATAAATATCAAAAGTCATTGCGAGGAGAGCGAAGCTCGACGAAGCAATCTTGTATTTGATGGTCATTGAGATTGCCACGCTCCCTTCGGTCGCTCGCAGTGACAATGTGAAATGGAGCAAATATGCAAAAAGAAATTATCATCGCTGGTTTTGGCGGACAAGGTGTACTTTTCGGCGGACAAGTCATAACGTACGCCGCCATGGACGCCGGTAAAGAAGTGACGTGGATTCCGTCTTACGGTCCGGAAATGCGCGGCGGAACCGCCAACTGCACCATCGTCATCGCGGATGACGAGATCGGTTCGCCGTTGGTCAAGAATCCGCCGCTAGGAATTGCGCTCAATTTGCCGTCGTTCGATAAGTACGAAGAGGAGCTTCAAACAGGCGGGACGCTGGTGGTCAATAAATCCATGGTCGATCGCGGTCCGAAGCGGACCGATATCAAAGTGATCTTTGTGCCATGCAACGAGATCGCGGAAGAGATCGGCGACCGCAAATTATTGAACATGGTCGCGGTCGGCGCGTTGCTGACAGCTTTGCCCGAATTGAGCATCAAAGTCGTCGAGAAGGCGCTGGAAGCCCACATGCCGGAACGGCACAAGAATCTATTGCCGAAAAATTTTGAAGCGCTAAAGCGCGGATACGAAGCCGCGCAAAAAATTCCAGCGTAAATAGGAAACTCTTTAGAGTGATCAAAGGCCCGTCTCAGCGAGAGGTGGGCTTTTATGTTGATTTGTCTACAGACTTGAAGTATAGTTGGAAAATCTTTATTATTGAAATCCGGAGGGCGAAACTAAACCAAAAAGATTTAGCTTTCCTCAAGGAGCTTCTGGCGGCGGGCAAAATCGTTCCTGTTATCGATAGACGTTACGCGTTGAGTGAGACTGCTGAAGCGATCCGGTATCTTGGAGAAGGACATGCCAAAGGAAAAGTAGTCATAACCATGGAAAATAACAACAAAATCTAACAAAGCGTGCAGGCCCTGCCTTCGCTCTGCTAGGAAAATCGCACAATTCCCCACAAGCCTGTCCACATCGCCGATCCCACCGCCGAGGCGCACCACCCTATTCCTTTCCAATCGGTTCTCGTTCGAGACGAAACAGGATCGTTTTATCAATGATTACATTAGATGGAGTAATGCAAGCACCTGGTGGACCTCAGGAAGATACATCAGGCGGTTTCAAATATGGCGGTTGGACTGCATCGTATGGTGACGAAGTTTTTGGTAAGGTCTTGGAAAAACAAATGAAACCTGCAGATCTTCTTTCGGGCAGAAAAACATTTGAGATTTTTGCCAGCTACTGGCCAGTTCATGAAAATGGATGGCGAGGTATCAATGATGTCACAAAATACGTCATGTCCAAGACCATGAAAAAGTCAGATTGGAAAAACTCAGTTTTCCTCAAACTTTAGTTTCCGCTAACATAAAGCGGGGAAAGCGGTTCTTGGGGTGCTTTTTGTTATTCGCGCGAGGTGCCCTTTGGG
>Ga0209039_10003707_pt1 | contig 11737 bp, 10 predicted proteins | sample BogFormECP12_OM1_FD_188238 | JGI IMG/M metagenome (GOLD analysis project Ga0209039, IMG submission 188238) | Bog forest soil microbial communities from Calvert Island, British Columbia, Canada - ECP12_OM1 (SPAdes) (version 2) | ecosystem: Environmental > Aquatic > Freshwater > Wetlands > Bog ...
GGGCCTCGGGTGCACGATGTATTGGCACAAAAACCGGCATTAAGGGTAACCGATGTATTGGCACATCAGGGTGCACGATGTATTGGCATTTCTCAGTTACAGGTTAGAAGCAGTTGCACGTTACACGTCTGCAAAGCCTGTAACTTGTAACGGGTTTGCCCGTAACCTGTAACAGGATTTTCTCAACACTTAACACTATCCACTGAAAAGCCTCGAATGCTCCTGCTTCAGACACTTGTCTTCCACGTACCCGACATCCGTTCGTTCAACGAGGCGTCTGGCGTCATCATTCCGTATGCCGAGCTGCAGCCAAATCGCCCTGGGTTTCAGCTTGAGGGCTTCCTCAACGACTGGCACAACCTTCTCAGCCCTCATGAATATGTCAACAATATCGACTCTCTCCGGTATATCGAGGAGCGACTTGTAGGCTTTTTCTCCCAGTATTTCGGCGTGACCGGGGTTGACCGGGATGATCCTGTAGCCCTTCTCCTTCAGGTATCGGGCCACGCTGTTACTCGCCTTTCCCTCTTCAGGCGACAGGCCCACTATGGCTATCACACGCGCTGTTTTCAGAAGTTCTTCCATCTCATCATCGAATAACATAGGCCCTCCTCGACAGACTAACGCTATGCTTGAGATCGCCCTTTGTCAAGGACGGGCGATTTACTTTTCAGGCCCAAGCAATTATAATACTCTAGCAAATTATGTTTGGTATCGGCATTCCAGAACTTGTCATTATCCTTATTGTTGCCCTGCTTGTCGTGGGACCGGCAAAGCTACCGGAACTGGCGCGCTCCATGGGCAAGGCGCTGGGTGAATTCCGAAGGCTGGCGGATGACGTGAAGGAGACGATAGAGCAGGAAATGGTACAGGAACCGGAAAAGGAAGAGGAAACGCAAAAGCGGGCGTTCCAGGAAGAAGAGCAAAAGACCGAAGAGGCAGCGGGGCCAATCGGGCCAATACCGGGTGACGGCCACCCGGTCGCGGAAGAAGAACAGAAGCAAGAGCGGCAGAAGGCAGAAGAGACACCAATGTCTCAGGGTCATCTGTTCGCCGACGAGGGCCCGGCCCAAGAGCAAACGGAAGGGCAGAAAGAAGAGCAGAGGGCCGAAGCGGAGCCGGCCCCCGAAGGCCGGCAGGTCGCTGAAGAAGAAAAGAAGGAGGAGTTGGCCCAAAAGATCGCAGAAGGTATCAGAGTAAATGATTCGCAGAAAATATGATAGACGAGAAAAAACCCTTTTTTTTCCATCTCAAAGAGCTTCGAGATAGACTGATCGTCTGTGTCATCGCCGTTGGTGTAGCGTTCATCATCACCTATGGATTCAAGGAGAAGCTCTTTGGATTCCTCATGCATCCTTTTGTCCAGGTGATGCCGCCCGGGAGCTCCTTCATCTTTACCAATATTACGGAAGCCTTTATCACCTATTTCAAAATAGCCATCGTTGCGGCCGTCTTCCTGGGTTCACCGGTTCTCCTTTACGAAATATGGATGTTCGTTGCGCCGGGTCTCTACGAGAAGGAAAAGAATTACGTTTACCCGTTTATCGTTTTCGGCAGCCTGCTCTTTGTTGCGGGGGCCTTGTTCTGCTATTTCGTTGTCATGCCCGTTCTCTTCCGATTCTTCGTGGGCTACGCGTCAGAGCTTGTTGTCCCCATGCCCTCTCTCAAAGAGTATATGAGCCTGGCACTCAAACTCCTCATTACTTTCGGGTTCATTTTTCTCCTGCCGCTGGTAGCCTACTACCTCTCACGAGCAGGGATCATCAATCACCGGCTGCTCTCGTCCAAGCGCCGTTATGCGATCCTTGGCATATTTATTCTGAGCGCGATCATTACACCACCTGAGATGACGAGCCAGCTCCTCATCGTCCTCCCCCTGATAGGACTCTATGAAGTGAGCATCATTATTGCAAGAATTTTTGGAAAGAAGAAGGAGCCTGAGGAGAAGACTGAAGTGAAGACAGAGGAGAAACCCGAGGAGAGCGCCGATGTCTCAACATAACATTGTCATTCTCGCAGCAGGTAAAGGCAAGCGCATGCGCTCGAAGAGACCAAAGGTGCTCCACGAGATCATGGGCAAACCTATGATCGAGTATGTGGTTGAAGCGGCAAAACAGCTCTCTCCGTCGAAGATCGTTGTTGTCACTGGTCACGAGAAAGAGCTGGTGGAAGAACGCCTTAAAGAAGGTGGTCTCTCCTTTGCGGCGCAGGAGGAGCAGAAGGGCACGGCTCAGGCGCTGCTCACCGCCGAGCCCATGCTCGGCGAAGGGGATGTCCTGGTGCTTTACGGCGATGTGCCCCTTATCAGGGTAGCGACCATCCGGGCATTCATGGCGTTTTTCCGGAGCTCCAAGGGCGTTGCCTTCATGACAACGGAGGTCACTGACCCGACGGGTTACGGCAGGGTCATCATGGACGGAGATGCGATCCTCGATATCGTTGAGGATGCGGATGCCGATGCATCTCAAAAGAAAATCAGGGAGATCAATATGGGAATCTGCATGCTCGGCAGAGAGATGCTCCCGCTCGTGCATGAGATAAAGGCCGAGAACGCCAAGGCTGAGTACTACCTCACCGACATATGCAAAATTGCGCGCACGCACGGGATCAGCGTGAAAGGCTATCACTACGACGACGCCCGGGAGGTGCTCGGCATCAATACCCGAAAAGAGCTGCTGGAAGCAAATCAGATCATGCGGGAAAGAATCCTTGGATACCATATGGATCAAGGTGTGACCCTGCTCGGCGAAGACATTTACATAGAGTCAGATGTAAAGATCGGCCCTGACACGGTGATCTTTCCATCCTGCTTTCTGCGTGGCAAAACCGTGATCGGTGAAGGGGCAACGATCGGTCCTCACGTGGTTATCAACGACTCGGTCATCGGGGATGGCGTCACGGTCGAACCTTTCTGCTCACTCGACGGACTGACTGCCGAAGCTCACGTCAAGATCGGGCCTTTCTCCCGCATCAGGCCGGCGACCAGGCTCAAAGAGAATGTCAAGATAGGCAACTTCGTCGAGGTGAAAAATTCCGTTATCATGGAGAATACCAAGGCAAACCACCTGTCGTACATCGGCGATGCGGATATCGGTAAAGAGGTTAACATAGGGGCAGGCACAATCACTTGTAATTATGACGGCAGAAAAAAATATAAAACCACGATTGAAGATGGCGTCTTTGTGGGCAGCAACACGGAGCTCGTCGCACCCGTAAAGATTGGCAAGGATGCGACCATCGGCGCGGGATCAACCATCACGCGTGACGTCCCCGAAGGCGCGCTTGCGGTGACCCGGGTAAAGCAGAAGCATATAGAGGGATACGCAAGGAGGAAAAAATAATGTGCGGGATAGTCGGCTATCTGGGAGATGCACGGGCATACCCGATCCTCATAGACGCCCTGAAGAAGCTCGAATACAGAGGCTACGATTCCGCGGGTATAGCGATATGGCGCAATGGGAAGATCGAAGTTGCGCGCAAGAAGGGCAAGGTGGATGAACTGCGCGAGATCTGCGCGTCGGGTTTCGAAGGCAGCATGGGGCTTGCCCACACGCGGTGGGCAACGCACGGCACCCCGTCCGAGAGGAATGCCCACCCGCACCGCGCAGGCGATGTCGTGGTTGTGCACAACGGCATCGTGGAGAATTACATAGAACTGAAGGATGGGCTGCGCAAAGACGGTCACAAGTTCCTTTCCGACACAGACACGGAGGTCGTCCCGCATCTCATAGCAAACCGCCTTAATAAGGGCGCTGATTTCGTGGAAGCGGTTCGCTTATCTCTTGCTGATATAGCCGGTTCCTACGCGCTCGGTATCATGCATGAAAAAGAGAAGATGCTGATCGCTGCCAAGAAAGAGAGCCCCCTCGTGCTTGGCGTGGGTGACGGGGAGTTCTTCATTGCCAGCGACGCGCCCGCACTCATCGGAAGGACGAACAGGTTCATATTCCTCGAGGACAATGACATCGCCGTCATGCAGGATGGGTCCCTGCGCCTCATGAACGTGGAAGGGAAAGAGGTCGATAGGAAGATTCACATGATCCATTGGTCCGGAGCCATGGCGGAAAAAGGCGGCTACAAGCATTTCATGCTGAAGGAGATCTTCGAACAGCCGATGGCCATCTCGGACACCCTGATCGGAAGAATAAAAGAGGAGCAGGGAGAGGTAGAATTCGAAGAGCTGAAGCTTCCGAACCTCAAGCGCGTCAAGCGCATCTGGATGGTCGCCTGCGGCACCTCCTACCATGCATGCCTCATCGGAAAGCAGATGTTGGAGGCAAACCTGCGCATCCCCGTGGAAGTGGACATCGCCTCGGAGTTCAGGTACCGTGACCCCATCATGGGGCGCGATGAGATGCTCATTCTCGTTTCACAGTCGGGCGAGACGGCCGATACCATTGCTGCGATGAAGGAGGGTAAGCGGAGGGGTGCCTACGTCCTCTCTGTGTGCAACGTGCTCGGAAGCACGCTGGCCCGGGATGCGGACGGTGTGATATTTACCCATGCGGGTCCGGAGATCGGCGTCGCATCGACCAAGGCCTTCACCACGCAGGTGTCAGCGCTTTATCTTCTTATGCTCCACATGGGCAGAAAGCTTGGGCTCATGGATAATGGGGTGGTGCGTGCGAGGATCACGGACATAAAGAGAATACCGCACAAGCTCCAGCTTCTCCTTGAAGGCGCGGAAGGAATTGAAGAGCTTGGCCGCAAGTACATGGGCTTCAAAAACTTTCTCTATTTGGGTCGGGGTATCAATTTTCCGGTGGCTCTCGAAGGCGCTCTGAAGCTGAAAGAGATTTCCTACATTCATGCTGAAGCTTATGCAGCGGGCGAAATGAAGCATGGGCCCATCGCCCTGATCGATGAGAATATGCCGGTGGTCGTTGTTTCGCCTGATGACCAGACCTACAAGAAAACCTGCAGCAATATAGAAGAGGTTGTCGCCCGCCGGGGAAATATTCTACTCTTCACGGACACGGACGCGCACGAGATAGCCCCCAAGGCCTCTGTTGTCTTTCGCGTGCCGGCCGCGCCCTATGCCCTGCAGCCTATCATGTCGATCGTGCCCCTCCAGTTGTTCGCCTACCACATAGCGAATCTGCTGGGCACGGATGTGGACCAGCCGAGGAATTTGGCGAAGTCAGTCACGGTCGAGTAGGGGCGGCGAGTTAAAGGACCATCTGCTTTGTCGCCCATCGCCGCGTCTGTCCTCGACGTACCGCAAGGTACGCCTGCGTCCGCCACGGCTCGGAGCTTCGCGCATCTGGAACCTTTTCCTCGCCGCCCAAATGAAAAAAGAATCTCATAATTTCATGGGCGTCCCTCTTCCCTGCAAGGCGATTCGGGAAAAGCATAATTTCATGCCTGTCCCCTATCCCGTCCGGATCATAAAAAGGATAGAATGACTTTCAATAATTCCATAGGTCGTCGATCACTATTCCTTAACTGCTTGCCTTTTCAGCAGACAGAGCATATGATTTCGGAAAATACGAGCTTCGTATGTTATTTGTTGGAGCCAAAATATGAAACTTATTTTTACGCAATATCTTTACCCCATCTCCGAAAAAACAACCTTTCTTGGCAAGTATGGATATTATTTCGATAACGCAAGGACACCCAAGGATATTAGTGATATTGAACGAATGCTACAAAAAGCTATTCCTGATAGAGGCAAATCCTTGCTCTGGAGATACGGGTTTGAGACCAAAGGAGGCCACCATGCTACCCTAAACAATTTTATTGAGCAAGTTTTTAATCATTTGCCTCAAGATAACTCATATATCAACAAGTTTATTGATAAATATCGAGACAACGATCCGCTTAACACTCTTGCGAGGATGTGGGTTTTAGTAAGAATTGATAAAAATAAACTTAAAGAGTTCAAACGGCTTAGTGCTCTTAAAGAGAAGGCATCTGAAATAGAGAACGCATACGTTGGATGTACCAATCCAGAAGTTTTTCTTGTGGAAAGACTTTATGACTTCGCTCATTTAGCGGCACTTCTTATGTGCCGTTATGAATATTGGGACTATGAAAGCTTTCTTTCGTGTAGGTCTCCGTACATAGGAAATGAGGATTTAGCTTCGATAGTAGGTGCTTATTGTTTCGCGACCGTTCCGGGGCAGGCAATAGAAGGAGTGCAGCCGTTACCATGGTTCCATGAGGATATCCAAACTTTATTGAGTGTCTTTAATAATATTGAAACTGAACTGAATAATGATAATTGCGAATTGTTCGAGTATTTAGCAAACCTGATTTATACTTCTGTTGCGTCGGAATTGACCGGAAAAGGAAGGCTACTGCTCTTAGTAAGCGTGATCGAACTTTTACTTACTTACAGCCCAGATTATAGCAGGTTTAACATTGAGGACTCGATTAACAAACAATTTCAATTGAAGACAGCTCTAGTAGTGTATCAAAACAACAAAAATAGAAATATTAATGAAATCCGCGAAAGCCTAAAACATATATACGATGTGCGTTCAAAGATTGCGCATGGCGATTTCAAGTCTTTAAAAAAAATCATTCAGAAAAAATCATCTGCATCCGAATACAGCCTAGATATCGAAGATTATTATCTACATAAGCTGAACAATTTGCTATATACGTACATAAAGGCCATTTTGGAGGAATATTTCAAAGACAGAGATTATGTTAGGTTTATCAAGGAGCATTAGGGCAGAGGTACAACCTGAATCATCTAGTCACTTCACCGGATCGCGGCATATGGGGGTGAGAATGGGGTGCTAGGTGGCTACCACATTGACTATTCTGTGCTGGTTAGTAGCTCTTTTATGTTGGTCCTCTATTCTCCTAGCGATCACAACCCGATTCTTACACAACTCTTAAAGAGTCTCCAATTTCAAAAGGCTTTACGCTAGGTCGACGTTTTCTGTTTGATACGAAAAAGACACGATAGACATATCAAGAGTGAATCAGCCTTTAAACCAAAAGTATCTGTGAGTGGGATAAAATTAGTGTCATGGATGATGACATCTTCTATTACAAATTTCAATATAGATTAGCTAATGGGCTACTCTCTTTAGCAGTACTCATTGTCCAGACGAAACGTCGGGTAGAGGACATCTGTCCCGCATGCGGGCTATGGGGTTAAAGATTGTCTTTGTTTGTGGCGGCAACACTTGTCGCAGTCCGATGGCTGCTGCTCTTGCGGCGCACGCCTTGAAGGAAATCGCGGATGTCACAAGTGCCGGTGTTGCGGCTTATTTTCCGGGACGCCCTTTAGTTTTCCAGTTTCGCAGAAGCTTCCAGCAGCACGCAGCCAAGCTCTTCCGTCAGAGTTGACTAACGGGGGAATTCTTCGTACCTCACGCAGAAATAGTCGAGTGGGCAGATGTATAAAGGCTGTCGAATCACCAGAGCCCGTTTCCCTTGAGAAAGCGTTCAGCTTGTTGTATTGTATTTTCAATTTACTTCAACGCAAAAAAATCTCTCTGGTCATTTCGTAAATTCTGCAAAGCCAAGGAGGCGTCCATGAACAAGCTCAAGATTGGGACAGTGGTCCTGGTGGCGCTTTGCGCTGCAGTCATGCCGGTACTCAGCGGCACGCAAGCATCGGCTCAGTCAAAATTCCCGTCGAGGCCCATTAACTTTATGATCCCATATCCCCCTGGGGGCTGGTTTGACGCGGTTTCCCGTCCCATGTGTGACTATTCCTCCAAGGCCCTCCGCCAACCGGTTGTCCCCGTCAACAAGCCGGGCGGCTCGGGGACCCTCGTCCTGTCCTTGGTGAAAGCCACAGCTCCTGACGGTTACAATGTGGCTGTCGGCACGAGTTCTCTCTTTAGCTTGCCTCCCCAGCAGGACATGAACTTTGACGCGGCCAAGGATTTCACCTATATCAGCAGGACCGTGGATAGTCCACTGGGCATCGCGGTCAAAGCCGATTCGCCGTGGAAGACCCTGAAAGATCTGGTCGCATATGCCCGTGCCAATCCGGGCAAAATCAAATACGGCACGGCCAGCCCACGCGGCTCCCTTGGTTTTAACATGATCATCATCGGTAAAAAGGAGGGCATTCAATGGGAAATGGTGCCCTTCGCAGGGGGTCAACTGGTTGTCAACGCCCTGCTGGGCGGCCACATTCAGGCCATCATGCAGGGATCGGAATGGATTCCCCATGTTGACGCCGGCACCCTGAGGCTTCTGGCCATAGCCGGTGAAAAAAGGTGGAAGCGTTTCCCCAATGTCCCTTGCACGGGCGAGTTAGGGTATGACTCAACGACTGCCCCGGTGATGATGGTCGGCCCCGCGGGTATGCCCCAGGAGATCGTCAAACTTCTGGATACCACCTTCAAGGCGTCCTTACAAGACCCGGGCACCATCAAGGTCATGGAGCAATTCGCTTTGCAGAACGCGTATATGGATCATGGCCAGGTTACCGCCTGGGCTATGAAACAGATAGACTTCTACAAGAAGTTCATCAAGGAAATAGGCGTGGCCAAGCCATGAGAGCCAGAGAATTGCCCCCCATCCTTTTCTTCTTGTCATTGGGACTGTATGTCTCATGGGCATCTCGTGGCATAGGAGTGGGAACACTCTATCAACCCGGCCCGGGCCTCATGCCTTACTATCTTGGCATAGGCCTGGTTCTGCTTGCTGTCGGTATGATTCTTCGCATGTTTCTTAAGAGATCACAAGAGGAAGAAAAGGTGGAGAAACGTCCGAAGGCGATCGATTATCCCAGGATCGCCCTCGTGGTGGCAGCCTTGGTCGTTTATTCGCTGGTAATCGAAAAAGTGGGCTACATTGTAGCGACGTTGTTCTTATTGGTCATCCTGTTCCTCTGCGCCGGAGCCAAGAGGACGTCCGCCGTAATCGCCTCCGTTCTTACCCTCCTCATTACCTATTTCGGGTTCACGTATCTGGGGGTGAGGTTCCCTCCCGGGATCCTTATGGTATTTGGGTTATATTAAGCATGGATTATGTTAGCGGCATCTGGTCGGGTTTCCAGGTCGTTTTACAGCCTGGCAATTTCCTTTACTGTTTCCTGGGCTGCTTTATAGGCACCCTGGTAGGGGTCCTCCCCGGTATTGGCCCGGTCGGGGCCATGTCCATTCTGCTCCCAACGACCTTTGGTATGAGCCCCGTCTCGGCCATCGTCATGCTGGCAGGGATATACTACGGAGCCATGTACGGCGGTTCGACCACCTCCATCCTCGTCAACATTCCCGGTGAAGCCGCCTCCGTGGTCACCTGTCTCGATGGATATCAGATGGCGAAACAAGGCAGGGCGGGTCCGGCCCTCGGTGTCGCCGCTATCGGGTCGTTCATTGGCGGCACATTCAGTATCGTCGCCCTCATGCTGCTGGTTTTTCCCCTGGCCAAGGTCGCCTTGGCCTTTGGTCCGCCGGAGTATTTTTGCATCGTGTTCCTGGGCATGACCCTGATCATTTACCTGGCCCAGGGATCAGTGCTCAAGGCCATTGCCATGATCCTGTTTGGGATGATTTTGAGCACCGTCGGCGTGGACATGGTCGCCGGCGCACAGCGTTTCACCTACGGATCGGATACACTTCAGGACGGCATTGGGATGGTACCCCTGGCCATGGGGCTTTTCGGGATCGCCGAGGTCCTCACAAACATCGAAGAGAGAACCAGACAGGATCGAGTGCTGTTAACGACGAAAATCACCCATCTCTGGCCCACGGTGACCGACTGGAAAAGATCCCTGGGCGCAATCGGCCGTGGTTCTGTCCTTGGCTTTTTCCTCGGAATACTTCCCGGCGGAGGCGCCTTGATCGCTTCGTTTCTTTCTTACGCGGTCGAGAAGAAGGTATCAAAGCATCCGGAAGAGTTCGGAAAAGGGGCCATTGAAGGGGTCGCCGGCCCTGAGACGGCCAACAACGCTGGAGCCGGAGGCGCCTTTGTCCCCCTCATGGCCATGGGCATTCCCTCCAACGTCATCATGGCCGTTCTCCTGGGCGCCTTGATGATTCACGGGGTGGTCCCTGGTCCAACCTTCATTACCACGCATCGGGAAATCTTCTGGGGGACTATCGCGAGCATGTATATTGGAAACATCATGCTCCTGGTTCTCAACCTGCCTCTGATCGGCCTGTGGGTGCAGGTGCTCAAGGTCCCCTACCGCATCCTGATGCCGTTGATTCTGCTTTTCTGCCTGATCGGCGCCTATAGCCTCAACAACAACGCAGTTGAAGTTCTCATCATGATCATTTTTGGCGTGGTCGGCTATATTCTTCGGAAGTATGAGTATGAAGAAGCCCCCCTGGTGCTTGCCTTCATTCTTGGGCCCATGCTTGAGACCAATTTTCGCCAATCCATAATCATTTCAAGCGGCCATTTGTCCATCTTCTTAACCCGGCCGATCTGCGGCACGGCCATGGTCCTGTCGGTCCTTCTTCTGATCTCCTCCTGTTTTTCCTACTACCGGAAGGCCAAGGATCGTCTGAGCCAATAACCTTTAACCCCGCCTGAATGAGTGGGCCGGGGAAAGATATTTTTGAGGTGAAATTGAAATATAAGGAAGGAGCTGGAGCATGAAGATTACCAGTATCGAGATCTTTCGCATCAAAGCTGACTGGACCAGCGCCGTGAATCGGTTAAGCCCTGTCATCATACGGATCAACACGGATGAGGGGATAAGCGGCCTGGGCGAGGTGGGACTTGCTTTCGGCGTAGGTGCAGACGCTGGCGTCGGCTACGTCAGGAATATCGCCCAGGCTTTTCTGATCGGCGCAGACCCTATGAAAATCGAAGGAGTCTGGGAGACCCTCTTCCGGAAGACGTTCTGGGCACTGGGCGGAGGCCCGGTCATCTATGGCGGGCTGAGCGCCGTGGATATCGCCTGCTGGGATATCAAGGGAAAGGCCCTGAAACAGCCCGTCTATCAACTCCTGGGCGGCAAGACCAATGAGAAGCTCCGCACCTATGCCTCGCAGCTGCAGTTCGGCTGGGACCCCGTGAATCCGGTCCCGGCGAAAACACCGGAGGAATACGCCGAAGAGGCGAGGAAGGCCGTGGCGCAGGGGTATAACGCCGTAAAGGTCAACCCGCTCATGTTCGACGAAAAAGGCTTGCGCGGCTATGATACTCTCAAGATTCTTCCCTATGAGAAGGTCAAACTTATCTACAACCGCATCAAGGCGATCCGGGAGGCTGTGGGGCCTGCCGTTGATATCATCCTTGAGACCCATGCCCTGTTGACGGGTACCACCGCCATCCAGGTCGGGCGGGCGCTCGAAGAGTTTAACCTCATGTATTACGAGGAAGCCACACCGCCCCTCAACCCCAAGGTCATGAAAAAGGTTGCCGAGAACGTCAAAATCCCGCTTGCCACCGGTGAAAGACTATACACAAGATGGGGTTTCCGCCCCTTCCTTGAGGACCAGATCATTGCCGTCGCCCAGCCTGACCTCTGTCTTGCAGGCGGCATCAGCGAAACGAAGAAAATTGCGGACTACGCCAACATCTACGACGTCCAGATTCAAGCACATGTCTGCGGCGGGCCGGTATCGACTGCAGCAGCACTGCACCTGGAAGCCGTTATCCCGAATTTTATCATCCACGAACACGTGGTAGCGGCCACGCAAGAAGGCATGGTTGCGCTCGTCGAGCAAGACCTTCAGCCCAAGAACAGCTACTTTGACGTACCGGACGCACCGGGGTTGGGCGTCACGCTTAATGAAAAGGTTGTGAATAAATACGAGAAGGTGGTCGTGAAATAGGCGGCCCGGTGGAGAGGGCGAAAATATGG
>Ga0209039_10003708_pt1 | contig 11736 bp, 9 predicted proteins | sample BogFormECP12_OM1_FD_188238 | JGI IMG/M metagenome (GOLD analysis project Ga0209039, IMG submission 188238) | Bog forest soil microbial communities from Calvert Island, British Columbia, Canada - ECP12_OM1 (SPAdes) (version 2) | ecosystem: Environmental > Aquatic > Freshwater > Wetlands > Bog ...
GAGCACAAGCAGTTTTCACTGCGTCCGAAATTGAATGCCGGAGAGGGTGGTTTGAAGCGCGATTCGTGGGCTAAATGTGACCAGCCAACCACGGTGGAGAAGCACCTGGTGATCTACCCTCCGATAGGGGCGTTGCCATCCAGTTCGATGGAGAGGATCGAAGCAGCCGTGAAGCTCGCGCTCGATCTCACATAGTCACCGGAGTCAGCGTGGGGTAAGTCTCCGACGGCCTTGATTGACCGGGTTTCTCGCCCTTCCCTACAATCAAAGATTCCGCACTCCAACAGGGAAGGTTCATGGCGCTACAGCTCTTTAATACTCTGTCCGGCAAGACCGAAGAGTTTCATCCCCTCGAAGACAACCTGGTCCGCATGTATGCCTGCGGTCCGACGGTTTACGACTACGGACACATCGGGAACTTCCGCACCTTTGTCGCGGTCGACGTGCTGCGCCGCTTCCTGAAGCAGAGCGGCTACCAGCTCAAGCACGTCATGAACATCACCGACGTTGAGGACAAGATCATCCGCAACGCCGCGCGCGACGGCGTGACCGTGCAGGAATATACCAAGAAATACACGCAGGCGTTTCTGGAAGACGCCGACGCGCTGAACATCCAGCGGCCGGAGATGATCGTCAAGGCCACCGACCACATCCAGGAGATGGCGCACTTCATCGCCGCGCTGCGCGACAAAGGTTACGCCTACGCGACCGACGACGGCTCGTACTACTTCCGTATTGCGAAGTTTCCCGAGTACGGCAAGCTGTCGAAGAAGGACTTCGCGGGCATGGCCGACGGCGCGCGCGTGGATGTGGACGAATACGAGAAGGACAATGCTCGCGACTTCGCGCTGTGGAAGGCCCCCAAACCCGGCGAGGCGCAATGGGACACCGAGATCGGCCCCGGCCGCCCCGGCTGGCACATCGAATGCTCGCAAATGTCGATGAAGTATCTCGGTGATAGCTTCGACATTCATGCCGGTGGCGAGGACCTTATCTTTCCGCACCACGAAAATGAGATTGCGCAATCGGAGTCGCTGACCGGCAAGCAGTTCGTGCGCTACTGGATACATTCGCGGTTCTTGCTGGTGGAAGGCGAGAAGATGGCCAAGAGTGCGGGAAACTTCTATACCGTGCGCGACCTGGTGCTGATGGGGCACAAGCCGTCGTCGATCCGATTTTTGCTGATGTCGGTTCCCCATCACAAGCAGCTGAACTTTACGTTTGACGGCCTGACACAGGCGGCAAACTCGGTTGAGCGGTTGCGCAACTTTAGATTGCGGCTGCAGACTTCGCGATTTGCCGAGGGCTCGAATCCGGCGATCACTGCGTTAGCCGAGCGGGCGTTGGCTGAAATGCGCGCCGGAATGGAAGACGATCTCAATACAGCGCGCGCGCTGGGCGCAGTGTTCGATCTGGTGCGCGACGTGAATGCCGCGCTCGACGGCGGACAGGTGAAGCAGGAAGACGTTCCGACGATTCTGAAGACATTGGATCAATTCGATGGAATTTTTGCAGTGCTGAAAGATGACGACGCGGCCAAAGTTCGGGCGATCGTTGAATGGGCGGCGGCCGAAGGTATGGGCGACAAGATAAGTCCCGCGGCAACCGAGATCGCAAAAGCGGCCTCGTTGTCGGACGCCGAGGTCGAAAAGTTAGTTGCGGAACATTCGGGGGCTCGTCAGTCGCGGAATTTCGCCCGATCGGACGCGATTCGGAATCGACTGGCGGAGAACGGCATCGTTCTGGAGAACACGAAAGATGGGGTGCGGTGGAAGCGGAAGTAGCGGCGCTCGGGCTGAAGCCCTCGCAATAGCATATGTCGTCCCTGCCGGGACTTATGTTCTCTTCTTCTGCGTACCCAGCGCTGAAGCGCTGGGCTAAGATCTGACGTCCCGCTGAGCGGGACTGTCTCGTTGCTATGATCCCCTGATTGCCTTCACGATCGGTTTTCTCTCAGTGAACTTCCGCGCCGCGTCAAACTTCCGATTCAAGTTCGGGCAGGCCTTCTCCCGCTGCGGGCGGTTCGTCGCCAGAGTGCACCCTGGCGGTTGTCACCAATGCGACTGCAGCGACAATCACGATGCTGCCCGCCAGCATGAAGTTATCAAAGTGCTCGCGCAATACGATCCAGCCCAGAAACACCGCGACGATGGGATTTACATATGCGTAAGTGGCGACCTTCGGCGTAGGCACATGCTTCAACAGCCAGATGTAAGCGGTGTAACCGACCCACGATCCGAAGACTACGAGATACAGCACGGCCATTACTCCGCGGCGATTGAAGACCGCCCGAGGCGCCTGGCCGGTCAGGAGAACCAATACGCTGTGACCGAGGCCCGCGAACAGCATTTCCCACCCAGTCGCGACCAGCGGATCAACCTTCATCTGCCACTTGCGCGAAAGCACTGAGCCGACTGCCCAACTAAAGGACGAGAACAGAAGACTGACCGAGCCAACCATCTGCATGATCCCAAGCGCGTCGCGGTGCATGATCTTCGGCCAGACCAGAATAGCGATGCCGACAATGCCCATGGCCAGACCCATTAATCCGCGGCGCGACATGCGGTCGCCGCGAAAGACGAATGTCTCCAGTACAAGAAACCAGATGGGCGTAACTGCGATGATCAGCGCGGCGAATCCGGTGGGAACGTACTGTTCGGCCCACGCCAGTCCGCCATTGCCACCCACCAGCAACAGGCCGCCGATCGCCACCAGTCGCAATGCTTCGTTGAGCGAGATGCGAATGTTGCGCCCGAAGATCGCGCAAGCGGCAAGCATCAGCGGTCCCGCGATAAGGAAGCGCATGGCGCACATCACGAAGGGTGGAATGCCTTCGGCCGAAGTCATGCCGATGGCGAGGTAGGTCGATCCCCAGAAAATGTACACCAGCGCGAAAGCGACAATGACCTTCAGGTGGTGGTGGTTGCCGGCAGAGTTGGCTGGGCGCTTCACTTCCGAAGCGTTGGTTGGAGCGGGTTCGGCCATCAGGTTGCCGGCAACTTTTGGTTGGAGCTGCGCAGGCGCTGACCGGTCAGTAGTATGTAGTGGATTCCAGAGAGCAGTGTGAAGACAAACGTTGCGTAAAGGAACGTTCGCTCGAGAGCGACGACCGATGGTGTGACGATCACCTGCGCAAGAACGACGAAGAAAATGGCGCCAATCTGGCAGACGGTGTTGATCTTTCCGAAGATGCTGGGACGGAAATCGCGAAAGCCGACAGTTGCGTACAGGGCCATCGCCGTGGCCAGAATGCATACGTCGCGGCTCAGAACCAGCACGGTGTATTTCCAGGGAATTTTGTGCGCGATGGCAAGCACGAGGAACAGCGAGCTCAGCAGAAGCTTGTCGGCAATGGGATCGAGGTACTGGCCGAGCATGGTGCGCTGGTTCAGAACGCGGGCCAGCCAGCCGTCGAGAGCGTCACTCAAACCGGCGAGGATGAGGAGGGCAAGAGCCCAATGCCAGTTGTCGTCCAGCACGTTGGTGATTACAAATGGAATGAAGATGAGGCGAAGTAAGGTGAGTTGATTGGGTGCAGTCCAGAATTGGTTTTTCAACCCGCCCCTCCGAAAGGCAGCATCCCTCATTGCGTCGGTCCACAACCAGCGCGGCGGCGATGATCGACAACGCCGCGGCAACAACCCCTACCCTAGATTGTGTCGTTATTGGCGCTCGATTGGCAAATGGAGCAGCGCGTCAAACTCGGTCAGGACGATTCGCAGCTACCTGAAATGTGTGATTGCGGTCACAGCGACGGGTGAGAAGGACGGATAAAGTTTTGGATGCGCCGGTGCCATTCTGAAACAGCTTATGGTCTGGTTCACGCGACTTGTCGCCCGCTCCCTCGGCAAAGCTTCCCGCTACTTGGGCAGGACCACGCCCGAACATCTGGAGACCGCGCGTTGGGGTGAAGCCGAAGCCTACTTTTACCTTCGAAGCCTAGGGTACCGCATTGTGGCGAGGAACTTCCGCACGCCACATAACCATGGCGAAATCGACATGATTGGTTGGGACGAAGGTGTTCTCTGCTTCGTGGAGGTCAAGACCCACTCCCAGGCTGGGCTGGTGCCGCCGGAGACGGCTGTCGACTCGGCCAAGAAGCAGCACATCCGCTCGGTTGCCCGCGGTTACGTGCGGCGACTGAGAACCGACCGTCCTCCGGTTTGCCGGTTCGATGTGGTCAGCGTCATTCTCGGAGACGACCGGCACGGACCGATCATTAAGTTGTACAAGGGTGCGTTTTCGTGGAAGGCCGCGCACCTGGCGGAACGCGAGTCTTACTCGATCCGTGAACGAAGGCGCTGGTGGCGGAAGTAAGGACTGGTGCTGGGTGTAGTGCCGCAAGCCCGTGTCAGACTCGATTTCGCGGGACTTGCTCCGCCATCAACGCCCCGCTAGAATAAGGATGCCACCAAATTAGGCGCGTAGCTCAGTTGGTTAGAGCGCTACCTTGACACGGTCGCCATCCACCCACCGGCTGTTGACTATAAACAGGTTAGATAGGGCTAGTAACGGGAGATACCGGTGTATTTGCCGGTATTTGGTACGCTCGGTCGGCGGGGTTGCTGGCAAGACAATGGCGGGGTGCGGCTGTTCCCAAAACATCACCGAATTCTGGAATGTGGCAACACGTCCCGCTGATCTGAATGGGCTCGGGTTATCGCATGAGGAAGTGCTCCAGGAAGTCAGCAGCATCGAGAAGTTGCTAACTCTGCTGCCGGACGTCCCGGCGATCTACACCGCTTGGAAAGAGATTGTAAGCGACCACAAAGTCCAGGGCGTCAAAGTTTATGATGCCCGCCTTGTTGCTGCCATGAATGTCTACGCAGTCGAGAACACCCTTACGTTCAATATGGCTGAGGTACCACTCGCGCGGTTTGCTCAGCGGTCAAGGGCCGTGCGCTTACCGCTAGTCTTAGTCTAGAGCAGAATAGGATTTTGTGTAACCGCATTTATCTGACATTGAGAGCTGATCACCCAACAGAATTATCAGTGCGACGGAGACATGGAGATCGCGGTGCAGCCGAAAGCAATAAAATCGCCGTGTCCTCCGTGGTGAATCCCTCCGAACGGATACAGGAGTTTCGAAATCGCCCTAGGCCGATGCTTCGCCAACGGCCGCGCGATCGGCAAGCACCGCGGCCTGAGCGCGGCTGATTCGTCCCGCAGGAATTGCCGCATCGCCGGCCTGCAAGCGCGGCAGCATTGCCACCTTTTCGGCGCCCGTGACCAGCCACAGGATCTTCCGCGAACGGTTCAGGATGGGATACGTAAGCGTCATGCGACGGTGTCCCATGTAAACGCCAGTGACACCCACGTCTGTATCCGTAATATTCAGGACCGGGTCTCCCGGCACCAGCGACGCCGTATGTCCGTCAGGCCCAAGCCCCAGATGGGCCAGATCAAGTACCGGCGGCGTTCCACTGAACGCCCTAAGCGTTCCCGCATACTGCTTCGCGGCCGCCTCCAACTCCGGCAACTCAACCGGCATGGCGTGAATTTGACCGCGCTTTATCGGAGCGTGTGCTAGCAGGCTTTCGTACAGATGGGTGAGATTTCGCTCTGGATCTCCGGCGGGAGCCACCCGCTCATCAACCTGGAAAACCTCGACGCCGGCCCACGGCACATTTTCGTTCGCGAGGGCGCGCAGCATGACCCACGGAGTGTGGCCTCCGCTGACCGCCATCGTGAACTTACCTCGCGCAGCCACCGCAGTTCGGGCATCTTCGGCGATAATCGCGGCGGCCCGTTCCGCGGCAGCTTGAGGATCAGGCAACACTTCCAGAGTCATGCCCGTCTCTCCGTTTCACTTGCCGAACTCGGTTTCGGCGGTGGTAGCTACTTTTCAGGTTTTTCCAGATGTCCGCCGAATTCAAAGCGCATCGCAGAAAGCAGCTTGTCGGCGTAGTCTGCTTCGCCGCGGGAGCTAAACCGCTCGTATAGCGCGGAAGTAAGAACCGGCGTTGGCACCGCCTCGTCGATCGACGCCTTGATCGTCCAGCGGCCTTCGCCTGAGTCCGACACACGGCCGGCAAACTTCGCCAGGCTGGGATCGGCGATCAACGCAGACGCAGTCAAGTCCAGCAGCCAGGAGGCGATCACGCTTCCCCGCCGCCAAACTTCAGCAACGTCGGCGAGGTTGAAGTCGTACTGATAGTGCTCGGGATCCCGCAGCGGAGTCGTTTCCGCATCGACTGCGTGGGTCTGCTTGCCAACATCGGCCGAGTGCAGTACGTTCAGCCCTTCCGCGTAGGCCGCCATGATGCCGTACTCAATTCCGTTATGCACCATTTTGACGAAGTGCCCGCCGCCACTCGGACCGCAATGCAGATAGCCCTGTTCCGCAGAACCTCCAACCTTCTCGCGCCCCGGTGTTCGCGGGATGCTACCTACGCCGGGTGCTATGGTCTTGAAAATGGGATCGAGGTGCTTCACTGCGGCGTCTGGCCCGCCGATCATCAGGCAGTAACCGCGCTCCAGTCCCCAAACACCACCACTGGTTCCGACGTCCACATAGTGAATTCTCCTGGGCACCAACTCCTTTGCGCGTCGGATATCGTCAATATAGTACGAATTCCCGCCATCGATCAGAATGTCTCCCGCCTCCAGGAATGGAACGATTTCAGCGATAGTCGAGTCCACCACTGCCGCCGGGATCATCAACCAGATCGCACGTGGTTTTTGCAGCTTGCTCACGAAGTCCTGGATCGACGACGAGCCGGTGGCGCCCTCTTTTGCCAGCTCGGCAACCGACTTCTGCGACATGTCGAAGACCGTGCAGGTGTGGCCGTCCTTCATCAGGCGCCGCACCATGTTGGCGCCCATTCTCCCCAGACCTACCATTCCTAATTGCATGGATCACTTTCTCCTTTAGGAAACTTATGAGCTCTTATTTGCGCGCGCGATAGCGGCGAATCTGGTTGTTGGTTGCGCTGTCGTGGTGCAGAGCAGGCTCATCTTTGCTCTCGAGCTCTGGAATGATTTTCTGCGCGAGCACTTTGCCCAGCTCCACGCCCCACTGGTCGAACGAATCGACACTCCAGATCGTGCCCTCGGTAAACACAATGTGTTCATAAAGCGCGACGAGTTTGCCGAGCGTCTCTGGAGTGAGCTCGTCCAACATGATTGTGTTCGAGGGACGATTGCCAGGAAATACCCGGTGCGGCACAAGCCAATCCGGAGTGCCTTCAGCCTTCACTTCCTCTGCAGTTTTGCCGAACGCCAGCGCCTCCGTCTGCGCGAAAACATTGGCTGTCAAGAGGTCGTGATGCCTGCCGAGCGGGTTGAGCGTCTTATAGAACCCGATAAAATCGCACGGAATCAGCTTCGTTCCCTGGTGAATCAGTTGATAGAAAGAATGCTGCCCATTCGTCCCCGGCTCGCCCCAGTAGATCGGCCCCGTCTGATACTCGATTTCCTTGCCGTTAAGCGTTACGTGCTTGCCATTGCTCTCCATCGTGAGTTGCTGAAGATAGGCAGGAAATCGCTTCAAGTATTGCTCATACGGCAACACCGCCACCGTCTGCGCACCGAAGAAGTCGTTGTACCAGACGCCGAGCAATCCCATGAGCACCGGCAGATTCCATTCAAACGGCGTCGTGCGGAAGTGCTCGTCCATCTGGTGGAAGCCGCTGAGCATCGCGCGGAAGTTCTCCGGCCCGATCGCCAGCATGGTCGACAGTCCGATCGCCGAATCCATGGAGTAGCGCCCGCCAACCCAGTCCCAGAACTCAAACATGTTGGCGGTGTCGATGCCGAATTTCGCCACTTCTGCCGCATTGGTCGAGACCGCGACAAAATGCTTGGCGATCGAGGACTCGTCTCCACCCAGCCCGGCGAGCGCCCAGGCGCGTGCGGTGTGGGCGTTCGTCATCGTCTCCAGGGTGGTGAAAGTCTTCGACGAAATGACAAACAACGTCTCTGCGGGATCGAGCCCATACACCGCTTCAGCAAAGTCGGTACCATCGACGTTCGAGACAAAGCGGAACGTCATGTCGCGCTGGCTGTAGTGCCGCAGGGCCTCGTAGGCCATGACCGGACCGAGATCCGATCCGCCGATGCCGACATTGATGACGTTGCGAATCCGCTTGCCGGTATGACCCTTCCATTCGCCAATGCGGACGCGATCGCTGAATGCCGACATCTTGTCCAGCACCGCATGTACTTCGGGAACTACGTCCTTCCCGTCCGTCTTGATCACTTCATCTTTGGGGGCCCGCAAAGCCACGTGCAGAACTGCCCGCTTCTCCGAGACGTTGATCTTCTCGCCGCGGAACATGGCGTCGATGCGCTCCCGCAGGCCCGATTCTTCTGCCAATTGCAGCAGCAACTTCAGCGTTTCGTCCGTGATGCGGTTCTTGGAGTAGTCCAGAAAAATGCCGGCAGCCTCGACCGAAAACCGCTCGCCGCGCTGCGGATCATCGGCAAATAACTTGCGAAGATGAGTGTCTTTGATTTGCTTATAATGCGCCGCAAGCGCCTTCCATGCCGGGCGGCGTGTGGCGCTCTTCATCCTGCCTGCCATCTTGCTGCTCCTGTCGTGTCCACTTCGCACTGCGAGTACAAGCCCTGGGTCCTGACGGTTCGCGGCGCAACAACACCCGGCAGAAGGCGCGTCCGCCTCCTCCACCAACATCAGTCATTGCCGGGAGCGTTAGCCCCGAGTCCGCGGACCTTGGTCGCGGACTCGGGCATCTTACTTGAGGACCGCGCTCTTGGACTCGATCACCCCCAAGAGCTCATTCCACGAATTCACGAACGCCTTCGCGCCTTCGACTTGAAGCTGTTCTCCCAAAGCGTCAATGTCAATTCCAGCCTTGGTGAACTGCTGCAGCACCTGCTCGCAGTCGCCGCCGTCAGCAGGCATTAACTCGCCGATTTCGCCGTGGTCCGCAAATGCCTTCAATGTGGCCTCAGGCATCGTATTCACTGTGTCTGGTGCCGCCAGGGACTTGACGTAAAGGATGTCCGAAGCCTTGGGGTCCTTCGTCCCTGTGCTCGCCAGCAGCAACCGCTGCGGGTTGTAGCCCGCCGCCACAATCTTCTTCCACCGCGGAGTTGACAACAGCTCGCGATAAGCTTTGTACGTCCGCTTGGCGATCGCGATTCCCAACTTGTCACGCAGGTCCTCGGGAACCTTGCCACTTATGGCCACATCCCAGCGGCTGATGAACACCGAAGCCACGGATCCAACATTGGTTGGCAACCCGGCCGCAATCCGGCGCTCGATGCCTTTCAGGTACGCGTTTGCCGCAGCCAGATACTGCTCCCGCGAGAACAGCAAAGTCACATTGATCGAGACGCCCGAAAAGATGGCTTCCTCGATCGCCGGCAGCCCCTCGGGAGTACCGGGAATCTTGATGAATAGGTTGGGACGCCCGCCACGAGCGGACAGATCTCTCGCGGCAGCAAGCGTTGTCGCGGTGTCATACGCCAGCAGCGGCGAGACCTCCAGCGACACCCAGCCATCCACGCCTTTGGTCTGGTTATGAATCGGCCGGAACAGGTCCGCGGCGCGAGTCAGGTCGTCCAATGCCAGGTCAAAAAACAGTGCCTCGCCGGACAGTCCCCGCCCCATTCCTTCATGAATGGAAGCATCGTAGGCGTCACTCTTCTTGATGGCCTGATCAAAGATCGTCGGATTCGACGTCAATCCTGTTACAGACAGCTCATCGATATAGCTTTTGAGGACACCCTTATCCAGTAGATCGCGCGTAATATTGTCCAGCCACAAACTCTGGCCCAGGTCATGTAGTTTTTGCGTCGGTTTCATTCTGCCTCCTCACATCTTCACCTCAGGGCATTTTGCCAGGAGCGGTCTACGCCACCGGCAATCGTCAGGCGCACTGGCATCCATGATCCCACAGAACAGCGCTTTCGACACGACTTGTGCGCCGAAATCGCCCTCGTTCGGGACGATTTCCTAAAGATTCACCCCACATTAACTTTGAGTCACAAAGTTTCGGAATGTTTCGGGAAATTTGCGACTCTAAGCCAACGCAAATCCGCCGGCGAACCCGTCGGCAGAAAACACATGCTCTTGGTCTCCTGGGCTGTCTCCATCCGTAACGCGCTGCTCGCGAGGGTATCCATCACCCGGCGTTTGGATCGTCCCGCTTTTCTGGCCTGACGGCTAGGTCTCCTGCCAGGTATGTCAATTGTGTCGGTCCTGCAAACCGAGTACCGGCAGCCTCGACGATTTCGGCGATCTTCAGTAAGACGTCCTCGCGTATGGCGGTGAACTCGGTCCAGTCACCCGTCTTGCCATAGGCCCACAATTCGAATTCGAAAGCAGCGCCGGCAATTGCACACACCCGAAGCCTCGAAGTCCCGGACTCGATCATGGGATGTTCGTTCAGCATGCTCTGCACGCGATCCAGCACGGACCTTAATTGTTCGACAGTAGTTTCGATTCGCAGCGAGAAGTTTTGGTTGAGCAACAATTTGGGGCGCTTCTTCATGTTTTGGAACTGCATCGACGCCAGCGCTCCGTTTGGAACAACCAACACATTCTGGTCGAGAGTCCGCAGTTTCAGCGAGCGGAGTCCGATGTCTTCGACCGTCCCAAGTCGACCGCCGATCTCGCAGAAGTCCCCGACGTGGACGGCTTTATCCATCAGCAACGAGACCCCGCCCAGGATGTTCTCAAGTGTTTTCTGCGCGGCCAGCGCTATCGCCAGTCCGCCGATGCCGAGGCCGGCGAGAGTGGTCTTCACGTTGATTCCGAACAGTGCCATTGCCGTAACGAAGGCGATTAAGAACATCACGATGCGGGTCAGTCGCTGCATCATGACCAGGATCGACTCTCCGCCTCCGCGCTCTCGCGTCCGCTTTACCGCATGGTCGAAGCCCCGGTCGATGATCCGGCTCACCAGCCACGCCAGACATGCCGCGAGGAGGGCTGCCAGGAAGCGAAAGTAGTAGGCGCGGTACAAAAGCGGCGGTTCAAGCAGGTAGAAAAAAATGCCGTGTATCAGGATCGCGATGATGCACTTGAGCGGCGTGCCCAGTGGCGTCTGCCAAACGCTTCGGAAAGGAAGTTTCCGGAGGCTGTACCAGATTCTCCTGGGCAGGCTCAGCACAAACGCCAACAGCCACGCTAGCAACCACGAGACTGGGATCGAAAGCAGCCACTCAAGCCATTGCGCTAACGACATCCCAAGCACATGGTGACTGCTCAAAGCGGAGGGCACGATTCGCTCGGCTAGCGTCGGCCCTTCGCTTTGCATTTGGGCATAGAGGTCCGGGATTCTCGCAACCGTCTCTTGCGACACCAGCCAGATTTTCCCGTACTCCGGATCATCCACCCGCACCAAAATCACATCGGTGTTGGCGCCGCCTACCACAAACATTCCGGCACGTACCCGGCCGGGAGGAAGTCCAGCTTCAACCGTGCCGTTGGGATCGTCGCTCAACAGATCGACGTCGCCTTTGAACCGATGGCCTAGCGCCTGAAATTCCCCGGCCAGCTGCGACACGTTCGTGTCTTGGCCGGGAGGCAGTTGGAGGTAGCGTGCGGCAGTCGCGAAGTCCTGGCGTTCCGCGTACTTCAGAAGGCCCATCACGGTACGGCGAGGGGTCTCGCGACCAAGCGGATCGACGACTGCCGCAGGCTCGGCTTTGGCTGGTGGCGCCGCAGATTTCGGAAGCTGGGCGGGCGAGCGCGCCGCTGCGCCTACGAATAGCAAAATTGACAGGGCTATGCGAAGAGCGCAGCGTCTGTTAAGCGACTGGCTT
>Ga0209039_10003711_pt1 | contig 11720 bp, 4 predicted proteins | sample BogFormECP12_OM1_FD_188238 | JGI IMG/M metagenome (GOLD analysis project Ga0209039, IMG submission 188238) | Bog forest soil microbial communities from Calvert Island, British Columbia, Canada - ECP12_OM1 (SPAdes) (version 2) | ecosystem: Environmental > Aquatic > Freshwater > Wetlands > Bog ...
CGTCAGCCCGACGTTATCACCTTCCGCAGGAACGCTCGTTATCGTGAATTGTATCGTGTACCGGTACTCGTTCCGCGTGCCATTGATGGTCCCGACCAGTACCCCGACACCACCATTCGAAATCACCGGGGCCGTCGTGTACCCATTGAGTCCCGTGCAGATCTCGGTCGTCATCGCAGGAATGCCTGAACCCGTTCCCGGGTAATCCGTCAGCACCGTCATGTTCACCACGTCACCCGTCTTGTAGAAGGGTCCGTGATTCATCAGACCAAAACTCGTCACGGCAAACCTCGGCATTTTTTGGTGCACCAGGACAAAAATCAAGCTGAGCGGCAACCGGTTCCGAACCCATTCGCGTTCCCCATACAAGTTCGCCGATGCCGTGCTCGTGATGTTGAAATTCCCGAACACTATAGCTACCGTATATGGTATGACCGAATTTCCCAGCGCCAACTTGTTCATGAACAAGCCAAATTCCTGGTCCCCTATCCGGGTTCGCACATTGCTCGAGTTGTCCTTGAACGCGAGTGCCGAATCATCTGCCGTGGCGTGAGCAGGTTGCCACGTCTGATCATAATGCGACTTGATCTCGCTACACTCCCGCTGCGGCATGTATACCCACACGTCTCCCGCATTCGGCACGTGAAGTATTGCCCAATCCGGCGCAACGTTCGTGTTCGCCGTTTCGCGGGGTGTCATCGGGATCATCTCTCGCGGCGTTGCTTGCCCGTAGGCCCCATGGATTGTTTGGCTGGCGCCAGCTCCGCCATTCTGGTTGAAGAGATCCGAGTCACGCCATACTGTATTGTCGATCCATTGCTCCTGGAATGGTGCCGCTCCCGACGTGTCCCACCAAGGGTGATATTGGGCGGTGCCTGTCGTGAATCCTGCCCGACCCATCGTGTTCGTTGCCGTGTACCCGTTCGCTGTATCATCTGCCGAATTGTTGTTGAACGTCAACACTTTCGGGAAATACCCGGCCAGCGCTTTCGTCACGTTCGTCGCCCAGCTCCACATCGGATAATTATTGTAATAGAACGCAGTGTTATCCGAGGCGAGTTGCTGGATGTGCTTGAAGGACGGGAAGCCATGTCTCATGATAAAAAAGCGACCGGCAACGCTGTTGCTCAGCAGGTTCATCGCCGCGCTCATTTGTGACAACGCTGGCGAGCTCGAGTCGTTCGCCACTCCTTGTCCAAGATACAATAATGTCCCCGGCGCGGCCGTTTCGATGCCCCGCGCCACCTGGAACATGTTAAAAAACGCCCACATGTGATCCAGGGCAACCCCAGCTTGAACGAGATTCGCTGGTAGCTGCGGCACTGGGTATGAGATGTTGTACTGGTAGAAAGCGTTAGGGAACACGGCCAGGTCTTGCTGCGTGTAAAATTCATACCCTTCCACGTATCCTGCCCCGGGGTTCGTCTGTGCATATACTCCGTAGAGTGCTGCATTGATATAATGTAACCACGAAAACGAGATCACGACCCGCAGGCACGAGATGCGACTGATGTACGCCATCACTGGCCCATTGATGATTGCTGCCTTGTCATTGAACGCGCCGCCATCGAGCGCCAGATTATCCTGGAACGGGCTCAAGATTTGATTCCACGTCCCGGCCGTCGTCCCGCTTGCCGTGGCCAACGCACCTCTCGAATACACCCAGTACGCGCTGTCGTTGAAGCAATATCCCGCATAATCCGTCGCTGTGTTTGGTTCATACGTCCCGGCAAATGTCGTCCACTGCTCCCGCACGGCTAATGGCCCTAATGGTGGGCTCGTCCCCAATGCAGGTCCGGTGGGAAAACTGTAGTACACCGGCACCTTCGCGCCCGTGCCATCCATCCATCCCATTGCACCTGTCGTTGTCGTGTATGGCGGCTCGCCATACGCCGGATTTTCTGTCTGGTCCGGATTCCCGCGATTGTAGAACACGCCCACATGCGCATTCACGTTATTATATGCTCGCGGTGCATCGGAAGGGGTGTTGCCCGCCAATGCTGCTATCCCAGGCGGGCCTGCTTGATACCAAGTCCCGCTTAACCCATATTTAAAGGCTAAGCCCACGCGAACCGCGCTCAACGACGTTGTCCCACCAAAATTCAGCCGTCCATCTACCCACATGAAATCCTTCGGAAATTCCTGCAATATGTCCGTCTGCAACAGCCCCGGCACCGTGATCTTCAAATTCAAGAAATCTGCCGCGTTGGTCGGGTTCACTTGCATTTGATAATTTGTCGCCACGATCATGCCCGTGGTCGGATTCCAATTCACCGACGACGACTCGCCCGGCGCTATGTACGAGTCCGTCCGGCAATAATCCGCCGAGATCGAATTCCTCGGCGTCGGCTGTGTCGCATATGCCGTTGGATTGTAATACAAATACACCCACGAGTGCCCGTTGTCCACGGGGTCAATGATGTCTATTTCGACTCGATGGGGCCAGAGATCGTTCCGATACCAGTTAGTCTGCAACACTTTTTGACCGTTTTGCGCTAAAAACACGAGTTCATCATCATGATCGACAGCGCCACGAACCTGGCTGTTATTGTCTGGCGTTCCACCTGCCCATGCTTCCATTGCCTGGGTTTGATGATACTCCGGCCAGTTGTCCATCATCGTCGCATTATTATCTATCGGCAGTCTCCCGCCATATCCGCCGGTCGTAGATGACGCGGGGGCGTTGAGATTTGCTTTCGGTGCATCCGGATAGTAATAATTCGGTAGGTCTGGATAAAATTGCGATGGCACGTATCCGTGCGCCCATTGCATTTCTTCTAGGAGCGTGTTTGGTCGAGTGCCGGCGTTCGTGTACGATATCGAACCATTCGCAATCCACTTCCATCCTTCCTCGTTGAGCTGGAACGATGTCTCGTGCCACATGTCATCCATCCCGAAGTACACGAATCGCATCTGGTTCACCGACAAACCCCATACAGACGTGCCAGTCGTGTTCCCACGATACGCGGGATCGAAAAGCCGTGGAGCGCCATACTGCGACAGCGTGACTGCATAACCCGTCCTTGTCAGGTTCGGATTGATCCCGGACCATTCTAAATTCACCATAGGTGGATAACTGTGCCACGGATAGCTCGGCCCGACTTGATTCGTTCGATCGAGATTCGACAAAATCGCGATGGTCATGCTGCTCACGCCAAATAATGCGAGCAACACGATGCCCCATTGCCGTTCTTTGACGAATTTCCTCAACTTTACAATTTTCATATGGCTCTGACTTGGGGATCCCTTGTTGGCATTGGCCAGACGTTTCTTCAAGCCAATAACAAGCACGATCATGCCGGCAACGCATAGCACGATCAGGAGTGGCAAGTCGTTCATGTCTATCGTATCTAGCCTCATGCAAATTCTTGAAGGCGCCCTCACCAAACATGGTCAATCGACACCCGAGCTGGAATCCATAAATGATGTCATTTCTCAGCACTTATCCAACGATAAAACAGATTTCATAACGATGGAAGGCTTTCGAAAAACCATCAATCAATGATGTTGCCCAAGGAAGAGTGAACATCGCCAATGTCCGATTATAAATGGAACTTGCTCTTGATCACGACGGTAGGCACGTTCATGGGCTCTTTAGACGGGAGCATCGTGAACATCGCAATCCCGACCATTTCGATGGACCTCAAGGCCCCTTTTGAACTCATCCAATGGGTCACGATCGTGTACTTGCTCGTGATGGCAATCTCTCTCGTTGCATTGGGCAGGCTCGGGGACATTCACGGAAGGAAGAACTTTTTCTTGCTCGGGCTCGCAATCTTTACCACTTCCAGTTTCTTGTGCGCGATGGCTATAACGCCTATCATGCTCGTTTCATTCCGTGCAATCCAGGGATTCGGGAGCTCGTTGATCGCCTCTAGCACGCCGGCGATGGTCACCGAAACGTTCCCACCACAAGAACGGGGCAAAGCCATGGGCATCAACGTGGCGTCGATTTATCTTGGCTTGACCATTGGTCCCGTGCTCGGCGGAATCTTGACTCAATTTTCAACGTGGCGCAGCATTTTTACCATTAACTTGCCAATTGGTGCCGTTGTATTCATCGCCGGTCTTATCAAATTGAAGCCATCGACGAATGCAGGGAAAAAACAAGCATTCGACATTCCAGGCATGGTCATGTTTGCCCTGTTCCTCGCTCCGCTCTTGCTCGCGCTCACCCTTGGCAACTTGATCGGATGGGGGAACATTTCGATCCTCATCTACGTGATCATCGCAGCCGCCGGGCTGGCAGGATTCTTGGCCGTGGAATCGAAGGTAACTGCCCCGATGATCAATCTCGACCTGTTCCGCCACAATCGCATGTTTGCGGCCGGGAACGTAACGGCCTTGTTAAATTACATCGCCATCAATGGAGTGCTGTTCCTCTTGTCGATTTACCTGCAATCATTCCGCCATTTCCTGGTGATGATAGCCGGGATGCTCATGCTTCCCGCGCCGCTCACGCAGAGCTTGATCTCGCTCCGGAGTGGCCGGTTATCGGACAAGATCGGGTCCCGTGCCCTCTGCGCTGCGGGAATGGGTATCATCGGGCTCGGGATCTTCATGACCATCGTGGTCATCAACTTCCTTTCTCCCGTGTTTCTCCTCGCGAGCTTGCTGATCATGGGCGCCGGGACAGGATTATTCTCGTCGCCGAACCAGTCAGCCATCATGGGTTCAGTGGAAAAACGTGACCTTGGCATTGCAGCAGGCGTTCTTTCAACCATGCGCACCACGGGGCAATCTATAAGCGTGGCACTTCTCAGCGCCATTGTTGGCATGTTCATTGCGCCTGCGATACTCAACAATGCCATCGCGGTAGGCGGGCCGATCAACGTCACGCCCGAGATCATCGCGAACTTTCAATTCGGGATGAGCATCGCGTATCTCGTTTCCATTTGCTTGTGCATGCTAGGTGTTTTCACGGCGCTCATGCGGGGTGCCCATCATCAACCCCTGGAAATCCACGAAGCCCCCGCGGATATCCCACCCGATGCTTGATAAGGTTGAAATGCAAATCTCGCTTTACAAGATGCATGGCTTCAAAGACCCGTATTTTTCTGAATCTTCATTTCTCCATCGGCGCCGCGTTGATGGTCTTGTTCTTGAGCGGGTTTTTCGTCACTCTTCTGGGAAAAGAATATTATTTCGGGCTAATCGGTCTCGGCGTGATACTTTTCCCGTTGATTGGCATCGGTGCGCTGTATAATGAAGTTCGGGAAGAAAAATTACGTTTTCAACCGTATTATTTCATCGCATTGGGCATCACCATCACCGTGATGGTCGCGGACATCATCTATGGCATGTTCATCGTGGTCGCCATCACGGCCATCTTTACCATTTGTCTATGGAGCATTGTCCTAGCTTTGGATGACCATGTTCGAGAATATCTTGGCCGCACATCCATCATCCTCTCCAGAGGCTGTCTCGTGTTTGCCGTGATCTTTCTGTATTTTTACACCATCGATGTCCCGGCACGAGCGATCTCGGCAGGCATCATCGTGAACCTGGACGGGATGTTTGATATAATAGCAGGGATCTCGTGGATCGGCTTGTTCGTGTTCATCCTGATCGTTTCACGCTACCGCATCGGAGGCCTCATGACGTTCGGGGTGGTGGCTTACTTTTACACGTACCCAGCTCAGGAGATCGTGAGTCGCATAAACCAGACGCCACCCGAGTACTTGCCCGTGTTGGTGGTGATGATTTTGATCACGATCGTGTTATCGGTCAACACGGGGCTCGGCGTTGGGCGATCCATCTCGGAGACGATCGTGCTGGTCAAGCACGGGCGCTCGGGCTTTTTCGGCCCATGGTTCGCCGCGTTCATCAAGAATCCACGGTACCTGCGCGTGACTGCCGATAATGCAAAGCCTTTCACGCCCGCGGAGAAGCACGTGATGGTGAAAGGCATCGCGATCATCCTCGTCATGACCCTTGTTATCCTGCCGGGATTCTTGTCATACTTTAATGCGTACAAGATCCCGATCCAGATCACGCCACGAAATGATTATTCGGTCAAGTTCAATTTTTGGGCGTCATCGAACCTGGATGCTTACCCGATCGTGACTCGTGTCGAGTTGAGCAATTACAAGGCCAACCTGGATCTCACGTTCGGCCAGATCACGACACAGAGTGCCAAGACCCTGGTCGAATTCGAAACTGCTATGCCTGGCATCACGTATCGCGTCACGATTAACCCATCAACCATCGCGAAGCTCCTGGATTACGTGAAAAATGCAACGCTAATCCTTCTTGCATACATGGACAACGGGACGTTGCACCATTGGCGCGGATTTTGCTTCGATATCGAAGGGCCTGGTTATTCGGATCTAGGCTGCAACGGATCGATCGACGAGGAAATCGCTATCTGGACTAGCGTTTTCGATTGGGTTGGCAACAAGACGATCATGGGAAAACCCATCGAGATGGAATGCGTGAGCTCGTCAACGGATCCGGTTGACATGGCGTTCGATGGCGACATCGACATGCAGCAATATAATCGCCAAGTGGATGCCGTCCCGGACCGGTTCACCACGTACGCGCCCATGATTTACCGCTGTGGCTATGAAGGAACAAAGCCGTATGGTTCGCCCATGAATCCGTTGCGTCCGTGGCACACCTCCTATTCGGTTTACACGAACCTTGCGACCCTTGGCTCGCGCGTGCCCGTTGACAGGATGGGTGTGTATCTCGGCATCTTGAACTGTTCTTGCTATGGCCGTGACTTGCCGCAACCAGAACCAATCTCTTGGGGGAACGCGACCGGGCTTGGAAACCTGATCCGCGACGTGCTCATTTGCAAGTCGTTCGGGATCAAGGAAGTGACCTTTTTCCTGCAATTCACAGCGATCGAGAATGGATATTCCATGGGCGGCGCTTTCGCCACGTATGGGGACGATTTCCTTGCAATAATGAATGATTCCGTCAATACGCACCCGCCATCGTCATTCATGATCTATTACAACAAGGATGATGGAAACCTCGATCAAACCTTTGCACAGGACTGGATCCTCGATTTTGCCAGGCTCCCGGGAATCCTCGAAGTGCTCTCGATGGCATGCGTGGCGGTTCTGGCCATGGTCGTGCTTGCGTGGATGCAACAAAGGAAAAAGCTCTAGCAACTCTTCTTTTTGTTTTTCATTTTGCAGCACCATTCGCAATGTTACATGTTGATAAGGCCGCACGATGCAAGTAAGCAGCGAATGATGATGGATCTTCTCGCTATCACGGAAGGCGGTGCCGCCTCATGCAAGAGCATCTGGGTCGATGCATCTCCCGGCGAAGCTGCCAAGGGTGCACCGGCAAAACGCATCATCCACGCCCGGACGATTCAATTGCAAGAAAAAGCCACGCTCGATCGAATCGGCATCCGCGTGGGGCCGGGATATCAAAAATGTGGTAGCCAGAAAGAGCTGGATTGGGCGCAAGACATCGTCGTGCTGGTGCAGCAAGAACGCGCTGGTGATTGGACCTCGATTTTCGAGCAAATAGGCGTGCAAGAACCAGTAGGCATCACCTGGTTCAGTCTAGGTGGGGCAGAAGCAGAATCCATAATCATCCAGATCAGAAAAAGTGGTATCGATCGTTGGTGGCCGTCGTGGAACGTTGCCATGAACAGCCTGATCTTGGAAGGCACGTACACGCCGCCCATGGAGCCAGTCCCGGTTCGTCACCTCAATGAATTGGATTATGCAGAAAGCGATATTCCCTCAGGAGTGCTCGTGGAATCACGCGGGCACGAGATCCGGTTCCGAACGGACTATTTTGACATCGGTTTCGCTCGACGAAACCCCGAGCTTACTTTTCTCGCCATTGACGAGATGGGCCAGGGAAAAGCTTGCCAAAACCTTCTCAAGCTCGCTTCCCAGCACCGGAAAAACGATGCAACGACCCCGTACCTGGTGCAAGGACCTCGAATGTACCCGTGGTACCCGCCAATCGCGGGATTCTTTCAGTTCGAGCCTGTTGGTATCACGGTCGAAGGCGGGAATCGGGTAAAATACTGGTGCCGATCGGATGACGCCGGCGTTGAATACCAATTTCAATGGGACATCATAGGGGCTTCATCATTTTCGGTAACGATCCAGCGCACGTGCAAGCAACGCATCCGCATGTTGCACAGCGGGTGGCAATTCTCGCTCGATAGCAAAGCCGCGCCCGTTACGGCGTTGGGTGCCATCACGAAACAAGGTGAAACGGGATTGCTTGAATTTCCCGTGATCTTGCACTTTCCTGGTAAAGGCACATTGCTTTGCACCCTCGAAAAGGGAATTTGCCTTGCACGGTTCGATGCAAACCCACCGGCAATGACAAACACGTTCGAGCTGAAAATGGGCGAGGAACCACAACCAGAGGGGGATTACTTGCTGCCAGAGGGACACGCCGAGGCGACGGTCAAGTTCGAGGTGATCACGCCAGAATTCGCCGCGTTGCGAGATGATGCCCCGCAAGTCGTGAAAGACATGGTGCGGTTCCGGGCTGTCACAGCGTTGACCTACCGTGCCGACACCGCCACCTTTTCGAACAATGGAACGAGCATGCATTGCCCCGCGTGCATCGACAGCTGGGCAGAAAATGTCATCGGGTTCACGCCTTGGCAAGGGATAGAGCCCCGCATGTTCTTGCAGCAGACCCTGGAACGCTGGCTGCTCGAAGCACCGGCATATGGATCGGGCCGCAGCATCATCGATGACAATCATTATTACGAGGACGAATACATCATTTGCGGGACCTCGGCGTTGTTCGGCCTTGCGAAATTTCTCCAGGCATATAACGATGAAGCGTGGTTCGAGCAATACAAGGAGAATATCCTGGTCCAGGTCACGCGCATGCAAGGCCGCGACGTCGATGGGGATGGCATCGTGGAGAGCACGTACCGTCTTGGCATAAGTGGCGAGCACCAGTGGTCAACGAACTGGTGGGATGTCTTGTCATTTGGCTGGAAGGATGCCTTTTCAAACGCGTTCTTGTATCCAGCGCTTGTCACGTTAAGCAAGGTTTTTACCGAGCATGGGATGGCCGACGAGGCCGCCAATCTCGATACGTGGGCCAGTAACTTGAAACAGAATTTCGTTCCCACGTTTTTCAACGAAAAAACAGGATGGCTCGCGGGGTGGCGATGCAAGGAGGACAAGCTGCACGATTATGCCTTCTTGTTCGTCAACGGGGCGGCGGTGGAATATGGACTCGTCGATGGCGACTTGGCAATGGACATCATGGAACGGCTCTGGAACGAATTGCAAGCATCGCGCTTCAGGGATTACAATCTCGGCTTACCGGGCAATCTCTGGTATATCCCCGCTTCCGACACAGCGAAACCGCAGTATGGCGAACCCATGGGCACGTACGAGAACGGGGGAGCGACGCATAGCCAATCTCGTCATTTTGTGAGTGGCTTGTATGCAGCGGGCATGACCGTGGAAGGCGACATGTTGCTTGAACAATTGAGCCAGAGCATGGCCGACGGGAGCGCGTTCGGTGGCGTGGGTTCTGGCGTCGACTGGCGCACGTGGGATGGCCGGCCGTGTGGCTACGAAGGATTGCTTTGCGACCAGTTTGGCATCCTGGTTCCTGCCCTCCATCGATGGTCGAGAAAGGACAGTCGTTAACTATTCGTTGGATTAATGGTTAAACGTGGACACGAACTGCATGGTTCGATTCGACCACCATCTCATCTCGATGCCCAGCACCTGCAACAAATCACGATCATCAGCGGGTTTCCTTTAACGACTCCTCTAACGACCCGCTCGGCTAATCCTTATGCCTCTTGAATTAAGCTGGCGTGGAGCATGGCGGCCGTGCCGAGCCCCGCATTGCGGCACTCGGGGCGGATGATGGTTTCCGTTTTAAAAATTGTGTTGCGGCCGAAATGAGCTTGAAAATTGAAAACAAAGGAGATCAGGCAGCCTCGATCTCTACTACCTGCTTCCGCTTACGTTTTGGCACGAACGGCTCGGGCACCCGCCGGAAGAACGGGATAGCGAGCCAAAGGACCACGCCGAACACGGTGAAGATCCAGAACATGCCGAATAAACCCTTAATCACGCCTGCAATAAACGCGACTAAAGCCGAAGCTGACCCATTTCCGATGTTCAAGATGCCCGCAAACCGCCCACGGGAGCCGGGCGGGAACAGATCGAGCGTCCACGAGTCGGTGGCGATGCCAACGGCGGTTGTGAAGGGCATCATGATCCCGAGGCCGACGAGCAAGAGGTACGTGTTCGCACCAAGCAGGGATATGAAAATACCACCAATAGGGGCCAAGTACAGGCAGATCATGGTGACCCGTTTACGTCCCAATATATCCGTGTATTTGCTTGCGAAAAAATATCCCAAGCCCACGGGAATGCCGACGAGCGGGATGGCCGAAACCATCGTTGGAATGTTCCAGTTAACGAATTGCAGAACTGACAGGAAGAACGGGTAATAGGCGTTGGTGGCGGAAGTTGAAAAGATCTTGGCGACAAAAAGCCTGAAAAAACCGTTATACTGGCGCATCTCCGACAAATTGGATATGCTTTTGAGGTCCACGGTCCAGCTCCGGGCCGGACCTGGGGTCGGGGGATGGCGCACCAGAAGTAACGTCGAGATCCCCGTTCCGCCAATTATTGCCGCAGCTATCGTGATCATCGTAGCGTGAGCCGACCACGTGAAGCCAGCGCGTCCACTTGGAAGGAGGGCCGCGGCGGGGATCCAGACGAGAAGAGAGCCAACAGTGCCAAAGATCGTGATAAACGTATTCGTTTTACCCCGCCGTTCATCGGGTGTCAGATCGGCGATGAGCGCCCGGTTGTTGACGTGCACCATGTTGGACGACGCCGCGAGAAAAATGCCTGCTATGATCACGAGCAGGACCAGATTTGTCGTGGTGATATAGATGAGCATCAGGATAGCCGTGACAGAGCACCCGGTAAGAATCATCACGACACGGTTTCCCAACCGCTTGGGTCGCACGTTGTCGCCGATGGTTCCCCAGATGAGATAGAAAATCATTCCAACTATAAACCGTAACGCGATCATGGTCCCCATCGCAATACCAATCTGCAAAGAGTTTCCGGATCCAACGTTATTCACGTATGATGTGAACCACTGCGATTCCGTGTCTGAGTAATTTGATGTTCCGAGTGAGAGTATTAAAAGTGCAACAAACCAAGTCAATCGCCACTGGCTCGCGTGTCTAACGGGCTCTTCTGCCTTTTCCGGGGAAGGTTCCTCTACCATGCTATGATCTTGTTTTTCATCTATATGTGAAGCTATCTCTAGACAGACTGATGCCGGTTCTCGCGTGCCCAAGATGATTCGTATTGGCCATACCATGAATCGTCTACGGTCACCATTTGTTGATTTTGACTTAGATACGTTTGTATCACGATAGCCACGTGACCACCTCCACTAGTCCATGCATAAAAGACTTCGATGGGGGGACTGGAATTAATTTCTCCATCAAGAGTGCTAAAAGCAACCGATGATCCAACCGCCGTTGATCTAATACCCCAATTTACATAAATGCGAGGGATATCTGCGATTAGGCAGGGTTTGTTGCATAATGCAGAACTTGGAGAATTGCAGCACGACGATAGACCGAAATACCAATTGGCCAATTGACATTGACTGATTGAATTATTATCACTAAGTGAGATTCCGACTTAAATCCTTGAGGGCTATTTTCTTTCACGTGACATCCCGTGCACCCATCCACTAACAACGGGTGGCCTCGGGAT
>Ga0209039_10003713_pt1 | contig 11717 bp, 13 predicted proteins | sample BogFormECP12_OM1_FD_188238 | JGI IMG/M metagenome (GOLD analysis project Ga0209039, IMG submission 188238) | Bog forest soil microbial communities from Calvert Island, British Columbia, Canada - ECP12_OM1 (SPAdes) (version 2) | ecosystem: Environmental > Aquatic > Freshwater > Wetlands > Bog ...
CCTCATCGGCGCCCACCGGCGGCTCAGCGATGTTGTTCCGATCCCGGGGGAAGCCTTGAAAGCTCATCTGCCAGGGCCGGGGCGGCCGGCTGATATCCGCTCCACGTGGTCACCTCAGAGCTTTCGGTGGACATCCAAACTATCGAGGCTTTTACGGACACGGTGAAGGAACCCACCAGCCACAATGATGGGTTGATTGGGGCCATGACCAGTTCCATGCGGGTGCCAGGCAACACCCTGACCGCAACGCCGAGAATCGATACCGGCTTGAGAACTTCGGCTTCCGCTCTTAACCAATGAAAATCATGGGTTTCGATCCACAACCGCCCCTGCATACCTGTCAGGATCTTTGCCTCGCGGTTTGGTGGCCGGTAATCGGGCTTGGGTCTAGCATCGAGAACACACGTTGAATAGCCGTTGAGCACTTCTTCGCCGGCGACAGTGAAGTCGAAGGCCTTCAGGTACTCTCCCAGCAGAATTCCCGTTTGATCCCGCTCTTTCCAGTACCGCTCCGACCGGTGTCGCTTTTGCGATTCCGTCTCGTGGCTTCGCCTGTAGACCTCTTGGAGGAGTTTCCCGTGTTCTTCGGCCAGTTGCTCCTCCGTCAACGGCTTGTCGGCGACGGCAATCGGCATGTAGTAGTCCGTTCCCTCGATCATGAACACCCGATTGGTTATCACTTTGGTGTTGTGTTTAGTTGTCTCTGCATCACGTTCTACAAAGGCAAAACCGGGAAATGCATTCCAGTCGGCTCGCATCGCGAGTGTTGCGCGTTGGAGCAAATCGGGAACATTCGCCGGGCTGCACTGCGCACGCCCCGGGTCACAGCAGACCACCGCCAGCAGCGGCAAGATGACCAGCTCGAATAGGGAGTGACTCCAGCTTGCGCCCGAACGTTTAGTGGGAGAGGTCATGCCGCCCTGACTTGAATGCAGGCAAACGTGTAGCCAATCCCATTCGATTTTCTCCAGGTGCTTAATGATCAATCGTGGAGCTCATATCCGTGGAGATCGCTCAGGCAGGCGCCGACTGCGTGCGGGTGTCCAGAACTCGGCAGCAGCGATCAACTCTAGGCACTGGCTTCTCCAGCAGGTGCCGCTGAAGGAGAGGCGTACACCGGTTCCAGTACAAGACGAAAACGGCCTGGCGATTGCTGCATACCGGAAGGAGCGGAAGGACGTGGCCAACGTGTTCACGATAACGAAGATTCTCTTACCAATCGATTTCTCCGAACGTTCTGCCGACGCTGCGAAGGCTGCTGCGGCGGTCGCCGAACGTTTTCACTCCGAGATTACGCTGCTCCACATCTTGGCGCCGCGCTTCGAGGCGCCCCTCGCGATACCGGGCCAGAGGACGGTGGTACACGGCTTCGCCCGAGAAGAGGCTGAGGCGAGGATGCAGGAATTCCAATGCCAGGAATGGCACCGGCTTCAAGTGAAGCGCGTCCCGCGAGAAGGCGACCCTGCCCGCGCGATTGTGGAGTACGCCGAGTCGGAGCACATCGATTTGATCATGATGCCGACACATGGGTATGGCCCCTTCCGGCGCCTGCTCCTCGGCTCGGTTACAGCAAAGGTTCTCCACGACTCGAAGTGTCCGGTGTGGACCGCAGTCCATGATACAGAGAACCCATCCCGCGTACCTGCACAGCCCCGTCGTATCGCCGCCGCTGTCGATTTGGGGCCACACAGCGGTGACGTCCTGCGCTGGGCTAGCCAGCTCTCCTGGGAGTTTGGAGCACCGCTGAGCATCATTCACGTTGCCCCACTCGATCCGCGAACTGAAGACTACTACTTGTCGCCGGAATGGAGAGCCGAGGTCATCGGCAATGCAAGGGCTGAACTCACAGAATTGGTAAGGGCCGATGGGATCAACGGGCAAATTCACATTGAAGTCGGCTCAATTCCCCAGGCAGTGGTTGAACGGACCCGGAACGCTCAAGCCGACCTGCTCGTCATCGGGCGGAGCGGTCATGGCGGTGTCACAGGCCGCTTACCGACGAACGCGTATGCCATGATTCGCGAGTCCCCCTGCCCGGTGCTCGGTGTGTGAAATAGTGAGAGGTGAAGACTGGAGGTGTGTGCCATGAAAGTTTGCGAACTGATGAGTCCGGCGGTAGTCGCAGTCGGCCCCAAGACACCGCTACGCAGCATTCTGCAGCTTATGTTGCGACGCCACCTGAACGACGTCTTGGTCGTGGACGAGCAACAGAGAGTCGCGGGCATTGTTACCTACTCCGACCTGAGCCGTAGGCTCCTCCCGACCGAGGGAGAGCTAGTCGAACACGAAGAATACATGATCCAGCCTGAATCGATGGAAGATCGGGTCGCCGACATTATAGATGTGCCCGTTGGCGAGGTCATGACCAGACACGTGATCACCGTGTCCCCTGATGAAGAGGTGCTTAAAGCGGGGGCCATCATGACCGCCCATCGTGTAAAGCAACTTCCAGTGGTCCGCCAGGATAAGGTTGTGGGAATCATCAGTCATACGGACATCGGCTGGGGCTTGATGATGCAATACGGAGGATCAGACGGCGGTTAGCGAACCGCCATCCGGCTGAATTCAGAGCTGAACGGGCCGGCGTCTAGCCGCCAGGTTTCATATCCAGGCTTCCGGTAGTCGACCGGCCGGACTCAACCTGCACCGGGTTCCCCCGGTGGCGGAACGAGGCCGAACAGTTAACCGTAAGCTCTTCAGGAGTTTACAGCCGATTGCGCGGGCGATCCCGCTCTCCAATTCGCCGCCGAAACCCGCGCACAACCCTCCTCTAGCCCTTCTTCCACCAAAAACTGACCTGAACCTCACGACAACGCCTCTGGGCGAGGCTATTCTATTCTTCGAGATCATGCTTCGAGGCTTCGTTGAGAAGCTTTGGGGTTGGGAATTTGACCCCAGAGACGAGGTATCAGAATGGGTTGCAATGACATCATCGTTTTGGATAACCGGGAGACAAGCTCGCTAACCAGGGCCCGGGGGCTTGCGGTCCTGCCATCGAAGACAACAAACAGGGAGTGTGCGTCGGCCGGTCGGGTCGAATTGCCCCTCTCGCCTTACGACGTCGCAGGTGCAGGCGCTTTCGAAGGTATCGTGGGACGCAGCGCCGCTCTCTGCGAAGTGTTTGATCAGATTCGAGTCGTCGCGCCAATGGACGCCACAGTTCTCATTGAAGGAGAGACGGGGACTGGAAAAGAACTCGTCGCGCGTGCCATTCACGCTCTCAGCACCCGGCACGGTGGGGCTTTCGTCCCGATGAACTGCGCGGCCATTCCTCGCGAACTGCTGGAAAGCGAAATCTTCGGGCACGAAAAGGGCGCCTTCACGGGCGCCGTGGCGCGGAAGATCGGCCGTTTCGAGGCCGCCCACCAAGGCACGCTGTTTATGGATGAGATCGGCGATATGCCGCTCGAACTTCAGGCGAAAGTGCTCAGGATCCTGCAGGAACAGCAATTTGAGAGACTCGGTTCCACCGCCACGCAGCGTGTCAGCGTTCGTGTGGTGGCCGCTACGAACCAGGATCTGGACCGGCTCGTTTCCGAAAAGCAGTTCCGCAACGACCTGTACTACCGGCTAAACGTATTCCCGATTCGCGTCCCACCTCTGCGCGAAAGGCGCGATGACATTCCGTTGTTGGTGGCGCATTTCGTCAAGATGTTTTCCGCGCGCATGAACAAACAGATTGAGACGATTCCCTCGGACGCTATGGAGGCGCTCCTCGATTACGATTGGCCTGGGAACATCCGGGAACTGCAAAACTTCGTGGAGCGCTCGGTGATTCTGACCAACAGCCGACTCCTGAAGCCCCCGATTTCGGAACTTCTGAAGAGGCGGACCGTGGCCAACCCGGTCACGCTGAAGGAATGCGAGCGAGAGCATATTCTGAAAGCCATTCAGGAGTCCAACTGGGTGATCGCAGGACCGCACGGAGCGGCCGCCCGCCTCGGTGTTCCGCGGTCCACGCTTATGTATCGGATGCGGAAACTCGCGATTATAGGTGAGCGGCGGCCATTTCCTGCTGCATAAAGGACCTTCGCGACGGCATCGACCGAGCGGCTCTGAATCTCTAGATGGGAACCGTCAGCACAGGACCGGGGTAGCGTTGAATCACCCGATAAGTGGTGGAACCGAAGACCGCCAGGTCCAACGAGTCGCGTCCCCGCACTCCACTGACGACCAGGTCGGACCGGTTCTCTGCAGCAAAGTTGAGGATTTCTCGGAATGCCTTGCCCAGGCGCACCTCCAGATGTACCTTTCCCGAGCCAACCGCTGATGGCGGGAGCAGTTTCTGGAGCTTGTCCACGACGGCGTCCGTTTTCTTCGCAATGTCGGCCGACTCGGAGATATTGTCGAGAATATGCAGGATCGTCAGCTCGGCGCCGTACGCGTTGGCCACCGAGAGGGCATGATCCACTTTTGGTAACACGTGGCAGTTTCCTTTCAAGTTCCTCCGGCAGGGGGCACTTAGTCCTGCGCAGTCTCCAGCGGCACCGTCAGCACTGGACGGGTGAGGAGTTGAATGACCCGATAAGTCGTGGAACCGAAAACCGCGAGGTCCAACGAGTTGCGTCCTTGCACTCCCGTGACGATCAGGTCCGATTGTTTCTCCGCGGCAAAGTTCAGGATCTCCCGGTATGCTTTACCGAGGCGCACCTCCAGATGCACTCTCGACGGGTCCAGCGCCGATGGCGGGAGCAGTTTCTGGAGCTTGTCCACAACAGCGTCCGTTTCCTTCGCAACGTCGGCCGACTCGGAGATCCTGTCGAGAACATGCAGGATCGTCAGCTCGGCGCCGTACGCGTCGGCCACGGACACGGCATGCTCCAAAGCCCGCTGCGAGTGCGCCGAGAAGTCAACACAGCAGAGAATCCGGCGAACATCAACAGACCCAGCCGCGGGGCGCTTGCCGTTCTGGTCCGGGCGCTTTCCGGGGATGGCCAGCACGGGACAGGGCGCGTGCCGCAGGATGCGCTCCGTAACCGAGCCCAACATGAGGTGTTCAAACCCGCGCCGGCCATGGGTTCCCATCACGATCAGGCTGACGGCGCGCGCCCGGGCCAGGCAAAGGATTGCATCTGCGGCCATGCTTTCCTCGACGACACATTCCGGCTGAACGCCGCCGCACAAGTCCACAAACTGCCGAAGCTGATCCTGCGCATTGGATACGAGCGTCTCCCGAAACTGCTCGTAGTACTCAAGTTCGGCCTGGTAGTAACAAGATGGATGCTGCCACAATTCCACGACGTGCTGCAAAATCAGCTTCGCGCGATAGTGGCAGGTGATCGACTGCGCATAACGGTAAGCCTCCGCCGAGAAGTCCGAGAAATCGACCGGACAGAGGATGTGTTCGATTCGTATGGCGGTCCCCCCGCCTACGACTGATTCAGCTTCCGCTATTAGAGCCATCTGGGTTCCTCCTAGCAAGTCTCTCCGGCATGCTATGCGGCGTCTGTCTTTTGCTGCTCGTATTCGCGCTCGAGCTCGGCGATTCGTGCTTCAAGCCGCCGGCGAACCTCTCCTTGGGACTGGTCGGCTTTCGCTCTCAGGGTCCTAATGCGGGCGTCCCGTTGCTCTTCCCGGAGCAGGATATTGGACCGTTCGCGCAGAAGCGCCCTTTGGAGCTTCGTGCCGATGCGATCAAGCTGGCCGTCAAGTTTGTCGAGGCGCTCGGCCCTCGCCTGCGCCCGTTCGGCCTTGATCTGCTCCATCTCAGCGCGGTGTGCTGCCACGTCGCGATCATGATGCATGCGTCTGACCTGACCGCGGGTTCGCCGGAAGACCACACCTCCGAGCGCTTCCATTCGCGTGTCCAGGGGGGCCATCCAGTCTTCCGAGACGTCGGCAATCACGGCGAACTTGCCGGGCGCAAGGGCAGTACTCACGTCATTGACAAACTCGTCGGTCACCCCTGCACGATCGAGAGTGATGATGAATCCGATCAGTGCGCCAGCGGCCGCGCCCCCAAGAATGCCGACCGGTCCGCCGAGAGCCCCCACAACCGTGCCTGCCAGGCTGCCGACACCAATCACCGGGAAATCCATATCGTCAGGATTCTCGACAACCCGTACGCTGCCATCAGGTTCCTTGGCGACAGTCCATACCTCGAAAAGCGAAATCTCGCCATCGCGGTCCAATTCGCGGAGGGCTTGGAGGCCTGCCTGCGCCTTGCTTTGTTCGTCGAAGACGATCACAATCAGTTTCTCCACAGTGACGCTCCTCTCTCCCGCAGCAATGTCCTGGCAGGCGCAAGGCGCAAGTGGTTAGCTTGCGGCCGCCCGTTCCTCGTAATCGCGCCGAACATCAGCGATCCGTGCTTCCAGCCGCCGGTGGATCTCTCCTTCCGACTGATCGGCCTTCGCTTTGAGAGCTTGAATCTTGGCATCTCGAACGCTCTGGCGGAATAGCATCCCGCACCGTTCGCGCTCCAAAGCGTCGGCCAGCTTTTTTCGCAGAGCGTCGATCCGGGCGTCGATCTTGGCCTGACGCTCCGCTCGCGCCTGTGCCCGCTCGGCCTTGAGTTGCTCCATTTCAGCGCGATGTGCGGCCACGTCGCGATCATGATGCATGCGTCTGACCTGACTGCGGGTTCGCCGGAAGACCACACCTCCGACCTTTTCCATTTCCGTGTCCAGGGGAGTGACCCAATCTTCGGAAACATCGGCGACCACAGCGAACTTGCCGGTTGTCATCGCGGCGTTCACGTCATTGACGAACTCGTCGGTCACGCCGGAGTGTTCCAGATCGGCGATCGAAGCAATGAATCCGCCTGCCATGCCGCCTATCAGTGCTCCGAGGGGGCCGCCGAGAAGTCCAACAATCACGCCCACCGCGCTAGTGCCGCCGATGACGGGAAACGCCAGTTTGTCCGTGTCGTCGATGTACCGGATGCCGCCGCTAGCTTCCTTCTGGATCATCCGCGCTTCGTAAACGGAAATCTCTCCATCCTGGTCCAGTTGCCGGAGGACCTCGAACCCCGCGAACGCCTTCGCTTGGTCGTCGAAGATGACTACGATCAGTTTCTCCACGGTTGTATTCCTTTCTGGCAAGCGGCGGTAAAATCGGCGCGAGCATTGCTGAAGCGTCTTGATCTCAGCGATGGCCGCTTGCACCCCGCACGGCAGTTCTGGAGCAAATTGTCGGCCAAACGTTGCTGCTGCCGGCGGTCCTTACGACATGTTGCTCGGGTAGCATTGAGGACGGCTGTAGCAACCGGGAGTTACTCATTAGGACGGCAGACGAAGTCCACTTCTCGACTTGCTGTGCAACACTTAGTCACTGACCGTCCCGCAGAGAGTGATTCCAGGGCTCACTCGCGTGTGCCGGCCTCTGGCGCAACGTTTGGGCGAGTTTGGATTCGAAGTTCCTGCACAAGCGCTCCTAAAACGGAGACAATTACGGGCCCCACCAGGATGCCCATGGCTCCGAATGCAGTCGTTGCGCCCAATATTGAGAGCGCAATCAGCAACGGCGGCTGGCGAAGCCGTGTGCCTATCATTCGCGGCACCAGCCAAAGTGCCACCGCCTGTTGGGTGGCAAAGCACACGACGCCGTTCACGGCGGCTTTTATCCAGGCTCCCTGAACCGCCAACATGATTGTGAGAGGCAACCAGACAGTCGCAGCCCCAATGAGGGGAATCATGGATGAGAGTCCGGCGAAGGCGCCCCACATTGCCGGCGACGAGATGCCGGCAACCCAAAAAATGGCTCCGAACAGTATGGCTTCCACGGCCGCCATAGCAAGGATGCCATCCACGTTCGCCACGATCGCGTCGCGAACGGCCGCGAGGATTCTATCGCTCCCGGCAACGTCGAGGGGAAGCAGCGCCATTATCTGCGTTACCCAGGTTTTTCCATGGACCAACAGCACGTAGAGAAACACCGTGGCGAAAACAGCCGTGAAAAGACCTCCCGCGATGCGGTTGAGTTCGGGCAGAGCTTCTTGAATGGTGTGAAAGTCGAACGAAGTGCGCCCGGTTAACCGTTCGGCGGTTCTCACAAAGTCCGCCCAGAGTCCGGACCGGATCCCCCGGCTCATCGCCATACCCCCGAGCACCATGGCGGCCATCACCGGTCCGACCACGACCGAAGTCGTGATCAAGGCTGCGACTGAGGGACGCCGCACCAGGCGGCAGGTCCGTGAATGCAGCGGATCGAGAGCCACAGCCAGAATCGCGGACAAAACGGCTGCGGCCAGGAATGGTCTTGCCATGCAATACGCCGCCGGCAGGAAGGCGGCTATGGCAACGGCGACAACGACGACGCCAGTACGTGGTTTGTTGCCGCCGCTCACGGGTTCGGGCTGCCCCATTGCTGACCTCATACTGTTCCCTGGCGAGTTATCACCTTGGCGGCAGGGCGGCGACAACCCGGCGTATCAGGCCGAAATCGTCAACCAGCCGACCTCCGCTGACGTTGGCCGGAGCAGCATATTCGACCGCTTGCGCTCGCGGACACTCTCTTCTTACGAAGCGTTGGCAATATCCGCACGAGCGTGCTCTAATGCGGTTTTTACCTCGCCGATAGCCTTTTGCGCCCCGCGCTGCAACTCGTTGAAGGCGGCCACGCTCGCTTGCTTGAGGGCGTGCAACTGCTTCTGGGCTGCGTCATGCTTGGCGCGCACCTCTGCGAGTTTCGCATCGACCTTTGTTTTGACATCCGCCTTGATCTCGGCCGCCAGATGCGTTGCCTCGTCGATTCGCGTTTTCCATTCGGCGAGCTCTGCATCCATAATGGCGATCAGGGCGCGCTTTGCGGAATCGTATTCTTCGCGCAGTACTTTGGCCGTCGCCTCTGCCGCCGCTTTCGCCGCCTCGGTTGCATGCTTCAGTTCCGTGTTGGTCGCCTCGATATCCTCGTGGACAACCTTAAGGTGCGCCTCGATAGCCTGCTGCTCCAGTTTGCGCGCTGCATCGAGCTGCTTGGTCGCTTCATGGACCTGAGCCATGGTTTTGCGGCCGGCGTCGGCCGTCTGCATTTTCATATCGGCGCGGAGTTTGTCGAGTTCGGCCGTCGCGGCGGCAACTTGGGTTTGCGCCTTCTGGATTGATTCGTGGAAGGCCTTCTTATGGGCCTCAACGTCGGTCATCGTGATGCTTTTCGTGTGCTGGGGTGTGGCACTCATAGATTTCTCCCTCCCGGCAATAGGAGCAAATCGCCAGCCAAAGACGGCGGTGGTCTCAGCGGCCTCTAAGCTGCTGAAGCCGAGTACTTTCCAGCAAGTGTGCCTTCTACGCCGGAGACACAGCCGCCGAAGGTGGACTCGGTGTCCAACACTTCGTCACCAGCTCCCTTGTCAAATTCTGTTTAAGGCATTCGCCGCCGCTTTGAGCGGCTGGCGAGAATCGAAGAACTGGCGCCACGGGTCGGGACGCGCGAGCCACTTCTCGAAATTCCCCAGGTTAAAGCTGGAAGGGACGAGAGCTGGTTCCACCTCCGCCCAGCGAAGAGGCATCGAAAAGGGCGCTTTGTCGCGGTGGCGGACGGAGTAGGGCGCCACCACCGTCCCGCCAAACACGTTCCGGAAGGGATCAAGGTAGACGCGGTTGCCGCGGGATTTGACCCGCTGCTCTACCGTTAATGTGTCCGGATGGGCGGCTGCGAGGCGCTTGCCAAACTCCTCTGCGAATGACAGAACCTCATCGTAATTGGGCCCGATTTGGATGGGAAAGAAGACGTGAAGCCCCCGGCTGCGCGACGTCTTGGGAAAGGAAGTGATGCCGAGGGCGTCGAGGCCAGCCTTCACGAGGTGACCCGCCTTGGCTGCGTCAGAGAAGTTTCCCGAGGTTGGATCGAGATCGAGCACCACCCAGTCGGGTTGCTGCGGATGATCCGCGCGGCTTCCCCAGACATGCACTGCAATACACCCTAAATTAACCAGCGCAATTTGGGTTTCGCGGGATCCCCCAACGACGTAGTGGACCGCTCGGCTCTCATGACGGATCAGCTTCGTTGGGGCGCCAGCCGGCAGACATTTGGGCGCCTCTTTCTGAAAGAAGCATTCTCCCCGCATTCCATCCGGGCAGCGTTCCAGCGCCAGCAGCCGGCCGGTCAAGTACGGTTGAAGTCGGGGAAAAATGGAGTCGTAGTAACGTACCAGGTCCAGCTTTGTATTGCCCTCGGCCGGCCAAAATATTTTGTCGGGGTGCACGATCTGCGGTTTCACACTCATCTTGCCTCCGGCACAACTATGTCCCGCGGCCGCTTGTCATCGCGCAGGCCAAGAAACACCGGCTGGCGAAGTTTGTGATCGGCAGTCAATTCTTCAAATGCAATTTGAGCAATGAGGCGAGGCGCCACCCAAGTGACCTTGCGCTCCTTCGGAGGATTGAGCACCGGCGCGCTGTCTACAACAAGCGGTTGGAAGGCCCGGAAGAGGCTGCCCAGTGATTCCCGGCTGAATCCCGTGCCTACTTTGCCGACGTAGTACAGCCGGCCGCTCTCATACGCTCCGAGCAGAAGCGCGCCGAAGTGCGTACGGGAGCCCGCGGGCGCGGTGTAGCCAATAATCAGGAACTCATCTTCCTGGTGTACTTTGAACTTCAGCCAGTGGCGCGAACGCCCTTCGACATACGGCGCGGACTCGTTTTTGGCTACCAGACCTTCAACCCCCTTCCGCTCGGCCAAGGCGAAAGCCTCCAGCCCGTTCGACGAGAGAATCGCCGAGGTGAAGACTGCCGCGTTTGACCTCGACCGCGCCAGGATCCGTAGCCAGCGGGGCCCAGCCCCAAGCCGGGGTCGCGGCCTGCGGCCTGATCCATGCCGGCATTGAAACCGGCGGACAGGAAAGAGGCCGGTTCGAACGTGTCGTGGACAAACAGTGTGAACTTGTCTTTCGTGTCAAGGGAGCAGAGCAGAGTATCGGGTTTGAAGCGTGGCACACGGACGGCCTTTCGCTCCCCGTTTCGGGCGAACAGTCCTTCCGCCCTTTTGAGCGGCCCGCGGTACTCGTCCCACCTCACCAACGGTGGTGGCTCCAAGCATGGAGCCACGGGATTCCGCCTTGCCTCTTCCTGCGGCGCGCCTGGGGGTGTCGGCTCCTGGGCATCCAGGCCGTTCCGCGCGAGTGCCATCAAGATGCAGATTATCCAACCCGGAAACCGAAACTGGCTGCCCATAGCCTACCGTCCTCGGCGCTTCGTCAAAGGGCTGCAAGAACAAGTCGCTGACGGTCTGCCGCCCGGCTAATCTTCCCATCCAGCGGTGCGCCGGGACCTCTCAAACAATCGCCCCGTAAGAGCCCCAAAGATGAAGCCGCCGACGTGAGCCATATAGGCGACGCCACCCGTCTCCACGTCCGCCACCGCGCCGACACCATTGAAAAGCTGAATGAGAAACCAGAGTCCGATCAGGAGCGCGGCGGGGATCAGTGTGATGCGAGTAAAAATGCCCAACAGGAGTACAGTGCGGATCTGGTCACGAGGGTAGGTGATCAGAAAAGCGCCCATTACCCCGGCAATCGCGCCACTGGCGCCCAAATTCGGAACTGTGGAGCCGGGCATCACTGCGATCTGCGCCAGCGAAGCCACAATGCCGCTCAGCAGATAAAACGTCAAGTAGCGCAGTCGCCCCATGGCATCCTCGAGTTGCGGGCCAAACGCCCAGAGGAACACCATATTTCCCAGAATGTGGACAAAGCCGCCGTGCATGAACATCGCGCTTAGGATGGTGATCCAGTGCCGGCCCGCGACGATATCGGCGGGAATTACCGACCATTGCTTCAC
>Ga0209039_10003714_pt1 | contig 11717 bp, 11 predicted proteins | sample BogFormECP12_OM1_FD_188238 | JGI IMG/M metagenome (GOLD analysis project Ga0209039, IMG submission 188238) | Bog forest soil microbial communities from Calvert Island, British Columbia, Canada - ECP12_OM1 (SPAdes) (version 2) | ecosystem: Environmental > Aquatic > Freshwater > Wetlands > Bog ...
CGCCCGGCTTCGGCACGGCCGACAGCAACGCCTGAGTGTAGGGATGCCGGGGCTCGGCGAACACCCGATCGGCTGGCCCGCTTTCGACGATATGGCCGAGATACATGACGAGGATGCGGTCGCACAGAAGCCGCACGACATTGAGGTCGTGGCTGACGAACAGGTATGAAAGATCGAGCTGCCGCTTCAGATCCTGCAGCAGCCGCAGGATCAGGACCTGCACCGACACGTCGAGCGCCGAGGTCGGCTCGTCGAGGATCAGCAGCCGTGGCTCGACCGCAATGGCCCGGGCAATCCCGACGCGAGCCTTCTGCCCGCCGGAAAGCTGGTGCGGGAAGCGGCTAAGCAATTCCTTCGGCAGGCCGGTCAGCCGTGCTACCTCCTCGACTCGAGAGCGCAATGCGGGGCCGGAAAGGCGCTGCAAGCGCAACAACGGGTCGGCGATGGCGCGGAACGCGGTGAAGCGCGGGTTGAGGCTGTCGGTCGCGTCCTGAAACACCACCTGGATGTGCGCGCGCTGCGGCGCGAGGCCGAAACGCCGCGCCGGCACTTTGCCGATTTCCGCTCCATCAAAGAGGATCGAGCCATCGCTGACGTCGAGCAATCGCGCAATCAGTCGAACGACGGTGGATTTGCCGCAACCTGATTCGCCGACAAGCCCGACCGTCTCACCGCGTCCGATTGTGAAACTGACATCGTCGACCGCATGCAGAAAGGAGGGTGCAGCGCCACGCCGCCAGATTCGCTGCTTGCCGATCGGGTAGAGCTTCCGCAGCCCCTCGACGGCGAGGAGGGGTCGACCCGATCTCATAGCGGAAAATGACACGCGACCCCCCGGCCTTCGCCCACTGCCCGATGCGGCAGCGGCCGGTCGAGACAGGCGGGAGCGGCGCGCTCGCAGCGCTCACTGTAGCGGCAGAGTGGCAGATCCGCGCGACGCAAATCGGGAAGGGCGCCCGGGATCGCAGCCAGCGTGTCGAGGCTCGGCGCCCCGCCCGGGGTCGCCGCGATCAGCTTTGCCGTGTAAGGATGATGCGGCGCGGCAAACAGGGCCACCGTTGGCGCGGTCTCGACGATATGCCCGGCATGCATGACCGCGATATGGTCGCAATATTCCGAGGCGAGGCCGAGATCATGCGTTATCAAGAGCGTCGCCATTTTCTGCGAGGCAGCGAGTTCGGCGATCAGGTCCATGATCACCGCCTGGGTTGTGATATCGAGCCCGGTTGTCGGCTCGTCGGCAATCAGCAATTGCGGCGCGCAGGCAAGCGCCATTGCAATCATGACTCGCTGGCACATGCCGCCCGACAGCTCGAACGGATAGGATCGGGCGCGGCGTTCCGGATCGGGAATGCGCACCCTCGCCAGCATTTCAATGGCGCGGCTCGGCGCTTGCGCCGCGGTGACATTGCCGTGCCGCAACAGAATGTCCGCGATCTGCTTGCCAACCGGCCGGATCGGGTTGAGCGCCGTGCGCGGGTTTTGAAAGATGATCGCCAATTCGCGCCCGCGGATCTCGGCGATCGCCCTTTCGCTCGCCTGCAATAACTCCAGCCCGCCGAACACGATGGTCCCGGACGTGATACGCGCCGCCGCATCGAGAATACCCATGATTGCGTAGGCGGTGACCGACTTGCCCGAGCCGCTTTCGCCGACGAGCGCCATTGTCTCGCCGCGGCGGAGCTCGAACCCAATCCCGTCGACGGCGCGCACCGTTCCACTCCGGGTGTGAAACTCGATGCCGAGATCCTCGACCGCGAGCAGCGGCACCGTGTTGCCGTCGCCGATCATGTCCGTCGTAGCGGGTCGACGATATCGCGCAACCCATCGCCCATCAGGTTGAAGCAGAACACTGCACTCATCAGCACGATGCCGGGGAAGAAAGCGACCCACCACTCACCCGAGACGATGAAGCTGGCGCCTTCGGCGACCATGATGCCCCATTCGGCGGTCGGCGGACGTACCCCGAGCCCGATAAAGGAAAGGCCGGCGGCATTCAGGATGGCGTAGCCGAGTGTCAACGACACCTGCACCATCATCAGCGGCATGATGTTGGGCAACAGCTGCGCCAGCACGATACGCGCCTCGCCGTTGCCGCACAGCCGCGCCGCCTCGACAAAGCCGGCATTGCGCCGGACATTGGCCTCCGAACGCGACAGTCGGGCATAGATCGGCAAATTGATGATCGCGGTCGCGTAGACGATGTTGGCGACGTTGTTGCCGAGTGCGGCGACGATGCCCATCGCCAGCACAAAGAGGGGGAACGCCATGATCGTGTCGACCGCGCGGCCGACAATGCGGTCGATCCAGCCACCGCAATAGCCAGCCGCGAGCCCCAGCAGGGTGCCAATGCCGAAGGCCAGCGCGACCGAGGTCACCGCTATGCCGAGATCGAGCCGCGTCGCGACGACGATGCGGGAGAAGATGTCGCGGCCGAGCTGGTCGGTGCCGAACCAGTGCACGGCGGAAGGACCGGTCAGTGCCTCGGCAGTGTCACTGGCGAGCGGGTCAAAGGGTGCCAGCGCGGGGCCGAGTGCGGCGCACAGCGCTAACAGAAAAAACAATGCAAAGGCGAAGGCAGTGACCGGGTTTTCGCTGAGCACATACCTGGCATGGCGCAGTGTCGCGGTCATGCTTCGAGCCGCACCCGCGGGTCGACGAGGCCATAGACGAGATCGATGACCAGATTGAGCAGCACGTATAGCAGCGCCATCATCAGGACAAAGCCTTGCACCGGTGCGTAATCGGAGGCGATCAGCGCCTCAACCGCGTAGGAACCGAGACCGGGCCAGGCAAACACTTTTTCCACCAACACATTGGCTCCGAGCATGAATGAGAACACCATGCCCAATGTCGTAATGACCGGGAGCACCGCGTTGCGAAAGGCATAGACAAAGACGACGCGGTGGCGCGCGAGGCCGCTAGCCCGCGCTGTGCGAATAAACTCGCTGCCGAGTGCCCCGAGCATCGCTGCGCGGGTAATGCGCGCCAACGGCGCCAATGTAAAGATCGCCATTGTGGCCGCCGGCAAAACGAGCTGCGCGAGGGCAGCGCGAAACGTCTCGAAATCGCCGGCTAGCAGGCTGTCGATCAGGTAGAACCCGCTATGCTGCGGTGGCGCCGAGTCGAAGACGTCGAGCCGGCCGAGCGGCGCCGGCGCTACACCGAGGAGGTAGTAGAACACATAGACGAGTAGCAGGCCGGTGAAGAATGTCGGCAACGATACGCCGGCGGTCGTGATGATGCGGCATGCGTGGTCGACCGGCGAACCGGGCCGCATCGCCGCAGCGATGCCGAGCGGCACCGCAATCGCTACCGAGAGAAACAGGGCGAGCAGCATCAGCTCGGCCGATGCCGGGAGTCGGGTCAACAGCTCGGTCGTGACGGGTTGCCCGGTGGTCAACGAAGTGCCGAGATCGCCATGTGCGAGCCGCTGGAGATAATCGAAGAATTGCACCGGCAGGGTGCGGTCGAAGCCGAGCCGATGACGGATTTCTTCGATTGCCTGCTCGGTTGCCGCTGGTCCCGCAAAATAGACCGCGGGGTCACCCGGCAACGCCCGGGTCAACAGAAAGGTGACCACGATCACCCCAGCGATGACCGGTAGTGCGGTTGCGAGGCGGCGTAGGACAATCATCAATGGGACGCGATCAGGTCTTAGCCAATTGCCGGTAGTCGAGCTGGCGGTGGAACCAGTAGCGATACCCTGTCACGTTCTTCTGCATCGCGACATCGAGCCAGGGCTGGAACAGCGGGATGCGCGGCACATCGGCGAAGGCAGTCGTGATGAAGCCTTCGACCTCCTCGTCGTATTTCTTTGGATCGGTCTCGAAACGGGCGGCGTCGATTAGTTTGTCCATCGCCGGATTTTGGTAGGACATGTCGTTGAAAAGCGAGTTCTGCCCGTGATAGTTCCAATAAAAGAAGTATTCGGGGTAGTCGAGCCAAGCGCCGAACACATTGGCGAGGAGGGGCAAGGTCTTCTTCGAGAACTCGGCCCGCCAATTGGCGCCAGGGACCTTGTTGAGCGTGACCGTGATACCGATCTGGGACAGGCTTTCCTGCACCAATATACAAAGCGGCTCTTGCGTCACGGCATAACCGAGATCAAAAGACAGCGTCGTCTCAAACCCGCCGGGTAGCCCTGCTTCGGCAAGCAATTGCTTTGCCTTCGCGAGATCGGTCACATAAGGGGTCGGCTGCGGCCAATCCGTCGTCGTTACCTCACTCGGACCGCCGAACATCGGTTTGCCGCGGCCGAACATCGCCGCATCCATGATCTTCTGATAGGGGATTGCATAGGCGACCGCCTGGCGCACCTTGACCTTGTCGAAGGGAGGAATTTTGACATTCATGCTGAGGTAGATCAGCGCGCTTTCGATCAGCGAACCAACCACCGTCAGCTTCTTGTCATTGGCCATTTCGGCCACGTCCTTGGGCGGCAGGTCGACCGAGATGTCGGCATCGCCGCGCTCGAGCAATGCCCGGCGATTGCCGGCCGACGGGACAATGCGCCAAATCACCCGCTGGATCTTCGGCACCGGCCCCGATTTCCATTCATCGAAGCGCTGGTAGATCAATTCCTGACCGGGTGTCCACTTCTCGATCTTGAAGGCGCCGCCGCCGGCTTCATTGTTCTTCAGCCAATCCATCGCCCACGGGTCCTTGTCCGTGGCGTGTTTCTTGGCCAATTCGGAATTGATGACCGCCGCTGACGGCACCGTGAGATCCGGCAGGGTCAATTTGTCTTTGCGCAGAAAGTCGATGCGGAAGGTGTAATCGTCGACAGCGACAAATTGCTCCGGTTTTTGCATCGAGCCGGCCGCCATCTGAAAGGTCGGGGCGCCGCCAACCGTCACCGCGCGGTCGAACGACCACTTGACGTCTTTGGCGGTTACCGGAGTGCCGTCGTGAAATTTCGCGTCCTTGCGCAGTTTGAAGGTGACCGACATGTCGCCGAGATCCCAGGACTCGGCCAATTCCGGTGCGATTTTGGCGGAATCGTAATGGTCGTTGCCGTCGGCATCCTTCTTGACGCCGTAGGTCACCAGCCGGTCATAGGTATTCCACGATGCCTCGTAACCCGGACGATTGGTGCCGACCCCCATCACGTCGAGATTGTTCGGACCACCCTCAGAGAGGGTCAGCAGCGTGTCCTTGTGTGCTTGCGCGCGGGCCGGCAGAACGTGGGCAGCAGCGAAGGTCCCCGCGGCCGCCGCCGCTGTGCGCTTGAGAAAATCGCGCCGCCTCATCTCGCCGTCCCCGCTCCGCTTTTGGGTGCGGAGCAGACACAGCAAAAGGCGTGCCACCCGCCGCCGGGCTAAATCCCCGCCCAGGACGTATTGATGTCCAATCTCTGGGCAAACCAGTCGCGGTTTGCCGGTTTGACCAGCGGGTGGACTGGTAATCCAGTTAGCCGATTCGGTCAGCGCCTTCGCGGTAGGTTTGCACCAGCCAGGTATCGAATTGTAGCAGTATCGTGTCAATGGGCGGTACCGGTCTCCCTGAAGCCGCGACATGAAGCGAGATCTGGCGGCCGGGGCGCCGAGAATTTGAACCCGTGCTCACAGCCTTCCGCGGCATGTCTCGACGAGCCGACCGCGGCGCGTGGTCATGTATTTGGGAAGATCGTCGAGAGCGGGCTGGTCGACACGATGTTCGACAGCCCGGCCCACCCCTACACCGAGGCGCTGATGGCGGCGATTCCATCGCTTGATCAGCGCGGGGTGAAGCGGCCGCGGCTCAGCGGCGAGCCGCGCAGCCAGATCGACCCCGACCCTGGTACCTGCCGGTTCTACGGACGTTGCCCTAGAGGCCAAAGCAATTGCGCCATCGAGATGCCAGAATTGCGATCGCTCGGCGACGGTCGCGCGGTGGCGTGCCGTCACCCCGAAATCATCGGCCGCGCGCCGGCGGCGACCGTGGCGTGACTGAGCCGGGGAATGGCAATCCTAGAGGCAACTCGTGATTTCAATCCGATCGAGTTATTGACTTGTCGAGGCATTAGCAATTAGGTTCACCGCTTCACGCTGACCCGGTGACGGTGCGCAGCGCTGACGGCCACGCCCACACGTTTTCCCTTGGAGAACCCGCCGTGACAAAGCTGATCCGTCTTGCAGCCGCAGTTTGCTTGGCATTGGGCGTTGCCGGATGCGCCAATCCGCCGACCCAACTTGGGTCGGCAGATAATCTGCTCATCCAAGCCGGGTTTGTGGCCAGGCCGGCAGACTCCCCGCATCGGATTTCGGAGATGATGAAGATGACCCCTAACAAGTTCGTCACCCGGGTGCGGAATGGTCAGCCGGTCTATCTGTACCCTGATCCGATGGGCTGCAAATGCGTATATTTCGGCTCGCAGCAGAACTGGAATACTTATCGACAGTTGTTGGCCGCCGGACAAATCCCCGAAGCCAGCCAAATGACTGCGCCCGAGAGCCAGTTAGACTGGGACTTTGGCCTTTGGGACTTGCCCTCGCAAGGCGGACCGCTCTGATTTTGGCTTCGGCTTGAAATTAACCGCCGCTTGCGCGGACTCCGTTCGCCGGTCAGAAGTGAAATCCCAAACCAGCAGCGAACACGAAAACGTTGCGATAACCGCTTGATCCGGGACTGACGACGCCGATGACTTCCTGGGCGTTGCGCAGTTGAGAATTGATCAGATTGTAGTATTGGACACCGAAATTGAGCGACCACTCCCCGAACCGGGAGGAACCCGATCCAAGCGGCATCTTGGCATTGATACCGGTCGAAAAGACGCCGAAATTGTTCGACCCGCCCCAGAAATTGGATGGTCCTACGGTAATCCAGGTGGGCGTAGTCAAGATGATAGGCACCTCATAAGGGTGCAGATCCCATGTCGGAATCCCGCCGAGCTCAACGTCAAAGCTCGGCACTTGGCCGAGCACCACCGTAGAACCGCCCCCGGCGGTAAAGAAGAGCTTCGCGTAAGGCTTGATCGATATCGGAGCGAACCACCGTCCCCCGTCATCGTAGCCGAGAGTAAACTCAAGATTTTTTTCGGTATTGAATTTTCCCCGTGGACTTATGAAAGCAACGTATTGAGCTCCAAACAGCCAATCCTTATAGAAATTGAAATTTAACCCCATAAACGCGTCGAGTTCGTTCCAGACAGGGGAATTATAATTGCCAGGATTGACATCGTTGAAGATACCAGTGACAAAGTTGATATCGTCGAGGGGTCCTTGGGCCGAATGATACATATTCACTGCGAATCCATTGACCGCCTGGAATGTGAGCCCCTTGTTCGTCACCAACAAGCCACGTGGCGTGATATAATCGTTCTTCAAAGTGAAATCATTGAAGCCATGGACCGCTGACCCGCCGCTGTCTTGAGCCAGAGCCAGGGATGGAAATCCGAAGAGCATCAAGGCCAATATGCTGCTGATCCAACGACGGTGCATTGACCAATCCTTTCTTCTCGCGCAGGTAAACCCCACGCGTGGTTTTCAACAACTCTCTCCGCAATGGGCCCCCCGGTATCTTATTCCAACCCCTGTTCTTTTCGGAACGCATAGGGGTGATCGAGGAATTGTGCAAAGCACGTGCCACTGCAAACATCCCTTTGCGCGGGGACGCTGCGACCGACCCTGCCTAGGGGACCAAGCGGAGTGTTGCGGTCAGTTCCACGGTGGCCGTTGTCCTAATATTTGGGCGAAAGCTCTAAATCCGGTCTCTACCAGACGGTGAAGTCTCGAACGGAAGGGTCTCCGGCCGAGTTAGCCGAGAGACGCCAACAGCGCTTTGGATTCCGCCACAGTCCCAAACACCCCACCCTGCATCTTGATCATTTTTATCGCGTGTTCATGGTTCGATAGGTCGGTGGCACCACAACAATCTTCGAGCAGCAGGCATTCGAACCCGCGATCATTCGCCTCGCGCATCGTAGTGTGCACGCACACATCGGTGGTGATGCCAGTGAGCACGAGGTTGTCAATTTCGCGCAGCCGCAATATCAATTCAAGATCGGTGGCGCAGAATGAACCCTTGCCGGGCTTGTCGATGATCGGCTCGCCGGGAAGCGGGGTCAGTTCGGGGATGATCTCCCAGCCCGGCTCGCCGCGCACCAGAATGCGGCCGCAAGGCCCCGGGTCGCCGATGCCGGCACCGATGCGCCGTGAGCGCCAGCGTTTGTTTTCCGGGAGATCGGTGAGATCGGGCCGATGCCCCTCGCGTGTGTGGAAGATGTGGAATCCCTGGCGGCGCATCTGCGCAAGCACCATTGCAATCGGCGCGATCGGGGCACGGGTAAGGCTCAGATCGTATCCCATGCGGTCGACATAGCCGCCGATGCCGCAGAAATCAGTCTGCATGTCGATAACGATCAGAGCCGTGTTCTCCGGGCGGAGATCACCATTATAAGGCCAGGGATACGGATCTGCCTTGACATATCGCTGGGTCATCGGCGGCCTCTTGAGCTGACGATGCCAATGATCCGACATTTCAATTCGCATGCCAATGACCACTACCTCCTCTTCTCTCGAAATCGCGGCTCTGCGCGGCGCCTTCCTGGGCGGCGCGATCTCGGCAACCCAGCTGGCCGAGCAGGTATTGGCCCGCATCGCGCGATTGGATGATCCGGCGATCTGGATCTCGCGATTGAGCGAAGACGCGGTCAGAGCCCGCGCCCGCGAGCTCGACCTTGAGGCGGCGGCCGATCCGAGCATAGTCGCGCGGCTGCCGCTCTTCGGCATTCCCTTTGCTGTCAAAGATAATATCGACGTCGCCGGCATCCCGACCACGGCCGGGTGTCCTGCTTTCGCCTACACCCCTGGCGAAACTGCGCCCGTTGTAGCGCGCCTGGTGGCCGCCGGCGCCGTGCTCCTGGGCAAGACGAACCTCGACCAGTTCGCCACCGGATTGGTCGGCACGCACTCACCCTACGGGGTGCCGCGCAATCCCTTCGACGCTCGTTTCATTCCGGGCGGATCGAGTTCGGGGTCGGCAGTAGCTGTCGCCACCGGGCTCGTCAGCTTCGCCCTTGGCACCGATACGGCGGGATCGGGGCGCATTCCCGCCGCCTTCAACAACCTCGTCGGACTGAAGCCGACCCGCGGTCTGTTGAGCACTCGGGGAACAGTGCCCGCCTGCCGATCGCTCGATTGCGTGTCGATATTTGCGCTAACGGCGCAAGACGCGTCGGCGGTATTCGACCTGGCCGCATTCTTCGACGCGGACGATCCGCTGGCCCGCGCGCCCGATGCCGTGGTCGCCCCGCGCTTTGGATCGCGCTTTCGGTTTGGTGTCCCAAAATGGCCTGACCTCGAATTCTTCGGCGACAGGGACGCGGCGGCGCTGTTTGGTGCTGCTATCGGCATCCTTGAAAAAGCCGGTGGAACCAGGGTGGAGATGAGTTTCGCCACGTTTCGGGACGCCGGACAGCTGCTCTATGAAGGCCCTTGGGTCGCCGAGCGCTTGCACGCCACCCAAGCACTCTTGAACGAGAACCCCGGTGCCGTGCTGCCGATCACCCGCTCGATCCTCGAAGACGCCCGCCGCTACAGCGCGCTTGACGCCTATCGCGCGCAATACAAGCTGGCGGCGCTTCGCCGCGCCGTCGACGGCGTGTTTGCGACGGTGGACGTTCTGCTGCTGCCCACCGCCGGCACCAATTACGAGATCGCAGCCGTAGCCGCCGAGCCAACGCGCCTCAACGCCAATCTCGGGTTCTACACCAACTTTGTGAACCTGCTGGATCTCGCGGCAATCGCCATCCCTGCCGGCTTTAGCGAAAACGGGCTGCCCTTTGGGATTACCCTGATCGCGCAAGCCTTTTGCGATTCTGCACTGCTCGACCTCGGAACACGCTTCCGAGAGATCGTCGGCCTGCCATTGGGCGCCGCCAAGGTCTGACATTTGCCCGTTTTTTGTGCGATGCATTAAGAATGTTCATAAGTTTCTTGTGTAGCGCGATCTTTTCTTGTTGCGCCGCAACAAGACTGACGGATAATCACCTCCAGACAAGGTGCAGGGTGGGGACGCCGCACTCCATGAGGCGGACAGAAATGAGCCAAACGACATTCAGCCATCAGAAAGCGAATTCTCCCGAAGCCCGCTATACCGACGGCGGCCTGCGTTCCTTCTTCGTCTATCGGGACACCGGGGTTACTGAGGCTACCAACGGCAAGGTTCGCGTGCAGCTGGTGCGCGCCGCGCACCAAAGCTCCGAGGCCAAGGGCGGCACCGGTTTTCATTTCCACACCGCCGACGTCCATGTCGTTTACATGGTCCGCGGTTGGGCCAAGTTCGACTATGACGGGGTCGATACCCTGGTCGAGGCCGGTGACTGCGTCCACCAGCGTCCGGGGATCGTCCACAGTCTCTACGACTGGTCGGACGACATGGAATTCATGGAGATCATCATGCCGGGGGATTTCGTCACGACCGAGATCACGCCGCCGGCGGCGCTCGCAACGGCGCCCGCCGAGGTGAACCGCTGAGCGAAACCTCCTTAGTCGCTGGCGTAAATGATGCTCCTCATGATCGGATAGATGAAATTGCTCCAGCGGCGCCCGTTGAAGACGCCGTAGTGGCCGACGCCGGTCTGGACATGATGTCGCTTCATGTACGGCCTAAGGCTACTGCACAGTTCTTGGGCAGCCAATGTCTGACCTACGGCGCAAATGTCGTCGCGCTCACCTTCGACGGTGAAGAGTGCAGTGCGTCGGATGGCGCTCGGATCGACGCGCCGACCGCGCCATTCAAACTTGCCCAGCGGCAATGCATGCTCCTGAAACACGGTGCGCACCGTCTGTAGGTAGAATTCGGCGGGCAAATCCATGACGGCGCAGTACTCGTCATAGAACGCCCGGATCGCGGCCGCTTTTTCGTCGTCGCCATTGGCGAGATGGCAAAAGAGATCGATCTGGGCTTTGACATGACGATCGAGGTTCATGCTCATAAAAGCGGCAAGCTGCACAAATCCGGGGTAGACGCGGCGCAGGGCGCCGGCGTAGCGCAGGGGCACGATGCCGATCAGGTTGCGCTCGAACCACTCGATCGGCCGGCTCGTCGCTAGCCTGTTGACCTCCGTCGGATTGACCCGCGTGTCGATCGGACCTGCCATCAACGTCATGCTGCGCGGCTGCGCAGGATCGGCATCTTCGGCCATAATCGCGGCAGCCGCGAGCACCGCGACGCAGGGTTGGCACACCCCTACGACATGCGCCCCCGGACCCAGCACCTGGAGAAAGGTGATGACGTGGTCGACAAAGTCGGCGAAGTCGAACCGGCCGTGCCGCAAACCGACATCGCGAGCGTTGTGCCAGTCGGTGAGGTAGACATCGTGATCGACAAGAAGCGTCTGCGCCGTACCGCGCAGCAAGGTCGCAAAATGCCCCGACATCGGAGCAACCAGGAGAACTCGAGGTTGCGCCACAACCAGGTCTTTTTCGAGGTGCAACAGAGTGCAGAACGGTGTTTGATGAACCGCGGTCTCGCGCACCGCGACCAGCCGATCTCGGATATTGACGGTGTCGATGCCAAAGGCAGGCCGGCGGTGGCTCAAGCCCGCGCGGGCAATCAATTGGCAGAGGGCGGCGACAGCCCGTTGGAACGTATTGCGTGAAAGACCCGGCAGTGGTTGCACAAGCGCGGCAGCAGCCATATCGGCAATCGCCCGCACCGGTCCTGCGATATCGGAATAGGCTTGAAAGTTCTGATAGATCACCACGTGTCACCGGCTATCGGCGAGGACCGGA
>Ga0209039_10003716_pt1 | contig 11714 bp, 6 predicted proteins | sample BogFormECP12_OM1_FD_188238 | JGI IMG/M metagenome (GOLD analysis project Ga0209039, IMG submission 188238) | Bog forest soil microbial communities from Calvert Island, British Columbia, Canada - ECP12_OM1 (SPAdes) (version 2) | ecosystem: Environmental > Aquatic > Freshwater > Wetlands > Bog ...
AGGCTTGGGAGGGCGGCGCAGGAGGTGCCACGCGAGGCCAGCCAGGGCAACCACCACAACCGCCAAGGCAACAGCCCCGATCGCAGCTTTCTTGTGACGCTTGACGAGGCTGGCGACGATGACGGAATCCGATGACGCCGTTTGTAGCGGCGGTGTCCCCACCGCCGTGGGTAGCGATGACGCGGTTCCCACCGGGGACGGCGATGAGGCCCCTTCGCTCCGCTCAAGGGCAGGCCCCGCCGCTACCGCACGGCCCGAGCTCGTATCGCGCTTGAGACGCTTCAAATCCGCGCGCAGCTCGGCAGCCGATTGGCAGCGCAGGTCGCGATCTTTTTCCAACGCCTTATTGATGATTCGCTCCAGCTCAAGCGGGCATTCGGGATTCAACCGCACCGGCGAGGTCGGAGCTTTGTTGAGAATTCCGTCGAAGATCGCCGCCGTGGTGCTGCCCGCGAAGGCTTGCCGCCCGGTGGCCATCTCGTAGAGCACCACGCCCAGACTGAACAGGTCGGTGCGCGCGTCAAGCTCCTTGCCCAGGGCCTGTTCGGGCGACATGTAGGCCACCGTCCCCACCGCCGTCCCCGGGCTGGTGAGATGCTCTTCCGCCGCCCCGGCGGTGGGCATGGCTGTAGCGGCGGTGCCTGCCCTTGAGCGGAGCGAAGGGTCCCCATCGCCGGCCTGACGGCGGTCGGAGACCGCCGCTACAATCAATTTCGCCAAGCCAAAGTCCAGAATCTTCGCCTGTCCGCGACTGGTGACGAAGATGTTGGCCGGCTTGATGTCGCGATGCACGATGCCCTTGGCGTGCGCCGTATCCAGCGCGTCGGCAAGCTGGATGCCCAGCTCCAGGATCTCATCGACCTTGAAGGGCTGGGCGCTGATGCGGTGCTTCAGGGTCTGCCCCTCAAGGAACTCCATCGCAATGAAGGGCCGGCCCTCGTGCTCGTCAATATCGTGGATCGTGCAGATGTTGGGATGATTGAGGGCGGAGGCGGCCTGGGCCTCGCGCCGGAAGCGCTCCAAGGCTTGAGGGTCCTTGGACATTGCTTCCGGCAGGAACTTGAGCGCCACAAAGCGACGGAGCTTGGTGTCCTCAGCCTTATAGACAACACCCATCCCCCCGCCCCCGAGCTTCTCCAGAATGCGGTAGTGGGAAACGATCGTACCGGTCATTGCGCTGAGCCTCAATTAACCACGACACGAAATGCCCTAATGATGAAGATATACTAATGGTAATCACCGCGAAGAGCAAGCGAGTGTAGCGCGGACCCAGGGTTCCATCACAGTCCGACGGGGGATGAAAAAGACCCCTCACCCACCGCCTTGCGGTCCCCCCTCTCCCCTGGGAGAGGGCTGTGATTTTGCTTTCTTTCCCTCTCCTTTGGGGAGAGGGGGGACCGCAAGGCGGTGGGTGAGGGGTCCCTTCGTGGGTGATATACCCATAGCTCTGGAGGTATGCTACGCCCTGCGCTTTGACGGAGCCCTGCACATCCTGTAACGCGGACCAGTTCTGTAGGTCCGCGGCTTGTCGTAGCCTATAGGGGACGAGCCGCGGACCTACAGAACAGTTCCGCGCCCGCTTGAGACCGATGTATCATACAGGCATGGGCAACCGTGTCAGCGATGCGGCCGCAGGGCACGAGGAGCGGTGATGCGGGAGTTACCATGCCTTGGCAAGATTTTTCAGTCCTTGGCGATAGTCGTCTTCCTCGACCCTGCTTTCCACGCCGAATTCCGCCAGCAGGGTCATCATCTGCCCCACGGAAAGGCCCGCCACCTGAGCCGCTTTGCCGAGAGAAGCGTCGCCGCTCTTGTATTTTTCCACCGCCAGCAGGACCCGGCCCCTGGTCACCAGGTCGCGCACCGCTTTGGAGAAATCACTGCGCTCGTGTTTGGTGATTTCGGTAAGGAAATCGTAGTTCTCCTGGTCCATGCGGATACTCATCGTCTTGGTCATTTCCGCGCCTCCATTTCCCGTCTGGCATCTTCGACGATTGCGTGCTTATAGCGTCCGTACTCGGCCAGGGCCGTGAGCTTGGCCAAGGCATCGCGGTGATTGAGCAGGCCCTTTTCGCGGCTTCGAACCAGCTAGATGAGTCGCCGGCTCCCCCAAGGCCCTTCGGGAGATCGCAGACCCCAAGGAACCGGGGTCTGCGCCATCCCGCCGGCATCATGCCTCGGCCCGGCTGGGGTCAGAAAACGACGGGCAGCGACTTCAGGCCGCGCAGGTTGAAATTGTTCCGGTATTCCGGGCTCTCGGTTCCCAGGCGCAGGCCGGCGGGGAAACTGCGGCGGAGTGTGTGAAGGACCACTTGCGCCTCCAGGCGGGCCAGGGGCGCCCCCATGCAGAAATGGGGGCCGGCGCCAAACGCGATGTGCCGGTTCTCCGCCCGGGCTACGTCGAAGCGGTCGGGATCGGAAAACTGCGCCGGATCGCGATTGGCGGCGCCCAGCAACAGGTAGACCCATTGGCCCTGGCTGATCCTGGTGCCGAGCATCTCCAGGTCCACCTTGGCCAGGCGCGAGGTCATCTGCACCGGGCTGTCGTAGCGCAACATCTCCTCGACCGCCGAGGGCACCAGCGACGCATCCCCCCAGACGCGGCGCATCTGGTCCGGGTGGCGCAGCAGGGCCAGCAGGCCGTTGCCGATCAGGTTGGTGGTCGTCTCGTTGCCGGCGATGAGGGTAAGGACTGCGGTGTTGTACAACTCGTCCTCACTGAGCCGGCCGCCGTCTTCCTCGGCCTGCGCCAGGGCGGTCAGCAGGTCTTGGCCGGGCTTCTCCCGCCGTTGGGCGACGACGGCACGGAAGTAATCCACCAATTCCTGGCGCGCCTCCACGGCCCGGCGCAGCAAAGGCTCCGGCAACGCGGCCACGTCGCCGCCGAGGATGATGGATATTTCATCCGACCAGTTCTTGAAGCGCTCGCGGTCTTCCGTTGGCACGCCGAGCATCTCGGCGATCACCGTGATCGGCAGCGGGAAGGCCAGGTCCTCCATCACGTCCATGCGACCCCGGGGCGTGGCGGCGTCCAGGAGGCTGGCGACAATGCTCTGGATGTGGCTCTCCATGGCCTCGACCACGCGGGGGGTGAAGGCCTTGTTCACCAGCCCGCGTAGCCGGGTGTGATCGGGCGGGTCCTTGTGGATCATCGAGATAACCCGCTCATCGATCAGACGGTCAAGGCCCTTCCCTGCCAGCCGCTGTTGGATGCGGCCGAACCGGTCAGAGGATAATTGCGGGTTGCGCAACCCCGCCGATATCGCCTCGTAACTGCTCACCACCCAGGCTTCCAGGTGGGGGACCCAGCACACGGGGTGGGCGGCCCGCAGCCGGTGATAGACCGGGTACGGATCCTGCACCATCTCCGGGCCGAAAAGCTTCAACCCGCTATCCGCCATGCGCACTTCGGTCGCCATGAAGGCTCCTTCTGCCAGAGGCTACCGGACTGAAGAACCGACACTTACAGATGGGCGGTTCGCCGGCGAAGTCAGGAATTTCCCTTTGGAGGCCCCAATAGGCCTACACTATACACCCTTCGAGGGATTCCCTCGCACTATTTCTGTTAGTGTCTCAGTTTGATGATGTAGCGGCGAGTTTACCTCGCCAAATGGCGGCGTAAAGCCGCCTCTACATCAAACTGAGACACTACCCTAATATGCGACGAGCCGCCGACCTACAGAACAGGACGCGCTACAATCGCTTTTTGCTATCATTGGGGGTCTCCTTACATGCAGGAGGTTTCTATGCGCTTCTTTACAAGGAATCTTTTGATAGGTTTCGGGGCGGGGGCGGCGGTGACGCTACTCGTTCTTAATATCTGGGGAATGCATTACTCGAATGAGTATCTCTTAAGCCTGCAACCCCGCCTGCTTAGGCCTGAACTCCAACAACATTTGGAGGAATACATTAGTTCACAGCCTAATGCGCGCTTGCCGGAGCCGTGGTTGCCCGGAATCAGCAGTGCCCCGCACGACGGCTGGCAGTTGAAGAGCCTCGCCGGAAAGCCCGTGACGCTCGGCGATTTCAAGGGGAAGGTAGTGTTTCTCGATATCTGGGCGACATGGTGCGGCCCTTGCGTGAATGAGCTGGCCGGCATCAAGCGTCTGGCAGACTCGCTAAAAAACGAGAATGTCGCCTTCCTGCTGGCCGCCCGGGATGACGAGCCGCACGTCCGGGAATTCCTCCACAAGAACCCTCTCGATTTGCCCATGTATCTCGCGAGCGGAGCCGCCCCCGACATGCCCGACGCCGCCATCCCTGCCACCTACCTGCTAGACCGGCGGGGCGCGGTCGTCTTCCAACACATCGGCGCCGCGAAGTGGGACACCGATAGCGTGCGCGCTTATCTGCGCAGCGTCGAAAACCGCTGAAAGATCCGAGACCGGAGCAAGCGTAGCGCGACCTGTTCGGTAGGTCCGCGGCTTTTCATAGCCAATTTGGGACGAGCCGCGGACCTACAAATGGGACCCGCGCTCAGGGCTCCGTCAAAGTCCCGGGCGTAGCATAACTCCAAAGCTATGGATATATGACCCATAAAGGGACCCCCGTCGGAGTTTGACGGAATCCTGACCGCGAACCTGCTCTGTAGGTCCGCGGCTTTTCGTAGCCCATATCGGACGAGCTGCGGACCTACAGAACAGGTTCGCGCAACGCCTCCTCGACATGAGGCCGTTGGAACAGGACGGCATGGCCGCAGTCCGAAAAAAGCGCTCGCCGTGGCTGGCGCTCTCCGAGTACACTGAGGGAAGCGGGCAGTCAAAAGGCGAGTTATGAACTTGAATTCAGGCAACGACCTTAACCGGCGCGGATTTCTGCTTGCCGGATTGCGCGGCGCGGGCGGGGCGTGGGCTGCTTTCCACTGGCCCGCCATCGTGGCGGCAGCGGAACACGCCGCGCACATGCGCGAAGCCATTCCTCCGGCCAAGCTGGAAGTGCTGAGCGCGGAACAGGCCGCTGAAATCGAGGCTGCCGCCAGCCGCATCATTCCCACAGACGAAACTCCGGGCGCGCGCGAAGCCGGGGTGATTTACTTCATCGACCGCGCTCTCGCCACCTTTGCCGCCGACAGCCGCGAGGACTACGCGAAGGGCCTGCCGGTCTTGCAGGCCAAAACGCACGAGATGTTTCCCAACGCGCCGAAATTCTCCCAGGCCACTCCCGACCAGCAGGACGCGGTGCTGAAAGCGCTGGAGGGACAGCCGATCTTCGAGTTGATCCTCGGGCACACGGTCATGGGTTTTCTCGCCGACCCTGCGCGCGGCGGCAATCGCGGTGAAGTGGGGTGGAAACTGATGGGGTACGATGACAGCCCGGCGTTTGCTCCGCCGTTTGGCTATTACGACCGCGACTACCCCGGCTGGCGGCCGCCGGGGGAGAAATAACCAGGAAGAGCAAGTTAAAAGGCAGAGTGCAAAAGGCAAAATGCAAAAGTGAAAAGCAAGTACGTGTGGCGCAGACCTCCGCTTTTGAGGTCTGCGGTTCTTTCCTCGACTCGCGCTCTAAGCCTGAAGTCAGGCGTCCGTCTTTGAGATGCGGTATTATCCACTGAGGCACAGAGACACAGAGAGAGGGTCCTTTGTTTTCTTGCCTCTGCGCCTCTGTGCCTCGGTGGTTAAAAGAATTTCGAGAATTTTTCACACCTTCTGGCGTTGTGCGCTAGATGATGACGCCTGCTAGGCGGGCTTTCGGGCGCCCCTTCAGGGCGCGAAGGCAGACAATGAATCCCCAAGTCACCTACAAGCCGTCGGAGGAAGTTGACTTCGCGATCGTCGGCTCCGGCGCGGCGGGCGGCGGGCTGGCCAAGGAACTCTCCACGGCGGGCTTCAAGGTGGTGGTGCTGGAACAAGGGCGGTGGATTGCTCCCAGCGAGTTTTCGCACGATGAAATCAAGACATTTCAAGAAGCCCAGTTGACCAACAACCCCCGGCAACAACCGCAGACGTTTCGAAGAACTCCTCAGGAGAAGGCGCAAAAGCAACTGGCGATAATTTATGGCCGCCTGGTGGGCGGGGGCTCGGTACACTTCACGGGGAATTTCTGGCGATTCCACGAAATCGATTTTGTGGAGCGCAGCCGCCGCGGAGAGATTGCCGGCACGGGGTTCGCGGATTGGCCGCTGACCTACGCGGAGATGGAGCCGTATTACACCAAGGTGGAGTGGGAGGTCGGTGTTTCCGGCATGGCGGGCGCCAGCCCCTTCGATCCGCCCCGGACCAAGCCTTACCCCGTTCCCCCCATGCCCGTAAAGTCCGCAGGCGTGATCTTTGAGCGCGGCGCCTGGAAGCTGGGTTGGCATCCTTTCCCCGCGCCCCTGGCGATTTTCTCCGAAGCGTATCGGGGGCGGGCGGGGTGCATCCATTGCGGGCGTTGCGAAGGCTTCGGTTGCGAGGTGGGAGCGAAATCCAGCTCACTGGCCAGCGCCATTCCCGTGGCGCAGCAAACGGGGCGCTGCGAGATTCGCACCGAGAGCTATGTGTATCGCGTGGAAACCAGCGAGCAGGGCCGCGCCACGGGTGTGGCCTATTTTGATTCCCACCGCCAGCCGCAATTTCAAAAGGCGCGCGCCGTCATCGTGAGCGCCAATGGCGCGGAGACCGCGCGCTTGCTGCTGCTCTCCAGTTCCTCGCGCTTTCCCCAGGGGTTGGCGAATTCCAGCGGCCTGGTGGGAAAGTACCTGATGTTCAACGGCTATAATGAAGTGTACGCCACTTTCGATGAGCCGCTGAACGAATACAAAAGCGTCACTGATACCCGCGTGCTGCACGACTTCTATGAACTCGATCCCAAGCTGGGATTCTACGGGGGCGGGGGGATCGACGCGCGCTGGGGAATCACGCCCATTGCCTTCGCGCTGGGGTCCGTGCCGAGCGGTGCTCCGCGTTGGGGCAAGGCTTACAAGCGTTGGCTGGAGTCGTACTCGCGCACCATGATCGTGGCCAGCCACGCCACCTCGCTGCCCGTGGAGACCAATAGCATCTCCCTCGACCCCGACCTGAAAGACGCCTGGGGCCTGCCCGCCCTGTGTACGACTTACAAGGACCACCCTGACGATCTGAAAACTGTCCGCTACTTGCGCGACCGCGCGCTGGAGATCATGGACGCCGCCAAGGCTCCTAAGGTCTGGGCCGCGCCCGTCGAGGAGCAGTCGTTTGCCGTGCACCTGCTGGGGACCTGCCGCATGGGGAACGACCCGAAAACCTCCGTGGTGAACGCCCACCACCGCACCCACGATGTGCCCAACCTCTTCCTCTGCGACGGGAGCAGCTTTGTGACTTCCGGGCGCGGACAGCCCACCATGACCATTCAGGCCCTCGCCTTTCGCGCCGCCGACCGGATCGCCGCCGCCGCACGCCGCGGCGAAGTGTAAAGTGACCCAAATATCCCGAGATCACTCTCACCGCAGATTCCCATGAGCCTGGGACGCGACGCCGTCCGGGCCGGTTTCGGCACATGCATTTTCACGGCAGATAAGCTTCGGACATGTTGTCTGACTTGTAAAGGGAGGTGTTTTCAATCCGTCGCTCGGGGTGTACACTTCGTTACCTCATATTGCGGATTCGGAGGATCTAGACAAATTGTCCTCCGGCACTCTCAGGAAGCCAGCACCGCCTGGAGGGGAGATGAGGCTTTCACGTTTATTAATCACCATTCATGCTTTATCAATTTTCTCTCTGGTCGTTTTCCCGCTCGCCACCCTGGCGCAAACTCGTGCCGTGCGCGCGCGCGTGACGCAACCCGTGGACGTGCATGACCTGGTCACCCTCCAAGGAAACGTCCACCCCTTGACGCGGCCGGAATTTGACCAGGGCGTGGCGCCCGACGACTTGCCCATGGAGCGAATCCTGCTGGTCTTGCGGCGCGGGCCGGACCAGGAAGCCGCCTTGCGGCAACTGCTCGATGACCAGCAAGTGAAATCGTCTCCTCGGTTTCATCAGTGGCTTACCCCCGAACAATTCGGTCAGCAATTTGGCCCTGCCGATTCCGATCTTCAGGCGGTCACCGATTGGCTCGCGTCGCAGGGTTTCGAGTCGCCGAAGATTTCGGCAGGCCGCACCATCATTGAGTTCTCCGGCACGGCGGGGTTGGTGCGGCAAGTCCTGGGTACGGAGATTCACCGATTCCGTGTGAACGGCGAGGACCACTGGGCCAACACGAGCGACCCGCAAATTCCCGCCGCGCTGGCCCCCGTCGTCGCAGGCTTCGCCTCACTGAACAACTTCCCCCGCAAGCCCCTGGTGCGCCAACTGGGAACCTTTTCGCGGTCAAAGTTAACCGGAGAAGTACGCCCCCTGTTTACTTTTTCTCCCTCTGGCGGCGGCGAGCTTTTCGTCGTGGGCCCCGCCGATTTCGCCACGATTTATAACGTGCTACCCCTTTGGAACAACCTCACGGACGGCACCGGGCAGACGATCGCCGTAGTGGGCGAAACCAATATCAATCCCCAGGACGTGGCGGACTTCCGCGCCATGTTCAGCCTTCCGCCCAATACGCCGAACATCATTTTGAATGGTCCCGACCCCGGGATCACCTCCGCGGACGAGGTCGAAGCTGACCTCGACGTCGAGTGGTCCGGTGCAGTCGCCAAGGGCGCGACGATTGATCTGGTGGTCTCGGAAACCACCGAGACGACCCCCGGAATCGATCTCTCGGCGCTCTACATCATTGACAACAATCTGGCGCCCGTCATGAGCGAAAGCTATGGTTCGTGCGAGGCATCATTGGGCGCGGGCGGAAATCAGTTCTACAGCACCCTCTGGGAGCAGGCCGCCGCTCAGGGAATCACCGTCCTGTTGGCGGCGGGAGATGCGGGCTCGGCGGGATGCGACGGCTACCCCGAAACCGCGGCGCAATACGGCTTGGCGGTCAGCGGACTCGCGTCCACTCCCTTCAACGTGGCCGTGGGGGGAACGGACTTCAACGACGCGAGCGACCCACTCACGTATTGGTCCCTAACGAACACTTCCCCGTCGCAGTCCTCCGCCCAGTCCTATATTCCCGAGAGCACGTGGAACGATTCTTGCGCCGCCTCCGGGCTCCTTACCGGCTGTAGCACCGCTTCCTCCGCCACGGAAGGCCTTGATCTGACTGCCGGCAGCGGTGGGGCCAGCAGTTGCACCAATCCCACGGGCGCGTTTCCGACCATTACCTGTAGTGGGGGGTATTCGAAACCTTCCTGGCAGAGCGGGACCGGCGTGCCCTCTGACGGCGTGCGGGACGTACCGGATGTGTCCCTGTTCGCGGGCGACGGCTATAACTACAGTTATTACGTGATATGCCAGATGGATGCCAATGCCGACCATGGGGGCAGCAGCACCTCGTGCGATTTGAACGCTCCCTATTCGGACTTCCAAGGCGCGGGAGGCACATCAACGTCGACACAGGCCTTTGCCGGAGTCATGGCGCTCGTGAACCAGCGCTACGGCCGCCAGGGCAATGCGAATTATGTTTTGTACCCGATGGCGGCCCAGAGTGGCGCAAGCTGCAATTCCAGCACGGCCGCAACGAATCCGGGTTGCATCTTTTACGATGTGACGGTGGGGAATAACTCGGTGGCCTGCCAGGGGGGCTCGCCGAACTGTAGTAATACCAGCACCGCTTCCGGCCAATACGGCATTATGGTCTCGGGCAGTCCTGCGGCGGCGGCGTACACAACAACCACCGGATATGACTTGGCCACGGGGTTGGGATCCGTCAATGTCGCCAATTTGGTGAACAACTGGAAATCCAACTTCACCCCGTCCTCCACCACCCTTTCGCTCTCCACCAATCCCGCCACCAATCCCATTACGCTGACGCATGGCCAACCAGTTAATTTCACCATCAACGTTGCCGCCGGCAGCAGCACGCCCACCGGCGGTGTTTCCCTCATTGCGCAGACAGGCAGCAGCTCGAGCAATCTTACGGGCATTGGTCCCTTTACGCTAAGCGGCGGCAACGTTTCCGACTCGACCATCATGCTCCCCGGCGGGTCTTACGATGTGACGGCCCATTACGCGGGGAACGGAATCTTTGCGGCAAGCGATTCCACTCCTGGAATTCCGGTAACGGTGGGCAAGGAAAGCAGCCAAACCGAAATTCGGCTGGTGACTTTCGATCCCGTTAGTGGGGCTCCCACCTACGGCGCCACAACCACCGCTTATGGGTCACCTTACGTGCTGCGCATGGATGTGACCAACAGCAGCGGCCTGCTCTGCACTAATCAGAATACCGGATTGATCGCCTACCCATGCCCAACCGCAAGCTTAACCGTGTCTCCGGCGCCCACCGACATGAATCCTCCGCCGGGGACCGTTCCCGGAAGCTACACTCTAAACAGCCGGGGGTACGCGGAGGATGAGCCCATCCAACAAACTCCGGGACAGTACAATTTCGTGGCCACCTACGCGGGCGACAACAGCTACACCGCGAGCGTGTCTCCCACCACGCCGATTACCATTACCAAAGCGGCGACAACGACCTCCCTTAACGGCACGTCACTGTCTGCGGTTGTATCGCCGTTGGGTGTCCCGATTTTGACGACCATCACCACCCAGAGCAATGGCGCCGCTCCCACAGGTACCGTTCAGTATCTGAACGGTGGCACCCCAGTTGGAAGTCCCACTTCCATTATGGGCACTCCCTACTCAGCCTCCACCGGTGCTTACGCCATGTTCCAGACAACTTCCTGGTTACCTCTTCCAGCCGGGAACGATAGCATTACGGTCCAGTACAGTGGCGATAGCAATTATGCAGGCTCCACCTCGCCGGCTATAACGATCGACGTGACCGACTTCAGTGTGTCGGCGAATCCAACAACCATCACGATCCCGGCGCCTGGGCAATCCGGAAGTTCGACCCTCACGCTGACTCCCCTTAATGGGTTCAGTGGAACTGTGAACATGTACGTAAATAGTGTATGCCCGACGGGGACGACTTGCACGATCACACCATCGTCCGTGACGCTGACAGGCTCTTCGCCTGTGGCCACAACCTTCTCCATCAGCACGACGGCTGCGAGCAGTGCAACGCAGCCCACTCTCCCACGGCGGCCTCCTCCCGGGGTACCCCGGCTGGTCGTATGGCCTTGGCTTCTGGCCGCGCTCCTGGCTTTGGCGATGGTGCTGACGTGGGGCATCGCAGGTCGGCGCGCGGCAGGCTGGCTGTTTGCGACGACGCTCCTCATAGCCGTGATAGCGGGAGCCTGTGGAGGCGGGGGAGGCGGCGTAGGCGTGAGTCCATCTCCGTCACCCGCGCCCACTGTCTCCCTCTCGACCACTAGTCTCACATTCGCGTCACAGAACACGGGCACGACCAGCATCCCGTTGAGCGTGGAGCTTGGCAATGATGGCAACGCCCTTTTGAGCATATCGAGCATCACTATCAGCGGTACGAACGCCACAGACTTTGCCCAAACCAACAACTGCGGCAGCAGCGTGGCACCGGGATCGCCCTGCAATATCAGCGTGACGTTTACGCCTTCCGCAGCCGGATCGCGCACCGCCTCAATCTCCATTAGCGACAACGCCAGCGGCAGCCCACAGACGATTAGTTTGAATGGAACTGGGGTAGCCCCTCCACCCACGCCGCCCGGCGCTTACTCGCTTCAAATGTTGGCGTCCAGCGGCTCTGACGCGCATTACGTAAACATTACGGTGAACGTGCAGTGAATCCCCAGATTGCGCAGATGACGCAGATTTTCTATCTGCGAAATCGGCGTCATCTGTGATTGCTAG
>Ga0209039_10003719_pt1 | contig 11710 bp, 12 predicted proteins | sample BogFormECP12_OM1_FD_188238 | JGI IMG/M metagenome (GOLD analysis project Ga0209039, IMG submission 188238) | Bog forest soil microbial communities from Calvert Island, British Columbia, Canada - ECP12_OM1 (SPAdes) (version 2) | ecosystem: Environmental > Aquatic > Freshwater > Wetlands > Bog ...
CGGATAATCCGTTAGATAATGGTTTATTCGATAGCTATAGGGCCAGCATGATGGTCAGGATGGCCCACGATGGCCCCGGCTTACCAACAGGACTGGAGATGTATACGCCGGATGACGTGAACAACTCCAGCGACGCTTTCTTCACATTTAATGGCGAGATCATGATCACGAACCCGGTGTTGCAGTCGAGCTTGACGACCGGCTCTCCGGGCGACCAGTACAATAACAGCATTACTTCAGGCCAGACGGTCTGGCACCAGGCCGTGGTGTCCGGCCAGCGAACATCGCTTAACTTCGACCTCAAGTGGCAGAACGCGCAGGATGACCTGAGGCTTACGGTCTATACGCCCGACGGCCATGTGCTGGGCCCTTACACGGATAGCTCGGACGGCACCAAGGATGGGCGGATAAACATGGAGATCGATAACCCGTCCGGCGTTGCTGACGGAACATGGTCGTTTAAGGTCACCGACGTGGGCGTTACGGGTAAAGACGAATATTATATTCGTACGTCATAAAAGGAGGATGAGTATGCGCACAGGCTTTAAGTTACTGGCTGCGGCGATCGTCATTTTGTCGGTTGTCGTGTTGATGTCGCCTCTGGTCGCTCCAATGTTTAGCGGCCCAGGCGGATATACGGTAAAGCCTGCGAGTAGCTCTTCGGACCAGGTGCAGTCGATGAAGGATGCCCCCCAGGTCTCTTTCTGGCAATTGCCTTTGTGGGTGCAGATAGCCGGCATAGTCGACGGCATTCTTATCCTTATTGGAACGCTGTTTTCGGCGCCGATCGTCATCGGTAAAGTGCAGAATGTCCTGGATAACAGGAACCGGCTGAATATCTTTAATTATGTCCAGAGTAATCCCGGCTGTACGCAGTCTGAAATATCGCTCAAGCAGAACATGAAGAACGGGACCGTGAAATATCATGTGCAGATGCTGGAATCGGGCGGTAAGATCATTTTAAAGAGGATGGGAAAATATACGAGGATCTTCAATAGCTCACGGGCTAATAGTGAGGTCGAGAAAATGGTCCTGTCCTATACAAAGAATGAGACCAGTAAGAACCTGTTGTGTGCCATAATGGAATCTCCGGGCGTGACAAACCAGAAGCTTTCTGAAAGGTTTAAGCTCGATAAAAGCAGCGTCCACTGGCATATGGAGCGGTTCCTCAACGATAACCTGGTCAGGTTCGAGCAGGACGGTAAATTTAAGCGGTACTTCCTGGAGCCCAGCGTTTGTAAGTTCCTGAGCATTAGTAATAACTAGAATATCAAGCACAGGGAAGCTCCACAATAAAGACGCTGCCTTTTGACGGGTCGCCTTTTACCCGGTCTTCCACGTAGATCCGGCCGCCATACTTATTCACCAGGACATTAACGATGGAAAGACCCACCCCGGCCCCATGCGTCGTAGAGCCCATCCGCTCGAAAATAGACTTTTTCTTCTCGTCCGGGATTCCCGGCCCATGGTCCGCGAACCTGACCGACCAGTAGTCCCTGCCATCCCTCGTCGTTGAAGATACCGTGACATCGATGATCTTTTTCTCGTTAGTGTCATATTTCATGGCATTTTCTAAAATATGGCGAAATATCTCATTGATATAATCGTTGGCCATGACCATTCGCTTTTCCCCACGGCCCATATCTAGAGTGATCTTCGCCGATGGGAAGGTCTTTTCGACATCCGCAACGTCCTTTTTGATGATCGGGTCCAGGTCCGTCTTCCGGAGGTCTTTTCCAGCGAACTGGCGGATCAAACGTATCTTTTTGATGTTATCGATGAGCTTGTTGCTGCCGGTGACGCCTTTCTGGGCTTTTTCCAGGTACGAGCGTTCCTTCGGGTCCATGTTCTCGGCAAGCTGTAAAAGCTCGATATAGCCCATGGTGACCTGGTTGAAGTTCCGGATGTCGTGGCTCATCAGGTCAACGTAAAATTCAGCCTCGTTCTTCGCCGATTCCATGGACCTGATGCGGTGATGGCGCTCGGTAACGTCCAGTGCCGTCAATACCGCTCCCGAGACTTCGCCCTTCTCCGACTTGATCGGGCTGACAATGAGATCATAATAACGATCCTCCGCCTCGTGACCCGGGAACTCGTGGCAGCAGGAGCTAATGGTCTTCCCTGCAAGAGCATCGATGAGCAGTTTTTCAATGACGTCATCGGGGATCAAAGTAAAAAAGGGCATGGCAATGGAAATGGGTTTACTAAAATATAAGTTGAAGCGCTCGGCCCATACGCGATTATACCAGCTGATCCTGAGCTCGCCGTCGACCGTTACAATTCCGGCCGGGATGCTATTCGAAATGTTCGTGAGTTGTTTGCACGTATCCAGCTTCCCCGTATTACCGGTCAATTGATCCACCTCGCGACATTAAAATTAATATTCGTTTTGTAGTATTTTATATTTTGTATAGGAATGGCATTAAGAAGTAAGAATCCTAAAATAAAGAATCAAGCACCATATTTACATTTATATCAAATTTATTATCCGTGTTATTTTTTATCCCGACAGAGTAGGCTGATTTTCCCATATCGAGCGCTTAACCATAAATTATATATGCTATGTCGGATATCGATACATCTATAACCAATATATCGGACATAGATATATCGAGGTTAGATATATGGACCACCCATTGTTCGGAAAAGACGAGAAAAACGACGTTTTCAATAGCGAGATCCGCAAGGGCTTCCTGAAGATCATTTTATTGAAGATCATCCAGGATAAGCCGACGCACGGCTACGACATCATTCATCTGGTCCACGAAAAGTCCCACGGCAACTGGATGCCGAGCCCGGGATCGGTATACCCCGCGCTGGAGTACCTGGAATCAAAAGGCTACATCACCAGCGAAGAGAGCGAACGGAAAAAGGTGTACACGATAACCCCGAAGGGAAATGAAGCGGTTGAACGGATGTATGAGAAAAGAAAAGAAATGTTTCAAGAATTAGCGAACTTCCTTGGAGAAATTTAGGAGGAAAACGATGATAGACAAGTACGCGATCGAAGTCCAGGGCCTGACGAAAAAGTTCGGCAACTTCACGGCCGTGGATAATGTTACATTCAATGTAAATGAAAAGGAAATTTTCGGGTTCCTTGGCCCGAATGGTGCAGGAAAGAGCACGACCATAAGGGTGCTTTGTACGCTCGCCCGGCCTACGGCCGGCGATGCAAAGGTCAACGGCTACGACCTGATAAAAGAGCCGGACCGTGTGAGAGAAAGCATCGGCCTGGTCTCCGAGAAAATGATCATGTACGAGAACCTGACGGCCGCAGAAAACCTCAGGTTCTTCGGAAATCTTTACCAGATGCCCAAGAAAAAGATAGAAGAAAAGATCGACGAGCTGCTCGGGCTGGTCAACATGTCGGAATGGAAAAATGCGATGATCAAGACGTATTCGACTGGTATGAGGCAGCGCATCAACGTCATACGGGCCTTGCTCACCGAGCCGAAGGTCATCTTCATGGACGAGCCGACGCTTGGGCTCGACCCTCAAACGACGCTCTCCATCCGGGATCTTATCAGGGACATTAACAAGAAGGGCACCACGGTCATCCTTACGACCCACGCGATGCTGGAGGCCGAAGTGCTCAGCGACCGCATCGCCATCATCGACCATGGGAAGATCGTCGCGATCGATACGCCGGAGAACCTTAAAAAGATCTTAACGAAGGAGGACACGACCGTTTTCAGCGTGAGGATCCCCAATCTCACACCATCGCTGGTGGGAAAGATACAGAAACTCGACTGCGTCGCCGCCCTGGACCAGCACGACGCCTATGACCTGAAGATCAGCGCCCGGGGCAACGAAGGGTTCGACCGCATCATCGACACGATACGGCAGGACGGGGGTAATATTACGATGATAAACACGAACGAGCCGACGCTTGAGGACGTGTTCCTCTCGGTGACGGGCAAGGCAATGCGCGACCAGGCCAATGAAAAGCCAACGACGCAAAGGCGCCATGGGCCATGGAGAGCCCCCAGGGCGAGGGTGAGGTGAGACCATGGGAATAATCAAAGGCTTACAGGATAGCTATCGTATTGCGTTCAAGGACCTGCTGGAGTTCGAGCGCAACCGCATGGGTCTGTTATTCTTGTTCCTCATGCCGTTCTTCATGCTCATGATGACGGGCTATATTTTCCCCACGGGCAGTTCGTACTCGAACATTCCTGTTGCAGTGGTTGACCTGGACAACAGCGCCCTAAGCCAGCAGCTCGTGACCCAGCTCCATGCGATGAATAACGGCTCGGGCACGAATATGATGGTCCTTCGAGACGCGTCCAGCGTGGAAGATGCCAAAACGCTGGTAAAACAGGGGCAGATATACGGGGCGTTGATAATCCCGGCGGGATTCAGCAGCGACGTTATGCAGGGCAAGCAGACGAATATCACCGTCCTGTCCGACAACAGCATACCGCAGGTATCCATGGTCATGCAGGGCATCGGGTCCCAGATCGTGAGCATGATGAGCGCACAGCAGGCGGCCATCGAGGTCCAGATGTTGAGCGTCAAGGCAAACCAGACGGTGAACCCGGCGGCGGTCATCGCCCCGTTCAAGCCGGACATGCAGGGAACGGTCCCCGGCAACATGAGCTACTTCAACTTCATCGCTCCCGGCCTACTCATGATGATCGTGATGATGGGCGCCATGACGGGCATACCGCGGGCCATATCCCATGAAAAGGAGATTGGGACGTTCGACGGCATCCTCGCCGCCCCGGTCAACGAGATATCCATCATCCTAGGCAAGACCATCGCCCAGACGGTGCGTGGTTTCGTCCAGGGCATCATCGTCCTGATCATCGCCATACTGGTCTTCGGCGTCACGATCCAGGCCGCGAGCATACCCCTCGCGTTCGCGCTCCTGTTCCTGGGCATCTTCAGCTTCATCGGGCTGGGGATCCTGCTGACATCGTTCGCGAATAACGAGGAGACGGCCCAGATCCTCATGATGGTGCTGCAGTTCCCCATGATGTTCCTGACCGGCGTATTCTTCCCGATCCAGCAGATGCCCTGGTTCATGCAGGACCTGTCGAAGGTATTGCCGCTCACGTATGCGATAACCGCCATGCGTAAGGTGATGATCCTGAATGCCAGCATAACGGACGTGCTGCCCGAAGTCGCCCTACTGTTAGTCTTCGGCACCATCATGTTGCTGATCGCAATACCTGTGTTCAGGAGGTCGATGACGCGGTAAGCTCCGTCATCGTTTTTTCTTTTAAATGGTGTTCATATGACTGAAGTTATCCCTGGAATATTCATGGTAGACGGCATCAGGGGATGCAAAGTCTACGTAGTGGTCGATGACGGCATCACGATCATCGATACTGGCATGGGCGGCAACGATAAAAAGATATTAGACATGATCAAAGGGCTTGGATATGGCCCGTCGGACATTAAACGTATTATCATAACGCACTGCCATATGGACCATACCGGTAGTCTCCATGCGCTGAGCGAGGCTACGAAAGCTACGGTGAAGGCCGGCGATGCCGACGCCGACGCTATCGAGGGGACCAGGCCGATGACCGTCCCGAAAATGCCCCTGCCGCTGAGCCTGATCGTGCCCATCTTAAGACACCTGATCAAGACAGTGCCGGCTCACGTGGACCGGCGGCTCAAGGACGGCGATACGATACCGGTGCTGGGCGGCCTGGTCGTTGTCGGGCTTCCCGGGCATAGTCCGGGTAACATCGGGCTATATAGCCCGTCGAAGAAGCTGCTGTTCTCCAGCGACACGCTGCGCATGAAGGGCGACGAGTTCATCAAGCCCCTGAATTACGATGGGAAAAAAGCCCAATGTCTGGCATCCATTAAGAAAATGGGCTCGCTGGACTACGAGATCATGCTCTCGGGCCACGCTAAGCCGATCATGGCGGGTGCCTCGAAGAAAGTTGCGGCCTATGCCGAGCAATTGACTAAGGAAGGATAAGCGTGAAAGCAAGCGGAAATACGGTATTAATTACCGGCGGGGCCACGGGCATTGGCCTGGAGCTCGCCGGGGCCTTTATTGAAGCGGGCAGCGATGTCATCGTCTGCGGAAGGAATGAGGAAAACCTGAAACAGGCAAAAAACCAGTTCCCCGGGCTACACGTTAAAAAGTGCGACGTCTCGAAAGAGGCGGAACGTGAAGTTTTATACGAGTGGGCCGTCTCGAATTTCAAGGACCTGAACATCCTGGTCAATAATGCCGGCATCCAGAGGATGATCGACTTCAAGAAAGGGACTGTAGACCTCCTCCGGAACCGGATGGAAGACGGCGAGGATGAGATCGAGGTCAACTTACGGGCTCCGATATACATGACCGCCTTGTTTACACCGTACCTGATGAAGCAGAAGGAAGCCGCCATAATGAACGTTTCGTCGGGGCTCGCATTTTACCCGATGCCACAGCTTCCGGTCTATTGCGCCACAAAGGCCGCCATGCATACCTTCAGCCTGATACTCAGACAGCAACTCGAGGGCACTTCCGTTAAAGTATTCGAGCTCATACCGCCCATGGTCGACACGAATTTAGATAAAGGCGCAAGGAAAGCTAGAGGGCAAACATACTTCGGCATAACGACCGCCGAGCTCGTCAAGCCCACGATGAAGGCTTTTGAAAGCGACCAGTATGAGATACGCATACAGGACCCCAACCTGGCAAGCCGCATGGGGCACAGGTAAGCTGCGGTCAATTTTTTTACAAATTGTCGATGAAACCTTTCCAGCAGAGTCCCCAGTTGAGGTGATTATGGGAGGAATTCTCTTTTTTCAAAAAAAAGACAAATGTCATTATGCAAACTGTACTATTTTTATCTTCTTAAAACAATTCCGGAATATAGTCATCCCCCGCTACCTGATAGAACCCCCGGTGGCCATCAGCATCCGTACCATTAGCTTTATGTTCAATATCATGACCTTATTTTTCGTCACCATCACGCTCCGAGGATTGGACGACAGCGACAATGGGGCCACGAGGCATTCGCTGTCGTCGATGATCAACACGAACAGGTTATCCACGTCCAGCACGTTTAATTCGTCGAGTATCGACTGTTTTTTATCCCCCCGGTCGCCCGCAGTCTTAGCGGCGATAATATCGATCACCTGGCTTTTCCTGACCGTCCGGATACCCGCCTTGTGCTTAAAAACACGCTCCAGTCGGTCCTGAATGGTTTTCCCGTTGGACATGATCACGATTTGAAAGCCGAGGCTGCGGTGGGCGCAGCCTTCGATGAGGTCGAGGTATTTTCCGGATGTACTACAGATCACCTTTTCCTTCGCATCCCCGAGCATATCCCTTATCTTCAATTCAACGTTTTCACGGTCCAGGGTATACCAGAGATGGGCCGGCGGATTGTCCTGAAAAAATTCGTTTTCGAGATTCTGGATAAATTGCAATGCCTTTTCTTTATGATATTGGTGGGTCGTCATCAGTACATTGAGGGCGATATCGGGCGGTAAAGCCTGGTATGTGGCCGGTTTCCGGTTCATTAGCATTATCATGCCGCGATCTTCCAGGGATCGCATGCCTACGTAAATGCTTGGCTTAGACAGGCTTAAAAATTTTATAAGATCTTTTACTTCCGCTCGGCGAAGCAGTACGATCGCCGTATATATTTTCGCCTCGGACTCCAGGAGCCCGAGCCCCATGAGCGAGTCGACCAGTGGCTGAGGTATTTGTACCATAGCGATATCCCCCTGATAATTTAGTAAAGTAATACTTTACTATCTCAAAACCTATATTATGGTTTTAGGTTTAATGCTTTTATTGTGAAGTTAACTTAAACTTTACAACTGTAAATCATGAAGGTCCCAAATTCGGAACAAAAAAAGGAGATGAAAATGATGACTGAAACCAACGAGGGATCAATTACAATGGTAAACCCCGAGAACGTCGTGAGAGAATACATTGATGCCAAAGATCGCCATGACTGGGATGCACTTGTAAAGCTATTAGACCCGGAGTACGTGAGTATTGACCCATCCATTCCCGAGCCGGTTAAAGGAATTGAGCCGATCCGCCAATATCTTGACATGCTCACCGATGTAGACATGAAGACCCGGATCCTGAGCATTATGTCCAGGGGCGACACGGTAGCGGCCGAACTCGAGATAACCGGCATTATTAAACGAAAAGGCGAATTTGCCGGACACACGATACTTCCTCATTCCTTTAAAATTACATTTGCAAAATTCTATAGAGTCAACGCTAAAGGTCTGCTTACGGAGGAGCGAGAATACTCAGACACGGCAACCAAAATGCAAGCTCTCGGGGTGACGCCCTGATATCGTTTTTCTTTCACACCCGTTAGTTGTTGGGCGCGGCGTTTAGAGCAATTATGGGAGAAAATACAAATGGGCCAAGCTAATAACTTAAAAGTTCGGGGGATAGCCAGGAAATTTTTTGAAGCCCGGAATACGCGGGATCTAGAGACACTATCCGGCTTAGTAGCTCCTAGCCTCACAGTTAACAACCCATGGTATGGGCGGGGCGAGGAGAATTAATTTTATTGTTTTTAGAGATCATTAGAGAGCCCTTATATAAAGAAAAGTTATAATTATATAATAGGTTAGGATATGAAGCGTAGCTTGCTAATCGTCTGCATATTAATTGTTATTTTATATGTTAATATATCTGGATGTTTTGATCAAAATATGTTGGTGATAAAGCCAATAGGACTATGATATTCACTAATAGTACCTTTAATGCAACATTAGCTGTTTGGAATTCATCAGAATATAATTCAACTATAGATAATTCGAGTAAGTATTAACACATGTTGATACGATAGGCAATGAAATTATTCAACATTCAGTTTTAATATCACTGATAGAAAACCGCACACGGTTAATATATCCAATTATCGCAATACAAATTCGATTGTTGTGCTAGATATTGATAGCAGTTCTATTGCATAAGTCGATAATATTAGAGTGCGAATTGACCGACGCATTATAAAATAAATCGTAGATTGTCAAAGTGCCCCCCTGGAGATCATTAATTATTATTATTAATTATTATTATTATTATTGTCAAACTATTTTGATAAGAAAATATGACAATTCTGCCCTGCTAACTATATCCCTCGAATATCCAGGTGGGATATACTCAGGGTATCGGAAATTGCAGTTGCTTCGACTTTTCACAAAGGAAGATGCCCGAATAAAACTATTACGACTTTACCCGACACTACACGATTGACAAGACACTAGATTATACACTAGTATTAATCATTGTAGGCGGTGTGATGCATCCCATGTCTCCAACGGATTTAACTGTATTATGATCTAAATCGATAACTACATTTATCTGGTGTAAAAAATAAGGTTCACCTATACTAATCCACACGGTTTGTTGAACTAAGTCTGTACTTTGTACTATGAACCGCTGATTATTTAACATTGCTTTTACCGTATTAGAAGATAAAGCAATATTAATCATTTTAGCTTCTTTATCAGGGTCTGAAGATTGAGGATTTATATTAGAACCATATTGATTTGCTAGATATGTATATCTAGTATTGTTATTAGTTACATCTACGCCCACTAATAATTTATTCCAACCCTTACTTGTATTACCAATATAAAAAAGAACATATCCTTGTTCTATACTAACTTTAGACACATTATATTTTTGATTATCTAAATACGATTTTACTAGATCATTATTTAACGCAATATTAATCATAGTATCTTTTAGTTTAGTTGAATTAGTTATTGAACCGCTATCAGTAAAATAAACATGATACATTAGACCAGCTATTATTAAACACGCGAATAATATTGCAATAATCCCTATTTGCTTCAACTTCATTTTATCCCTTTAAAAAAATGTTCATACACACATATGTGTATGAACACACTTTTAATATTTAATTTTGTACCCACATCTCATCATCCCAAGAGCTACCATATATATAGCGGTATAACTGCGTGGGATAGTCATGCCTCGGTGTACCAGATGCATCAGGGATACTAGAATCCCACCACACATAAGCTCCACCAGAGTCCATCAAGGACTGATGCCAGAATTGGGCAGGGTTTGTATCATCTGAATATTGACATCCAGGATAATCATGAGCTTCTAGGCATTGAGATATTTGACAATTTAGACTTGTCATATGCATTGTTCGAATAACCTGTCCATCGAATACTGCAACATATTTATAACCATTACTGTCCCGGTCCTGATTGGTATATATTGAATATTCATGTCCATAATTGTATTCTACCTGAATGTTAGTGAAACCCCAATGAGGATTGTCATTTTGCGAATATGTATATATCCAATAATGTGATGAATCCCAAGCAGTATGGTTGACGCCAATTTCTGCACATCCTCCACTACCACATCCTATGTGAGTTGTTAAATAATAGTAAGCAGTACCTTGTCCGCTAACGGTTAGAGTTCCAGGACACATGTAGTAATCAAACCCATCGAATTGGTAATTAGTCCACATACCCGCGTCTATTTCGCTAGGTGGTGAGGTAAGCGGCTGAGCATTGATTGTTTGGCTAGAATAATTTGATGAAATATTTCTATTTTGGGAGAGTAGGGGTACGATTTTCTCCTGCTCTGCTGTAGGCATATACCCAAAAAACCAATCTTGCGTTTTCAAATCATATATTACACCCTGTTTAGCGAATTTATCTACTATCTGCGTATCATTCAAACCATCGGCCTTCCATTTATTCGCTTGTGATACAATTGGGTCCACATATCCTGGTTTCTTGTAATCATCAAGTGTTATATTATACGGAAGTCCAAGCTGAACGGCCACATTAGTATATACCGGTTTTTTTATATTTGCTGGAAATGCTGGTATACTCGTTAAATTTCCTGAGATTCCAACTGGTGACTTTGAGCGGTAACAAATGGCATTACGGCAGATAATAGTAGTATTGCCGTAACGAGCGTTACTCCAATCTTTAAACTATTAATTAGTTTCATCTGCTTTCCTCCAAATTCAGAATTATTTTTCGCTTTCGCGTTCATCCCGTTTTAGGAGACAAGCCAGATTAGCTATCATTTAATAGCATATAGCTTTAAATATTTTGAAAGCCTAAGCAGTCTTGCCTTTTTGGCCATGGACACGGCATTTCTATCACAAGGGTGCTGTGTTCATGTAGCATCTTATTCAGACGCTTGTATAGTAAGTAATTATTAAACAATATTTAACTCTTCTGTCCACATGACCGAACTGAAAAATAAATAGAACATATATGGACATATAAACTAAATATTATCCAAATAAATTCTAGTGATATGCAAAAAAACCTTCATCAAAATTGTTATATCATGGACGATATTTATTTTGAACAATATTATCAAACAATTATAATAAGAAAACAGTCCGGTTTCTAGCTCTCCATATATATATCCCCAATATTATGGTGTCGCTTAAATTGAACGATTGTATTTTAATGACCAGGTGGCCTTAGGAAAGGCTAAAATTGGTAAAAGAACATTCTTAATTGTCGTGTCATCATGAAAAAGTACGATAAGTTCATTAAAAAAGCAATCAAGCTCGGGGCTAACGACGCGAAAATAATCAAAACGGATAGCGTCGTCACCTCCGCCTGGGTCCGCTGGAAGTGCCGTTATGGCTGTGACGGCTACAACAACAGCCTCTGCTGCCCGCCGAACACTCCGAATTATAAGGAGACAAGGGAGTTGTTAGACAGCTACCAGAATGCGCTCCTGATCCATTGTACAAGCGAT
>Ga0209039_10003720_pt1 | contig 11710 bp, 8 predicted proteins | sample BogFormECP12_OM1_FD_188238 | JGI IMG/M metagenome (GOLD analysis project Ga0209039, IMG submission 188238) | Bog forest soil microbial communities from Calvert Island, British Columbia, Canada - ECP12_OM1 (SPAdes) (version 2) | ecosystem: Environmental > Aquatic > Freshwater > Wetlands > Bog ...
CATCGAGGTTGTGTTCGATCACGAGCACACTGCCGCCCGCATCAAGGAGCTGCTCGAGGCAGGAGATCAGCACTTCGATGTCCGCAGGGTGCAAGCCCGTGGTGGGTTCGTCCAGCACGAGGAGCTTGCCCGCAGCGCTCCGCTCACCGAGGGCGAGGGCCAGGCGCAGACGCTGGTTCTCGCCTCCAGAGAGTGTCGAGAGGGGCTGACCCAGCGTGAGATAGCCGAGGCCGACCCGCACAAATGGGTCAAGGCGGTCTCCGATCCGCGGGTCGCCGGCGTAGAGTTCGTGCGCTTCGGCGATCGTCAGCGACAAAACGTCCACGATCGAGCGGCCATCGAGCTTGAGGTCGAGCGCCTCCGCGCGATAGCGACGCCCGTCGCAGCTCTCGCAGGGCACGCGGACGTCATCGAGGAATTGCATGTCCACGACCACTTCGCCCGCGCCCTCGCACGCCTCACAGCGCCCGCCTGGCACATTGAACGAGAACCAACCGGGGAGAAGGCCCCGCATCTTCGCCTCGCGCGTCGCCGCAAAGCGCCGGCGAATGCCCTCGAATGCCGTGGAGACCGTCGCGGGGTTTGAGCGCGAGCTGCGCGCCGGCGGGGTAGGATCCACGACGAGCACTTCGCGTACGCCCTCCCCACCCTCGACGCGCTCACACGTGCCGCGCTCGGGGTGCCGGGTGAGATGACCGACAAGAACTGAGCGCACAAGCGTGGATTTTCCCGCGCCCGAGACCCCGCTTACCACCACGAGTTGACCGAGCGGCACGTCGACGCTCACGTCCTTCAGGTTGTGCGCGCGGGCACCGACGATGCGCAGACGTCCGCGCGCCGGGCGGCGCTTGCGTTGCGAGGGGAGACCCTCCTTTCCCAGGCGCAGGAGCGCGCGCCCGGTGAGCGAATTCGGGTGCGCGCGCACCGTGTCCACGGTTCCCTCGACCACCACGCGCCCGCCGAGCCGCCCGGCGCCCGGGCCGAGATCGATCACGTGGTCCGCCGCGCCCACGATCTCCGGTGCATGCTCGACCACTACGACGGTGTTGCCCTGGTCTCGGATGGCGCGAAGCACGCCGAGCAGCCGGGCAATGTCACGGGCGTGGAGACCGATCGAAGGCTCGTCGAGCACATAGAGCGCGGCGGTGAGGGTTCCGCCGAGCGCCGTAGCGAGCTGGATGCGCTGCGCTTCGCCGCCGGAGAGCGTGCGCGTCTGGCGATCGAGCGAGAGGTAGCCGAGTCCTACTCGTAGCGCGGTGGAGACGCGCGTTCGCAGCGCTTCAAGCAGCCGTGCCGAACGAGCGGTTTCCGCGTCGGAGAGCGCGAGTCCGGCGAGCCAGGTATCCAGCTCGCGGATCGTCTTGCACGAGACGGCGCCGATGTGCTCGCCACCTACCGCAACGCAGAGAGCGTCGGGTTTAAGGCGCAACCCTCCGCAAGCCACGCAGGGGTCATAACGCCGGTAGCGCGCCAGGAGAACCCGCGCCTGCACTTTGTAGCGCCGGCCTTCGAGCCATTCGAAGAAGCCCTTGACGCCGTACCAATCGCCCCCATCGCCCTCGAGCACGATGCGCCGCTGCGCCTCCTGCAGTGCCGACCAGGGCTGGTCCGTCGGAATCCCGAGTCGCCGGCAGGCGCGGAGCAGGTCGCGTTGACAGGGTTTTCCGCCGGCGGTCGTGAAAGGCACGATCGGAGCCTCTGCGAGCGTTCGTGTGACATCTGGAATCACGCGCTCCCAATCGATTCCCGGAATGCGCCCGAAGCCCTGGCACGCCTCGCACGCGCCGAGGGGGCTGCCGAACGAAAACAGATGGGGGACGGGCAGTGGAAACATCCGGCCGCAACGCTCACAGGAAAGGCCTTCGCGGAAGCTCGCCCGATCGCCGCCCTCGACCACCAGCACGAGACGACCCGCCCCTCGCTGGAATGCGACGGCTACCGCCTCCGCGAGGCGCGTGCGCGACCCGTTGCCCGCGAGTGCCAGCCGGTCGACCAACAAGAGAGCCTCGCGCCGAAGCCTCGCGACCGAGCGCTGCGAGACCTCGGTCAAATCCAGGACTGCACCCTCGGCATCGAGCAAGCGGGTGTAGCCCTCTCGCAGCAGACGCTCGCGCAACGCCGTCGCATTTTCGCCCCGGCGCTGGGGAAGCGGCGCACCGATCGACGCGCGCTTGCCCTCCCAGCGCTCGAGGATGCGTTCCACCACGGCTTCGACGGTGCCGGGAGTCGCAGGTTCCTTGCAGGTCGGGCATACCGTGCGCCCTATCTTTGCGTAAAGCAGCCGCAAATGATCGAGGATCTCCGTCGCACTCCCCACGGTCGAGCGGGCGTTGGTGACGCGGTTACGCTGCTCGATCGAAATCGCGGGCGGAAGGTGCGAGATGAAGTCCACTTCGGGTCGCGGGAGTCGCTCGAGAAATTGGCGCGCGTAGGTGGAGAGGGAAGCGACGTAGCGCCGCTGCCCTTCGGCGTAGAGCGTGTCGAAGGCGAGCGTTGACTTGCCTGAGCCCGAGACACCCGTCACGACCGTGAGGGCTCGCAGCGGGATCCGGCAGTCGATGCCCTTCAGGTTGTGAGAGCGCGCTCCCTCGATGCGGATTTCGGATTCGAACATGGCTCGCCGCTCAGAGAGGCGCTGGCATCCTCCACTAGGTGCGGCGCCCGAAGAACGAGCGAAGCTTCGCAGCGAGACCGAGATCGCCGTCAATCTGGATGCGCCCGGCCATGTAGAGGAGCTCCGCGTTCTCGCGCCCGCCCAGCACCGCGGACCAAACCGCCGCCGGGGCGCGCAGGACCACCTGAGGCGCCTCGGCCCGACCCCGTGCGATCAAGAGCACGCCGTCGTCGATTTCGAGGCGAAGCAGGCCGCCCCCCGCACCTGCGAGATCCAACTGATAGGTCGCCCGGACACCGCGGGCGGCTTCGGGCGCGAAGTGCTTGCGCAACCACTCCGCGGCCGCGTCAATCGAGGCCGTCGGGACCGCGCTCATCTCTCACGCCCTCGCCGGCTGCAGCTCAGGGCAAGTGTAAAGGGGCGAGAACTCGATGGTCAACTCGACTTCGGCTAGGCCAGCGGCTCGGGCTCGTCGACGATCAGGGTGATGCTGATATGGTTTCCCGTCTCGCTCTGCGTCATGTGGAGTACTCGCACGGCGTGGGAGGAGAGGAACTTGTTGATCTCCTCCTCCACCTCTTTGACCAGACCACGAACGACGACGCAGCGCACAGCCATGGCTCAGCCCTCCCCTCTTCCGTGCTGGCGGTGTGCCTGCTCGGCGTAGCGGAGCTTCCCCGCGGTGCTGGCCGCTTCCGCGACGACCTGCCACTCGGTGCTCGTGGGGGAACGCCCGAGGGCACTGCAGGCTTCACGCACTAGAAAGGCGTCGCCGGCCGCAACGGCCTCAGCCAAGATGGCACCCAGCCGCTCACCCGCATCGGCGCGCCGAAGGAACGCCAGTGCTTCGACCGTGCGCTCTTCCGCCAGATAGGCTTCGGCAATCCGGAGGGCGTGCGCGGGATCCAGCTGCTTTTCGAGCAGGATCCTGCGCTCGAGCGGGCTCGGCACCACCGATTTCGCCATCGGACCTCCCCCTTCCCCTTTTCGGCAGCCTGCCGTGAAGCGTGAGGGTCGCGCGCCCCTAGTAGCGTGGGACTCCAGCGTCCACAGTCAGCGACCACTCGTCGATTCCCCCGCGCAGGTTCGAAACCTGGGCGAACCCCTTCTCTTGGAGGAGTGCGCAGGCACGCGCGCTCCGCCCCCCGTGGTGGCAGTGCACCACAATCAGACGCTCCTTCCAGGCTGTAAGTTCAGAAAACCGACCCTCGAGTTCCCCGAGCGGTAGCAGGCGCGCCCCCTCGATGTGCGCGAGCGCGGCCTCACCGGGCTCGCGCACGTCGAGCAGGAGAAACTCCTCACCGCGAAGGCGCAGGGCATGGAGTTCGCTCGCGCTGAGCTCCGCGATCGCCGGAGGCACCCCGTGGTCGATGCCGCAGAAGCCCTCATAGTCGATCAGCTTGGTCACGGTTGGATGCTCGCCGCAGACCGGGCACTCCGGATCTTTGCGAAGCCGGTACTCCGAGAAGCTCATCTCGAGCGCGTCGAGCTGGAGGAGCCTCCCAAGAAGTGGCTCACCGATTCCAGTCACGAGCTTGATGGCTTCGGTTGCTTGAATCATGGCAATCATGCCAGGGAGGACGCCCAGCACACCCGCTTCGGCGCACGAAGGCATCTGCCCGGGTGGTGGCGGTTCAGGAAAAAGGCAGCGGTAGCAAGGTCCGCGTCGCGCATCAAAGACCGTCGCCTGACCTTCGAAACGATACACCGACCCGTGCACGTTCGGCTTCTCAAGGAGAACACAAGCGTCGTTCGTGAGATACCGGGTGGGAAAATTGTCGCTGCCATCGACGAGAATGTCCCACCCGCGGAGGAGATCCAGCGCGTTTTCGGAAGTGAGCTTCACGTCGAACATATCCACGCGAACGTCCGGATTCATGCCCGCGATTCTGTCGCGCGCCACCTCCACCTTGAGGCGACCGAGGTCCCCGGTGCCGTAGAGCACCTGACGCTGGAGATTCGAAGCTTCGACGCGATCCGGATCGACAAGGCCGAGCGTGCCCACTCCGGCCGCTGCGAGGTACTGGGCAACCGGGCAGCCGAGCCCCCCCACGCCGATCAGCAGGATGCGTGCACCGAGAAGCTTGCGTTGGCCGTCGAGACCGATCTCTGGGAGGGTAAGATGACGTCGGTAGCGCTCCGCCTGGTCAGGACGAAGTAGCGCGGCATTCATGCCACGAGGGTAAGACGAAAGAGGCCCTCCGCAAACGGCGGGGGGCCTCGTGGGGCTGCTCGCGGGTCTGGTCGCTCGGCTACTCCTCCACTGCCGCGTCGGGAGGGGCCGGCTTGACGACCACCTTGTATGCCTTGCGGGGTTTCTCGAGCATCTTCGACGACACCGCCACCCAGTCATTCTTCTTGAGATCCGGCCAAGCCTTCTTGTCCCCTTCGACGGTGGTCTCTTCCGTCTTAACGAAGGTGAGCTTATCGCCCTTGCGATTGTCCACGATGATCTGCTTTTCGTTGACGGAGTCGACCTTGCCTTCGAAGTCTCGCAGCTGCGCGTATGAGAGGCTGGGGAGCAGCAACGGGAGCACGGCCGCAATGAAGGTCACGAAGGCGAGTCTTCCGAGAATCTTGAACATGACCAATCCTCTCCTCTTCCGTCCGCATTAGGCGGCGCGGCTTTCCGGGCAGTCCAAGGACGCTGCGGGCCGCCCTTTCGAGCCAGCCCGAGAGTTGGTGCCGGAGGTGGGAGTCGAACCCACACGACCCGAAGGGCCGGGGCCTTTTGAGGGCCCTGCGTATACCAATTTCGCCACTCCGGCGCGCGGGAGGCGAGCATAACACGGCTTCCCGAGGGCACATCAAGGTGGTCCTGGACGTTTTGACAGCCGGGGGGCTGGGCGGTAGGTTCGCCGCCCTCGTGGGGCTGTAGCTCAGCTGGGAGAGCACAAGGCTGGCAGTCTTGGGGTCGGGGGTTCGATTCCCCCCAGCTCCACCAACAAATCCGAGGGGTTGGCGTGACGCGCTGACCTCTCTTTCTTTTGAGGCGACGGATAGCGACGCCGAGCGACGGCCTCGAGTGTCACAGCTTTGAGTGTGACGGCGTCGAATTCGGCGAACCCTAGGTCGACCTCCTCGTCTGGCATGGCGTACGCGTAGGTGCGAAGCGTGAACGCTGGCGAAGCGTGACCGAGCTGCGCGGCGACCCAGCGAATGCTCTTCCCTGCCGCGAGTGCGAGGCTTGCGTAGGTATGGCGAGCCGCATGGAGCTTGAGTGGCCTCACCCCGAGCTTGGCCGCCCGGCGCCGCACCCGGTACCAGGAGCGCGTCAGGTTGCGCTCGTCGAGGTGCGTCCCAGCGAGGGACGAAAAGACCCACTCGGGCACCTCTCTGCCGAGCCTCGTGACCCCGTCCGCCTTCGCCTCGCGTTCGCGCAGGGCCAATAGATCGAAGAGTTCGGCGGCGAGCGCCGGCGGCATCGCGACCATGCGACCCTTCCCGCTCTTGGGCGTCGTGAGCTCGCGCGAGGTGACGGCCCGCCGAATCACGATGCGGCCGCGAGCGAAATCGACGTCCTCCCACTTGAGGCCGAGGGCTTCGCCTCTCCGACAACCCGTCGCGAGGAGGAAATGGAGGAGCGGTGCGACACGGGGCTCGAGCTCGTGCGCCACGGCCAGAAGCGTCGCCACCTCTTCGCGCGTCCAGGCCTCGGCTTCGGGCGCTTCATGTGCTGCTACGCGTTCCACCCGTCGCATCAACTCACCGAGCCGCGCAGCAGGATTCCTCGGGATCTTTCCCTCGCGGTGCGCAATCGAGAGCACGCGCTGGAGCGACGCGAGATGGCGACGGATCGTCGCGGGCGCGAGGCCCGCGTCGAGCTTCGCGCGTACGTACCGCAGGAGGTCCTCCTCGCGCAGTTGGTGCAGGTCCCTCGAGCCTAAGAAGGGCACGAGGTGAGTGTTGATTACGCCGGCGACGAGCGCGCAATAACCAGACTTCATCGCCGGCGTCCATGCCTCGAGCCACCGCCGCAGCTCGAGGTCGACGGGGAGCGGCTCCTCGCGCTTCGGCGGCCATTGCTTGAGACCGATCGCGTGATTGATTTCTCTGATGAGCTCCTGGGCGGCCCGCTTGTCGGCTGCAGTGGGGCCGAAGCGCTTCTCGATCTTCTGGCCGCCCACGTGCGTACGCACCCACCATGCGTTCCGGTAGTAGATGACCTTCGCGCCCAACCCGCTCCTCGGCGCTCCGGCGAGCGCTCATCAGGATTCTACTCGCGCCTTCGGGTACCCAGTTTCTCCTCGAAGCCACGCATGGCTTCGGCGACGCGCTCTCGCGGCGCCTCGAGTTCGCGGCGCAGCCAGGCGCGGAGCTCGTCGATCGGGATCAGGACGCGCCCGCCAATGCGAAGGTGCGGCATGGCAGGGAGAAGTTCGCGCATCTTGCGCTCGCTGATCCCAATCGCGCGTGCCGCCTCCTTCACACCGAGTGCGAGTCTATCCGCCAGCGGTAGCGCAGGCGAGCGCGCGCGTTCAGCCCCATTCGTCGCGGGCATCTCTTCCTCCACGTCACTGAGAATCGGTTCCCTTCGTCATGGCCTGGTCCTTCATCGTTTGATCTCCTTGTCGACCCAGGCCAGTCCCTGCCATCGAGCAGCTCAAAACACGGCCGGGCGCACTCACGCGGACTGTCTTGGACACGGTGGGCTGGATCGCTTCGCTTATGACGTCCGTCACGAGCTCGCCCACCGGCGCGTACTCTCCAAGGTCGCGACGATGCGGGATTCGGCCTCGTCGCGCCGTCCATTGTTGCACTGGGAGATCGCTCTTTGTGGGGACCAATTTTCGGATTGCTATCGGATGGGGAGGATCTTCGTGACTTAGCCAAAGTAGCCGTCCTCGCCCTCCCTGTCGCCTGCGCACAGCATCATGGGTATGGGTGAGCTGCTGTTTCAGGGGAATTCTTCGATGCTGTGAGCTACTGGCCTCGCATAGCCCCTCAAGGACTTCGATTGTTTGTAGCGCGTGATAGAAGGTCCGCTCGAAGTAGGACCTGAGGTCTGTGTGTTGATCTCATTCCCACCACCACTTGAACTGGGTCAGCGGCGGTAAACGTAGGAACTCAGAGAAAGGCCCACAATGGGAAATCTTGGGAAATTGGCTTGAGACAGCGAATAGCGTATAGCATCGCAAGTCAGCGTATAGCAGCGTAGTACACCACGTGGGGAGTTTCAGAATCGACTTGAGCGGCGCTTGCCAATTCGCCGGTCGACCTGACAACTCGCGTCGTACGGGAGCCGAGAAGGCGCAAGCCGTCGCAGTCGGGAGTAGAGACTCGGCGTCATCGCCTCGTCGCGCGGGTCGTGTGACCTCGCCGTGCGAGGCTCACCGCTCTCGTCCGCGATCGCTCGCGCGTGTCTTCGAGCTGCCAGGCGATCCGCTGCCGCTCGTGCCCCGGGCCTTCCACAAGGTGCGATCTCGCACGGATCTCCCTTCCGAGCGCGAGATCGCGCTCATGGGTCGGGATCACGGTGAGGGTGCCGCCCGTACGGAGAATCACATACTGGCCTCCGGCCTCGTCATAGGCGTAGGCCACGAGGGATCCCCGGTAGAGTCCGCCGACGATGCGGCGTGCGTGCTCGATCTCTCTCTTGGGGAAAAGGTGCTGGATTTCGTCGAAGGTGAGCCTCGCCGCTAGGCGCAGCTTCATGCGCCCTTCGACCTCGCGCTCGAGCTCTTGAAGCGCCGGTCCCCGCTCGGACTCAGGGCTCGCAGCGAGCGCGCTCCGATCGATCACGCCCTGGCTCTCGAGCCTGCCACCCCGCCTCTCTAGCGCCGCCTGCCGGCCGCGAAAAATCTGCCTGTTACTGCCGGAAGCGATGGGAAAAACCGCGTCGGAAGAGCCCAAGTTTCGCGCGCGGAAGGATGTTCGCCATGTGCGGTGGCGAGGTCCACCCGGGCCCCTTGGAGGTCTGGATCAAGACTCTCCCGGAAGCGCAAGAGGGCCTCGTCGCGTCCGACCCGAAGCGATCTTCATGCCCCCCTACCTGGGTCACACGGATGGCATGCAGTCCGAGCGGTGAACTGCCTGCTGAGACGCCCTCCGGGCAGGCCCGCGACCGGCGCGAGAGCGTGTTGCCCTCGAGTTCCAGAGGGGCGAGACTGCGGCGGGATAGACCGGGGGCTGCCGTGAGTTTCATCGCAACGATCCAGCGAGCGAGATCGTTGCTGGAGCGCAGCGGCCGTCTTTCCCTCCGCGTCTTGAAGCTCGAGTTCGAACTCAACGACGAAGCCCTCGACGCTCTGGTCGAGGAGCTGGTGGACGTGCAGCAGGTGGCCGCCTGTGAGGGCAAGGTGCTCTCGTGGATGGGATCGGCTCGGGCCGAGACCTCTGCGCCCCACCCGGCCGCGCACACGGTCGAGGGGGTGTCGTCGGAGCAGGTCACGTCGCTGGATGTCGCCGAGGCCGAGCGCCGTCAGCTCACGGTGATGTTCTGCGACCTCGTGGGCTCGACCGATCTTGGGCAGCGCCTCGACGCCGAGGACCTGCGCAGCGTCGTGCGCGCCTATCAGGAGGCAGCCTCCGGTGCGATCCAGCGCCATGCGGGACACATCGCCCAGTACCTGGGCGATGGCCTCCTCGTGTACTTCGGCCATCCGCAGGCGCACGAGGATGACGCCGAGCGCGCCGTGCGCGCGGGGCTCGAGATCCTCACTGCGCTCCGCACGCTCAACGACACACTCGAACCCAAATACGAAATCCGTCTGGCCGCGCGCGTCGGCATCCACACCGGCCCGGTGGTGGTCGGCGAGATGGGCGGGGGCGCCCGGAGCGAGGTGCTCGCCCTTGGCGATACCCCCAACATCGCGGCGCGCCTCGAAGCGATCGCGGAGCCCGATACGGTGGTGATGAGCAGCGCCACGCAGCAGCTCGTCGCCGGGCTGTTCGTGGTCGAGGACCACGGGCCGCAGAGGCTCAAGGGCGTGCGCGAGCCGATGACGCTCTACCGGGTCGTGCAGCCGAGCGGGGTGCGCAGCCGGCTCGACGTCGCCGCGGGGCGCCTCACGCGCTTCGTCGGTCGCGAGGCCGAGCTGGCGACGCTCGTCGATCGTTGGGAGCGCGCGGCGGACGGCGAGGGGCAGAACGTCCTGGTGCTGGGCGAAGCCGGGGTCGGGAAGTCGCGCCTCGTCTACGAGCTGCACGAGCACCTGACGGCGGTGCGCCACACCTGGCTGGAATGCGGCGCCACGCCGTACACAGAAGGAACCCCCTTTCATCCGGTGATCGCGCTGCTGGCGCAGGGGCTGGCGTTCGCCCCCGAGGACACTGCGGCCGAGCGGCTCGGCAAGCTGGAGGTCGGACTCGGCACGCTCGCCTCAGCGGAGACCGTGGCCCTGCTCGCCGACTTTCTCGGTCTGCCGCCGCCCACGCGGCTGCAGCTGAGTCCCGAGCTGCAGCGGCGGAAGACGATCGAACTCTTGGCGCAGTGGAACCTCGCCATGAGCGAAGTGCAGCCGCTGGTGCTCTTCGTCGAGGACCTGCACTGGTGCGACGTCTCGACGCTGGAGCTCTTGGGGCACCTGATCACGCAGAGCCCGACGGCGCGCGTGCTGCTCCTCGCTACGGCGCGCCCGGAGTTCACCCCGCCCTGGCCGGCGCGGTCCAACCTCAGCACCGTGCAGCTTGCGCGCCTCACCAAGCGCCAGGCGCGGGACATGGTCGCGGCGCTCGGGGGCCCGGAGCTCCCCGCCGACACCCTCGACGCGCTCGTCGCCCACGCCGACGGCGTGCCGCTCTACGTCGAGGAGCTGACCAAGGCGATGGCGGAGCCCGGAGTGGCGCAGGGCGTGGAAGGCATTCCGGCCAGTCTTGCCGACTCGCTGATGGGGCGGCTCGATCGGCTCTCGGCGGCGAAGGAGGTGGCGCAGCGGGCGGCGGTGCTGGGACGGGAGTTCGGGTATCCCCTGCTCGCGGCAACGGTGGGCATGGACGAGGCCGCGCTCCGCCATGGCCTCGCGCGCCTGGTCGACGCGGAGATCCTCTTCGCGCGCGGGGAGCCGCCTACGGCGACCTACACCTTCAAGCACGCGCTGATCCAGGAGACGGCGTACCAGTCGCAGCTCAAGCGCACGCGCCAGCAGCTCCACGCGCGCGTCGCAAAGGTGCTGGAAGAGCGCTTCCCCGAGCGCGTAGCGGTCGAGCCCGAGCTGGTCGCGCGGCACTACGACCAGGCGGGGCTGGCGGCGCAAGCGAGCGCGCACTACCAGCGGGCCGGGGAGCGCGCGATGCGGCGGTCGGCGAACGAGGAGGCCATCGGCCATCTGCGGCGCGCCTTGGCACTGGTCGCGACGCTGCCGGAGACACGCGAGCGCCATCAGATGGAGCTCGGCCTGCAGATGGCGGTCGGGGCACCGCTTAGCGCGGCCCGGGGATGGTCGCATCCGGAAACCGAGCAGACGTTCGCGCGCGCGCGTGCGCTGGCGTCCCAGATCGGCGAGTCACCCGAGCTGCCGCGAGTGCTCGCCGGAATGACGATTGCCTATGGGATGAAGGGTGACCTCGCGACCGGGGTCGAGGTCGCGCAAGAGGCTTTGGCAGCCGCCGAGCGCACGGGAGAGCCGTTCGACCTCCTCTTGGCTCACTTAGCCGCCGGGGGGGTGTTCTTCCAGGGCCACTTCTCGCGGGCGCTGCAGCATTTCGAGCAGAGCATCGGGTTTTACAATCCGAGCGTGCACGCGTGTGTCGCGCACACGGTGGGATTCGATTATGGCGTCGTCGCCCGCGGGTTTGCGGCCTGGTGTCAGGTGTACCTTGGCCATCCCGACCGGGCGTCGGGGCTGAGCGAAGCGGCGGTGGCGCTAGCGAAGCAGGTGGGGCATCCGCTCAGTCTGGCGGACGCTCTTCTCCATGCTGGACTTGTCCACTCCGAGCGCGGCGAGCTCGACCGGATGCGTGAACGCGCCGAAGAAGTCGTGGGTCTCTCCGAGCAGCTCGGGTTTCCGTTGTACCTGGGAATGGGAAGGTTCGTTCGAGGTTGGGAGCGGGTCAAATCGGGGGAGGGCGAGGCGGGCCTCGCGGAGATGCAGCAGGCGCTGGTCGAGCTCGCTGGGATCGGGAGCGGGATCGGAGCACCAGGGTTCCTCTCCGTGC
>Ga0209039_10003721_pt1 | contig 11708 bp, 10 predicted proteins | sample BogFormECP12_OM1_FD_188238 | JGI IMG/M metagenome (GOLD analysis project Ga0209039, IMG submission 188238) | Bog forest soil microbial communities from Calvert Island, British Columbia, Canada - ECP12_OM1 (SPAdes) (version 2) | ecosystem: Environmental > Aquatic > Freshwater > Wetlands > Bog ...
GCTGCTGGACCCCTTCGGGCGTCCGGATCCTCGGCTAGCCCCGCGCGGCCGATGGACCTTCCCCCTCAGCAGCACCGCCCTGCGCAACGGCGAAGAGGGACGTGAAACCTTCGAATCGATCAGGATTTCGGGCGCCTCCGGTGGCGACGTGCGGCTGCTCACCCTCCCCGTCATCGAGGGTGGACGCGTCGTCCATTTCGTTCAGGTGGCAGCGTCGCTCGACCGTGTCGATCAGGCCCGCTCGCGATTCCTCCTGGTGATGGTCTCCCTCGCCCCACTCGCTCTTGCTGGAGCAGCCCTCGGGGGCTGGTTTCTCGCGGGGCGCGCGCTCTCTCCGGTCGACGCCATGGTGGCGGCTGCACGCCGCATCAGCGCCGAGGACCTATCCCGGCGCATTGCGACCGAGGATCGGGATGACGAGCTCGGACGGCTTGCCGAGGTGCTAAATGACATGCTGGCCCGCCTCGAGCGCTCGTTCACGACGGCGCGCCAGTTCAGCGCCGATGCGGCTCATGAACTGCGCACCCCGCTCACGGTCCTGAAGGGCGAGCTCGAGGTGGCCCTCCACACAGCAGCACTCGACGGCCAGGGCCGGGAAACACTCGAGAGCTGCCTTGAGGAAGTGGACCGGCTGGCCGCCCTTGTCGAGGATTTGCTCTTCCTGGCACGTGCCGACGCGGACGTGGTGCCCTTCCAGAGAGAGCCCGTCGATCTTGCTGCGCTCGCGAACGAGGTGGAACCCGCGCTGCACGTCTTAGCCGAACGCGCAGGAGTCGGCCTGGCGATCGACGCTGCGGGACCGATCGTGATCAAGGGGAGCGAACCCCTGCTGTTGCGGGTCCTCTTCAATCTCGCCGAGAACGGCATCAAGTACGCCGGAGCGGGTCAGCGCGTCGATATCGCCGTACGGGGTGACTCCGAAAAGGCGCTGCTCGAAGTGCGCGACAGCGGTCCCGGGATCCCTTCCGAGGAGCGGGAGCGGATCTTCGATCGCTTCTATCGCGCCGATCCTTCACGCGAGCGCAGTGGTACCGGCCTTGGACTCCCGCTCGTACGGTCGATTGTACGCCTTCACGGAGGGGAGATCTGGGTTGAGAGCGAGCCTGGCAGGGGGGCATGCTTTCGCGTGCGGCTTCCTCTTGCAGATATCCCCACATGAGAAAGGTCTAATCCGCATCTCATCGTTCTCTTATCTCCTGCCCCTAGTTTGTTCGTGCACGCGGCGACGAGACGAGCCGCGAAGGAGAAAGAGAAATGCAATCAGGCATACGCAAGAGGGTCCTATTCGCCGGCGTCGCCGCGGCGGCGTTTGGCCTGGGCGCGGCCACGGCCACCCGCACGCCCCCTGGGCTCCTAATCCACCCGGTTGCCGAGGCCGCAGTCGTTCCGGCGAGCAGTCCTGAGAGCACCGACCCGACGGGGACCTCGGGCGGGACCTTGCCGTCGTTCGTGTCCTTGGTTGAGGCGGTGTCGCCGGCGGTCGTACACGTGAAGGTGGTGTCGGTCGTGAAGACGAGCGGCCCCGAAGGGGGCTTCCCGTTTCCCTTCGGCGAGGACAGTCCCTTTCATGGCTTCCGACTCCCCCCGATGCAGCCGCCGTCTGGTCGGCAGCTCGGGTCTGGCTCCGGGTTCATCATCCGCAAGGACGGAGTCGTGCTCACCAACAACCACGTTGTCGAACAGGCCAAGGAGATCACCGTTGCGCTGAGCGACAGCCATGAGTTCCCGGCGAAGATCCTCGGGCGCGATCCCAAGACGGACCTCGCCGTGCTCAAGATCGACGCCAAGACGGACCTGCCGGTGGCGCAGCTGGGTGATTCCGACGCCCTGAAGGTGGGTGAATGGGTCGTCGCCATCGGCAACCCATTCGGCCTCGACAACACTGTGACTGCCGGCATCGTTAGCGCAAAGGGCCGCGCGATCGGCAACGGCCCCTACGATCAGTTCATCCAGACGGACGCGCCCATCAATCCGGGCAACTCCGGCGGCCCGCTCTTCAACCAGCGAGGCGAGGTGGTCGGCATCAACACAGCGATCTTCAGTCAGAGCGGGGGAAACATCGGAATCGGATTCGCGGTCCCGATCAACGTGGCGAAAGAGCTCGTGCCGCAGCTCGAGACGGAAGGGCATGTGACACGCGGGTGGCTCGGCGTGTCGATCCAGAAGCTCACGCCGGAGCTCGCTGAGTCGCTCGGGGTCAGTGAGACCCAGGGCGCTCTGGTCGCCGGGGTGACGCCGGGAAGTCCGGCTGCGAAGGCGGGCCTCAAGACGGGCGATGTGATTACCACCTACGACGGCAAGAAGGTGGAGGAGCACGGTGGGCTGCCGAGCCTTGTCGCCGCAACACCGGTGGGCGCAACCGTACCGGTCCAAGTGCTGCGCGACCGGGACGTGAAGACGCTGAGCGTGACGGTCGCAAAGCTCGCGGACGAGGAGTTCCGGGAGGCTGCCCCGGCGAAGGGCAAGTGGGGTCTCGCCCTCCGCGAGCTGACACCCGAGGAACGCGAGGAGCGCGGGCTCGAGGACGGACAGGGTGTTCTCGTCGCCTCTGTCGATCCCGGTAGCCCGGCCGAAGAAGCAGGTCTTCACGCCGGCGACGTCGTACTCCAGGCCAACCGCAAGCCCGTGGGATCGGTCGAAGCACTCCGCCAGGAGATCGGTAAGGTGGAGGAGGGTAAGCGCCTTCCCCTCCTGGTCCGACCCGCCGACGGCGGCGATCGCTTTGCTGCGCTCGGCGTGCGCTAAACGCCTTGGAACTCCCGTGAACTTCGGGACTCGAGGGGCGGTCCGTTGGGGCCGCCCCTCTCTATTTTTCCCGTATTCCCGACGCGTGCTCGGCTCCCCTCGCCCAAGCCGCCGGACCTTCCTGGTATCCCATGGGGATATCACTCGGTCGGCCACCCGGCCCGCTGAGATACCGCGGCCCGCCCAATCTATGATTGGGGAGCTCTTCTCTAGCGTGAGGAGGACTGCCTTTGGCAACCGTGCGACCCGTACTGAACCAGCTCAACCTGGTGGCACGCGACTTCAACGCCACCCTCGCGTTCTACCGCCGCCTCGGCTTGGATGTGCCCGACGGAAGTTCTTCGCCCGAAGGAGTGCGCCATGCCGAAGTGACTCTGGCCCATGGCTTCGTGCTCGAGTTCGACAACGAAACCTTGGCCGGACTCTACAACGCGGCCTGGCGCAAACCCGGCGGAAGCAGCCGTGCGCTGCTTGGATTCTCTGTTCCGACGCGTGAAGAAGTGGACCGGTTGTACGAAGAGCTGACTGCGGCTGGGTACAAAGGACGCCAGCCTCCGTACGACACCTTTTGGGGGGCTCGCTACGCCGTGTTAGCGGATCCGGATGGAAACGACGTTGGACTCATGAGTCCACTAGACGAGAGTCGCCGGAGCTGGCCACCGAAGAAATCGCCCGCACCCTGAAGAGGTTACGCACAGAAGGTACGCGGGCTGGACGGGAGGTTTTTGAAGCTAGAAAAGCGCAGATCGCTCTACACGATTTACAGTCCTTCGACGCCCAGCGCGATGCAGTTCGGGGAAGGCCCACCGTGACACTCAGGTTTCGCGAGGCGGGGCACCGGGAAGGTCGACTGGTTTTCTTCGGGTGATCGCCGCCCTGGGTCCTGCGTGGTCGCTGGCATCCTGCCAATGAACCTGACGCTCGCGTCTGGCGCGTCGAACGAGGGTCCGCATGCTCTCCTTCGCGAACCTGGCGGTGCTCGTCACGGTACGCACACTCCTCCGCAATTCCACGACGCGACAGGACGATTTCGTCCTCGGGCTCTTGCTGGGCCTCGCCCTTCTCACGAAGTACACGAGCGCGCTCTTGGTCCCGACAGTCGTGGGTCTGGTGGCAGCCAAGCGGTGGGTCGTAGAGAGATGGCCGCCGTCCCGTATCGCCGCGTGGGCAATGCGTGCCCTCACCGTGTCCGTTCGTAAATCCCGGAGGGAATGGACAACAGTCCGCAGGGCTTTCTGAATCGGATGAGAAGAGGTACCAGATCGTTTTACGCCACCAGCCCCAACGTGTTCCCTCAGGCCCTCACGTGCTCGCAGACCACGAGCGGCTGGGTTGGCGCCTGAACTCGTTCTCAGGTCTGCGAACGTCGTTGATCATCTGACGAGCTGGCGCTCGTCACACCAGGCAGTTCTACTTTGCAGGGGACTCGATACCTCTCCCTTCCGTTGACACAGAATCTCCACTGATCCCGGAGATGCTCTCTTCGGGCCGAGAACGCCAGGCGGGCACGCCGATCACGACGAGACGCAGCTGCTTCTCGATGCGTCTCGCGATCTCGCTTTCCTCTTCGCGGCGCGCCTCCGTGAGGCGCCCCACCGCCGACACCACCGTCTCGACGAGCAGGTCGGCGAACATCTGCCGGTCGGCGCGGGTCCAGCGGGCGAGCTCCGGGAAGCGGCTGACGTCGACGGCGAGCTCGTTGGCGAAGAGCTCGAGCTCCATGCGGATCGCCCGCCGCAGTCGCCGGATGCCGCCATAGCGTTCACGCGCGATGAACCGCATGTGATCGCGATGCTCGCGGACGTGTGCCACGACGATCTGCACCGAGCGGCGGATGACATCGTCGTACGTCGACGTGTCGCTGCGGGCGGTGCGCACCATGTCGTGCAGCGTACCGAACGCTTCGTCGACGAGCGCGAGGCCGAGGTCCTCCATGCCGTCGAAATGCCGGTAGAAGGCGGTGGGTGTGATGCCGGACTCGCGCGTGACTTCACGCAGGCTGATGCTCTCGAAGCTGTGCTTGGAAAGCAGCCTGAGCGTGGAGCTCAGAAGCGCATGGCGCGTGCGCTCCTTGCGTTCCCTGCGCGATTCGGAGTCGCTGTGGTCATGCCGGCGACTGCTCACCGTGGTTCCCCCGGCGCCGGTTCTGTTGACGAATGTACACCTGGATCGTCCCGGCCGCCTTACGAAAGGGCAAGGCGCAATAGAAGGGGCGGGGTAGCTCTAAAGCGACGATTCTGCAGTTGACGCGTGTGCACTGAGATACTATGGTGCACAAATGTTCACTGAATACCGCCCCCCTCGATCCGTCCGATCTCGCCTTTCGCGGCGGTTCGTGAGCGCGCTCGACGCGCTGGCAACGCCCCACGGGATCGACCGCTACCTCGAGCTGATCGATCCGGCGTGGTCGGTGCGAGAGGTCCGGGCCATCGTGACTGAGGTGCGCCGCCAGACGGCCGGCAGCGTCACGATGACACTCGCGGCGAATGGCAACTGGACGGGCTTCCAAGCCGGCCAGTACACGCGGCTCAGCGTCGAGATCGATGCCGTGCGCCACACCCGCTGCTATTCGATCGCTACCTCAGCGCATCGTGCCGCCTCCTTCGAGCTCACCGTCAAGGTGGAGGCGGGCGGCCTCGTCTCGCCGTACCTGTATGCTGCGGCCCACCGCGGAATGCTGGTTGGTCTCACGCCTGCCCAGGGCGAGTTCATCCTGCCAGCGTCCCGACCCGACCGTGTTGTGCTGATTAGCGGTGGGAGCGGCATCACACCCGTGCTGTCGATGCTCCGCACGCTCTGCGACGAAGCCCACCGCGGCCCGGTGGCGTTCGTCCATTACTCGTTTCACGAGGCGGACATGCCCTACCGCGCCGAGCTCGCGCGGCTCGCCGAAGAGCACCCCAATGTGCGGGTCCTCCGCGGATTCACCGAGGAGCCGGGACGGGGCGAACTCGACAGCCTCTTCTGCGACGCCCACCTAAGGGCCGCCGATCCCGCATGGCGTGGCGCCGAGACCTATGTGTGTGGCCCCGCGCCGCTCATGCACGCGGTCCGTGCCCGTTTCGACCGGGAAGGTCTGCTAGAACGCCTGCACAGCGAGGCGTTCACCCTCACCCTTCCGACCTCCGAGCCAGCCCCCGGTTCGCGCGGCACCGTTCGTTTCGAGCGCAGCGGCGCCGAGATCGAGGCCGACGGACGCTCGCTGCTGGAGCTGGCCGAAGCCGTGGGGCTGCACCCCACCCACGGCTGTCGCATGGGAATCTGCCACACCTGCACGCGCCGTATGGCCCGCGGCACGGTCCGCGACCTGCGCACCGGGATCAGCCGTACCGCTGTCGACACCGACCTGCAGCTCTGCGTGCATGTGCCCGATGGCGATGTGTCCCTCGACCTCTGAACTGAGTCGACGCAAGGAGTCGTCATGACGAGCAGCCGATTGCGACCCCATCTCCCCAAGATCCGCGCGCGGGAAACGGAGCCCGAACCCGTGCGTCGTCCGGCGCTTCGCCACCACCTGACACCCGAACAGGTCGAGTCGTTCGGTGCCGAGCTCGATGCCATCCGCATGCGCGTCCTCGCCGAGCTCGGCGCGGAGGACGTCGACTACATCCGCCGCATCATCCGCTGGCAGCGAGGCCTCGAGGCCGCCGGCCGCGGCATGCTGCAGGTTGCCCTGCTGCCACCGCTCTGGCTGGGCGGTGTGACCGCCCTCTCCCTGTCGAAGATCCTCGACAACATGGAGATCGGCCACAACCTCATGCATGGCCAGTACGACTGGACCGGCGACCCAACGCTGGCGTCGGGCACCTTCGAGTGGGACAACGTGTGCCCCGGTGACCAGTGGCGCCACTCCCACAACTTCATGCACCACACGCACACCAACATCTTGGGTCAGGACCGCGACCTGGGATACGGATTGTTGCGGATCAGCTCCGACCAGGAATGGAGCCTGAAGGACCTCGGCAACCCGGTGTATGCCTTCCTGCTCGCGGCACTCTTCCAGTGGGGCGTGATGGCGCACGACCTCGAGATCGAGCGCATCCAGAGCGGCGAGCGCCGCTGGGGTGAGCTCAAGCCTCTCGTGCGGGTCATGGGCCGCAAAGCGGGTCGCCAGGTGCTTAAGGACTACGTGCTGTTCCCGATGCTCTCCGGTCCCTCCTTGCTGGCCAACCTGGCCGCCAACGCGACCGCCAACCTGGCCCGCAACCTCTGGTCCTTCACGATCATTTTCTGCGGCCACTTCCCCGACGGCGTCGAGGAGTTCGCTCGTGAGGAGACGATCGGGGAGACGCGCGGCGAGTGGTACCTGCGCCAGCTCCTCGGCTCGGCGAACATCCGCGGCGGGCCGCTGTTTCACATCCTCTCAGGCAATCTGAGCCACCAGATTGAGCACCATCTCTTCCCCGACCTGCCCGCCCACCGGTACGCCCAGATCTCCCTGGAGGTGCGAGCGATCTGCGAGAGGTACGGCCTGCCCTACAACAGCGCCGGTCTCGGCCGGCAATTTGGCAGCGTGATCCGCAAGATCTTCCGCCTGGCCCTGCCCGTACGCTGACGGAAGAGCCTTGGCGAAGGGCAGGGCGAAGAAGGAGGACGGCCATGATCGAGCCTGCGTGTAACGCCGACCTGGACGATCTCGTGCAGCTGATGATTGCCTTTCGCGACCACCTCGGTCAGTCGCAGCCGTCCGCCGCGGAATTCCGTGCCTCGCTCGAGATCCTGCTGAAAGACCCCGATACGGAATTCCTCGTGGCCCGGAATGCCGACGGAATACCGCTCGGTTACGCGCAAGTCCGCTATCGCTACTCGGCGTGGATCCCGGGTCTTGGAGCCGAGATCGAGGATCTATTCGTTCTTCCCCTCGCCCGACGCCAGGGCATGGGTCTTGAGCTCGCGGAATCCGTCACCGGACGAGCGCGGCAGCGCTCGTGCCGCGTCATCGGCCTGAATACCAACGAGCGCAATGAGGCGGCGCTGTCCCTGTACCAACGGCTCGGCTTCACCGCAGAGAGAGCTTCGTGGAACGGAAGTCGCCAGCTTTGGCTCGAGAAGTGCATCGAGCCAGCATGAGAACTGGCCCCCCTTTGAGGCGGTGGATTGTGGCGTGTCGGAGCTCCAGAATTCTACGTCGTGGACGCGCGCGTGGGCCGCGCAGATCAGTGCACGAGAGACGCCGGGGCGGCGGCGCCTGGCTGGGACTTCCGGCGCCCGCCACCGGCGGCCGCCTCGCGGAGCACTTCGAACTCGGCCGCCAGCGCATCCACCAGATCGTGTAGATCGGGCAGGGCGTCCCAGTCGGCATTGAGGCCCCAATAGAGTCCGCCGTCGTAGCTGAAGAGCGCGATGCCGAGCGCTTGGTTGCGGTAGAGCGGCACCAGCGGATACGCCTCGACGAGCGGTGCACCGAGCAGGTACGTGCGGAACTGCGGGCCCGGCACGTTCGTCACCACCACGTTGAAGGGACGCGTGAGTGCGGTGAGACGCGCGAACTGCGCGAACAGCGCCGTGAGCCCCACCTCGCTGATCTCTTCGAGGATCTCAACTCCGTGCGCCTGCTTCGAGGACTTGAGCTCGCGCGTCCTCTCGATCACCTGCGCAAGCCGTTTGCGTGGGCTCGGCTCGGCGAGGGGGAGCTCGGCGCTCATCATCGCGACGCGATTTCCAAAGGCGCCCGTCTGGTCCTGCGTGCGGATGTTCACCGGGACCATGGCTCGGAACTTGAGCCCCGCAATGTGGACTCGGCGCCCGCCCAGGAAGCGCCGCAGCGCGCCGGCGACGGTGGCGAGCACGACGTCGTTCACGGTGCCGCCGAGCTGCTTCTTTACCTCCTTCACCTGGGCGAGGTCGAAGCGCAGCCAGTCGAAGCGGCGATGGGGGCCGATCGCGAGGTTGAGCGGGGTCGGCGAGGTGCTGTGCAGACTCGCGACGAGTGCCTCGCCGACGCCCGAGATCGCGTCGCGCAGCGCGCGCGCGGTGTCGAGCGGGTGCGCGACGGCGCGCCGGGCGGCGTCGAGCGCGGCGAGCCCGCCGCCCGCGCCGCGGCGCAGCTCGCCGGCGACGAGCTCGAGGGGACTCGGCGCCGGCCGCGATCGCCAGCGCTTCGGCCGTGGCGCGGAAGTGGCCGGCGACGTGCTCATCGACGCCACCATCAGGTCGGCGCTACCGACGCCGTCGATCATGCAGTGATGCGTCTTGGTAAGGATCGCGAAGCGGCCGCGCGCCAGGCCCTCGACGACCCAAAGCTCCCAGAGCGGCTTGGCCCGGTCGAGCGGCAGCGACATGACGTGGCCCGCGAGGCGCTTCAGCTGGCGCTCGTCGCCGGGCGCGGGGAGGCTCATGTGGCGCACGTGGTAATGCAGGTTGAAGCGCGCGTCGTCGACCCAGACGGGATGGTTTGTAACCGGGATCCTCGCGATTCGCTGTCGATAGCGCGGGACGAGCAGCGCTTCGACCAGGCCTCGGATGCGATCGATGTCGACGCCGCCCTGAGGACGCGCGAGGGGACCGGCCTCGAAGATCGCCACGGCGCCGACGTGCATCGGCGAGGTCTCGGTCTCGATCGCGAGGAACGCGGCGTCGAGGGCAGAGAGGCGTTCGTAGTGAGAGGGCATGCGGTTCCGCCTTGGGCGGAAAGTTAGCGCTCGGCGGGTGAGCCGGTCTGTCGGCTGGTCGACCAAGGACCGAATGGCCTTCCGGAGCTCCCTCGCTCCGAGCGCAAAGGGGTTCGTCCGAGGCCCGCGGGGGGCACGGTTACAAGGGGGCGCGCTCCGCGGTGAGCACTGCGCCGTGGCAGGCGTTCGGCGGAAGGACCGGCCACGGACGACCGAGCCCCGCGCCCACCTCCGGCATGGTGTACGCGGTGGCGCACCATCCGCAGCGCGCGAGCAAGCCGAGCGGATCGTCGGTCGTGAACGCGACGGGGCACCTACGATCGGCGTAGAGTTTATGAACCCCTCGCATCTGCAGGAAGCCTCGCGGCAGCGTATCAACCCCCAACTGACTCCCGCGTGCGGAGGGTCGCGCAGTCTCCGTGAGAAGGCGTTCGACCGCTGCGTCCGGCAGGTACATGAGAAGTCCTTCGAGGAGCCACGCGGTCGGCTCGTGGCGTGGTACCCGGCGTCCACGAGTGCTCGGGACCACTCGGCGCGAAGATCCACGGCAACGGTGGTCCGCTCGCAGCGTGGTGCCGCTCTGAGGGGGCCAAGGATCGAGGCCTTGTAGTGGAGCACCTCCACCTGATCCATCTCGAACAGATGCACCCCCGGCGGCCACTCGAGGCGAAATTCACGGGTGTCGAGTCCAGCAGCCACGAGCACCACTTGGCGGACACCCTGCGACCGAGTTGTCGTGAGGAGAAAGTCATCGAAGAAACGCGTGCGCACGGCGAAGGTTGGCCGTGGCGTTCCCCCGGCCGCGGCCCAATGACAATCGAGAAAGTCGAAGCCCTCCGACCCTGCGAGGGCCCGCCGCGAACTCGTCGTTGAAGAGACGGTCGGGGCGCTCCGTTTCGCGCGCCCGCGCGGTAGCCGTCAAGCGCGACGTGAAGCCCACCGGGTCCATGGTTGTGACGACCCCTCCGCGCAGCAGTCTACCCGTCGGCGGAGCTGGCGCCCGCCGAGTCGCCGCACGGATCGAGGATTTGGAGAATCGAACGAGGTCACTGGACGCCGAAAACTAACCCTGGCAATGGCCCGGAAAACCCAAGCGGTTCAGGTCCCGGAGATTCTCTCATAGTGCGTGGTCCGAAATTCCTAGAGCACGTCAGCCAGCCGTGCGCGTTCTGCTGAGAGAGCTGCCTCTGTATAGCCGCGCCCGGAAGCCTTCAGGGGCTCAAACAAAGGATCGAATGACGCTAGCATTAGCGGGTGTAGGATGCGCCGCCCAGCATTGACGCAACGGAAACCCGGTCGCGCTGAAGGCGACGATGTCGGAGCATACAGCCATGATCGAGGATCCCGTTCTCTTCAACGAAATCGACTTGAACGCCTTCGTCGAAAGCAAGCGACACGAAGTCGACGTGGCCGTTCAGCAGTATGAGCCGAAGCAACTGCTCGGGCGCGGCGTGGCCGAGACGGCGCAGATGATCGTGGCCACCCATCGCGTCGAGGTGCCACAGATCGAGGAGCGGGGTATCTACTTGACAGAGAGTGAGTCGCACCGCGGCACGGTCTTAAAGTTCCACGTCCCATACACCGGAGAAGGCGATCTGTTCCGTGTCTTCCCGTCGCGGCATTCGCCGCCGGATCCCCCGCGAGGCGTGGTGCAAACCGGTGAGCTCATCATGACGGTCATCGCTACTGGATATGACGGCAAGGCTGTCAGGCGTGCCATCGACCGAGAGATTGCGAAGGTGAGGGAGTGGCTGATATTGATGCAGCAGGATGTGGACAGCCTGAATACATCGTTGGTTGCGCAGGCCGAGAATGAGATCGAGGCTCGACGTGAGCAGCTCTCTAGAACCGAACAGATGGCGCAGGATATCGGCTACCCGAAGCGGTAGGAGAAAATCGCATAGGGGCACACCTGCCTTGGGCAAGGCTCACAGCACGCCCACGGCGCGCAGCGACTAGCAGGGATCGCGGCGGCGGTCGTCGCTGTGGCCCGCGAGCACATGCCTCGCATTGCTACTTCTTGAGCTTGATCTGCACGCCTCCCGCAGCGCGTGCCGAAGCGGGGCCGGGCCGGGAGGGGGACGCCGGACGAGGATGTCGATTCGATCCCACCCAGAGCGCTCGCTCTCGGTGGATCGGAGGCGCCGTACGACATGCGTCGACCGCTCTCGTCGCTGATGCTTGCCGCGGCTATCGCATGGGCCGGCTGTGCCGCTCCGCGCGTGTACGCGCCAGTGACGGCGCTCCTGCACGACGATCCCGGGGACAACTCCGGTCGACTCGCGCTGCTCTCCGTGACGGGCAGCGGCTTCGGCGTTCGGAGCCCCGCGTCTGACGTGCGCCTCCGCGGCG
>Ga0209039_10003723_pt1 | contig 11703 bp, 12 predicted proteins | sample BogFormECP12_OM1_FD_188238 | JGI IMG/M metagenome (GOLD analysis project Ga0209039, IMG submission 188238) | Bog forest soil microbial communities from Calvert Island, British Columbia, Canada - ECP12_OM1 (SPAdes) (version 2) | ecosystem: Environmental > Aquatic > Freshwater > Wetlands > Bog ...
GCGCGCGAATACGACGTGGACCCTTACCTGAAGTCTCGTCTGGACATGTTGCAGAGGGAACTCGACCAGCTCTTCAGCGGTCCACGGAAGGCAGACCAGACGGAGCTGACGGACTTCCTGAAGCCGCCCCTAGCGAAATGAGTAGGCAGGGGAGTCTTTGAAGGAATACTTCACCTTCTGAAAGCCCCTTCTGATTTCTCTGATCCTCGAGACCACTTCGCGCTTCCGTTCCCCGGCCATGGCGATGTGGATCAACTCGGCAACCTCCCTCATCTCGCCCTTCCCCATGCCGAGGCGCGTCAGTTCCGCCACCCCCAGCCTGATCCCTCCGGGGTTCGTGTAGTGCCTGCCCGCCTGCAGGTCGCCTGGAAGTAGTTGTCTGTTCACGATTATGTTCTGGGACTCGAGCAGTTTCTCGATGACCGCTCCGTCGGAGTACTTTGTCACGTCGACGGCCACCTGATGGGACTTCGTGTAGCCATTCTTCTCCCCCAGGACCTTCTCACCGAGGTCTGCCAGCTCTCCGGCGAGAACCTGTGCGTTCCTCACCGTATCTTTCGCGTATTTCCTGCCATAGGTGAGGAACTCTGCGAAGACCAACGCCTTTCCTGCAACGCTGTGGAGGTGATGATTGCTCGTGGTCCCGGGGAAGACGGCCTTCTTCAGGGGGTCCGCAAATTCATTGGTCGAGGCGATCGCCCCTCCCTGCGGCCCGAAGAGTGTCTTGTGGGTGCTGAACGTCATCACCTGGACTCCCTCGCGCAAGGGGTCCTGGAACTGGCCTCCCGCGATGAGCCCGATCACATGGGCTGCGTCATAACAAACTGTTCCTCCCTTCTCTTTGATCGTGTCCGCGAGCTCCCTGACCGGCTGAGGGAAAAGGAAGAGGCTCGCTCCGAACATGGCCAGCCTGAGCGACTTAAGTTCGGCGATCTTCTTCTTGGTGGCGTCGACGTCGATAGTCATCTGCTCTCGGTCGAATGCGAAGTATTCGATCTCAAGGGAATGGACGAGGCCCGCCGATCCTGAGAAGTCCTTCTTCCCGTGGGAGATGTGCCCTCCGTTTGGTATGGAGAGGGCCATCATGGTGTCGCCGGGTCCGCTTAACGCCGAATAGACCGCCAGGTTCGCCACAACACCGGAGATGGGCCTGACGTCGATGAACTCCGTCTTGAACAGCTTCTTCCCAAGTTCGATGGCCTGGAGCTCTATCTGGTCAATGAACCTGCACCCGGCATAGACTCTCTCCCCCGGCCACCCCTCCGCATACCTGTGCCCTAGGTCGGACGAAAGGACCCGTCGCACCGGCTCCGATGCGACATTCTCACTGGCTATCATGGGGAGGCTTTCCGAGAACCACTTCTCGTGAGCCTTCACCTTGGTGAGAACGGACTTGAAATCAGACTCGTAGGAAGGCATGGGACCCGATAGGCCCTTCACATTAGTTATACGTTTGGATGTCACATGTCCCGCTACGCTTAAGAACGGTCGGCGATAGGACGAATCCAATGAGCAGCAAGAAGAAAGGCGGACAGATGCCCGCTTCAAGCGCAGGCCTCCTGACGTTCTTCAACGAAGAAACCCATGGAGTGAAGATCAGGCCCGAGATTGTCCTGATCGGCTCCATCACGCTGATAGCTGCTTCAATTGTTATCAACATCATCATCTTCTGAGAGGACGCCCAGGCTGTCGGCCACAGAAGTCCTCGCCAGTCGGTACCGCCACCTCTTCGTCCTTCCCTCTACCCCCGTTCTCCTCACATATGTGGGGGCCGCTTCGCTTGCGCTTAGCGTTGCTTCGAGGGGGGTCACCGGGGTCTTCGCCTTCGTCCCGGCCTTCATCGTGGCTGTTCTCTCGTCGGCCGCGATCTCCAGCGCTCTACTCCTCTACGACAGGAAGACAATCGCCACCTTCAGGCGGACGACCGCCGTCCTCATGGCCGGGGCATTGCTCTGGCTGCTCTGTGTGGCCTGCGGCCTTCTGGTCGGCTGGTTTGGCGGGCCTTCCTATGCCCTCACCAACGCCTTCCTCTTCGGGGCCTTCGCCTGCGCCGGCTTCGAGTTCCTCATCATCAACGGAGTGTTCACAGGAAACACCACTCTTTCCTTCGCCCTAACCGTTCTTTATCCCGTTTCGACATTGAGCATCGTCAGGCTGGGCGAACTCCTAGGCCACTTCGACTTCCTTGCCCTGGTCTTCGGCGCGGCCTCCTTCGTAATCTTCGCGTCCTTCACGCTGATGCTCCGCAGGAGGAAGACGAGCAGCGGCCTCGACGCATTGCAACTTTTCCGGGCATTCATGAAGACCTGGGCTGCCCGAGATTCTGCAGACCTTGAGGCTGCGATCCTCGCGCATTCGGAGGACGCAGAGGTTTCTACGAAGATTCTCCGCTTCAAGACGACGGGGGGAGATACATTCATCTTGCTTCCGGGGGTGCATCCCGGTCCCTTTCATCCAGTCGGGAGCTACGACCTCCCGGGGGTGATTTCGAGGGCCTTCGAAGGGTTAGGCCCGGCCATGACACTGCACAGGCCTGGGGGCCACGAAAGGAACCTGGCGACGACCAGTGAAACGCTGCGCTACGCATCGGAGGTCTGCACGTTTGCCGGGACCATAGCCACCAGCGAAGCCGACGCTATGCTGAGGGGTCCCCTGGAATCGAAGATCGGCAAGGCCAACGTCAGCGCCACCGCATTCTCGGACGACCTGCTGCTGACCATCTCTTTCTCTCCCCTCGGGTCGGACGACCTAAGCGCCTCGCTTGAAGGGGAGATGGCCAGGTCAGGATTAGAAGCAGGGTTCGACACCTACGTCGTAGACGCCCACAATTCAATAGACCACCAGCAGGAAGCCCCCGACCTGAGCGAGCCCGGCTGGAAGGAACTCATCACTCGTCTAAGCCACGAGGGCGAAAGGGGGTTCAGATGCGCTTACTCTCATTCTAAGGAGACAGGCTTCCACGCAGGCGGCGACCTGACTGAAAACGGGGTCAGCCTGTTCATGGTCGAAGCCGGAGGGACAAAATACGCGCTGGTCCTCGCCGACGCCAACAACGCGGTTCCTGGACTAAGGGCCGCAGTGGCGGGTGCCCTCGAGTCGTCGGGCTACCGACTCGTCGAAATCTGCACTTCCGACAGCCACAACCTTGCCGCCAGGGGCCTGACCGTGGCCAGGGGTTACCATGCACTTGGTGAGGAAACCGACATCAACTCCATCGCGAAGCTCGCCGTCGACCTGGCAAAGCGGGCCGAACTGAGGCTCACCGCATGCACCTATGGTTCTGGGAAGGTCGCCACGAAGGTGAAAATCCTCGGCGCCAAGGCGCTGGACGAGTTCGCGTCCATCACCCAGGCCAGCTCCAGGCTGGGACGTGACTACCTGAAGGCTGCGGCCGCTTCGGTGGCTGCCCTCCTGCTCCTCTCCCTGTTCCTTTGAGCAAGGGATTAAGACCGATTGCTTGGCAAGCGTGGCGTGCATAGAGATTCATCCGGACTCTTCATCTGCATTGAAGGAATCGACGCGGTTGGCAAACGCACCCAGAGCCTGGTTCTGAGATCGTGGCTCAGCTCGAAAGGCCTGTCGATCCGGATGGTCTCGTTCCCCGACTACAGCACGATCATAGGGAGGGAGATCAGGAAGTTCCTCGACGGGGCCAGAAGCTATCCACCTGAAGTGAGGGCGATGCTCTACGCGGCCAACAGGTGGGAAAGAAAAGCCGACCTTGAGGACACGCTGGCCAAGACGGACGCGGTAATCGTGGACAGGTACACCGCATCCAACCTGGCATACGGCGTATCGAATGGCCTCCCCCTCGAATGGTTGGTGAACTTGGAGGCAGGCCTTCCCAAACCCGACCTGGTTCTCCTCTTCGACGCGCCTGCAGCGGCCCTGGTCACCAGACGGAGCTTCAACAAGGATACCTACGAGAAGAACCTGGATCTCCAGGAGAGGACAAGGAAGGAGTACCTCAAACTCGCTGAGAAGTTCGGCTGGAAGGTCATAGATGCCGCCAGAGGGAGGGAGGAGACCAGCCGGGCCGTGGCATCGGTCGTCTCGAAGACCTTCAGCGAGAGAGGGCGAACCGTTTAAGACTCCACAGCCTTCCACGAGACGAAGTTGAAACTCAAGCCGGTAGCTGAAATCCGGGACCCGGTCCACGGATACATCAAGCTGACCGAGGTGGAGCGCGACCTCATCGACTCGCCCTTCCTACAGAGGCTGAGGCGGGTCCACCAGCTGGCTGGGGCGTACCTCGTCTACCCGGGAGCGGTGCACAGCAGGTTCGAGCACGTGATTGGTGCGATGCACCTCGCCGGGCAGATGGCCGAGGCCCTGGCAAGGACTTCGCGCATCAGCGCGGACGAGATCCAGGAGATGAGGATTGCCGCCCTCCTCCACGACGTGGGCCACGGCCCTTTCTCTCACACATTCGAGGAGGTCCTCGCGGAGAACTCCACCACCACCCACGAAGACATCTCCCAGCGCATAATCTCGGAGACCTCCGTGGGTGACGTCTTGGGCAAGCACGGGTTCTCGTCCAAGAAGATGTCATCCTTCGCGGTGGGCAAGCAAAAGAAACTCCCTCCATTCATGAACGAAGTCGTCGCCGGGAGCGTAAGCGCCGACATGATGGACTACCTCCCCCGGGACTCCTACTTCACCGGGGTCGAGTACGGGATGGTGGACGTCCAGAGGGTAATCGATTCGCTCTACGTGGTTGAAGACCGCCTGGCCATCGACGAAGCCGCACTGTACGCCTTCGAGGCACTGCTGCTCGCGAGATACGAGATGTTCAAGGCGGTCTACTTCCACAGGACCGTGCGGGCCGCCGAGTTGATGCTGGTTCATTCCATGAGCCTCGCGGACTCTACCCTCAAGCTGACCAAACTCACCAATCTGGAAGACTACCTGGAACTGACCGACGAGATAGTCCTGCAGAGGCTGGCGACGCTCAGGGGGAACTCCCCCGGGCTGCGAGAAGCGAAACGGCTTGGGCTGGCATTCCGCAACCGCAGGCTGGTCAAATGCGTCTTCGAGAAGTTCGTACAGCGAAAGGATTCGGTCTTCGAGCAGCTGTTCACCAACGATAAGGTCAGAGATCAGGTGACCGCCGAGCTCGCTTCGTCGGCAGGCGTAGACCCGACACTGATCTACTTCGACGTTCCGACTACGCCCTCCCTCCCCAATACCTACGCGCGTGAAGCGCTCACTTCGGTCAGGCTCCTCAGGAGCGACGGCAAGAAGCGCGTCACCAGGACGGTGCCGCTGAGCGAGCTCCCACTAGTGTGGTCCATAGCAGGCTTCATGGATCTGATGCGGGTCTACACCACGGCAGAGAACAGGCGTGCCGTCGAGGAAGCAGCTGCCAAGGTCTTTCGGGACCGCAGGTACATCTCCGACATCGCAGTCTGAGGCTTGCCCCTAAAATACTGAACCAGTCTCACATAATGTGAGCCTGGAAGACCGGTTCGCCTATCCGTCCTTCAGGCCTGGCCAAAGGGAGCTCGCCCAGCGCGTCTACGAGGCCTGCAGGAGCGGGGAGATCCTGGTTGCCGGGGCTATGAGCGGATTCGGAAAGACTGCTGCAGTCCTGACGGGCGCGCTGACCGCCGCCGAGGAGATCGGGAGCAGGGTCGTCTTCACATGCAGGACGAAGCGCCAGATTCACCGGGTCATCGAGGAGGTTTCGCGGCTTCAGAGGAAACATCCGGTGAAGGCGGCTCCAATCTTCTCGAAGTTCGACTACTGCCTGCTCAGACGCCAGAGGCCCGTCTCGCAGGAGTCTTTCGGCTGGTACTGCTCCTTCAACGTGAGCAACAACCTCTGCTCTTACTTCCTGAACGTCTCCTTGGTGCCAGAGGATTTCGACCGCGCTGTTCAACGGGCCCTTCAGACAACTCCCACACACTCCGAGCTGCTGAAGCATGCCGAGTCAATCCACGTCTGCCCCTATGAAGTGGCCAGGCTCGCAGTCGTCCAGGCGGAAGTCTCGGTCATACCCTACCACTACGTGTTCGACCCATCCGCTACACCCGTCTTCTTCGAGCGCAGTTCCTTGGAAAAGCGGAAGACCATCTTGGTCGTGGACGAGGCCCACAACCTCAGAGACTTCCTGAGAGGGGTGAATTCGGCTGTCCTCACGCTCGAGCAGCTCCGGGGGGCCGCCAGGGAAGCGGACCTCCTCTTCATGGAGGAGGCCGCACTCTCCCTCAGACATCTCGAGCAGATACTGAGCGAGATCATGACCAACCACACCGGCTGGCTCCTGGACAGAGCCGATGTCCTCGACAGGCTCAGAGACGGACGCGGAACCGTCTGGCTGCAGAACCTGGCCTTCGAGCTGGGTTCCTGCGCCGGCGCAGCCTGGGGGTCGATAACCTACGAACGGCGACTGCCGTCGCTGATTCTTCAGGTGGGGAGATTTCTGGAGAAGCTCTCCTCCGCCGAGGGTTTGGTCCTGGTCAAGTGGAACAGCGGCTTCGGACTGATAGATCCGGACCCGGCGGGAAACCTCGCTTCTTACCTGAAAGGCTTCGGGAGCGTAGTGTTGATGTCTGCGACCATCAACCCCTCTTCGGTGTTCACCAGGTCCCTCGGCCTTGCTGGGGCCGGCGTAGCCACCTACGAAGCAGCTTCTGAACCACTGGTGAACGTAAGGACCGCCATCGACGTCGGAGTGACGACCAGGTACAGTCTGCGCGGTCCAGAGATGTTCGCCCGGATTTCCGACAGGCTGGCCGCCGTCATAGAAGCGTCGGAGACAGGGGTGGGTATCTTCGCCCCGTCATATTCCGTGCTAGGGGCCATCCAGGCGATGGTCGCGAAAAGGGTGAACGGAAGGAACCTCGTTTCAGAGGCCCCAGGACTCTCAAGCCAGGACGCGGCAGATATCTTCGATTCCTTCAGGGCTGTCGAAGGCTCGGTCCTCTTCGCAGTCCAGGGCGGGCGTTTTTCCGAAGGCGAGGACTTCGGAGAGGATTCTATGGGAGCGGTCGTAGTCGTCGGTCTCGCGCTTCCTCCTCCTTCGCCGATGCTCTACGCAGAATATGCATGCCTCAAGCGGGCGGGAGAGCCCGACGCCTACCTCATGCTTTCGCGGCTTCCGGCACTTCGCAAGGCATTCCAGGCCGCTGGCCGCCACATCAGGCGCCCTGGAAAGAAGGGTTTCGTCCTCCTCATGGACGAGCGGTTCGGCTCCAACGCGGCCCGTGAGCTGATGCCATCATGGCTGAAGAAGGACCTGGTCGTCGGCGACTATCTTCCTACCGCAGTCAGGTCCCTCATCCACGACTTCTGGACCTCCCCGAGCTCAGGGCCTCTCCCTTTCTGAACGCAATCCTCGAGGCGGCTCTCTGGTCAACCTGAATCCCCTTCATGCTTGACGTCTTGGCCGAGGTCCCTTTCTCGTCGACGATTTCAACGGTGGCGTCGGGAACCGTCGCCTTCAGCATGCGCGCAAACTCTCCCGCTATCCGGGGATTGCCGTCCCCGACCCTGAGGACGAACCTGCAATCCGGGAGCCTCATCGCGAATGCTCCGATTTTCGCACAAAGGGCGCCGGGGGAGTCGTAGGTGTTGAAGGCGAGGGGGGTGTGGCCGTAGTACACCGCCAGGCCGGTCCTCACGCCCGGGTCCACCCCCACGAACACAGCGTCATCCCCCTCGTCGAGCCTCGAGACGATTTGCCCCTTGAACACCCCGGGGTCCTCGTCTAACTCTTCCAGGACCAATGCCCTGCCTCCGAAGGTCCCCGCTTCATCCTTCGTCGTGAGAACCAGTTCGCATCCACGGTGGTCTGATCCAGGGAGGACGCTTTCGAAGCCCAGCCCGGCTTCCCTCAACCTCGACACCAACGCGTAGTAGGCGCCCGCCCTCGAGGTTATCACGCAGATGCGGCTCAATCTCAAATACCATGCGAGGGGGCGTTTCTGTGCTATTGAGTTTTAGCGCGGGGCAGGCTGAGTCATTCGTAGGCCCCATCATCGGCAAGACGGCGACGTTCCTCGTCGCAGGTAGGGAAGCCAACCTGGCCTTCGCCAGGGCGGCCATCGCCCTCGTAACCGGGACTTCAAGGACCTGCGCTGTTCTGGACCTGGATGCCCTCTACTCTTCAAACGCCGACACAATCCTGCGGTCGCTCCCCAGCACCTCTATTCGTTCAGCGACCTTCACCGTCCCCGACCCCGAATCGAAGGTGGAACAGGAGCTCCCCCGCTTCCTCTCCTCAGACGCCGGGGTGGTCATCATAGACAGCTTCAACACGCTATATCATCTGGTCTCGTACGGCGACGGCTCTTCCAGGGGGAGGAAGCTGTCCTTCGCAGTTGCAATCATGTCCTATCTCGCAAGGACCAGCGGGAAAGCCGTCATCCTCGTGATGTACAGGCGCGGGGGATCCTGGCGTCAGGGGGTCAGATCAATCTCTGATCTGTCGGACGTGACGGCGGCTGTCAGGGTCCAGGATTCCGAGCTTTCGGTAACCTGTGAAAGGGGGAAGGCGTGGCCGGAACGCAGGTTCTCTATCCGAATCCCTTGAGTATGGCCAACTCGATGCCCGTCAGCACCGAGACCGCGATCAGCAGGATGGCGAGTCCCAGATACAGGTTCACCGTCCTGGTTCTGACAGTCTGTCTTCCGCTCAGGTAGACCAGATACACCCCTGCACCACCGACTAGGATTACGAAGGCGTCAACAAGCATCTCGGGGATCGACTGGGCTCCGGTGCTAGGGAATACGATGTAGCTCTGGTTGGCAACCGGGGAGAAGACGGCGCTGATGAAACCTGCACTCAGCCCCACGAGAACGAGGATGTAGACCAGTTGGAGCAGCCCGCTTCCTCTCGTCCCCCTGGTCGCAGCATCCCAAATGGTGCTTCTGAGGGCCCCGACGGTCCTCTTGTATCCCGACTCCAGCATCTCTCTGATCAAGTGTTACCCTCCAAGAGTTCTGCTACTTCCTTTGCCCACCGGCCCGTTTGAACGTTCCGTTTAACGTTATCGAGGTAATCCTTCCATTCAATCCCTCCGTAGGCCTTCACCCAGCGTGGATAGGCCCTTTCCAGGTTCTCCTTCGCCGACTGGTGATGCCCGCACAGGTCGGTCACCGCTTCCTTTTCACACAGTCTACACTTCACGCTTCTTCACTCCCTTGGCGGGACACCCTGGGTTCACGCAGAGCTTCCAGGGGAACCTGCCGCCATATACTACGATTATCGGCCACGAGCAGTGCGGACACTGCTTCCCTGTGGCCTTCACGGTCCCTCTCTGGGGGAGGGGGGCCGACGCCCTGCACCCAGAGGCGTAGTTCGAACATCCCACGAACCTCTTCTTCGTTTTCTTCGATCTGACGACCCTGAGCTCTCCCGTCTTGCATACGGGGCACCGCCCTAGCGCGATAGCTTCCTGCTTTCCCGGCACCACAGTCGCCCCGATTTCGCGCCCAAGCTCTTCCTCGTGTTCGCTCAGTTCCACCAGTTGAGCTGCCAGAGACCTGATTGTCTGCCTTACCACCTCCTTTCCACCCTCCTTCCCTTCCTCTATCTTCTCTAGCTCCTGCTCGATCCCCCGTGTGAGTTCTGTCGTCACGATCCCCGGAGAGTATTTCTCCATCGTCTCGAGGACCGAGAATCCAAGGTCTGTCGCCTCCATCGCATCACCTTGGACGTAGCCTCTTCCTACGAGGGTGGCTATGATGTCGGCTCTCGTCGCCTTGGTGCCTATCCTCTCGCTCTCCATCTTTTCCAGCAGGGTCCCCTGGCTGTATCGCGGGGGCCTCTGCTCAAACTTCTCTTCGACCATGACTTCGAGGACTTTCAGTCTGTCCCCTTCGGCCACCTGAGGAACCTCGGAATCCTTCGACCAGAAGTATCTCCCGTAGTACCTGGTCCACCCCGGGTAGGTGATCCTGCCCCCTTCGATTCCGAAATCATGCTTCCCCACTGAAACTCGTATGGCTATCTGCTCCCTTCTCGCTGATTGGCCAAAGGCGGCCAGGAACCTTCTGACGACGAGGTCGAAGATGTCTGCCTCGGGCTTCGCAAGGTGCCCCCTCGGCCTCTCGCCCGTGGGGTAGATTGCCGGGTGAGCGGGGTCGTCCTTCGCACCCTGGACAGGCCTCAGCCCCCCTGTCAGGATCTCCCGGGTCGCATCGGAATATTCCCCCATCCCTCCCAACCTTTGCAGTATCGACTTGTAGCCGATGGACGGCGGGAGCTTCTGGCTCCCGGTCCTGGGGTAAGAGATGAGGGCTCCCAGGTAGAGCCTTTCCGCTATCTGAAGTGTCCTCGCCGGCGACAACCCGAACACCCTGAAGGCCTCTCTCTGGAGGTCCCCGACGCTGAACGGCGCAGGTGCCCCTACCTGCACGGTCGTCTTCCTGACACTCCCCACCAGTCCCTCCTTCCCCAGGCAATCGCCCCTGACCAGCTCGGCTTCTGTCCTCGTTCCGACCTTTGAGATATGGTAGTCGGCGACGAGCCTCTTTCCGTCTTTCTCGAACGCCGCGGAGATCTTCCAGAAGGGAGCGGGGACGAAACAACGGATCTCCCTCTCCCTCTGAACCAGGAACCCAAGTGTCGGTCCCTGAACCCTCCCCATGCTCACGGTCGCGTAGCGCCTCCCCGGGAGCTGTGCCGACTGGGAAAGCACCCGAGAGAGGTTGATTCCCCACACGAAGTCGATGAGGTGCCTCATTCTCCCGGCGATCGCCAGCCCCTGGCCCGCCTGGGGCTTCGCGTCCGCGAACGCGCGCACCAGCTCCTCGCTCGTCAGGGTTGAGAACTTCGCCCTGAGCGCGTTTCCTTCCTTCCCCCCGCTGGCGTACCTCAGGACATTGAACCCGATGGTCTCTCCTTCCGCATCGAAGTCGCAGGCATTGACGAACTTCGACGCGCCGGCCGAAAGCCTTCTGATCGCTGCCACCCTCCTTCCTGCGTCTGACCTGTCTTCCCCGACAAGGTCGTTGGAGTACCACTCGACGTCGAAGACAGGATAGACCGTCCTCTCCCTGAAAGGGTCCGAGACCCCGTACAGGTGGCCCAGCGCGGAGCAGACGACGAACTCCTCGCCGCCTCTAACGAACCTGAATGCGGTCATGCCGCTCTCGAGAAAACTCCTGGCCGACCCGTCAGAGAGGGCGTCCGCCACCCTCTTGGCGGCGTCCGGCTTCTCGCAAACTACGAGGGTGTACCCACCCTGTGGAGACAACGTGCAGCCTCTAATACCGAATGGGTTTGAGCTTTGTGATTTTCGCCTAGGAGAACGACCCGTCTATCTTCTTGACTTCCACCACAAACTTGGCCGTCGAGAGCCTGGCCCCGCACTTCTTGCACCTGTAGTCCATCGCCTTCAGGACGTCGGCGGGAGACCTGAGGTCGAAACCGGTGTACAGCGAGGCCCCGCAGGACATGCAGGCGATCTCGTAGGTCATCGTCTCACCCGCTTCCTCTGGGCGCTTAAAGGCGTATGCGGGTCTCGTCCTGCTGTTCCGTGATACCCGATGCTCCTGAAGAAGACGTCCTCCTCCGCTGGAATGGCAAACCGCACCGAAGGATACTCCGCCTTCTTCAGCAGATTCTTCTTCACTCCTCGAACGAGCACCATGGGGGTCCCCTCGTCCGATTCTCCCATGAGCACCTCGGCCGCTGAGCTCAGGTCGTCAGCCACCCCCTGAGATGTGACCCTCAACACGTTGCCAAAGAGGTCT
>Ga0209039_10003724_pt1 | contig 11702 bp, 10 predicted proteins | sample BogFormECP12_OM1_FD_188238 | JGI IMG/M metagenome (GOLD analysis project Ga0209039, IMG submission 188238) | Bog forest soil microbial communities from Calvert Island, British Columbia, Canada - ECP12_OM1 (SPAdes) (version 2) | ecosystem: Environmental > Aquatic > Freshwater > Wetlands > Bog ...
GCTATTTTGGAAAACGGCATCACTCCTGATCTAATGGTTGGTTCGTCGATCGGCGCGATGAATGCTGCTGGACTGGCGCTGTGGGGTGTCAATCTGGATGGAGTCGATCATCTGGAACATGTCTGGAAGGATGTAAGCGACGCGCAAATGTTGAATCCAAAAGTAGCACAGCTCGCACTGCGGATTATGGTCGGCCACCCCAGTGACGCCACACGGAAGAAGATCGAAAATTATCTTGTGTCATTAGGAATTACCCACGACCTAAACTTTAGAAAGCTGCCTTGGGGGAAGCTTGCATTAATCAGCGCGGATCTCGGGACCGGCCAACCGATTATTTGTGGAGAAAACCCGGATGATTCCGTTTTGGAAGGTTTATTGACATCCATCGCCTTACCACCCTGGTTTGTGCCACTTCAAAAAGGTGGGCAAATGCTCATGGATGGGGGCACACTTACCAATCTCCCAATTGAGCCTACTTTACTTCTGGGCGCCACCGAGATCATAGCTCTAGATCTGGATGATCCCAGCCCCATTCCAAATGAAAACCCGACGCTAGCCCAATATTTCAAACAATATCTTTATGCTGTAGGCCGCCGTCATGTCTACCTGGAAACGGGTCTGGCAGAGGCGCAAGGTGTACCCGTATGCACAATCGATTTTAGAGGGATAAGCTCGACTCAAACTTGGGATTTTCGAGAAAGCGAGATGATGATCCGGGCTGGTTATGAAAGAGCAAACCGGATGATTGATCAATGGACCAGCCTGGCTAAACCCAATTATAGATTAAACAAGGCAGAAAGCGTACAAAAGCCTGTTTGGTATGGTGCATTGAAGGATCTTTTATCCCGCCCGCTTGGCTATACCAATAAAGTTAGAAATAGATTTGAAGAGAATGAAGAAATATAGTTTACTCGCCCCTGTTTTTTTATTGATGACGATGCTGATCAGCTCATGCGGTTTGTATGTTTCGGCTGAGGCGCCTTCACCTACCCCTGGTCTTGAATTGACCACCACCGCAATTGTACAAACTCTGCAAGCCCAATCCACACAAGTTGCGCTCTCGCAAGCCAGTCAGACCCCCACTCCAACAGCCACTGCAACTGCAACTGAAACTCCCACAGCGACCCAGGCGCCTACCAATACACCCTTGCCAACTTCGACGCCATATAGCTATATCACGCCGTATGCAGCCTGTTATAGCGCTGCATTTCTTGGAGACGTCACGATCCCAGATGGCACAGTCCTGGATGGAGGTCAATATTTCACCAAGACCTGGGCATTAGAAAATACAGGCTCCTGCAGCTGGAACACAAACTTCCAATTGATATTCGGTTCAGGTAACTCACTTTCAGCTTCAACTATTGTCAATCTGCCTGGCTATGTCGCTCCGGGTCAAAGCGTTGAGGTATCTGTCAATATGATGGCCCCGTATTCCCCCGGTGCATATGAAGGTTACTGGCTGCTTAGAAGTGATACGGGTGTAGTCTTTGGCGTTGGGGCTGGAAACTCACCGGTCTATGTCCTGATCAATGTCTGGTCAGGCTATGGTTTTACAGTCACGCATGTTGATATGAGCGTTAATAACGAATTCGTCGATGCAACCTGCCCGGTTGGATATAGATTTACTTTCAGCGGTGATATTACAACCAATGGACCCGGCACGGTGACTTACTACTGGCAGTTCAGCAATGGCGCCAGCACAGGCGAGAATACGCTTGATTTCGGCAGCGCCGGCACAATCAGTGTTTCGATAACCTGGACCCTTGGGAAACATAATATCGTAAATCCGAACCCCTACAACGGTTGGGCTAGAATTTATATCGACAACCCGAACCACCAATATTTTAGTGAGCAAGATTTCAGTCTGTATTGCATCAATAGTCCAGCGCCAACTAACACACCGCTCCCGACCAATACTCCCCTACCTACCAACACACCGCTGCCCACCAACACACCATTGCCCACCAATACCCCGCTGCCCACTAATACTCCATTGCCTACCCATACTCCGCTTCCAACTAATACTCCATTGCCAACAAATACCCCAAAACCGACACATACTCCAACGCCAACCCATACTCCAAAACCGTAACCAGCACCCAAAGATATGATGTTCAGACTCCCCTGGGTATAATCAATTTACCGATCGACAAAAATGAACCAACTCCCTGTCCCTCAATGAGGACAGGGAGCCTTTAATATTTAGGATCCTTATGCCCATCAGGATCACATACGAATGCATCTCGGCAGCCAGCAGCATGGCTTCGCACCCATCCTGTGCTTACCACCCGATCAGCTCAAAACCATTATCACTTTTCAGCTGACCATCTGCCAGGCGCGCTCATGCTTGCATCCCTTTTAGACCTTATTGGCCGGGCAAATTCAGTCCTTGATCCGGGCGGTTGTTGTTGATATGCGCATCAGCCTCTTCCAATTGCAAGATCACCCTTGCCAGACGGTGGGCCAAATTATCAGGCAGTTCGCGCTCTACATGTTGTCGTTTAGCCATCAGTGTCAACTGCTCGATTTTGGGCGCCCACACGGTCATTAACCACGGCAGGTTATTGATATCTTCCAGCCCAAGCATATGTTCGAACTTGTGCCTGCTGCAGCCATTTAGGCTGCCGGCTCATTTATTTCTTACAAATCCCTGAAATACCTTAATGAGTCCATAACCACCAGAAACAATGAATATGGCTCCGATCAGGTTGGCAACCACCGTCGTCCATAGATAAGTGCGGATCGATACCTTATACGCCCCAGCGGTTAGGCTTACAAACTTTGGCCCAATTGCAGGCAGCATCCGGCCGAGGATTAGAAATGTCGGGGAATCGATCGGGATCTGGCCGAGATGAAATGGCAGTTTTGACTTCTTTTCCTCAAGATCCGCTACATAGCCAGCTTTTCTCCCGATAAAATAATCCGCCATCGCTAATATCGTGTCCCCGATGGTATCTAAAAGAACTGCGGCAACCGGGCCCATCCAGGCAAGAACCAGAAGAGTGATAGCATTGTTTGGGATAAAGGTAAAATCCAGCACGATGTAAACGAATAAGCAAATGACATATCCCAATCCCTCATTCATTACGAAGAATTGATTCAACGATGCAATATTATAGAATTTAGCGATCAGGAACGCCATAATAATAAAGATCGCAAGCGCTATATATTTGCTGATATTTATCCAGGTGTTATTTTTCTGGACGTTATCTTTCTGAGCGATATCTTTCTGGAGATTATCTTTCTGAGCAATAACTTTCTGAGCGATATCTTTCTGGGCGATATCTTTCTGGGCTATATCTTTCTGGACTTTATCTTTCTGAGCAATAACTTTTTGAGCGATATCTTTCTGGATTTTATCTTTCTGAGCGATATCTTTCTGAGCGATATCTTTCTGGACTATATCTTTCTGAGCGATATCTTTCTGAACCATATCTTTCTGAACGTTATCTATTTGAGCATTATCTTTCTCGGCGTTATCGCTCTGCGATATGTTCACGGAGACTCCTTAGGCTCAGTCTTGGCGTTGCTTCAGGAACCTGGATCTCATCCGCAAGCCAGAGAGCATCAGCGATTACCAGCGCTGAATCCGGATGACCACAACGGCGCGCATTGGAAGACAGCTGCTTTAAGACCTTTTGATCATCCTTGAGAAATTCTACAACAAATTTGTTCAATTCTCCTGGATTCTTCACAATTTCACCAGCTTGCTGGTCAAGGATAAATTGCACGTTTCCCTCTTCCTGGCCTGGCAGGTAATCAATCATGAGGACGGGTAAGCCAGCGGCTAAACTTTCCGATAGGATCAAGCCACCGGCTTTAGTTATCAGAAGATCGGCGCACAACATCCATTCTGGCATATTGCTCACGAAATTTTCAACCCGGATCGGAAAGGACCACTGACGCTGTCTGGCTTGCTCATAAAGTTGGTTGTTACCACCCGCGATGACAACTACCTGGAATGGTAATGAGACGGTCTCCAACTCTTCCAGGTGTTCAAGAATCCCGCTGACCCGTTGACTACCTACAAAAAGCAGGGTAGGCAGATTTGGGTCCAGAGCGAGCTTTACCCGCAGCTCGGATTTCGTGAGTTGGGTAGAAGCATAATCAGGGTTCACCGGGATGCCACTGATGAATATTTTTTTGGGATCAATGCCAGAGTCGATTGCTTTAGACCGGACTGCTTCGGAAGCGACATAGAAGCGGTCGGGGTTATTATTGAACCACATGGCATGAACATCAGCCAGGTCCGTCACAACGGTATAGAAAGGTAGCCGGTTTTTCATAAAATTCAACACTACCCCGGTTGGGCCGCCAAACATCTGATTGGTGCTCAGGATGGCGTTTGGGTGTATTTCCTGAATGATCTGGTTTATATCCTTATACAACGCCAGTGTGAGCGTGTCTTCAACCAGCGCACTTGCCGGGCGAGAATCGCTAATCTCATAGGTGAACCGGTAGAACCCCGGGTTGGTGGTGACCAAATGATTATAATTTAATTCCGAATATTTTAAAAACTTTGGCGCCGGTTGCTCAAGGATTGGGTTAATGATGACCGTGCTGCTGTCTTGTGGATGGTGAATTTCCATAGCCTTAGAAATCGCATTGGCAGCGCTGCGGTGGCCGTACCCACAATCGCTTGTAAGAATGACAAATTTCTTTTTTGAAGTATTAGTAGACATGTTCTTTTATACCTTTATATGCCAGTGGTTGGCCGATTGATAACATCTTTTCGATTATGCATAGCATAACGTTTTGTGGGATTGCATTCATGTATCCAAAGTGCTAAAAAAGTGTTATTCCAGCCGTTCAAGACCGTTTCTGTATTAACCATTCCCCAATTCGAGCAAGTCTTCAATGTAAATTGGTTCGGCACTCTCTATATGACCAAGGTATTTATTTCCAAACGGTTTCTAAAGGAAACGATGCCAACAATTCCTGAACAAATTGCTTCAGTAGGACAAGAGATGAACTATTGGACAACCCGCTTTTTTCGCGGGAAGGTAAGGCTCACCTGGCGATCTATCACAATTTCCCGGATGCGGGTGCCGTCATCCATGCTCACCCATCAGATGAAGGTTACTCAAGTTCGACGGGTTAAAGCAAGTGTGGTGATGTCATCCAATTGAACTGCCTCACCCATGTGTTTACGCAGATTTGTTTCTATCCGGTTTAGAAGAGCGGAAGTTGTCAAATCTGGCTTCTCTAAGAGCTCTTGCAGGGCCTTTCTCCCAAATGATTGTCCTGCCGGGTCCTTCGCCTCGATGACGCCATCGGTAAATATCAAAAGGGTGTCGCCTGGTTGCAATTGGGTTTTCTTGACTTTATAATTATTATTTGGCATCATCCCAACTGCCAATCCTGTGGGCTTCAAACGAGTTTTGAGCTTGCCCTGGTTAAAAATCAGCGGCGGCTCATGACCGGCATTGATATATATTAACTGGCCTGATGTCGGATCCAAAATTCCAAAAAAGATTGTTGCAAACATATTCATGGCGGCGTGGTTGTTCAGAATGTAGGTATTGGTGAGCTCGATCGCGTTTTTTAGAGTCAGCCTACTGGTAGAATTGAATTTACGCCGCTGCACAGGGCTGGCTGCGTCTTTTAAATCCTTATTTGAGCGATTGCGCCAGTGAGCTGCATCGTATTGCTGTGTGTAGGCGCGCAACAAACTACGGACAAGTACCATGAACAACGCTGCGGTAATTCCTTTTTCACACACATCCCCCATGATCAGGTTTACATAATCATTGGAAAGAAGGAATGAGTCGTAAAAATCACCGGCTACTTCGGGTGCCGGTTCAAAATGCGCTGCTAGTTCCCAGCCAGCGGGTTGCGGCAGCTTATCTGGTAAAAAACTGAGCTGAATCTGCTGTCCAATTTGCACATCTCGACCGGACTTTGCTGTGTCTTTCAAGGTTTGTTCAGCGGTACGCACTCGCTGTCGATCCAGGTTAGCGCTGATTCGCGCTTTCAACACGACAGGGATAAAGGGTAAAAGGATATAATCCTCTGCCCCGGATTTAATACATCTTTCAGCCTCTTCAAGCTGATCACGCTCGGCAAGAATAATCAATGGGATACCGCGCAGAGCATTATCCGCTTTCAGACTTTTGATAAATTCTTCAGCGCTCTTGTCTTGCAATGGTAGGTCGATTAACACCATTTCAATCTTTTGCTGCAGCATGAGCTCGAGAGCTTTTTGCCCGTTCTCAACACTTGAGACTGTGTATCCGAGGTTTACCAGATATTGAGAGACAGATGTGGATGAATCATGGAGTGAATTGATTAACAGCAGATCACCATGCGTGGCCCGATACATGATGAATATATTCTGGTTATGATTTTGCAGGCGTTTGTAATGAAATTGATCTACGCTTTGAATGGCAAGGTAGACACCTAAACCGCCGATTGCGCGCTCTTCTAATGGTTTGGTGAAATACTCAGGTGGGGGCGGGGGTCTTAAAGTTGGATCAAAATAGCCGGAAGTATCATCTAATGTAATCGTTAGTGCATGGTCGTCCACATCAGCTTCTATGGAAATGAGCCCCTCTAATCCAGCTCGTTGATAACCATAATTGATGATGTTGGTGGCGATTTCATCCACAGCCAGGCGCAATTTATAGCTGCGCGACTTCTCTAGCCCAGCATTTTTAGCAGCCAGCAGGATATATCTTCCAATTTTATCCAGGGAATCCAGTCTACCGGGCACAATTAAAGGCTGCATATAAGCCTCATGGTTAAGTGAACATAAATCCCAGTCAGCACATTTTATTCCTTTCTATTTTATTGGGGTCACCTGCTCTAGCAGCCGCTTTACTTCAAGGATGTGCTGTTGTTTTAAGCTGTCTCGCAATAATCGTTCCGAGTCAGTGAAGTAATGGTGGGATTCCATTAAATGTAATTGGTTGGTGTACCACTGTTGATCCGTGAATTTGGTCCCATAATTATCTTCCTCCTGGCGTAAATCCTGGCTTCGTTTCCAAAAATTTTCATGTCCCAGGTCGTCCATGTCTGCATCTGCCATAATCCTTTCCAAATGGGTTTTGGGCGACTGTGGCAGGCGTGTCGCCTGGATAATTCCTCGTATTACAGCAATGTCAGCATCAGAATAACCAAAGCCCGGCAAAGCCTGCTCAGCAAGTTGGATACTGATCGACTCATGATTTTTTCGTTGACGGATGAAGCCCAAATCATGGAAATAAGCCGCGGTCAGCAATAACAGGTGGTCTTTTTCACTTACTTTTTCCAGGTTAGCTAACCGGTCTGCTGCCGGCACCACCTCATTATGAGTATGTAACAGATTATGGTAAGTCAGGTCGGGCGATATTTCATTCGCCAACTTGTCCAGAGCATAATCCTTTGCTTTTTCAAAATCCGGCTTTTTTACCATATATGGATCCTCATCAGGTCAACCTCATCTGTTTTTCTTGAACTCCCAATCAATAATAGAAAGGGATCAGTTGTTCATTCGTTGATAATAAAAGAGTGGTTTTACCAGTTCACTTTCCGGGGCGCCTTTTAGGCCTAACAATTTATAAATTCCAACCGGCTCAGTTTTCCCTTTTACGAGACGCGAATCGGCAAACTCGGCATTAAACTCATCTTTCACCAGCAAAAAAGTACTTTCACTGATTAATATCGGCCAACCAAACTCCTTGGTTTGATCCTGCAGGCGAGAGGCAAGGTTGGCATTATCCCCAATAATGGTGTAGTTCATACGTAGTTCTGAACCTAATAATCCGACAAAGACCTGTCCTGTGTTCAAACCGATGCCCATTTCAAAACCATCCATCGATCGACCTTCAGCTTTCCATTGGATATTCAGGTCATACAATACCTTGCGCATTTCTAAAGTAGCCAGAACAGCTCGGCGGGCGTGATCCGGATATTGAATAGGCTCACCAAAGAAAGCAACGATAGCATCCCCTTCGTACTTGTCTACAGTCCCGCCATGTTTGTGAATAACGCTCGTCATAGCAGCAAGGTAAGGGTTCAGCAAAGCAACTACTTCTTCGGGAGTTAGTTTTTCAGATATGGTCGTAAAGCCACGAATATCAGAAAAAAGAATCGTCAGCTCTGAGCGTCTGTTCAATGAATTGATATTTTGTGTTTCAATTAATTGATCGACCATTTCTGGCGAAATAAACCGGCCAAATAGCTGGCGCACTCTACGCTTTTCAATCTCCTGTGATACTGCCTGATCAAGGCTTGGAATGATGACTCCTAAAAATAGCATCGTTGAGGGTGTGATGACAGCAAATTCCCATCGTAATTGGGTAAATACCTCGAATTGAATGAAAAAATAGAGAAGCAGCACCCCAGCCAGCAAAGCTATGGCCAGGGTGGGTCGAGGAATTCTGGAAATGAACCAGGCTGCAATTGCAGCTAAAACGATTAAGATAATGGTTGTCCAGGGCGGGGCCTGGTTGATATAAGCTCCATTCAAGATAGTTGAAACGGTATTGGCTATGACTTCTACACCCGGCATTGGAGAGCTTGGTGAAAAAGGTGTGGGATAGTAGTCTTGCAATGTCTCACTGGTGGAACCGATCAAGACAATTTTGTTGCGAAAGGCCTCTGCTGGATAATCCCCCAGCGGTACAAATGCTGCTGAATACTGGTGCGTGTAGGTTTCAGGTGGACCGGCGAAATTGACCAGAAAGCGGTCTTGATTATTTAGAGGCACGTATTTTCCATTGAAAGTCACACCGGCCAGGCTGGGATTGCTGGGTGGATCAACTCCCAAATACAGACGCGCCAATTGAAACGCCCAATTATAATAAACTTTACCGTTGAAAGACTGGTAACCTGTCACCCCACGTGTAATTGCATCCTGATCGCGGGTGACCTCAGTGATGCCAATCCCCGATAATGCTTTTTGGAAAATCGGAATAGGCAACTGGTTGGTTACACCGCTAAATTCCGTGGTGCGATAGATCTGGTTAACCGAAACGGTTGCTCTGGCATTTGACAGTGCGTTTGCCAGAGCTTGATCATTGCTGGGATCTGCAGAAGGGTCAAAAAGGGAAATATCCAGGCCAATTACCCGCGCCCCAGCATTGGATAACCAGTTGACGATATTAGCCAACCGAGTACGCTGCCAGGGCCAATGTTCGTGAACCCAATTGAGTGAAGTATCATCGATGGCGACGATCACAATTTGATTATTGGCTGGTTGCTGCCCCCGTAAACGGAAAAAGGCATCCCAGGTCGCTAATTCCAACCCATTGAAAGGGTTGGTCACATTCGGAAGGTTTCCCGCGATTACGAGCAGGATCAGTATTATCGCAGTGATGATGATAAACCAGCGTTGCCGGTTATTATTTTTAGCCTGGTTTTGTTCCATAGCAGCAGTCTCATTCGTCTGGTGGCTAAGTCGCCTCAAGAGAAATTGTTTTTCCTTTTGACGATAGTTGAAATCTTAATTGATGATTTCTCCCTGGGTCGGAGTACTGGTGGGGATGAAAATCGGGAGTAAGGTTATCCGGCGAATTGGAATCTGTAAGTAAGGCGTTGGAGTGCGAGTGTGTTTTGGCTTAGGAGTCTTCGTATAAACTGGGGGCACTGTCCATGTGGGTTGATAAATTATGGTCGGCCTCGGTGTGCTTGTGGCTGTCAGTGAGGCTGTTGGAGTGGCTGTGAAGGTGCTGGTTGCCGTGGGCGTCTCAGTTGCTGTAGAAGTGTCGGTAGCAGTATAGGTGACAGTCTCAGTAGGTGTAGAAGTTGACACGAGATTTGCAATTTGAGTGACCATTACAACTGCTTCGGGGCTGTTATCAAGCCAGGACTGGATGTCTGTGTGATCCATTTTCTCGATACCGGGCAAGTTATTCGTATTTGCAGAAACAATCTTCTGTCCGGAAGTCATATCTACGTCGCCGGCTTTATTTTGATATCCACATTTGCCTTCAAGACAGCAAACAGTAATACGATTTGTCTTGGGTTCTACCCAGACACTCATATAAGATCCGCGTACTGAGGCTAAGCCAGCAGGTGTATTTACATCCAACGAGCCGCCCTGCAGGATGATAAATACTCTGCCGGCTTGCAGCTGGATTTTTGCCAGAACTCCTTGAGAGCCATTTTGTTGAGTATCCAGAGAAAAAATAGTCGATGGCCCCAACCGGACGATAGAACCCGTAGATACATCCAGGCGAACCTTACTTTCTTGCATTGTTTGAAGTTGCATAGCTGATTTTAGGAGAAATCCGTCGTTCACCGGATTGAATGAGTCCTGTACATTATTTTTTACTTCAACCACTCCAGCGATTTCCGATAACTTTGCGCTGAGAGTGTTGTTATTTGCACCGGCAGGCGAAGTTAGATAGAGAACACCTAGGCATATGACCGTAAGCGCAAGAATCCCCAAGCCAATAACCAATATTAAGGGGATAACTTGTCGTGTGTTTTGACGTTTGTTCGTGTCCATAAAGACCTCTCATCAGACATAGATATTTCAATTGTCTAACAGCTCGGTCACAGCCTGTAACGAAGCAGGTGGCTTGGTCGCCGTGCGAGAAATAGACGGTTGTTGATCTAAATTAAACGAAATTTCAATAACAGACTGAAAATTTGCATAACTTCTCATGATCATTATTGTCCATCTTCAATCGGAGTGCGAGTTGGCTTTGGTTTTGTTCTCGGTTTTTTGGCAGGTGGCCTTGGAGTGAGAGTTGGCGGTATATAATGCCAGGTGGGAGTAATGATCACGGTAGAAGTACTAGAGGCCAGCTCGGGTGTGAAAAAAGGTGTCGAAGATGCCAGTGGCGTAGAAGATGCTTGCGGAGTAGACGAAGCCAGAGGTGTTGGAGACGCCTGAGGCGTAGATGATGCTGGTGGTGTAGAAGATGCCAGCAGGCCCGCAATTTGGGTGGCAATTGCTGCCGCTTCTGGATTGTTTGCAAGCCAGGATTGGACGTCCGTCTGGTCCATCTCTTCTACGGTAGGCAAGATATTTGTATTCGACGAAACGATCTTTTGCCCGGATGTCAAATCGACATTACCGGCCGCGTCTGTAAATCCACAATGACCTTCAAGACAGGTTACAACGATCTGGTTGGAATTGGGCACCACCCAAACGTACATATAAGATCCCCGCACTGACGCCAAGCCAGCCGGAGTATTTACATCCACTGTACCGCCCTTCAGGATAATCCATATCATTCCAGCTTGCAGCTCGATTTTTGAGATGACTCCTTGAGTGTTTGTTTGTTGTGGATCCAGGGAAAAAATGGTCAAAGGCCCCAAACGGACGATAGACCCGGTTGATAAATCCAGACGCACGTGACTTGAATCTTTTGTTTGCAACTGCATTTGAGATTTTAAAACAAAACCATTGGTGACGGGGTTATATGGGTCCTGTATCGTCGTTTTGGCTTCAACAACCCCAACGATTTCCGATAACTTTGCGCTTAGATCACTATTCTTCGCACCGGCAGGTAAAGTTACAATAATGACTATGCCAATAACCAAAATGACAAGGATCGATATAATAGCAACTTTCCATGTGCTTAACCGCTTGCTTTCATTCATTAAGGCCTCTTATTTTCATAAAACCCTCATCCATGCGGAGGATTCGACTGTATTAATAACGTATCGTCCTTAATCTGATCGTTGCTTCCAACTCGTCTGGCAACTCTTTCATTTTTGCATTCGTCTGATCGCCAACATCGTGATATCGTCAAATTGATTGGCAGTAG
>Ga0209039_10003725_pt1 | contig 11699 bp, 9 predicted proteins | sample BogFormECP12_OM1_FD_188238 | JGI IMG/M metagenome (GOLD analysis project Ga0209039, IMG submission 188238) | Bog forest soil microbial communities from Calvert Island, British Columbia, Canada - ECP12_OM1 (SPAdes) (version 2) | ecosystem: Environmental > Aquatic > Freshwater > Wetlands > Bog ...
CCGGTTACCTCGGCCAGAATTCCCCGGCGCTGATCGCCGGGCTTGGCAGCGAAAAAGCCACGGACGTTGTTCGCCTCCTGTGGCCCACCGGAGTGCCGCAGGATGAAGTGAATCTCGATGCCAGGAAAGTTCAATCCATCAGCGAACTGGACCGGCGCGGCAGTTCCTGCCCCATTCTCTTTTCGTGGAACGGCAAGGAATACGAATTCATCGCCGACATGATCGGTCCCGCGGTTGTGGGACACTGGGTCGCTCCGGGGGAACGCGACGTCCCCGATCCCGACGAATACCTGAAAGTTCCGGCAAAGAGTGTGCAGCCGAAGAATGGGATGCTCAGTTTCCGTTTCCTCGAGCCGATGGAAGAGACCGTTTACCTGGACCAGGTGCGCCTGCTGGCCATCGATCATCCCGCGAATATCGAGGTTAATCCCAACGAGCGCTTCGTCAGCGCGCCGCCCTTCCCGGAATTCCGCGTCATTGCCACACAGAACGCACAATTGCCTGTTGGCGCATGGGACGACCGGGGCCGCAACGTGCTGCCGCTGATCGCCAAGCGCGACCGCAAATTCGTCACGCAGTTTGACGGCCTGCCGTACACCGGATTCGCCAAGTTGCACTGGCTCAAACTCGATTTGGGGAAGTGGGACGCGGCCAAGCCACTGCGCCTGATACTCGATGGCTATACCGACTATTTCACCGCGACTTCCATGTACGCCGCCGATCAGGCCGGCATTAAGGTCATCGCACCGTACGTGGAAGCGCAGGATGCGCAGGGTAAATGGGTGCGCGTCGTCGAGGATATGGGATTCCCCGCCGGGCTGGAGCGCACGATGGTGACGGATCTCAGCGGGAAAATTCCCGCGGGCACGCGGCGAATCCGCATCGTTACGAACCTGAAGATTTATTGGGACGCCGTGCGCATTGATCAGACCCCTGAGTTGAAGGAGCTTCAGGTCAACGAAGTGCCGCTGGCCACGGCGGCGCTGGAATTCCTGGGTTACCCGCAGGAGATTCGCCTGCATCCGGCAAGTGACACGGTGTATTCCTACGCGCGGCGCAGCGCCACGGGTCCGTACGCGCGCGCGGCGGGCAACTACACGCGCTATGGCGACGCCAAAGCGCTGCTCATCGCTTCCGACGACAAGTTCGCCGTGTTCGCCTCTGGCGAAGGTGTCAAACTCGAGTTTGATCCGCAGCATCTGCCTAAGCTTCCCGCGAACTGGGTGCGCGACTATTTCTTCTATGCCGACGGCTTCGAGAAGGACCTCGATTTTTATGCGGCCAATGCCTTCACTGTCGAGCCGCTTCCCAGGCATGGATTGCTTTCGTACCCGTATCCTGAAGGAAAAGATTATCCGCTGGACGCTGATCATATGGGATACGAATTGCAGTACAACACGCGCTCGCGCTCGGACAAACTGCCGGGCAATTTGCGCTACGCGTATCCCGCACCGAAGTGAGGCAAGCAACATGGGGAGAAGCGGTATCGTTACGATCCGCGATGTAGCCCGGGAAAGCGGCTACTCCGCGTCGACCGTCTCCATCGTGTTGAATAACGCCCCGCTGTCCCGCTACATCCCCGCGGAAACGAAAACACGCATCGAGACGGTGGCGAAACGGCTCGGGTATCGCCCCAATCCCCTGGCGCGTTCGCTGCGCAGCCAGCGCTCCAACATCGTTGGCGTAATGGTCTTTGATATTACCGATCCATTTTGCACACCGATCTTACGCGGCCTGGAAAACGCGCTGTATCAAGCCAGTTATTTGTCGCTGCTCGCGGACGCGCACAACGAACCGCACCGCTTCGAGCGTTATCTGGAGATGTTGTTGGACCGGCGCGTCGAGGGATTGATCATCATCGCCAACTGGCTGGTTACGGATATCAAGCTGCTTGCGGATTTAACGGAGAGGCAGGTGCCCACGGTCGTGGCGGGAAGGGAATTCGAGCTGGAAACGGTAAGCACCGTTTCCGTGGACAACGAAGGCGGCGCCAGCCTGGCGCTCGAGCACTTGTACCAGATGGGTCACCGGGAAATTGCCTTTCTGCGCGGGCCGAAAGCGCTCAGCAGCAGTGGCCAGCGCTGGAAAGGTATTCGCAATTTCGCGCAATCTGCGGGCCTGACTCTTGATCCGAAGCGCATCGAAGAGCTGCCTGAATCGCTCGACGCCAATTCCAGCTTTGAAGCGGGAGCACACCTGACCAGCGAACTCTTGCGGCGCGGGAAACCCTTCACGGCGCTGCTGGCTTACGACGATGTGACAGCCTTGGGCGCCCTGCGCGCACTGAAGAAAAAGGGGCTGCGCGTGCCGGAAGATTGTTCCGTGGTGGGCTTCGACGATGTGGCGCAGGCCAATCTGAGCGTGCCGTCGCTCACCACCGTTCGTCAGCCCATGGAAGCCATGGGCGCGATGAGCGCGGGGATCATTCTGGAAGCCATCAAAGTGACGAATCAGAATCGCGATATTCCGATCGTGCGCCGCAAGATTCCCGCCGAACTGGCCGTCCGCGAATCCACCTGTGCCGTGAAATAGAGCGGCGGCTCATCACGCTCCGACGGAGATCCAGCTTCGCTTCTGCGCGCTTTCGGCGATCGCTTCGCACAGCAGCAATTCGTCGTGACCCGTCTCGAAAGTTGGAAAAGTCCGTGGCGCGCGAAAATCGCCGGCAGCGATATAGGCATAAAAATCCTTGAAAAGTTGTACGAAAGTGTCCGGGTAACCCTCGGGGTGGCCGCCCGGATAAGCCGCATAACCGCGGGATTCCGGCGATTGCAGCGCCGGATCTTTCGGCAGCACTTCGCTGGCGCGGTCGCGGCGCCCAATCCACAAAGTATTGGGGGATTCGGAATCGAATGCCAACGAGGCTTCGGAGCCGTCGATTTCAAACCACAAACGCGCCTTGCGCCCGGCGCTGACTTGCGAGACGGTCATCACGCCATGCGCGTCGTTTTCAAAGTGCAGCAGCACGGACGCATAATCGTCGGTCGTCATCAGCACCTCGGTGGTCTCTGCTGCGCCCGGTTTCTGGAAAGTTTCCACGCGTCCTTTGGGCTTGCGCCGCGTCGGAAGAACCGTGGCCAGGTCGGCGCAAAGTTCGGAGACCTTGCTGTTGGTCATCCATGCCATCAGGTCGAGCCAGTGCGTGCCGATGTCAGAGACGGCCCGCAGCTCGCCGCCAATTCTTGCTTCCAGCCGCCAGTTCCAGTCCGTCGGAAACAGCAGCCAATCCTGCAAAAAGCTGCCATGCACGAGCTTTACCTGCCCGATCGCGCCCTTGCGAATCAACGCCCGCGCTTCCTGGCATAGCGGATAGTAGCGCAGGTTGTAAGACACTCCGCCCACGCGCCCCGTTTCTTTCGCCAGGGAAACCAGCGCCGCGGATTCCCGCGAATCAAGTGTCAACGGTTTTTCGCACATCACATGTTTGCGTGCGCGAAGAAGTTGGCTGGCTTCCTGGAAATGCTCGTTGTTGGGCGTGCACAAATGCACCACGTGAAGGGACGGATCAGCCGCGAGTTCCTCGAGCGAAGCGTAAGCCCGCGGCAATCCCAGCGCATCCCGCGAAGCCTTGGTGCGCTCCGGCGTGCTCCCCAGTACGCCTTGAACCGTAATACCCAGGCGCCGCAAGGCCTCCAAATGTGCCCGGCCAACGAATCCCAGCCCGATGATGGCTGCATTGATGTTCTTCATGAAGACTCCTTATGGATGGACTGCCCATAAGAGTAATCCATCCGGCGGGCTAACAAGCCAACAAATGGAAAATCCTCGCGCGAACGCACTCAGGGTGTGGCGGCCGGCCGGAAGGCTTCGAGTGAGTCTAGACAGCTTTGTGATCAGAGGGTCGCGAGTCATGAAGGCAGAGAATAGTTGTACAGGTTTTGGAGTTAAGCTTTTAGAAGCAAGTCTAACAGGTTTATGAAAAACCCCGAGTTCGTCATTCCGAACGGAGTCTGCGAAGTGAGGGACGGTTTTGCATCGCACGCCTTTTGTGCGATGAATCTCTCTTATCTTGGTATTCTGATCGAAGAGGGATTCCTCGCTTCGCTCGGAATGACGAAGATACGCATTTTCCAGCAAGCTGCCAAGAGTTTGGGAGGAGCGAGTCATGCAAATGAAGCATGCGGTGATCGCAGGAGTGGCTTTGCTGGCTGCCGCAGGCGCGGCCTATGCCGGGCCAAGCGGGGGCACCGTCACCGGCAAAGTGACCTACGAGGGCACACGGGCCAGGATGAAGCCGATTGATATGTCCAACGAACCTTCCTGCGCCAAGATGTACGCGACTCCGCAACTCGCGGAAACCGTCGTAACGGGCGCCGGAAACAGCCTGGAGAACGTGGTCGTCTACATTTCCGCGGGAGCGCCGGACGATGCGGCGCCTTCCAACGCGGCCACTTTCACGCAGAAGGGCTGCCGTTATATTCCGCATCTGCTGGCTTTCCAGGTCAATCAGGAACTCAAGATCAACAACGAAGATCAGACCTCGCACAACGTTCATCCACAGCCGAAGCGGAATCGCGAGTGGAACAAATCGCAGCCGCCGGGAGCGCCGCCAATTCGCGAGAGCTATGAGCAGGCGGAATTCATCCCCGTGAAGTGCAACGTGCATCCCTGGATGCATGGTACCTTTGCGGTTCTGAAGAACTCCCACTTTGCGGTGACCGGCGATGGCGGTTCCTTCTCGCTGGCAAACCTGCCTCCGGGCAAATACACCATCACCGCCTGGCACGAGTCCTACGGCGAACAGTCGCAGGACGTCACCATCAGCGGCAGCGAAACCAAGACCATCAACTTCGTCTTCAAGGCCAAGCCCTAGTAGCGGAGACGCGGATTGCCGAATCGGGAATACTGGCGGGGGACGCAACCTTGTTATCGGGTCCAGGTTGCACGACGGTAGGATGCCACTTTAGAAATTAATTGTGGAGTGATAAAAGGCCAATGAACCGGGTGGCCTACCCTTTGTGCTTTGTGCAAAGGGTAGGCCATCCTCGTCACCACACGGTCGGGCTGGGAACGAATTCCTGCGCTGCCTAGGGAACAGCCGGCTTGTCTCCCGTATCCGTTTGGTTGGTTTCTTTCATTTCCGTACTGAGGATGCGAAACCTCGGCTCATAGTCAGAATCGGGTTCTTTCGGCACGTAGGCCCACTCTTTCTCGATTCGGAATTGGAGAACATCACCGAGGGCAATGGGTTTGCCATTGCGCTTGCACACGGGCGTCGAAAATAACGCGCTGTTCTCGCATTCCAACTCGTAGATTCGTGTCTCGGTTTCAACGCGGTAGACGTATTTACGCTCGATATGTGAACCCGAGCCGTTTGCTCCGCCACCGCCCCTGCGCCGGATTTGATTGAGGTTGATTGCAGTCACTTTGCCGGACTCGGGGTATTCCTTCTTCTTCTCCTTTGCAAATAGCATGGCGGGCAAAAATAAAAAGGTGATGGTTAGTGCGAACAAGGCCGCTGACAACGTACATCGTACATGGCGCGCGTGTTGCATGGGATCCCTCCGTCCCCGAGATTCGACCAGTCAGGCCGGTGTTGCATCATTGTGGTACGGCGGGTTTTTGCTCCAATTCCTTCTTTCCCGTATTCAACTGTTTCGGTTCCTTCATCGCCGTGCTGAGGATGCGAAACCTCGGCTCGGACTCAGAATCGGATTCTTTCGGCACGTAGGCCCACTCTTTCTCGATTCGGAATTGGAGAACATCACCGAGGGCAATCGGTTTGCCATTGCGCTTGCACACGGGCGTCGAGAATAATCCACTGTTTTCGCATTGCAATTCATAGATTCGTGTCTCGGTTTCAACGCGGTAAACATATCTCGACACGACGCGATTGAGAATGACAGCAATCACTTTGCCGGACTCGGGGTACTCCTTCTTCTTCTCTTTCGCGAACGCCGTGGCAGTGAAAAACAAAAAGACGATGGTAAGCCTGGATAAGGTCAGCGTCCATGTAGATCGCACGCTGTGTGCGTGTTGCATGGGATTCCTCCGTCCCCGAGATTCGACCAGCACAGGCCGGTTTTGCACTACCCGCCGAGACCCGACCATGCGAACAAGAACGTCTGTCCCTGTCTGGAGAATCGGGCTGGCCCGGACGGAATTTCGCGGATTGGTTTGGTCACACATTGTTGGTTAGGATACCACTGGTGTAATTCACCGCGAAGTAGAATAGGGGTGGGTGCTCCACCCTCGTGGTGTGAGGATGGGTCTTGGGGTTTCTGTTGCTTGGGGTATCCGATGCCCAAAGGACTGAAGCGCAACTTCGGCCACGGTCACGCGCACCTCGAAAGGCTCTCCGCTTCGCCTCGTGTATAATCTTCACGGCGCATCCGCCAACTTTATGATCCCCTTCATTCATCTGGGTCCCCTATCGATTCCCACTTACGGCTTGATGGTGGCGCTGGGCATGATTTGCGCAGCCTACATTCTGCAAGCAGACCTCGACCGCCGCAGCATGGAAGCCGATGCGTTCACCATGGTCACCATCGCCGGATTGGCAGGCATCTTTGGCTCAAAAGTTTATAGCGCCCTGGAATCCCCCGCGGAATTCATGGCCCATCCGATTGCACTCATCTTCAATCGTTATGGCTTCACCTGGTTCGGAGGATTTCTCGGCGGCTTCCTGGCGTTCCTTATTCTGGCCAAGCGTGCCAAACTTCCGCTGTTGGGATTTCTGGATGCCCTTTCGCCCGCGGGCGCGTTCGGCTACGCATTGGGGCGCATGGGCTGCCTGCTTTCCGGCGATGGCGACTACGGCATTCCGACCACCTTGCCGTGGGGCATGAGCTTCCCGCACGGGCTCGTGCCAACAACTGGTATTTGGGACCCAAAGGGACAGAGTGGAGTTTGTAATAAGTACGGATTACCAGAGAACTGCACTGTTCATCCCACGCCGATCTACGAATTTCTTGCCTGGTGCGCCATTGGCGCGTTTCTCTGGTATTTAGGCGGCAAGCTTCTGCGCCGCCCTCAAGATAAAGGCCTAATCTTCTGCGGCTATCTGATTTTGACGGGCATCGCGCGCTATCTGGTGGAAATCATCCGCATCAATCCGCGTGTCTTTCTCGGTTTGACCAACGCCCAGATCGTCAGCATCCTCTCCGTGCTCGCTGGAATTGGGCTTTTCCTGTGGATCAAGAACCACGACGCGGCGGCCGAAAAACGAGCCACGTCTCGCTGAAGCAACATTGTTCCCGTGGCGACTTCCCTCCGCCTGAATACCATCGAAATCAGAATTGAATCGGCGTCATTCACGCAAGACCACTGCTTCCGTACCCCAGTTCAATTTCAGCCAGCATCTTCTCGAGGTCGCTCACGGGGAATTCGTATCTTGCTGCTGTGCGGATGGCTTCGAGTTTCTTACCAAGGCTCTTCGAGGGCTCCCTCCGGCATGCCATTTCTAGCGCCTGCCGCACCCATTCAGTGACGGACATGCGCCGTGCCCGCGCCGCACGCTGGATTTCTCTGTATCCCCGGTCTGGGAGACTAATCTGCAGTCGTTTCGTCATAGCAATGAGCCCACGAGGGTCATTTCAACGAGCAACGTTTATCCCAGCATCTGACGCAGCACGTATTGCAAAATCCCGCCATGCTTGTAATACGCCACCTCTTCCGGCGTATCCACCCGCACGGTGGCCGTGAAGGTCTTGTCGGACCCGTCCGGCGACTTCGCGCGAACGGTAACCTGCTTGCGCGGCGCTAATGCAGCGACACCTTCAATCGAAAACACTTCGTGCCCCGTCAAGCCAAGAGATTCGCGCGTCTCACCCGCCTTGAATTCCAGCGGGAGCACTCCCATGCCCACAAGGTTGCTGCGGTGAATGCGTTCGTAACTTTCCGCAATCACGGCGCGCACGCCGAGCAGCCGTGTGCCCTTGGCGGCCCAATCTCGCGAAGACCCGGAGCCATACTCTTTGCCCGCAATCACCACCAGAGGAACGCCGTCTTCGCGGTACTTCACCGCGGCGTCGTAGATAAACATCTTTTCGCCTTCGGGAAGATGCAGCGTCCAGCTTCCTTCCGTGCCCGGAGCAAGCTGATTGCGCAGGCGAATATTCGCAAACGTGCCGCGCATCATCACTTCATGATTGCCGCGCCGCGCGCCGTAAGAATTGAATTCGTGTGGTTTCACTCCGTGAGCGATCAGGTATTTCCCGGCGGGAGAATCCACGGCGATGGAGCCCGCGGGAGAAATATGATCGGTGGTGACGCTATCACCCAGAACCGCCAGCACGCGCGCACCCTGAATATCCGCCAGCGGAGCGGGCGTCCTGGGCATGTTATCGAAATACGGAGGCAGCTTGATGTACGTGGAATTGGCGTCCCACTTGTAAAGATCGCCTTCGGGAATGGGCATGGCTTTCCAGCGCGCATCGCCTTCAAACACTTCGCTGTATTCCTTGCGGTATTGCGCGGTAGTGACCGACGCGCGCACAGTGGCTTCCACTTCCTGCGCCGACGGCCAAATTTCACGCAAGTAGACGGGCTTGCCGGCGGAATCGTTTCCCAGAGATTCGGTGGTCAAGTCCATGTCCATGCGGCCCGCGAGCGCATAGGCGACGACGAGGGGCGGAGAAGCGAGGTAATTGGCGCGAACCAGCGGATGCACGCGGCCTTCAAAATTGCGATTGCCGCTGAGCACGGCCACGGCGATGAGGTTGTTTTCCTTGATGGCGGCGCTGATGGGCTCCGAGAGCGGCCCGCTGTTGCCAATGCAGGTGGTGCAGCCATAGCCCACCAGGTGAAACTTCAATTCTTCCAGGTAAGCCATCAAGCCCGAAGCTCGCAGATAGTCCGTCACCACCTTCGAGCCCGGCGCGAGACTGGTCTTCACCCATGGCTTGACTTGCAAGCCACGCTCGACAGCTTTCTTGGCCAACAATCCCGCGCCGAGCATCAGCGAGGGGTTTGAAGTGTTCGTGCAACTTGTAATCGCGGCGATTACAACCGCACCGCTCGAAAGCTCGAACGCATCTCCGTTGTTCTTGACGGGGATGTGTTTCGCGGGCGTGCCTTCCACAACCTTTGTGAAGGAAGCTTTGGCGTTTTTCAGCGCAACGCGATCTTGCGGCCGCTTGGGTCCCGCCACCGTGGCCTCAACGCTTCCGAGATCCAACTCCAGCGTGTCGCTGAAAGCCGGGTCAGGCGTGGCGTCCGTCCGGAAAAGATACTGCTCCTTGCAGTAGGCCTCGACCAGCGCAATGTGTTCATGCGAGCGCCCGGTGAACTCGAGGTAGGCGAGTGTTTCCTTGTCCACGGGGAAAAAGCCCATGGTCGCGCCATATTCGGGAGCCATGTTAGCGATCGTGGCGCGGTCCGGCACGCTCAACGTGGAGAGACCAGAGCCGTAGAACTCCACAAACTTCCCAACGACGCCTTTCTTTCGCAATATTTCTGTGACCGTAAGAACCAGGTCCGTGGCGGTCGCACCCTCGCGCAGCCGCCCGTGAAGTTTGAATCCCACCACCTCCGGAACGAGCATCGAGAGAGGCTGGCCCAGCATGGCCGCCTCGGCTTCAATTCCGCCGACGCCCCAGCCAAACACGCCCAGCGAATTCACCATGGTGGTGTGCGAATCCGTGCCCACAAGCGAGTCTGGGTAGGCTTCCAGGCGGCTGCCGCTCGGAACGGAACAAACGACGCGTGCGAGATACTCGAGGTTGACCTGATGGCATATGCCCGTGTCGGGCGGGACAACCTTAAAATTGCGGAAGGCGGTCTGTCCCCAGCGGAGAAAAGCGTAGCGCTCCACGTTGCGTTGGAATTCGAGTTCCGCGTTCAGGCCAAAGGCACCCGCGTTGCCGAAAGCGTCCACCTGAACGGAGTGGTCGATGACTAGCTCCGCGGGGAAAAGTGGATTGATGCGTTTGGGATTGCCGCCCATTTTTTGCACCGCCTCGCGCATCGTGGCCAGGTCCACGATGGCGGGCACGCCTGTGAAATCCTGTAGCAGGACGCGTGCGGGCATGAAGGCGATCTCTTTTTGTTCGCCGCCGGGTTTCCAGCTTGCGAGCGCGCGGATATCCTCGGCGCGAACTGAGCGTCCATCCTCACAGCGCAGCAGGTTTTCCAGCAGAATGCGGAGAGAGAAGGGAAGCTGGGTGAATTGGCCGAGGCCCTGCTTTTCCAGTTTCTCGAGGCGCTGAATCTCAAAGGTCTGCGCGCCAACGTTCAGGTTGTCTCGCGTCCCGAAGGAATTTGCTGCGGAGATGGGCATTCTAAGCGTCCTTTCACTGGATAGTTGGGCCTCCATAATACCCGAAATCACGCGGCGGCGCGGGGACGCTATAATGGGAAACCGTGAAGATTGTCCTGATCTCAACGTATGAACTGGGGCGTCAGCCATTCGGCCTGGCCTCGCCGGCGGCCTGGCTGCGCGAACGCGGGCATGGGGTCACATGCCTCGATTTGTCGCGAGAAGCCTTGAATGAGCAGGCCTTGCGCGAGGCGCGGTTAATCGCATTTTACGTGCCAATGCATACGGCGACGCGGCTCACGCTGGAATTGCTGGGACCCATTCGCCGAATTCATCCGCAGGCGCATTTGTGTGCCTATGGCCTGTACGCTTCGCTCGCCGCGGCGAGTTTCCGCGCGCATGGCGTAAACAGCTTATTGGGCGGCGAATTCGAGCAGGCTTTGGTTGACCTTGCGGAGCATCTGGAAGGCCTCTCGGCTTCGCCGCAGATCCATCCGCTGGACACTGGCATTTCGCTGGCGAGGTTGCGTTTTCGTAAGCCGGATCGCGCGGGATTGCCGCCATTGCGCTCTTACGCGCACCTGGTGCTTCCCAACGGCGAGCATCGCACCGCGGGGTATACGGAAGCGAGCCGCGGCTGCAAACATCTTTGCAGACATTGCCCGATTGTGCCGGTCTACAACGGCGTTTTCCGCATTGTAGACCGCGATATCGTGCTGGCGGATGTTCGCCAACAGGTTGCCGCCGGCGCGCAGCACATCACATTTGGCGATCCGGATTTCTTCAATGGAGTGGGACATGCCGTTCCGCTTGTGGAAGCGCTGCACCGCGAATTCCCCGCGCTCACCTATGACGTGACGATCAAGGTCGAGCATCTTCTGCAGAACATCGAATTGCTGCGAATACTGCGGCAAACGGGATGCCTGTTCATCATTTCCGCGGTCGAGTCCCTTGACGATGTGATTTTGCAAAAACTGCGGAAGGGCCACACGCGCGCCGATTTCTTTCGCGTCGTCGAAGAATGCCTTCGCGCTGATCTCACCCTCCAGCCGACCTTCGTTCCATTCACACTGTGGACCACTTTCGAGAATTACCTCGAACTCCTCGCCAATCTGCGCCGGCTCAACCTGATCGAGGCCGTCGCCCCGATTCAACTGGCCATTCGATTGCTGATCCCCGAGGGATCGCGCCTGCTGGAACTCGAGGAAGTCCGCAAAAGCGTTGGACCCTTCGATTCCAGCGCGCTTGTCTATCCCTGGAAAAATCCGAACCCGGCGCTGGACCGGCTTGCCGAGGAAGTGCAGGAAATTGTTGCTGCCAGCGAAAAGAGGAAGCGCAGCCGGACGGCGACATTCGAACAGATTTGGCAAGCGGCGAACCGCGCAGCCGGCCGGGAAATCGAAGAAGCGACGATGCCAATTCTGGCCGCGCGGGCGACGGTGCCGTATCTCAATGAGCCCTGGTACTGTTGAGCGGAGCCAACGCGGGACCAGTTGGTCCC
>Ga0209039_10003726_pt1 | contig 11699 bp, 10 predicted proteins | sample BogFormECP12_OM1_FD_188238 | JGI IMG/M metagenome (GOLD analysis project Ga0209039, IMG submission 188238) | Bog forest soil microbial communities from Calvert Island, British Columbia, Canada - ECP12_OM1 (SPAdes) (version 2) | ecosystem: Environmental > Aquatic > Freshwater > Wetlands > Bog ...
CGGCGCGGCCGGCCGAAAGGAGCTTGATGCGGTGGCCATGGCCACAGCAGACCCCTCGTTCAGCTTCCTGGACGCGCTGAGCGTCGCCGCCTGGGGCCGAGTACCTGCAGGTAACGCAATCAGCCCTCGCTTATTCGAAGCGCAACAAAGCTCACTCCGATCAATTTAGTCAGTGTCAGACAACTGGAAGGCGTTAACTGCAATGCCGAACGACTAGATGAGTGATTCCATATGGGCTAAGTTTGGCCGCAGACGATGACCGGCGGCACTAATTGTCCAGCGGCTTACGAGGCGGAAGACCTGCTGCGGGAGGTGGCCGTTGCCGATGCGCTGCGGGCGATTTCGGCCGCCCATCGCGAGATCCTCAACGAGACCATCCTGCGTGGTCGCACCGTGAACGAAGCGGCCGCCGCCATGGGCCTCCCGGTCGGCACCGTCAAGTCGCGGGTCTATTACGCGCTGCGCGCGCTGCGCTTGGTGCTGGCCGAGCGGGCTGCGGCGGAGCCAGGCTGCCACGCGCCAGATGGGCGCGTTCGACCTGTCCATGCACGGGATCGGCGGTTCTGGACTACCCGGCCATGGTAACCAGCCAGCTCGGGCCAGGTGGCCTGGACCTAGCGCGGGCACCGGCACTCTCGGCACACGGCTGGTTCCGTACCTGACGGCGCAAGGCTATCGTCCTGGTTTCGGGCACTTCCCCGGAGCGGCGGCCCGGACGAGTCAGGACGACATTGGGCGGGGCCTCCTGAGCGACGACCGAGCCGGATCCGGCGGAGTATGCGGAGCTGCTTGAAGCCCTCGCCCGTGGCTACGGCGTCGCACCAGATAACAGGCTGGTTGCCAACGCCATCGGCAAGCGGGTCGCGGACCGTGAAGTGCCCTTGACGCCCATGGTCCTGCTGGGCCTGTTGTCGGAATCTGATATCGGCGCGCGGTTGCGGCGCGGAGATGGCCCCCGGACTCCTTCCGCAAGGAGATGACGGCATTAATCGCCATCAACGTGCACGTCCTTCCGCCTCGCCTTCCCCCGCAGAGTTCGTAGACGGAGTCGCAGAAGAAGTGAGGTCCACGCTCCTTCGGGTTTCCGGGCAAACTGACGACACCTAGCCCGCGATGTAACGTGTGTATAGAGGAAGTATCCGCCGGTCCACCGGCAGTGCTGGTCCCGCACGATGACGGTGTGCCGGATCGCGGCCGGGATGTCCTTGCTGACCCCGACGTCCAGCGGCAGGCTGGGCCCGCCCAGCCGGGCGCCGAACTGCCGGCGGCGCAGGAACGACGCGAGCCCGCCCGGGCCGGACACGAGGTCGACCGCTTTCCCGATGATCGCCTGCTCGAGCAGTTCACGGGCCTGCGCGGTCAACGGCCGCGGGCCCGCCCCGGTGCGGCGGGCCCGGCCCGCCGCACCGGGGGGGCCGGCCACCCGCACGCCCGGGCCGACCAGGGTCCTGCAGCACGCCCGGGTCGACTTCGCCCGTCACCACCGGGGTGACCACCGCGTCGCAGGCCACGCCGGGTCGGCCCGGCCTGGCCGATGCCGCCTCGGGCAGGTTCTCGCAGCCGGGGAATCTGCACGTCACGACGCTATGGGCTCGGTCATGGCCTCTCCGGGGGCTCTCGGCGGTACAGATGCTGAGCGCCGGACCGGCAGCTTCGATCTGGCCTGCGGTGAGCCCGATAGGCACGTCGTGGGTCACCTTGTCGGTGATGCAGTGCACGTGGTCTGCGTCGTGCGTGGCCTCCTCATGCGAACGTCATGCGGGTCCGCCTATCCGACGGTCACGACAAGCCCATCTGCGCACCATCGGATGACACCCGCCGCAGACCTGAGGCCGCGGCATCATCGGGTGCCTGTGTGGCCCGCTGACACCGACGCTGCGAAATCCCACGTTAGCCGCCGCGAATTCCGGAGCCCCGCAGGGCCGCGCCTTCCGGGTCGGCGTGGGCCCGGCTCAGTGGTGCGTTGTCAGCCGCCGAGGGCGTTGACCATGTTCATGATGGTGACCATCTGCGGGGCACCTTTGACGGCGTATCCGGGTCCGGGTCCTGTGTAGCCGAACCAGTCCCAGCACCCCTGGGGGTTGAGCGGCACCAGTGCGGTCTGTGCCTGCGGGTACAGGATGACGAGGTTGTTGGTGTCGGCGTACTGGTTCAGGTAGGAGTCGTTGGCGAAGGTGTCGCCGATCAGGTCCTGGCTGGTCAGGCAGCCGTGCAGTGCGACGATTAGCTTGCAGGACGCGCCGGCCGCGCAGCTGGCCGGGGTGTAGAGCAGACCGGTTGGGCCCAGTGAGATCGTTGCCGGGTCGCTGCCGCCAGGAACGTAGGCCGACTGGCTGAATTCCGACAGCGTGCCGCCGAGCGTCCCGTTGTTGGGCGGGTTGACCGAGCCGAACCAGTGAGTCAGCATCTCGCCCTCGGGATCGTTGCCGCAGTTGTTGATGAACGGCGGAAACGTCAGCGAGCACTCGACCGGGCCGAGTGGGCTGACCCAGGAGTGCCCGGCCAGTGATGTGCTGTTGTACTGCACGTTTGCACCGAAGTGCTCGTAGAACTCCGCACCTTCATCGGCGACCGGCGCGGAAACGACCTCGTCGGCAAGCCCGTGATACACGTAGATGTTGCGGTGGGCGAGGTTGCTGATCGGGTCGATCAGCCCAAGGGCGGAGAACTTAGCCGCATCTGCTTCCGACTGAGGCAGGGCCGTGGGCAACGGTACCGAGCCGCACTCCGCGGCGATCGCTGCGAGATCGCCTGAGCCGCAATAATAGGGGCCGGCCGTAAAGATGCCCGCGCCTTGGAACGCATCGGAGTAGGCAACCTGCAGCTGGGTGGCCATGTAACCGCCCGAGGAGGCGCCGGTGACGTACACGTCGGAGATATTCAGCCGGGGCAGGGCGCCCGCGGCCACCGTCGTTTCCTCCGCCTGACCGTGGGACCGGACCGCGTGATCAGCCGCGATTCGCGGGCGTGCTGCGAGGGTGGCGGACGCATCGCCCATGGTGGTGATCCCTGCATCAATCTCAGCGCAAGGCAGTGCTCCTGTCATGCGGTACTGGTTCCTTGTCGCGTAGAGCGACGATTCGGCAGCAAATCCTGGTAGGGCCATATCGTTTTCCATCTGCTCAGTTTGGTTTCATCGGCGCGAATAGTCTGACTGATATGCGGAGCGGCGCGGAAACTCGTCGCTTACGTCCACGTGCCTGAGAAAGCGTTTCGTTTCCCCTCTCTGGATCTTAGGGATTGCCCCCATGACCGAGGTGCAGTCAGAGGGAGATCCGGTCAGAAAGTCAGCTGGGAATATCAGCCCAGCGCATATCTCTGGCTCGGGCGAGTGCCGGAATTGCCGCGCGCCTCGCGATTGCACTGGCGGGTGTCCGGGGCCCCCGGGGTCGCATCACCATCTCCGTCCGGCAGTCCTCAGGCTCAGCGGTCGAAGTAAGGTGACAATTTCGTGTGCAGGAACGGGAACTCCTCGGTCACATCGACGCGGGCGAAGGCTTTTTCGGTGACGTCGGTGCTGCGATTAGTATAGGAGAAGATGACTTCGACGATCTTCCGGGGGCCGCTAAGCGCTGACGTGCGTACTTCCAGGCCAGACAGCGAGGAGTTAGCTGCGAGAGATTCCGCGGCTTTAGCGTAGATCTGCGGATACCGCAGGGCGCAGTAATTTACCGCGCGGTCTGCATCAGTCGCCCCCGCATTGTCGGCCATCTGAATCATCTTATCGAAGAGCTCTTCTGCCGTCGGCCTGAACTGCTCATCGGAAGTGTTTTCCGGGCGCGGGATGGATGTGATAAAGGAAGCCCGGTCGAATGAGTAAATCTGGTCGAAGATCACTATGGGAACCGTCAGGCCGTTACATAGATCCGGCGGGGCGATCGGGCCGCGACGCCCAATAACGACATCTATGTCCCCCGGCTGCGGGTTCACGCGGAGGCTCTCGATCAAGGTTTGCAGATCCGCCGGATCTCCCGGATACACAATGTACGTGTCGAGGCCTTCGATCGTCAGGATGTAACACAGCTGACGCGCCAGATAACGATTCTCCGGTTGCGAGAGGACGGTGTGCAGAGCCTGCCGGTCGGTGAGGCCAGCCGTTTCAGCTCGGCCGGTGGCTTGAGCATACTCCTTTTCGACCGACAGGCGCGGGAAGCGCGGCTCAATTCTCCCCAGCGCATAGACGTACGCAGCCGTGGCTGCCTGCTCACTAGGTGGGGTGAGTTGCGCTGGAACCGCGCAATTAGGGCACGGCTGGGGAGCAGGTCGGGGAGCAGGTAGGCTTGCCGAGGATGGTGAGGTTGCAGGCGAAGCCGCTTCGGTGCCGCTCGCGGATACCGCCGCGGGTAGCTCGCTCGATTCTGGTTGCTCCACGAGGATTCCCCTCCCGAAATGTAGTTTCTCTGTCATCGAGTAAAGTGCATCCAGCGGTTGAGCGCAGCTGCTCTCTTTTCACAGCCAGCACAGGGTTTAATCCCGATTGCGTATGTGGTGCGTTTAACGACGTCGCCCAGCCCGATTTCCTCGCCTGTGACGAAACCGGGCATTCGGATGCGACGAGGCTGCGGCCCGATATCACCAGCCGGGTTTTCCCCATCGCTAGCGTCCCGGCTTTTATGGTCTACTGCCGTAGCGCTCGACCGCTGGCGTCCAGGAGCGGCCGATCCGGCTCCTTCGGCGTCCGCCCACGGCGGCGTGTCCGCGCGACCGTGAAGCGGCAGGAGCCGCGTCCCGGTGTCAGCAGCCACAGGAATGCCCGGTGAGATACCCGGCTCAAACCTGGCCACGGCGCCGGCAAGCCGCACTAGGTCCCCGGGACTCAGGATGCGCGGACCCTCGAGCCGTTCGTCATTGACGAACGTTACCCCAGTTGAATTCAAGTCCCGTATCACCGCCAGCCCGGAAAGATCGACTGTAACTAGGGCCTGATACCGGCTGACGACCCTGCTGGCCAAGCGGCCTTCCAGGACCAGGCCCGCTACATCAGAGTGGCCGATCACCATCTCGGGTCGGGACAAGGAAAGGATCAGGCCGGCCTGTTCAGCCGGCTGGGTCACGACAAGCCGGGGACTGTGCATATCATCTTCGGCCATTGTGTACTTCGTCCGATCTCATCGCAATTGCTAGTATTGACTCTCCGGCCCAGGTCTCCTGTCCGTGTCGCGCGCCTCCATGCGCATAAGCCCCTAGGCTGACGTAATTCATGTAGTGGATCATTTACTTTGCGGGAGACGATACTGCGCGGTTTTTCTGTGGAGTCAGCCCAGTATTTTCCTTAATTCTGCCCTATCTACGGAATATCCTTTTGCGAGCATCAGCTTGTGACCCGACCAGGCGTCCAGCATGCCCGGTACAATTCCCGCGCGGCCAGGTCTTCGTGAACCACGCACCGCCACTAGCAGCTCAGCGGCTGGCGCGGTGGGGAATTGGGACCAGAGCAAGGCGAGCGCTCCCGCGACAAAGGGGGCGGCCACGCTCGTCCCTGCGAGGATGGCCGGATCGCCATCGGGTCCCAGACTGGCGATGTTGTCGCCCGGAGCGAGGACACCCCGCGTCCCGATCGAGCTGCCCAGGTTTGACTGGCTGAGTAGCCTCCCTTGCAGGTCACAACCTGCGACTGGAATCACCCATGGATGGCGCGTGATAACGGAGCTGCTGACAACTCCGTCGTTGCCCGCTGCTGCTACAACGATGACGGCGCGCTGCGCCGCGTAATCCAGAGCAAACTGCAGTTCGGCTTCGCCCCTAGCTGACCGATCGATCACGCCGACGCTCAGGTTGATGATACGCGCGCCAGCGTCGATCGTTTCGACCATGGCCGCAGCCAGTTCCCGGGCAGTTGCATTAGGCATGTGCCCGTTCCCAGACAACGACTCCGGAAAAATTGGCCGCACCAGCAAGATGCAACCCGGGCAGATCGCTGGGGCAGCAGACCCTCTCTTCGCCAGGAGAATCCCCGAGACAAATGTCCCGTGCTTGCAAGCAACGCTGCCCGATAGCGCGCAAGTACCTGCGAACTTCCCGGGCACCTCACGGATATTCTCAGATTCGAGATCGGGATGGTCGATGACGACGGGCCCATCTATTAGCCCGATCTTGATCTCAGGCGTGCCCCGAGTCTGCTCCATCAACGGCGCCAGACGCACCAGATGCAGGCAGTCGCTAATGCCACCTTCCACTCGCTGGGACTTGCAGACTTCCATCTGCATGAATCGCATCAGGCGACCTACCCGTTCGATGCTCGAGGGCTGGGACCGATCTGCGGGCTGCTTGAGAGCTAGAACCGATCTGCGGGCTGGCTGCATCGCCCCCCTGGCACGGGCTGTGACTATACCATATCGGCCCGGCAGGTCGCCGCGCCACTTCACCATCGCGGTAATTTGTGCGGTCCATCGCCCCACCACGCAGCGTTCGGGTCCCGCTCTCGATCCGCGCGCCGCGGGCGCTGGAGCTGAATGTGCCGCACGATCGCGGACATCGCGATGTGCGGTGGGGCGTCCTGTTAACGGCAGGCGGATCAAGACCGAGTGCATGCGCGAGGGCTCCCCGTTCCCGGCCGGGCCGCTGGCCACCCTGGCCGACCTGGAGGACGCCACCTCCGCGTGAGTGCACCGGTACAACACCGCCAGGCTCATGCACCGCCCTGGGCCTGGCCCGTGGCCGCGTCCCAGATCCTCACCGTCCCGTCGCTGCCGCCCGTGGCGAGCCACTGGCTGTCCGGCGAGATCGCCATCTGCCAGCGCCCCGCCGGCCACCGCACGCCCATGGTGGCGCCTCTGGAAACGCCGCTAGCGGCAAAGAGAGCCCGGTGCCGAAGGAAGCAACACCAGTAGGACGTTCAGCCTTCGCGGGCCGCAAGCTAGCAACGCCCTGCTCATGGACGTCACCGCACGTCAAGCGCCGATCAAGAGTGCAGTAAAAGAATCATGGTCTTAGCCGTGATCATCCGTTCAAGCGGCCCGCCAAGCCGCGGGCACGATCGCCCAGTGGGAGGCCGCGCTGCAGATCGATCTGTATGAGTTCAAGGTGCGGTCATGAACACAGCCTGGTGTCACGGCCGCATCCGTTTTTCCGGGCTGAGGCGCTCCGCGGATGGGGTCCCGCTGCGGTGGAGTGGGTCAGCTGGCCGTTTGCCCCTGGGGCCCTGGCGGCGGGACGGGGATGCGGACTCGGAGCACCGTTTTGCCTGGCCGGGAGTCGATGGTGATCGTGCCACCGTGGCGCTCCACGACGATGCGCCGTGCGATGTCGAGGCCCAGGCCTGTGCCTTGGCCGACGTCCTTGGTCGTGTAAAAGGCCTCGAACGCGCGGGCCGCCACCTGCGGCGGCATGCCCGGGCCGGTGTCGCCGACCTCGATGACGACGTCGTTGCCCTCGGCCCGGGTCGACAGCCGGAGCGTGCCCGCGCCGGCCATGGCGTCGATGGCGTTGTCGATGAGGTTGGTCCACACCTGGTTCAGCTCGCCGGGGTATGCCTGGATCCGCGGGACGTCTGCGCTGTAGTCACGCACGACCGTGACACCGTCGCGGAGCTTGTACCCGAGCATCAGCAGGGTGCTCTCAATGCCGTCGGTCACGTCAATGTCCTGCACCGACGCGCGGTCCATCTGCGAGTAGGACTTGATGGCGGCGACCAGCTCGGAAATGCGCCGGCTCGAATCCTTCAGCTCTGACAGCAGCGTGGCGGCGGACAGGGTGCTGGCTATCCACTCCAGGCCCGGTCCCAGGGCCGGTCCCTGCAGCACCAGCGCTACCCGCTCGCACCAGGCGAGTGTGACCCCGGCGGCGGCCAGCGGGGGGGCGATCATCCACTCACAGATGATGCCGTGGCGGCTCAGCCACGACGCCAGGGCCTCCTCGTGATCGGCCAGGGCTAGCGGGTCCTGGAACGCCGCCTGAGGTTCGATTTCACGGCGCAGCGCATCGAGCGCGGTGAACTGCCGGGCCGAGATCTCGCCCTGGGCGAGCTGGCCGAGGGACGAGAGCAGCACCTGGGATGCGGTCTCGAGTGCGTCGACCGCCCGGGTGGCGGCGGCTGCCGGGTTATTGATCTCATGCATGAGGCCGGCGGCGAGCGTACCCAAGGTGATGAGGGACTCGCGCTGCCGTGCTGTCGACTCGATGGAGCGTGCGGTGCGGTACACCCCCTCGATCAGGTGCCTTCCGAACGGGAACCAGGCGTTGAACCGCTCGCGCAGCACCTCGGCCGGCACCTGGAGCACCCTTCCGCCGGTCACGCCCCGGCCGGTCGCGAGATAGACGCCGTGTTCGTCCCAGGCGCGGAAGCCGCCGGCCCACCTGCCCGGCACGTCCATCTTCGCGACTACGGTGTCCTCGCGGCCGATGTGGCGCACGAGGTCGATGGCGCCGTCGATGAGCACCCACCAGAAGTCCGCGTGCTCGCCCTCGCGGAACAGGTCGGCTCCGGGCTCGACGCGAACCTCGGTACTGCCCCCGGCCAGCTCGGCTAGCTGATCGTCGGCTAGGCCGTCGAACAGGCTCAGAGCGCGAAGCTCCCCGGCGCGCATCAGACCGTGGCCAGGTAACGGTGCACCAGGTAGGTCGACATCGCGCCCTCCCCGACCGCCGACGCGACCCGCTTCATGGAGTCGAGCCGGACATCGCCAGCGGCGAACACGCCGGGCACGCTCGTCTCGAGGGTGAAGGGCGCACGAGGCAGCGGCCAGCGCCCGGCATGGGCGGGACTGAGGAGGTCTTGCCCCGTGACGACGAACCCTTGGTCGTCCCGGGCGACGTCGGGGCCGAGCCACTCGGTGCGGGGCGAGGCGCCGATGAACACGAACAGCCAGCAAGACGGCACCTGCTCCGTGACGCCGGAGTCCTTGTCGGCGAGCGTGAGTTCCTCGAGGTGGCCGTCGCCCCGGCCCGCCACCACCTCGCTGCGATACCGCACCTCGATATTGGGCACGGACGTGATCCTGTCAACCAGGTACCGGGACATCGTGCCCGCGAGCGTCGCGGCCCGGACCACCAGCACCACCCGCTTGGCGTAGCGGGACAGGTTGAGCGCGGCCTGGCCCGCCGAGTTGGCCGCCCCGGCGATGTAGACCTCGTCGCCCTGGGTCTGGCTCGCCTCGCTGGCGTTCACGCCGTAGTACACGCCGCGGCCGGTGAGCTCGCCGAGCCCGGCCGCTTCCAGGCGCCGGTAGGACACCCCCGTCGCCGCGATGACCGCGCGCGCCTCGATCTCTCCCGACCCGCCCAAGAGCACGGCGCGCACGGGCCCGCGGGCCTCAAAGCCGACGACGTCGCGCGCCAGGACCATCTCGGCGCCGAAGCGAGAAACCTGAGCGATGGCCCGCTGGGCCAGGTCGGAGCCGGTCAGCCCCTTCGGGAACCCCAGGTAGTTCTCGATCGCCGCGCTCTGGCCTGCCTGGCCCCCGGGCGCCTCACGCTCCACGATCACGGTGCTCAGGCCCTCCGACGCCGCGTACACCGCGGCGGCCAGGCCGGCCGGGCCGCCGCCCACGATGCACACGTCATACAGCCGCTGCCGGGCCGTGGTGCGCAGCCCGAGCGCGCCCGCAAGCTCGAGTGCCGACGGCGACCGGAGCGTGTCACCATCGGGGACGAGCACCAGCGGGAGATCGGCCGGCATCGCCTGCGCCAGGTCCCGCAACCGCCGGGCCTCGGCGTCGCGGTCGACGTCATACCACCGGTACGGCACGTAGTTGCCGGCCAGGAACATCTTGATGTCATGACTGCGGTCGGACCACCGGTGCCCGACCACCCGCACCTCGGAGGTGTGGTCCGGGTTCGCCTGCCGCCAGTCGCCGAGCAGGTCATCGATGACCGGGAACAGCCGCTCATCCGGAGGATCCCACGGCTTGAGCAAGTAGTAGTCCAGGCCGATGTCGTTGATCGCCTTGATAGCCACGTCCGTGTCGGCATACGCCGTAAGCAGCAGGTATTTCGCCCCCGGCGCATGAGTACGCGCCCGCTCGAGCATCTCGATGCCCGTCATCTGCGGCATCCGCTGGTCGGCGACGATCAACGCCACCGGCTGCCCGCGCAGCGCCAGCCTGGCCAGCACCTCCAGCGCCTCAGGCCCCGACATCGCGCGCACAATGCGGTAATCGGTGGCGTAGCGGCCCCGCAGGTCGCGAGTGATCGCGGCAGAAACATCTGGATCGTCGTCCACCGCCACGATGGTCGGCTTGCTCATCAGCTCAGCCTCACCTGGCGGCCTCGCCGCCTGCGGCCATGGCTGTTGCCTCCGTGCTGCGTTATGCTCTTGGCTCATGCCTATCCGGAGGCCCGCCCGGGCGACCTGATACATGGCGAGGTAAATAGACGGGGCCCAGAGCTCCGGCACTAGGACATCTGCGAGGTCACCACAGGCTGCCGGGCAGCTGAGCGCGCGGGCTAGCCCCTTACGCGATCTCCGCGGCCCGGATCAGCGCTCGGGGTGCTCTCACGCCGTCATCAAGGATCACCGGCCACCGGCACATTTCGTTGTACCCGGCCGGGTCATCGAGCGACCACCAGCCGTCGAGTTCGCTCACGGGCCTCTGGCGAGCGCCCTGGGACTGGCTGTCGGAGCCGGGCCCCCCAGCTCTCCCGGTCCTGCTGGTACCGTTCGTGCCGGTAACAACGGAACCGCCAGCACCGCTGACGCATCCAGTTTTCCGAACGCAGACCGCCCGGGCCTCCCACGGCAAGCGCTCCTGGGCCAAGCCAGACACAGGCAAAGATCATGTTGCCGACGCGCATCAGGGCCCGGGCCTGGCCCGCGGCCGCGTCCCAGATCCGCACCGTCCCGTCGCTGCCGCCGGTGGCGAGCCACTGGCTGTCCGGCGAGATCGCCATCTTCCAGCGCCTCGCCGGCCACCCCCGCACGCCCATGGTGACGCCGATGGCGCCTCTGGAAACACCGCTAGCGGCAAAGAGAGCCTGGTGCCGAAGGAAGCACCACCGGTACGACGTTCAGCCTTCACGGACGACAAGCTAGCGGTGCCCTCGTGATGGATGTCACCGCACGTCAAGCGCCGGGCAAGAGTGCAGTAAAAGAATCGTCGTTTTGCCGATGATGGCTTGCTCGAGGGCTTCCCAGGCTCGCGTGGTGTCCCCGGCGGGCGCGTCCGTGTCGGTGCCATCGGCGTCGCCGGTGCCGTCCTGGCCGGTGCTGTCGCCGCTCGTGCCGGTGCCGGCGCGGGGGTGGTGGCGGAGCCGGTCCAGTTGGACGCACAGCCGGACCGGGCCCTGCAGGGCGGCGGGGTTCACCTCGCCGGTGACGACCGGGGCCACCGCCGCGTCGCAGGCGATCGCCTCGGCGGCGTCGCCGTCCAGCCACGCGCCGCCGTCGCTGCCGGACACCGACGCGGCCGCCCGGTGCCCGGCCCACTGCGCCCGGACCCGCGCCGTCCACTCCTCCATCAGCGCCGAGCTGCCGTCCAGCACCATCAGGTCCGCCAGCGAGATGTGCGCCACCACCTTGACCGGCTGCCCGGCCCGCTCCGGCAGCAGCCCGCCCGCGACCAGGCGGCGCATGGCTTCCTGAAGGGCATCATGGCACCGCTGCGCCTGGATGCGGGTGTCCTCCGCGCCGGCCGGGGCGGATAGCGCGTCCAGCACCGTGCCCACGACAGCGGCGCATTCCGGGGTCAGCTCCCCGGTCAGGACACCCGCGCCGTCGAACGTGGTCTCCAGCTTGACGGACCGGTCCTCGAACGCCTGATCCC